>Ga0302181_10003131_pt1 | contig 11464 bp, 10 predicted proteins | sample I_Palsa_E3_3_FD_198786 | JGI IMG/M metagenome (GOLD analysis project Ga0302181, IMG submission 198786) | Peat permafrost microbial communities from Stordalen Mire near Abisko, Sweden - I_Palsa_E3_3 | ecosystem: Environmental > Terrestrial > Soil > Palsa > Peat permafrost | place: Sweden... | reverse complement strand
GGCCGACGGCGTCAAGGTCGGCGTCGGGCCGGGATCGATCTGCACCACGCGGGTGGTGGCGGGCGTGGGCGTCCCGCAGGTGACCGCCATCTACGAGGCGGCGCAGGCGGCGCACCCGGCCGGGGTGCCGGTCATCGGGGACGGCGGGCTGCAGTACTCCGGCGACATCGCCAAGGCGATCGCGGCGGGCGCCGACACGGTCATGCTGGGCAGCCTGCTCGCCGGGTGCGAGGAGAGTCCCGGTGAGGTGGTCTTCATCAACGGCAAGCAGTACAAGCTCTACCGGGGGATGGGCTCGCTGGGCGCCATGCGGAACCGCGAGCGCGGCCGCTCGTATTCCAAGGACCGTTACTTCCAGGACGACGTGCTGCGCGAGGACAAGCTCGTCCCCGAGGGCATCGAGGGCCAGGTCCCGTACCGCGGCCCGCTGGCCGCCGTGGCGGGCCAGCTGGTCGGCGGGCTGCGCGCGGCGATGGGCTACTGCGGCGCGCAAACCGTCGCCGAGCTGCAGGAGGCCCGGTTCATCCAGATCACCGCGGCCGGCCTGACCGAGAGCCACCCGCACGACGTCCAGATGACCGTCGAGGCGCCCAACTACGGCGGCCGCCCCGACCTGACGGAGCGCCGGTGACCGACGTGGAGATCGGCCGCGGCAAGTCCGGCCGCCGGGCGTACGCGCTCAGCGAGATCGGGATCGTGCCGGCCCGCCGGACCCGCGATCCCGAGGAGGTCTCGATCGCCTGGCAGATCGACGCCTACCGGTTCGACCTGCCGCTGATGGCCTCCCCGATGGACAGCGTCGTGTCACCGGCCACGGCCATCGCCATCGGCCGCCTCGGCGGCCTGGCCGTGCTCGACGTGGAAGGCCTGTGGACCCGGTACGAGGACCCCGAGCCGCTGCTGGCCGAGGTGACCGAGCTCGACGAGCAGGCCGCCACCCGGCGGCTGCAGGCCATGTACGCCGAGCCGATCTCCGAGGAGCTGATCGGCCGCCGGATCGAGGAGATCGCCCGCGCCGGGGTGACCACCGCCGCCAGCCTGTCACCGCAGCGCACCGCCAGGTACTACAAGGCCGTCGTGGACGCGGGGGTGGACATCTTCGTGATCCGCGGCACCACGGTGTCGGCCGAGCACGTCTCCGGCCGGGCCGAGCCGCTCAACCTCAAGCAGTTCATCTACGAGCTCGACGTCCCGGTGGTAGTCGGCGGCTGCGCCACCTACGCCGCCGCGCTGCACCTGATGCGTACCGGCGCCGCCGGGGTCCTGGTCGGGTTCGGCGGCGGATCCGGCCACACCACCGTGACCGTGCTCGGAGTGGCGGTGCCGATGGCCACCGCGATCGCCGACGTCGCCGCGGCTCGCCGCGATTACCTGGACGAGTCCGGCGGCCGCTACGTGCACGTGATCGCCGACGGCTCGATGACCAGCAGCGGCGACATCGCCAAGGCGCTGGCCATCGGGGCCGACGCGGTGATGGTGGGCTCGCCGCTGGCCCGGGCCGCCGAGGCCCCCGGCCGCGGCTACCACTGGGGGAGCGAGGCCAACCACACCGAACTGCCCCGCGGCGTCCGGGTCCAGGTCGGCACCATCGGTACCCTGCAGCAGATCCTGCACGGTCCCTCCACCGTCCCCGACGGTTCGATGAACCTGATGGGCGCGCTGCGCCGCACCATGGCCACCGCCGGCTACTCCGACCTGAAGGAGTTCCAGCGCGTCGAAGTCGTCGTCGCCGACTCCGGCCCCCCGCCCGCCCGCCGCTAGCCCAGACCTCACCTCCCGTTGGTGCTGGCTGAATCCAGTAGCTGCCGCAGCACCGCTGTGTAGGTGCTCAGCGCCTTGCGGCCCACGGGGCTGAGGCTGACCGAGGTCCGGGCGTTGACGCCGCTGCCTGACTTGACCGTCGTCACGTAACCCGCGTCCTCGAGCTTGCGCAGGTGGGTGATGAGGTTGCCGGGTGTCAGCCCGAGCAGTTCCTGCAGTCTGGTGAAGGAAAGGTTGTCGCCGTCCCGCAGGGTGGCCAGTGTCACCATGACGCGCAGCCGCGCGGGCGCGTGGATGACCGGGTCAAGGTCGGTCTCAGCCGGCATGTGAGCGGAGCCCGGTCTTGATGACCGCCATGAGCAGGAACGCCCCGCCGCCGGCCAGCGCGCAGGTCGCCAGGATGGCCGCGGGTGCCCGCCACGCGCAGCTGACGCCGACGATCACCAGCCAGGCGCCGAGGGCGAACGCCGTCCGGTCCAGTCCGACGGCGGAGGCGAGGATATAAGTCAGCCCGGCCAGCAGCAGCGGACCCGCGAAGGCCACGAACGCGAACGTCCGGGCACTGACCGAGCCTTTGATCGCAACCTGCACGCAGAGCAGGATCAGGTATCCGGTCGCATAGGTCCGCAGGATGATGCTGCGCAATCGCGCCGACCGGCCGTCGATGCCCGCAACTGTCTTGCTGACGATGACGACGACGGCCGCGACCGCAAGAGCGGCCAGCGCGAGCACCACCGCGATCGAGCCACCCGAGGGCCCCGTGTAGGGGTGCTGTCCGCGTACGGACAGCCACATCGCTCCGTAGCCGAGGAGCAGGGTCAGGCCCCACGCCGCGTACACCAGCGGCGCGCAGATGACGAGTTCCCTGCGCGCGCGAGCGCGCGCATCCTCCACTACGGCTGCCGCCTCCTGCACGCTCATGTGCTGGTCCTCTAGCATGTCGGCCTCTCCTCTAGCATGTCGGCCTCCAGGTCTGCACCGAGCCAGGGTCAAACTTTGTAATGCAGAGTTACTCTGCTTTGCAACTCAAAGTCAAGGCCCGCCCAGCCCGCGGCGAACTTCGCCGACGTCCACCAGCTCACCCTCCAATATTGACCCGCACCCGGGGCGTGCCGCTCCCCGAAAATGTCAGTATGGAGTAGTAAAGTCGAATACCAAAGCTAGAGACATTTCTGGACCGACGACCAGCCTGCGAGTCTCCCGGGGAGGTGAGGACCAGGTGGCGATCCCTGCTCCGGCCAGCAACGCCGAGGCGATGGACATGGTCTTGACCGGGCTGAGGCACCTGGCCGCCACCGACCCGACCGCGTTGGCCGCCCAGGCCCAGGCCGCGTGCCTGCTGGCCCTCGAGCAGAGCGACGCGATAAGCACCGCCGTCCGGGCCCGGTTCCTCGGCGCGTTCACCGCCGGGCAGGGCTATTCCGAGGACGCGGACTACAGTCCCACGTCCTGGCTGATCCACCGCACGAAGGTGACCAAGGGCACGGCCCGCGCCCACGTGGCCTGGTCTCGCCGCGCCGTGGCGCATCCGCAGGTGCTGGCGGCGCTGGCCGAGGGGATCGTGCTGTCCGAGTCGATGGCCCTGACCATCTGCGGCTGGACCGACAAGCTCCCCGCCGATTGCCGGGAGACCGCCGATGAGATCCTGGTCGGCGCCGCGCGAGCCGGGGCCCACCAGGAAGACCTGGCCGCCTTGGCCGCGGAGATCTACGCCCGGTCCCTCCCCGAGGACGAGGACGACCCGGAACCGGCCTTCGAGGACCGCAAGCTCCGGGTGGAGACCACGTTCGCCGGAGCGGGCGTCCTGTCTGGCGATCTCACCCCCGAGTGCACCGCGGTGGTGACCGCGGTGCTTGACGCCCTGTCCGCGCCGCGGGGCGCTGAGGATACGAGGACGCGGGAGCAGCGCTATCACGATGGCCTCCAAGACGCGATGCGCCGCCTGGTCGCGGCCGGCCTGCTCCCTGAGCGGGCCGGCCAGCCGGTCAAGCTGTGGGGGCACGTGTCGCTGGCCGAGCTGCGGGCCCTCGATGACGGGTCGGTCTTGCAGCAGGAGTGGATCGGCGAGATGGCCGTCCGGTGGGCCGTCCGCCGGGCCGCCGCCTCCCAGTCCGGCAGCGACGGCGCGGCCTGGCTGGACGGCGAGGCCGCCCGCGCGGCGGCCTGCGACGCCACCATCATCCCGGTCGTCACCGGCCAGATCGACCCCGCCGCCCTCGACGACCTGGTCGACTTGTGCCTGCAGTTCTCCGGCCACGGCTCCCACTGCCGAGCCGCCGCGGGCCCAGACCACCCCGGCCCGGCCCCCGAGCCACCCGCCGCGGCAGCCCAGCCCGACGCCCCCGCCCAGCCCGACAGCACAGCCCAGCCCGACAGCACAGCCCAGCCCGACAGCACAGCCCAGCCCGACAGCACAGCCCAGCCCGATGACCCGCCCGGCAGCCCAGCCCAGCCCGATGACCCGCCCGACGGCAGCAACCCCTCTTCGCCCGGCCCACGGCCGCCCACTGAGCAGGCCCTGGAGATGCTCCGGCACGCGATCATCGGCAGAGCCATCGACCTGGTCTCCGGCCCGGGCGGGGTGGCCAGTTTCCTGCGGACCCGGCTGCTGGGTGCCCGCCTGGCCGGTCCCAGCCTGCCGCTGGACGTCGGCCGCAGCGCGGAGATCCCGGCCGCGATCCGCCGGGCGGTGATCCTTCGCGATCAGCACTGCCGCTGGGCCGGCGGCTGTGATCAGCCCGCGGCGGCGTGCGAGGTCCATCACGTGACCCACCTGGCCGACGGCGGCACGACCAGCGTGGACGGCTGTGCCCTGTACTGTTTTTTCCACCATCATGTGGCGATCCATCAGTGGGGCTGGAAGGTAACCCTGAACCCCGATGGCACCACCACCGCCCGCAGCCCCGACGGCACCAAACTCCTGCACAGCCACGGGCCGCCGACTGCCCGCGCCGGGTGAGCCCGGCCCATGGTCTGCTCTTCCGACTGGCGCGTCCGCTCGTACGACTAGCGCGTCCGCAGGTCGTCTAGACTCCTGCGCATGTCCCGGCTTCGCGTCCTCTCCGGCATCCAGCCCACCGCTGACTCGTTCCACCTAGGTAACTACCTCGGCGCGCTGCGGCAGTGGGTGGCCTTGCAGGACGACTACGACGCCTTCTACTGCGTGGTGGACCTGCACGCGATCACCCTGCCGCAGGATCCCGTCCTGCTGCCGCACCGGACCCGGGTCGCCGCCGCCCAGTTGCTCGGCGCCGGGCTGGACCCGGACCGGTGCACGCTGTTCGTGCAGAGCCACGTGGCCGAGCACACCGAGCTGGCCTGGGTCCTGGGCTGCATGACCGGATTCGGCGAGGCCAGCCGGATGACCCAGTTCAAGGACAAGTCGGCCAAGGACGGCACCGACCAGGCCTCCGTCGGCCTGTTCACCTACCCCATCCTGCAGGCCGCCGACATCCTGCTCTACCAGGCCGACCAGGTGCCGGTCGGCGAGGACCAGCGGCAGCACCTGGAGCTGAGCCGGACACTGGCCCAGCGGTTCAACCATCGGTACGGTCAGACGTTCGTGTCGCCGCAGCCCTACATCCTGGCCGAGGTGGCCAAGATCTACGACCTGCAGGACCCGACGGCCAAGATGAGCAAGTCCTCGTCCTCTCCGCAGGGCATCGTCGACGTCTTGGACGAGCCAGACGTGATCCGCAGGAAGGTCGCCCGGGCGGTCACCGACCCAGGCTCGGAGATACGGGCCGACCCGGAGACCAAGCCGGGCGTGACCAACCTGCTGCGGATCTACTCGGCGCTGTCCGGCGAGCCGGTCGCCACCCTGGAGGCCCAGTACTCCGGCGCCGGCTACGGCGGGTTCAAAAAGGACCTGGCCGAGCTGATCGTGGCCAGCTTCGCCCCGATCAGGGAGAAGACCCAGCAGATCCTGGCCGACGAGGCTGGGCTCGACCGCGTGCTCGCCCACGGCGCGGCCCGGGCCCGCCTGGTCGCCGGCCAGACCATGACCGCCGTCCGCGACCGCATCGGCCTCCTCCGGGCCGTCCCCGGCCCTGACGGCGCATAGCGCCCCACATGCGGGCACCCCGAAATAACTCGGCTGACCCGAGGCCTCGGAGCTCCTTTAGTGACTGAAAGTCACGTCATTGTTACTATTAGCCATGCCACGATCCGTGCCCAGGCAACTCGCCAGAACCGCGGCAGCCAGCCTGCTGGTCGCCGTCGCCCTCAGCTCCGCCCAGCCCGCCCTCGCCGCGCCGGCCGCGTCGGCCGCAGCCGTCCGGGTGCCGTGCAGGCCCACGGCGCTGGCCGCCGCCATCACCGGGGCGGTCAGCGGTGAGACGCTCCAGCTGGCGCCGTCATGCCGGTACGTCCTGACCGCCCCCTTGCCCGCCGTCAGCCAGAACCTGACGATCCAGGGCCGCAAGGCGACCCTGGAGCGCAGCTCCCTCCCGGCCACTGCGCAGTTCAGCATCCTCACCGTGGCCGCCGGCAACCTCGCTGTCAGCCAGCTGAACTTCCGCAACGGTAATGGCGGTGCCATCACCTTCGACCCGCTCACGACTGGATCGCTGTCCGTCACTGAGGCGTCCTTTACCGATAACACCGGCGGTGCCGTCAACTTCGGCCAGTTTGCTAGCGGGGCACTGTCCGTCATCCAGAGCGCCTTCACCCGCAACACCGGCGGCGCGATCAACGCCACCCTGGAGTAACTACGGCGCCACCCTTACCGGCGATACCTTCACCGGCAACACCGGCGGCGCCGTCAACCACAGCAGCTGGAGCGGTCCGCTCACGGTGACCGGCGACACCTTCACCGGCAACACCGGCGGCGGCATCAACTGTGAGGATGACACCCCGGACTGCGAAGCTTCGATCACCCGTAGCACCTTCACCCGCAACACCGGTAGTGCCATCACCAGCGTCAGCCCCGTCGGAGACATCACGGTGACCGACAGCACTTTCAGGGTCAACTCAGCCGCTCATGGGGGCGGCATCGACGTCAACGGCCAGAACGGCGTCACGCTGACAGTGACCGGCGACACCTTCACCGGCAACTCAGCCACCGCCGCCGGCGGCGCCATCTACGACACCAATGCCGACGTGACGGCGACCGGCGACACCTTCACCGGCAACACCGCCCCCTCCGGGGGCGCCATAGCGAACGAGGGCGAGGCGACGGTGACGGTGACCGGCAGCACCTTCCGCCGCAACGCCGCGGCCTCCGTAGGCGGCGCCATCTACAACCAGTGCGTAGCGGCGGTGACCGGCACCACCTTCGACCAGAACACGGCGGGTTCGGGCGGCGGCGCCATCGAGCAGGAAGCCGGCTGCTTCGGCATCCTCTCGTTCACTCTGACGCTGTCGCTGACCCGCAGCCAGGTGCTGGGCAGCCGCATACAACCGGCTCGATGGAAGGAACATCGAGCCGGTGATTATGCCTCCCACCCGGCGTCTCTGCGTCCAATTTGTTCGCTTTGTGACGATATGTCAGCCACCCTCGACGGGATCCAGCACCATAACCGAAATGGCCCTCCAGCTGGCCGGTAACCAGTGTGGCGCCGGGCTTGCCGCGGTACGCAGGAGCCGGACCGGTGCCCTAAACCCGGTGCCGCGCCGGCCGCTCCGGCCGCTCGGGACGGCCCGGCCGCTCCGGACGGCCCGGCCGCTCCGGGGAACGCTCGACGCGCGAAGCCCGCGGCCGCTGGCGGCGGCTGTACATAAAGCCGAGCGCCGCCGCGAGCACCGCGGCGCAGCTGAACCCGGCCGCAGCCAGCACGGACGGGCTGGCTACCGAGTGCGAGCGAGAGACGACGTCGGCCCGGCCCGCCGGAGCGGCGGCAGCGGCGCCGGCGCCGGCGCCGGCCGGTGACGCCGAGGGCGGCAGCAGCGGCCCGACCAGCGTACCGACCGGGGTGACCTTCCCGTCAGCGGCGAAGCCCCAGTTGAGCAAGCTCTCCGCGGAGGTGATCTCGGTCAGCGCGGGAGCGTGCAGCAGCGTCACGATGAGCGTGACCCCATGCCGGGTGGCCATCCCGACGTAGGTGGCCCCCGCGGCGCTAGTCCAGCCGATCTTCCCGCCCACGGCCCCTGGGTAGGTGGTGAGCAGGGAGTTCTGGTTGTACAGCTCGACCGCCTTGCGGCGGGCGACCACGAACCGCGCGCTCATGGTCTGGTCGTACTTGAGGAACGCGGGCAGCTTCAGCGCCTGCCGGGCGATCAGGGCCAGGTCGTAAGCCGAGGTGCGCTGGCCGGGCGCGTCCAGCCCGTTCGGATCGACGGCGACCGTGTCGTCGGCCTGCAGGTGCCGCGCCTCGGCGTTGATCAGCGACATGCCCTCGCTGAACGACCCGGTGGCCTGGGTCAGGGCGATCGCGGCGTCGTTGGCCGAGATGGTCAGCAGCGCGGTGAACAGGTCGGAGATCTTGTAGGCCCGCCCGGCGACCAGGCCGACCACGTTCGGCACGGTCGAGGTGGCCAGCTTGCTGGCCACCACGGTGGAGTCCGGGTTAAGCAGCGGGATCAGGGTCACCGCGGTGAGCATCTTGAGCGTGCTGGCCGGCCGGTACCAGCCGTGCGGATCCTTGGCCGCGAGCACCTGCCCGGTGTCGGCGTCGGCCACCACGAACGCCGAGGCCTTGATGTCCGGCAGCCCGGGCACCGAACGCGATGGGTGGTTGACGATCACGCCCCGGGAGGCCAACTGCGGCCCGCCGATGGCCTGCGCGACCGGGGCCGCCGTCGGCGAAGGGCCGCCGAGCACTTCAGCCGACGCCGGGGCGGCCACACCGAGCCAGGCCGCGAGTACGGCACACGCAGCGACCAAGACGGCCCGCGGCCTGATCCGGTCCAGCATGACCCTCCAGCTCTTGGCGTGGGGCTACCGGTCTGTCCCGAAGTAACCTGAGCGTTATGGAACGAACGCCGGAGTCCGGGCTACGCATCGACGACAGCAAGCTTACGGACTTCCGGCCCCCAGAAAAGCTCGGTCAGCCACGAGAGTATCCGTTCACTCGCGGAGCGTGTGGGCGAATGTATACCGAACGGCCGTGGACGATGCGCCAGTGCGCCGGCTTCGCCCCGGCGGAGGGGTCTAACCGCGAGCTGATCGAGACAGGTACGACCGGGCTCGACCTGCCTACCCCGATGGGGCACGACGGCAAGCGGGTAGCAGCCGGAGTGAGCCGATTCACCATTAACGGCCGCACCATCGTCGACCTGAAGAAAGCCGCGGAAAGCGCGGACAACGTCCTTTACCCGCTCCGGGACGCGCCGTACGCGGAAGGCACCCCGGGAACGGAAGGCGCCCTAGGAACGGAAGGCAGCCTAGGAACGGATGGCACCCTCGGAGAGGTCTGCGACGCGCTACGTGACGTATGGGGCGAGTACCAGCCCGGCGAACTCTGACGATTCAAACAATTCCGGGCCTGGAGGTCGGGCATGGCTATCGATTGGAATCCTTCCCGTGGCGCGACGCTCGGCGTCGAATGGGAGGTACAGCTCATCGACTCCGAGAGCCGGATGCTGCGTCAGGAAGCGGGCAAACTGCTCGCCGACCTGCCGGTAACCGGCGACACGGGCGAGCACCCGCAGATACGCCACGAGCTGATGCAGTCCACCCTCGAGGTGGTCACCGGCATTTGCAGCACGGTATCGGAGGCCAAAGAGGACTTGGCCCAGACGATCGGCGATCTCCAGCGAGCCGCGTCCAAGCACGGTATCCTTCTGGCATGCGCCGGGACCCACCCGGTGAGTGAGTGGCGCGACGCGAGCATGGCGCCTATCCAGCGCTATGCGGAGCTCGTCGAGCAAATGCAATGGCTTGCCCGCCGGATTCAGACCTTCGGCGTACATGTACACGTGGGGATCCGGGACGGGCGTAAGGCGATTCCGATCGTCAATGCGCTCGCCGGGTATCTCCCGCACTTTCTCGCGATAACCGCGTCGAGTCCGTTCTGGTGCGGGGACGACACCGGGCTTGCCTCCAGCAGGTCCGTGATCTTCGGGGCCCTGCCGACGGCGGGTCCGCCGGCCCGGCTGACGGACTGGAAGCAGTTCGAGGACTATATGGACACGCTGCTGCGCGCTGGGACCATCCGCAGCATCAAGGAGGTCTGGTGGGACATCCGGCCGCACCCGGACTTCGGCACCGTCGAGATTCGCATGTTCGACGGGGTGCCGACGCTCCGCGAGGTCGGCATGGTGGCGGCGCTCTCGCAGTGCCTGGTCCAGCTGTTCGACGCGCAGCTGGACCGCGGCTACACGCTGCCGTCCCCGTCGGCCTGGGTAGTCAGGGACAACAAGTGGCGCGCTACGCGATACGGGCTGGACGCGATCGTGATCACTGATGAGGCCGGCGCCACCGCGCCGCTCCGCGACGAATTTTACGAATTGCTCCGTGAGCTGGAGCCGGTGGCTTCGAGGCTGGGCTGCCTCGAGGAGCTCTCGGTGGCCTTCGAGGTGCTCGAACGGGGCGCCTCGTACGAACGGCAGCGGGCCGTCTACGCGCGCACAGGGGACCTGGTCAGCGTGGTAGACGCCCTGATTACGGAGTTCGCCGACGATAGGTTCTGCACACAGGGGGGTGCCGGGCATGGAAGGAAATGATCAGGCCGCGGATCTGAAGGCGTTCCTGGCCAGACACGAGGACGAGCTGATCGCGTTCCGCCGCGACCTGCACGCCCATCCGGAGCTGGCCAACGCCGAGCACCGCACGACCCGCCGGGTCGCGCTGCGCCTGACCGCGGCCGGCTTGCGGCCGGTGATCCTGCCCAAGGGCACCGGCCTGATGGTCGACATCGGCACGTTGGACGAGGAAGACTCTTATACCGAACGGCCCGTGGTGGCCCTCCGCGCGGACTTGGACGCGCTGCCCATGGCCGACGAGAAGGACGTCCCCTACCGCTCCACCGTGCCGAACGCCTGTCATGCGTGCGGCCACGACGTACACACCACCATCCTGCTCGGCACCGGCCTGTACCTGGCCCAGCAGGCCGCCGCGGGCTCGCTGCCCGGCCGGGTCCGGCTCATTTTCCAGCCCGCCGAGGAGGCCGCCAGCGGCGCCCTTGACGTGCTCGCCGCGGGCGGCATCGCCTCGGTCGGCCGGATCTTCGCCCTGCACTGCGACCCCCGGCTGGACGCCGGCCAGCTCGGCGTGCGCTCCGGCGCGATCACGGCCGCCTGCGACCGGATCCAGGTCCGGGTGTCCGGGCCCGGCGGCCACACCGCCCGGCCGCACCTGACCGTGGACCTGGTGTACGCGCTCGGCAAGATCATCACCGAGGTGCCCGCCGCGCTGTCCCGCCGCGTCGACCCCCGGTCCAGCCTGAGCCTGGTCTGGGGCCGGGTCAGCGCCGGGACCGTGGCCAACGCGATCCCCGACGGCGGGATCGTCGAAGGCACCGTCCGCTGCCTTGACGATGAGGCCTGGCACCGCGCACCCGACCTGCTCAAGGGGCTGATCGACTCGGTGGCCCTCGCCTACGGGATGAACACCGAGTTCACCTACGAGCGCTACGTGCCGCCCACGGTCAACGACCAGGCCAGCGCGGCCATGCTCGCGGCCGCGGCGCTCGACGTGCTCGGGGCGGGCTCGGTGGTGCAGACCCCGCAGAGCCTCGGCGGCGAGGACTTCGCCTGGTACCTGGAGTCGATCCCCGGCGCGCTGGCCCGGCTCGGCACCCGGGTACCCGGTTCGACCGCCTCG
>Ga0302181_10003130_pt1 | contig 11464 bp, 10 predicted proteins | sample I_Palsa_E3_3_FD_198786 | JGI IMG/M metagenome (GOLD analysis project Ga0302181, IMG submission 198786) | Peat permafrost microbial communities from Stordalen Mire near Abisko, Sweden - I_Palsa_E3_3 | ecosystem: Environmental > Terrestrial > Soil > Palsa > Peat permafrost | place: Sweden... | reverse complement strand
CTGACCGGGGTCAAGGCCGCCGTGGGTACGGAACGCAGTTTCAGTACCCGCCCCGGCCCCGTCCGGTCCCGCACTGACCGGGCGGGCAGGCTCGGCGCCGTCGTCCAGCGCGGCACGGATACGGGCCAGGACCTCCTCGCGCGCGCTCATGACGGCTTCTCATGCACGTCGCGCCACCACTGGCGGAAGGTCTGGACGGGCGGGACAGGCAGGTCGCGGGCCCGCGTCCAGGCCGAAAGCGGCGGCGGCAGCTGGCTGATGCGGCCGCGGCGGCGGCCAAGCGGCCGCCCGAGCCTGGCCGCCCGCTGCGCGGTCGCGAACCGGCCGGACCCGGCCATCACCCACGCCGCCGCCGACATCGCGATCGCCTCGGAGCGCGGCACCCGGTGATTCCCGCGCGCCTCGTCCACATGCCTGGCCCGCAGATGGACCAGCACGGACGGGATGTCGATCTTCACCGGGCAGACGTCGTAGCAGGCACCGCACAGCGAGGAGGCGTAGGGCAAGGTCGGGTTCTCCTCTACCCCGGTCAGCTGCGGCGACAGCACGGCGCCGATCGGTCCGGGGTAGACCGAGCCGTACGCGTGCCCGCCGACGCGCTCGTAGACCGGGCACACGTTCAGGCAGGCCGAGCAGCGAATGCAGTGCAGTACCTGGCGGCCGGTCTGGTCGGCGAGCGCTGCGGTCCGCCCGTTGTCCACCAGCACGAGGTGGAACTGCTGCGGGCCGTCGCCCGGCGTGACCCCGGTCCACATCGAGGTATACGGGTTCATCCGCTCGCCGGTCGAGGAGCGGGGCAGCAGCTGCATGAACACCGCCAGGTCCGCCCAGCTCGGCAGCACCTTCTCGATTCCCATGACCGTGATCAGCGTGTCCGGCAGGGTCAGGCACATCCGGCCGTTGCCCTCGGACTCGACCACGCAGATCGTGCCGGTCTCGGCGATGGCGAAGTTGGCACCGCTGATACCGACCCGGGCGGACAGGAACCTGCGCCGCAGGTATAGCCGGGAGGCCTCGGCCAGCGCGGCCGGCTCGTCGGTCAGCGCCGGATCCACGTCGGCCATCTCCCGCAGGAAGATCTCCCTGATCTCGGCGCGGTTGAGGTGGATCGCCGGCACCAGGATGTGCGACGGGCGATCGTGACCGAGCTGGACGATGAGCTCGGCCAGGTCGGTCTCGTGCGCCGTGATGCCGGCCGCCGCGAGCGCCTCGTTCAGCCCGATCTCATCGGTCACCATGGACTTGACCTTGACCACCTCTCGGCTCCCGGTGGCCTGGACCAGGCCGGCCACGATCTGGTTAGCCTCGACCGCGTCCCTGGCCCAGTGCACCGTGCCGCCGCGCGCCTGGACTCGTGCCTCGAGCTGCTCGAGATAGCGGTCCAGGTGCCGCATCGCCCCGGCCTTGGCCGCCTGCCCGGCAGCACGCAGCTCCTCCCAGTCACCGAGCTCGGCGACGACCGCGGCCCGCTTGGCACGGATCGTCGCGGTGGCCATCGTGAGGTTGGCGCGCACCTGGGTGTCGGCAAGGGCACGGCGGGCCGCGACCGGGAACGGCTCGGAGCCGCGCAGGTGGCCGACGCCAGCAGGCGCGGTCGGCAAGCCCAGGAAGGTCGTCATGTCGCCGCCTTGGTAGAAGCAAGGATCTCGGCCAGGTGCACCGTCTTGACGCCGGCGCGCAGCCGCGACAGGCCGCCGCCGATATGCATCAGGCAGGAACTGTCGCTGGCCGAGCAGACCTCAGCGCGGGTGCCGAGCACATTTCGCATCTTGTCCGCCAGCATGGCGGTCGAAGTGTCGGAGTTCTTCAGGGCGAAAGTGCCGCCGAACCCGCAGCAGACGTCCGCATCCGGCAGCTCCACCAAGTCTATTTCCTCGACGTGACGAAGCAGCCGCAGCGGCCGGTCCCCGACCCGCAGCATCCGCAGCGAATGGCAGGTCGGGTGGTAGGTGACCCGGTGCGGATAAAAGGCGCCGACGTCGTCCACCCCGAGCACGTCGACGAGCAGCTCCGACAGCTCGAACGTACGGCGCCCGGCAGCCTCGGCGCGCTCGGCGAGCCTCTCGTCGCCGTAGGCCCGCGCCAGCATCGGATGCTGGTGCCGGATCGAGCCGACGCACGAGCCGGACGGCGCCACGATCACCTCACAACGATCGAACGTCTCGACGTAATGGCGGACCAGCGGCAGCGCGTCCTTCTGGTAACCAGTGTTCACGTGCATCTGACCGCAGCACGTCTGGCGTTGCGGGAACTCCACCTGATGGCCGAGCCGCTCCAGCAGCGTCACGGTCGCCCGCCCGACGTCCGGGTACAGCGTGTCCGCCAGGCACGTCACAAACAGAGCAATCCGCATGAGCTTCATCATGTCCCTTCGGCTCCCCGCGCGGAAGTACCCCGGCGGCCAGCGCGGCCAGGAATCGTCAGTATGGGATCGCGCGATACAGGGTCTTGGGTTTTGTCGGATCCGGAGCCTACGTCAGCAGAGCATCGTGTGGGACGTGCAGGACCACCGTGTGGCCGCTACGCTGACGGATTGCCGTCACCTCCAGCGTTACGCGGTCCCGGCACTCCGGGTCGCGTCGGAGTTTCCTTAGAACTGGGTCTTCAGCTCGCCGATCTTGCCGATGTGCTCGCGGAGCTGGGTGTAGGCGGGGCGCTCGCGGATGCGGGCCAGCGCCCATCGGACGCCGTCGGCGCGGTTCGAGACGATGCCGGCGGTAATCAGGGCGTCGAGTGTCTCCAGGTCCTTGGGATCGAGCCGGGCCATCACCGGGGTGAGGTTGCGACCGATGGCCGTGCGATCCGGCGGGCCGATGGGCATCGTGATGACGGGGCGCTTGCCCTCCTCTGACGGGACGGTGAACTGCAGGCGCCCGATGAAAGGCATGTTCTGGGCGATCCTCGCGCGCAGTTCCGTGATGGTGTCCTGATGTGCCCTCTCGAACGCCTCAATCGTCTCGTGCGGGTCCTCGTCGGTCGGGTTGAGGATCACCCGGACGATCACCTGGCCGGGCTCGATCACGGGCTCTTCGCCGTACTGCAGCACCTCAGCCCTTTGCACGACTCCCTCGCCCAACCGCCTGTTCAGCAGGTCTTCGGCTGCGCGCTTGAGCTGTTCCTTGTCTTCCTGATCCACGATCAGCTCCTGAGGTTGCTGGAGTAATCACTGTAACTCTGGTTACTCGCACTGCACAACTGGGGAACGTCCGGGTACTGGTCGAGCAGACCACCGCCGTCGACCCTCAGCGCCTCGGTGATTTCGTGGGGCGCCTAGACCCGGAGGAACTCATGGAGATCAACGTCGCGCTGCGCGCCGTACTTGGCCTCGAATGACAGATACCCGCAGCATCGACAGCCGCGAAGGACGCGAAGCAATCCGCTTCAGCATGTGATGCGAGGAACCCCGGGCCTTCACTTCAGGACCGAGTAAGTTGACGTGAAGCACGCCCTTAATCGTAAGTTCTTCCGCATGACATAAGTAGCGCCGGTATCGCAGTGTTACTTGTCGCGATCGGTGGAGTCAGGAGGATGCCGGTCCGCGCAGTCGTAGGCTTCCTGCGAGGCTGACACGTCGCCGAGGTGCGCGATCGACCATTCCTCCAGCGCGCGCAGCGGCTCGCGCAGGGTGCGGCCCGCCTCGGTGAGCGTGTATTCGACGCGGACCGGAACTTCGGGGTAGACGGTGCGGCGCACGAGCCCGTCCCGTTCGAGCCCGCGCAGAGTCTGGGTGAGCATCTTCTGCGAGACGCCCTCAATGCGCCGGCGCAACTGTGAGAAGCGGGCGCTGCCGTCCCAGAGGGCGCCCACGATGAGCACCGTCCAGCGGTCGCCGATGCGATCCAGGATGCGGCGGGTCGGGCAGTCCGCGCGGTAGGGACTGCCGCGGAGCACCGGCCCGGCCTGAGTGGTTACCACAAAGTGCCTTCTTCCCATTGGAGAGCTGCGCTCATACGGTAATCGCAGCGCGTCGTCCGACGCCACCCGTCCCGTAGAAAGGCACCTCGTGTCTCGTATTACCGTCATCGGCGGCACCGGCTATGCCGGTTCGGCCATCGTCGCGGAGGCCGCTGCCCGCGGTCACCAGGTCACCGCACTGAGCCGCTCGCTCCCCGACGCGCCCATCCCGGACGTGACCTATCTCCAAGGCGACGCCACCGACCAGGCAACGCTCCCTGCAGCCATCAAGGGCGCGGACGTCGTCGTGGGTGCACTGGCCCCGCGCGGCCCGCTGGCCGGCACCTTCCGCGACGTCTACAGCACCATCGCGCGTCTGGCCGATGCCGCAGGCGTACCCCTGTTCGTCGTCGGCGGCTACTCCTCGCTGCGCCCGGCGCCCGGGGCGGATCGCTTCGTCACCGACCTCAGCCGCATCCCCGCGGAGTTCCACGACGAGATCCGCGCCGGGGCGGCGCTCATCATTGAGGACCTCCCGGCCACGCCCGCGACACTCGACTGGGTCTTTGTGAGCCCGGCGCTCAGGTTCGGCGCACGTATGCCCGGCGAACGACTCGGCCGTTACCGGCTCGGCGACGACGTCGCGGTTCAGCCCGAGGACGGCGGCGCGATCTCCGCCGCGGACTACGCCCTCGGGTTCATCGACCTGATCGAGGAAGGCGACCACCACAGGGCACAGGTCAACCTCGGCCATTAAGTGGACAACTCCGCCTGACACTGGCTCCGCCGGCCGCTGACAGAAGGTTGTGCGCGTTCTGACTCCAGCTCCCATACGTAACGCCTGTCACTCTTCTTGCCTGATCCGGCTGTTTCCCGGGCGGTACTCCCGGAACCGGACAGCGAGGCGGGTCACGGCGGCCAGCCCGGACGCGCCGTGACGCGGGAGGCGCGGCGGCCCAGACCACCGGGGCTTCAAGGCTGGGCCAGTGACGCGGCCGGCACGACACGCCCGGCGTTAAGGGCCAGCAAGGTGAACAGAACGCGCAGCTAACGGCCACCGACAGGCACGACGCGCCCGGAGGTGTCCTGCAGGTGAAGCGGGCCCAGTAACCGGATACGCAGCGCGTTCGGCAGCTGCCCACTCCGGTCTCCGTAGGCCGGCGCGAGTTCCCCTTGGGCCATTCAACGCGTCGCCTCACCCTACGCTTCCTAGCAGGTTCTAATATCAACCGTCGGCACAAGGAGAGGCGAGTGGTGACTTCAGGTCAGGACCAGGCTCGCCGCGGAAGGTGGCGCCCGCTTCGCGCGTGCACCGCCGCGGCGGCGGCGATTGTCCTGACCCTGGCGGGCTGCGGGGCGGCCGGCTCGGGCGCGGCTGTGGCACCGAGCCCGATGTCGATCAGCAGCACGGCGTTCATCCAGGGCGCTCTCGCTCAGCGGTACACCTGTCACGGCGCCAAGGTAAATCCCCCGCTCACCTGGTCAGGCGCCCCGGCGGGCACCAAGAGCGTCGCGCTTGTCGTCGACGACTCATCCGCGCCGATCACGCCCTATATCTACTGGCTTGTGTTCGACATCAACCCGGGCACGACAGACATCCAGGAAGGCTCGCTGCCCACGGGCGCCCGGCAGGCGCGGAACAGCAAGGGCAGCGGGGTCTACGACGCCCCGTGCCCGAGCAGCCGCGCGCACTCCTACCGATTTACCATTTACGCGCTGAACCGCGTCCTGGCGCTGCCAAACGGCGCTCCCTTGCTGTCGGTATGGACGGCGATCGCAGCCGCCACGATCGGACGCGGGCGAATTGTGGTAACCGGACATCCGTGATCAAGGTCATGCATGCCGTGATCAGACCTAAACCAAACTTTTTCAATCGTGTGACACGCTCACCGCTGGTGAGCAACAATCGATGATCAAGCGGGTTTCACGGCGCTCGCGACGATGGGAAGGCTCGCGTCATTGGCCGCGTGTGCCTAGCTAGCGCCCCTACCGGGCCCGGCACTCTGGATGGAGACCATGATTCTGGTCGCGGGACTCGCCGTTGCCGGCCTCGTCGGCATCGCGGCAGCCTTCTATTTCAGTATCCGTACAGGCGGTAGCGGCCATAAGCGCAACTCTCCTGTTCGGGCCACCGGATCCGCACGGGCCAGGGCCGATAGACACCAGGGCAGCACCCGCGCCGCGAGTGACGAGCAGCCCGCAAATGCTCGGTGGGCCGCGGATAACGACAGAGCCGTGAATGCGCGCCGGAGCCCGAATTCGGGTCGGAGCGCCACTTCCGGCCGGAGTCCGAATACCGGCTGGAGTCCCGTTGCGACCATGACCACGCCCGCGTACGGCGCGGGAAGCACGCCCGAGGTAAACCTGGACGACACGCCGGATGAGGCGTGGGCGGCGCCCGGACCCGATGACACCGCCAGGCCGCTCGGCGGCTTCGGCCCCGCTGCCCCGAGGCCGGGCAGCCGAACCGCGGCGCGCCTGGCCCGTGCGGGCGGCGCAGGCGCCGACGAGGATAGGGCTGATGAGGACACGGCTAAGACGGCCAAACCGCGTCGGCGCATGGGCTGGCGCAAGGGGGCCGACATGGACGAGGAAATGTGGCCGACGGAATCCTTCGGCGGCGTTACCGACGACCAGTTCTGGGATGACCTCGCGTCCGACAAGCCCCTGGCCAGGACCGCGCGTACCGCCCAGCACGGCTCCGCGAGCCGGCCGCTGGCTACTGATCCGCCGCAGCCGCGCCCCGGCCCCAAGCCGGGTGGCGCCTGGGGCAAGGCGCGGCGAACCGGAAACTCGGCGTATCCAGAATCGTCGCCGGGCGCCGCCGACCGCACCGCGATTCAGCCTGTCCATATGGCCCCCCAGCCAGGCCCGGCGTCACCGGCTTCAGCTCCGACCCAGCCAGCTCCGACCCAGCCAGCTCCGCTGGCGCCGGGTCAGGGGGCGCCGGGTCAGGGGGCGCCGGGAGGGCCAGGTCAAGGGAACCAGGGAGGCTCGGGTCAAGGGAACCAGTATCCCCGGACTAGCAGCCAGCCGATGCGGACGGGCACCGCGCCCAGCGAGACCAGCGGACGGCGCCTCGGCGGCGCTGGCATCAGCGCTGGCGAGGATCCGCTGACCAGCGCGGCCTTCGCGCTGCGTTCCAGCGGACCGGTCGACGGGCGTTCCAACCAGGCTCCCAGCGGCCCGCACGACACTAGCCGGGATTACTACCCGGCCGGCGGAAACCGGGCCGCCGAGGACCGGGCCCGGCCGGATAGGTCCCGTCCTAGCGGGGGCTGGTATCGCTCGTCGGATACCGCCGCCGTCGAGGACTACGGGAGGCCTGCCGACGCCCGCGGCACCGCTGCCTACCCGTATCCTGGTCAGCCCCTGAGCGCGCCCGTGGCGGAAGCCTCCGGGACACCTCCTTATGGCGTCCCCTACGGAACGCCACACCGCGTTCCCTACGGATACGGCGACGGGACCAACGTGCCCGGTCCGGCCGACGGGCCCCGGCGGCCGAACGCGACCGGGGCGACCGGGGAGCACATCCGGCCGGGCGGCAGCGGCTATCAGGCTCCACGGCAAGGCCAGGGCGACGGTCACCCGAGCGGCGGTCAGCGCAGGCCTCGCGATCCCCGGGACAACTACCAGCGGTTAGTAAGCAAACGTTTACCTGGTCGAGCACACTAGGTTCATGCCCGAAGGAGACGTGGTCTGGCAGACGGCTCGCCGCCTACATAAGGCGCTGGCGGGGAGGGCGCTAACCCGCAGCGACTTCCGTGTCCCGCGGCTGGCCACCGTTGACCTAAGCGGCGACGTGGTCACCGAGACCGCATCCCGCGGCAAGCACCTGCTCACCCGGACCAGCAACGGGCTGACCGTCCACACCCATCTGCGCATGGACGGCACCTGGCGGGTGCGGCCCGCGGCCGAACCGATACGGGACGATCACCGGATCAGGCTGGTGCTCGCCAACGAAGACTGGCAGGCGATCGGGTACCAGCTCGGCGTCGTCGAGCTGATCCGCACCAGCGAAGAGTCGCGGGTCACCGGCCACCTGGGCCCGGATCTGCTGGGCAGCGACTGGGACAGCGACGAGGCGGTGCGGCGACTAAGCGCCGAACCCGACCGCCCGATCGGCGAGGCGCTGCTCGACCAAAAAAACCTGGCCGGGATCGGGAACGTCTACAAGGCCGAGGTGCTGTTCCTGCGCGGCGTCAATCCGTGGCAGCCCACCGGGGCGGTACCGGATCTCGGCGCCCTGGTCAACCTGGCCCGGCGGCTGCTCGAGGCGAACAAGGAGCGCCACGGCCACGTAACGACCGGTAACTGGCAGCGGGGCCAGGAGCACTGGGTATACGGGCGGCGCGGCCGGGCGTGCCGTCGCTGCGGCACGCCCATCCGCTCGGAGGGACAGCAGGACCGGATCACCTTCTGGTGCCCGTCCTGCCAGCCCGGCTAACCAGATCCGGCCGCAATCATCTTCGCACTACACGCCTCGACTCGGCCGGCCACGTCCGGCCGAAGTACGGCACCGGCGCCGGACCCGGTACCGCGGCCACCGATTCCTCGTTCGCGGTCCTGTTCGCCGACGCGGCCCGGCGCGCTTTGGGCGGCACCTGACCAAGGATCCGGCTAGGTCACGTTGACGTTGGAGGCGATCAGGGCCACGTTCCAGGCGGCGTCGTCTTGCGCTCTGGTGCCGTAGCCCGGGCCCGGCTGGAGCAGATCCGCCACCATGATGAAATCGTTCAGCATTTGCTTGTAGCCAACCTGGCCGACCGTCGGCAGCAGGGCGCGGGTCGCCAGGATCTTGCTGGCCTGGGCCCGCACGACGCGGGCATCGGCCTCGAAGACCAGGTGGTTGGCGACGGTGGGCGAGAGGTTCTCTGTTTCCAGAGCCGCGGCCAGGACATCGACGTCGTCGTTGAACGTCACCTGGGCCTGCCCGCCGGGCGAGTCCAGCCACACCACGGCCGGAGGCGAGGCGCCCGGGTCCGGAGTGGCCGGAGGCGGGGTGGCCGAAGGCGATGTGGCCGGATGCGGGGTGGCCGGGGCCGAGGTGGCCGGATGCGAGGTAGCGGGGGCCGAGGTGGCCGCAGGTGCGGCGGGGGGCGTGACGGCCGCAGCGCCGTGGTGAGTTACTCCGCAACCGGAAACAATGGCGACTGCGGCGATAGTGGCGGCCACTCTACTTAGCCTCATGACTAGTCTCTTTTCATTAGCTGCATTTACTTCCTGCTGCTTATGAATTGAGTGTCATTCGCGGGAGTAGCGGCGCGGTTCGCCCTTCAGTTGCGCGCCGGTTGCACTTTCCGGCAGGGTATACGGGAGCGCATTAAGTGGAACTGGGCCACGTGGCGGGCCTATTCGGGCAGGCTGATGGGGGACCTGACGCAGGCACCGCTGTCCGTTCGGTAAAAGAGAATTTTCCTGCCGAACGGGCCTGGCTTCACCTATCGCGGCATCCGATTCCGAGTCCGGTGGCGACGCTTGGCCGCCGGCGGAACCGGCCGACAGGGACCCGGGCGCTGGTGACATCCTCAGGCAGCACGACGATGGCGACCGACACCGAACCGAACACGACCGGGCGGCCGGCGCGACCGCCAGCCAGAACCGCCCGGTGCGCACCGCCGTCGGCGGCCGCCACCGGACCTAGTCCGAAGCAGGCGGTCAGAGCGAGAGCGGACCACGGGCCGACGGCCGAACCGGTCCGAGGCCGGTCCCCCGATGAGCAGCCCGGGCATCAAAACGGCCAGTCGATGTTGTTACCTAGAGTAATTAGATGGATACTGCTTGTTGTATGAAACGCGGCAGGCCAGAGCGCTAGCTCGCCCGCGTGACCACGGGGCCTTTAGCTTGGGGGGCATTTTGGTGACGGGACGGCCCGAGTTTTCCATACAGGCGGTTCGCCGGGCAGCGGGAGGACGCCGGTGAGCACCGTGGTGGTGGCTGGCATGGGATATGTGGGCCTACCGCTGGCGATGCGGGCGGTGGCGGCCGGGCACGATGTGGCCGGCTATGACATCGACCTGGTCCGGTTGAAGCGGCTGGAGGCCGGAGAATCGTATGTGGAGGATGTACCTGCTTCCGAGCTCGCGGCCGCGCTGAAGTCCGGGCGGTTCCTGCCGTCGGCCAGCGCGGACGCCTGCGCCGACTTCGATGTCGCCGTGATCACGGTCCCCACGCCGCTACGAGAAGGCCTGCCCGACCTGGCCTACGTCGAGGCGGCCAGCCGTACCCTGTCCCGTTACCTGCGTCCGGGCGCGACGGTCATCGTGGAATCCACCTCCTACCCGGGAACCACGCAGGAGCAGGTTCTGACGTGGCTGGAAGATGGATCCGGGCTGGTCGCGGGCACCGACTTCCACCTGGGTTACAGCCCGGAACGCATCGACCCGGGGAACCGCACCTGGACCCTGGTCACGACGCCGAAGATCGTGTCGGGCATCGACGACGAGTCTCTCGCCGCGGTGGAGAACTTCTACCGGGACATCGTGGACAAGACCGTGGCGGTCTCTTCGCCGCGCGAGGCGGAACTGGCCAAGCTCATCGAGAACACCTTCCGGCACGTGAACATCGCGCTGATGAACGAGCTGGCGATGTTCGGTCGCGAGCTCGGCGTCAACGTATGGGAGGCCATCGACGCCGCGGCCAGCAAGCCGTTCGGGTACATGCGGTTCAGTCCCGGGCCCGGGGTGGGTGGTCACTGCCTGCCCATCGATCCGTCGTACCTGTCCTGGCGGGTAGAGCGGACGCTCGGCCAGAGGTTCCGGTTCGTGGAGCTGGCCAACGACATCAACAGCCATATGCCGGACTACGTCGTCCGCCGACTGCTGCTGGGGCTGAACCAGCGGGGGCTGGCGGTGAACGGGTCCCGGATCTTGCTGCTCGGGCTCGCCTATAAGAAGAACACCGGCGACGCGCGGGAATCGCCTGCCATCCGGATCGCCAAGCTGCTGCTGGGTATGGGAGCGGTAGTCCGGGCCGCCGACCCGCTGGTGACCGAGACGGCTGTTATCGACCCGGCGGTGACCCGCGTCGAGGCCACTCCCGAGGAGATCGCCGCCGCCGACATCGTGGTCATGCTCACGGAGCACGACGCTTTCGTTGGCGCCGATGTCGGACGCTATGCGCGTTACGTACTCGACTGCCGGCGGGTCCTGAGCGGCCCGAACGTCGAGACACTGTGAGACGGGTTCGTTGCGAGTCATCTGCGTAGCGGGGGCCCGGCCCAATTACATGAAGGTCAAGCCGGTCATGGACGCGCTCGAGGAACGGGGGGCGCACGTCATTTTGGTCCATACCGGGCAGCACTACGATCCCGCGATGAGCGACGTGTTCTTCGCCGAGCTCGGCATCCGCCGCCCGGACCACTTCCTCGGCGCGGGCTCGGGCACCCATGCTGTGCAGACCGGCCGGGTGATGACGGCCTTCGAGCCGCTCGCCGCCGAGCTAGCCCCCGATGTGGTGGTCGTGGTCGGCGACGTGAACTCCACGCTGGCCTGCGCGCTGGTCACCGCGAAGCTCGGGGCACCGCTGGCGCACGTGGAAGCGGGCCTGCGCAGCGGTGACCGATCGATGC
>Ga0302181_10003121_pt1 | contig 11483 bp, 11 predicted proteins | sample I_Palsa_E3_3_FD_198786 | JGI IMG/M metagenome (GOLD analysis project Ga0302181, IMG submission 198786) | Peat permafrost microbial communities from Stordalen Mire near Abisko, Sweden - I_Palsa_E3_3 | ecosystem: Environmental > Terrestrial > Soil > Palsa > Peat permafrost | place: Sweden... | reverse complement strand
CCTCTTTCGCGCAGAGGGCGTCGCAGCCGTCGGCGACCTGGGGCGTCACACCGAACGAGAGCCCTGCATCGACGTTGCCCCCGAGCATCGCCCCGAGCCCCGCAGGGTTCAAGGCCGATCCGCCAGCGTCCGCGGGAGCACCTGGAGTCATCATCGCACTTGCTTCTTGGGCGGACGTATCGGCGTCGGGGGCTGCGAGATCGCCCCCACTCGTGGCACCTCCGCACCCGATCCCTACAACCACCGATACCGTAACCATTACCGAGATTCGCTGTGGCTTCATGAATTCCTCCCGAGCGTTCGTGACTGCGTGTACGCACAAGGCGTGCCGGCCCTTTCGGGCCCTTAACCGAATGACTCACCGCCGATCCTTCGCCGAAATAAGGTGTGACGAACGGTCGAACTCCTCACCCAGGCCGAGAACGCCGGTTCACACCTTCCGCTACTCCAAGGGCGCCTGCCCCAGAACCCATGGCTCGACCAGCCGCCGCCAATTGGCTTCAGCCCTCAATCCTGCCAGCACGCTTGCGAACCCCCACTGCAGCCGATTGACGAAAGTGAAATCGGTCGGCATCCGCAAAGGGGCCGGCAGATTGGGGAGCGCCTCGTCGGGCTTGAAAACGATGTCGCGACCTCCGCGAACCAGGAACGCGACGCTCTCTCGCGCAAACTCCTTCGTGTACATGAACCGCTCGTCGGCGACGAGCGGCCGGAGAACGAACTGCGTGTAGTCCGTATAAAGCTTCCAACTTTGCGGATCGCTCGGATCGTAGCCGAGCACTTCGACACACGACCGATAGAACTCGTCCATGTCTCCCCGCTGGAGCGCGACGATGTAGCGCTTCATCCCCGCGACGAGCGCGGGAGGGAGACGCTTGTGACACCCGAAGTCGAGAAACGCCACTCTGCCTCCGCCTAAGAAGCGGTAGTTGCCGGGATGCGGGTCTGCGTAGAGCAGCCCGTGGCCGTAAAGAGCCCGGAACATGAACCGCGCGAGGGTTTCGCCGGCGGCGTTCCGATCCTCTTGGGAGGCTTGCGCGCAGAAGGTGGCGTAGTCGACGCCCCCCATGAGCTCGAGCGTCAGAACTCGCTTCGTCGACAAGGAGTGAACAACGCGCGGAATCACGATTTGGTCGTCGCCCTGGTGCACACGTCGAAACGCGTCCGTGGCCTCGGCTTCGATGCGGTAGTCGACCTCTGCGAGAAAAACCGCTTTGAGCTCGTCGAGCGTCTCCCGGCTCTGGTAGCGCCGTCCGATGGGCGCGATCATCGACTCGAGCAGAGAAAGGCTCTTGAGATCGTTTTCCATGGCCTTGTCGATGCCCGGATACTGAACCTTGACGGCGACCCTCTCACCACCGCGTGTCACGGCGCGATGGACCTGCCCAACACTGGCGGCCGCAAAGGGCTCGAGCTCCCACTCGGCGAACACGTCTTGCGGCGGGGCGCCGAGGTCCTCGCGAACGACCCGGATCGCGGCGTCGGGGGAGAGCGGCGGCGCCTGCTGCTGAAGGCGCACCAGCACCCGCTGGAGCCGGTCCTCGTAGCCCGGCGGCGCGAGGCCATCGATGTACGAGGCCATTTGGCCGAGCTTGAGAGGCAATCCTTTCATCTCACCCAACGTCTTGAGCATCGCATCCGCGGTCCGCTTCGCGCTCTCGATGAGCCGCCGGCGCGCCTCCGTCTCTTCGTCTTCTGTTCGCTTGCCTCCAACCGCGCGCCGCACGGCCTCCGCGGCCATGGGAAATGCTCGAGGAGCGAGGCGACGGCCGAAACGCGTGGTGGGGGGCGCCTCCACGCTCGCGGCTGGGGCTTGCGGCAGCCCTGTCTCACCGGGCGGGACGACGGCTCGGCGGCTGGGCGGCATGGTGGGCAGTATAACGTGCCGCCGCATTGCTTGAGCGATGAGGCGGCCGCTATCATCGAAACTGGCCTCATGCCGGCTTCACCTAGCGTCGTCCTACCTCGTAGCTTCGGGCGCTACGTTCTCTTCGACTTCATTGGAAGGGGGGGCACGGCGGAGGCTTATCTGGCGCGCCAACGGACGGAGCTAGGCGTCTCGCGTCGCTGCGTCGTAAAGCAAATCGTCCCGGAGCTCGCCAGCGACGCAACATTTAGCGACATGCTGGTGCACGAAGCCAAGCTCGCGGCCCGGCTCAACCATGCGAACGTGGTCCAGGTCTTCGACCTCGGGCGCGAAGACGGACGCCTGTTCATCGCGATGGAGTACGTCGAGGGATTCGATTTGAACGACCTCTTGCGGCGGTGCTCGCGCACGAAAATTCCGCTTCCTTTCGAGCTTGGCGTGCACGTCATCCGCGAAGCCCTCAAGGGGCTCGACTACGCGCACCGGCGGCTCGACGACGCGGGGCGCCCACTCGAGATTGTTCACCGCGACGTGTCCCCGTCGAACCTTCTCGTTTCGTTCGAGGGCGAGGTCAAGGTGTGCGACTTCGGAATCGCACGAGCCAACGACGCTATCGATGCCCACGAGGGTCAGGAGCTCGAAGAAGCGCTCAAAGGCAAGGCCGGCTACATGAGCCCGGAGCACGCGCGGGGCCGCCCAATCGACGCGCGCGCGGACGTCTTCGCCGCGGGAATCATCCTCTGGGAGCTGGCGGCCGGCCGGCGGCTCTACCGGGTCGTGGAGGGGGGGCCCACGTTGCTCGATCAGGCGCGCAGCGCCAAGATCCCCGTGCTACCCGCTTCGGACCTGCCCGCGAGCGAAGCCTTGCGGCGCATCGTGTCCAAAGCGCTCGCCGTCGATCGGGATGCGCGGTATCCGTCGGCCTCGGCGATGCAGCGCGATCTTCAGGACTACGCCGTCAGCGCCAAGCTGATGACGAGTCCGTTGGAGCTCGGCGAGTGGCTGACCAAGAGCTTCGGACTCGACCTCGTCGAGCAGCGGCGAGCCCGCGAGCGCGCGGCGGCCGCTTGGGAAAAGGGGCCGGCGGTCGTCCTCGAGCCCGTGGAGCCCCCGTCCGCAGCGGCGTTCGACCTCTCACCTCAATCGACGCCGTTGCTGTTGGTGCCTAAACCCGAGCGACGACCGAGGACACCTGTCGCGCTCTTCGCGTTCATGGTGATCATGACGCTGGTGGCGGTGGTCGCAGCGCTCGCCGGCCGCTGAGAGCGCATTCCCCAAGAGCCGCTCTCGTGCTCCTCGCCGACGTTGCCCTCCCCGTGCCGATCGCGCACGCCTTCACCTACACCATACCCGACCATCTGGCGGAGCGCGCCGTCGCCGGGGCCAGAGTCATCTGTCCTTTCCGGGCCCGTCGCCTCATGGGCGTCGTGCTCGCGGTCCGCACGGCAGAGAGCCCTCAGGGGGCTCGCGCGCTCACCGGCGCAGTCGACGATGAGCCTTCCGTGCCCCTCGATCTGCTCGCCTTTCTTTGCGATCTGGCGGAGTACTACTTGGCCCCGATTGGGGAGGTCGTTCGCCTCGCGCTTCCCCCCGTAGAACGCGAAGCTGCCAGAGAGCTCGCCCACCCGGATCTCTTCGAGCGAGCCCGCGGCGTCGGAGCCCGCAAAGTGCAATGGGTCGCTGCGACCGACAAGGCCGGCGATGCTGGGGGACTGTCCGGGCAGGCTGCCTCCGTTCTCGCGCACGTGCGCGCCATGGGAGCCGAGCCCGTCTCGCGTCTCGAAACTCGATGGCGCAGCGCTCGCGGGGCGGTCCGCCGACTTTCGGCGCTGGGGCTCGTCGTCGTGGAATCGCGCGATGCGGCGCCCGAGCCAGCCTTCGCGCAAAGCGCTGAGCCCAACGTGCCGCACGAGGCGACCGCTGCCCAGGCGGCGGCCGTCGATGCCATCGCACGAGCCCTCCACGACCGGAAGCCGAAGACTTTGCTCCTCCACGGCGTGACAGGCAGTGGAAAGACGGAGGTCTACTTTCGCGCGATCGCCGCGGCGCGCGCCTTGGGCGGTGGGTCCATCGTGCTTGTACCCGAGATCGCGCTCACCCCGCAGCTCGTGGCTCGTTTTCGCGCGAGATTCGGAGACGACGTCGCAGTCTTGCACTCCGGGCTGACCGCGCGCGACCGGCACGCGATGTGGAGCCGGCTGCGCCAGGGAAAGGTCGACGTGGCCATTGGAGCCCGCAGCGCGCTGTTTGCACCCGTGCGCGCGCTGTCGCTCGTAGTGGTCGACGAAGAGCACGACCCCAGCTTCAAGCAGGAGGACGGCGTGCGATATCACGCGCGCGACATGGCCATTCTTCGAGCGCATCGCGCGTGCGGAGTCTGTGTCCTCGGCAGCGCCACGCCGTCGCTCGAGAGCGAAAATCTATCCCGCACCGGGCGAGCCACCAAGCTTCGGTTGCCCGATCGTGCCGGGACCCATCCTTTGCCGCGCGTCGAGCTCGTAGACTTGCGCCGCAACGGGCCCGGCCCCACCCAGGACCGGCGCATCAGCATGCCGCTCTTTCGCGCCATAGAGGATGCGTTGCGGGCGCGCGACCAGGTCATTCTTTTTCTGAACCGGCGCGGCTTCGCGCCCAGTGTGCGCTGCACCGCGTGCGGGCACATGGCCACCTGCAAAGACTGCTCGGTGGCCCTGACGTTCCACAAGCGCGCCGCCGAAGTGCGATGCCATTATTGCGACCATCGCGCGCCGCTCGTCACCCGCTGTTCCAAGTGCGGTGTGGACGCGCTCGCCCTCGAGGGACTCGGAACCGAAAAACTCGAAGAGTCCTTGGCGACTGCCTTTCCTGCGGCCCGAGTCGCTCGCTTGGATCGGGATGTCGCCAGCGGAAGGCACATCGAAGCCACTCTCGAGCGCGTGCGCCAGCGGCAGGTGGATATTCTGGTGGGCACGCAGATGGTCACGAAGGGACACGACTTGCCGAACGTGACGCTGGTCGGCGTCGTCAACGCCGACGCGGCGCTCAGCATTCCCGACTACCGCGCAAGCGAGCGCACTTTTCAACTACTCGTTCAGGTCGCCGGCCGTGCGGGACGCGGCGACACACCGGGGAGGGTTCTCATCCAGACTTGGGCTCCCGAGCACCCGGCCATAGCGCTCGCCGCTCGTCACGACGTGGACGGTTTTCTCGATCGCGAGCTGCGCGATCGACGCGAGCTCGACTATCCTCCCCTCACACGCTCCGCGCTCGTCCGCGTGGATGCCGCGGACGAAAACCAGGCGCGGCAAGCTTGTCTCGACCTCGCGCAAGTGGCCCGCTCCTGCGAACCCGTCCGGACCGGGGCGGTCATCGTGCAGGGGCCCGCTCCTGCGCCCATCGCCCGAGTCAGAGGTCGCTACCGGTTTCGCATCATGCTTCGATCGCGCGAACGACCGCCCCTTCGGGCGGTGCTCATCCGCGTGGACGAGGCGCGGGCGTCCCTGTCTCGAGAGGTCCGGGCATCGATCGACGTCGATCCGGTACAACTCCTGTGAGCAGGTCGGCCCCGTCATGAACAGAGCGACGCAGACTTTGGTGGCGCCGTCGCTTTCGACCCGTTTGGAGACAGAACGGTTGGTGCTGCGACCGGCTCGCTCGTCGGACGTGGGCCGGTTTCGGCAAGCGCTCCGCGAAAACGCGACGCATTTGCGCCCATGGAGCGCAGCACCCGCTCCGGGTGAGGATCCGGCGTCGCTGACCTCCGTGTCTCGCACCATTCTAAGAGACAGGACCGAATGGAGGGCTGGGCAGACGTTTGCGTTGCTCGTTTTCACTCGAGCAGACGAGTGTGTCGTTGGACGCGTCGCCCTCGGGGGCGTGCATCGCGGGGCCTTTCAGAACGCGTATCTCGGCTACTGGATCGACTCGAAGCATCAACTCCGTGGATTGATGACGGAAGCCGTCATCGCGGCGACGGCCTTTGCGTTCGCGCGTGCCAAGCTCCATCGCGTTCAAGCCGCCGTGACGCCGGCCAACCGGGCGAGCCAGCGCGTCCTTGAGAAGGCGGGGTACCGGCAAGAGGGCTTGGCGCAGCGCTACCTTTGCATCGCGGGGCGCTGGGATGACCACCTTCTCTACGCCATGACCGTCGAGGAGTGGTCGTCGCGAGCGACTTGAGAGCAACTTTGGCCGGGGTGGGCCGATGGGTGGGATATGTCCGCCGCCCTCTCCTTCGCCCTCGAGCTCGCGGCCGCCGCCCTCGCGCCTCCGCGATGTGCCGCGTGCGACGAGCCCGTAGGCGTGCTCAAAGCGTTTTGCGCTGCATGCGCGAGCACGATCGTTCCGGCAGCTTCCCACGAAGTCCAGGGGTGCGCTGCTTTTCACTATGACGGGGCGATGGCCCGCGCCATCGTGCGCCTCAAATACGAGCGTCGCCCCGACTTGGGCCGACAGTTGGGCGACTTGCTTTGGCGCGCCCTCGAGTCGCGGCGCGACGCCTTGCGCGGCACGGTTGTAGTACCCGTTCCGCTTCACGCGACGAGGCTGGCCACGCGCGGGTTCAATCAGTCGGTGCTTCTGGCTCAGCGTGTAGCGCGCGCCCTGCACGCACCGCTCTGGCCTCTGGCGCTTCGCCGATTGCGCGATACACCGAGGCAAGCCGCCCTCGATCGTCAAGGTCGAATGACGAACGTGGTCGGTGCATTTGCCGCGCGGCGCGCCGAGCGCATTCGCGGAAGGCGCGTTCTGCTGGTCGATGACGTACGAACGACTGGGGCGACGCTCGACGCCTGCGAGCTCGCGCTGCGGGCCGCGGGCGCCGTCGAGGTGCACTGGGCGGCGGTCGCACAAGCGCAGGTCGACGCCCACCAGAGTGTCTAGGGCAGCTCAGCTCCATGAGCGCTTTTCTTCCAAGGGAGGTATCCTGGACAGCGGCCATCCGTGAGCCAGGACCAGGACCCGAAAGCCGCGGCACCCTCCAAGAGGGAAGGTCCTAATGCGAAGGCGTTGGGCGCCCCGCGAATTCCAGCTCCTTCGAGCCCATCGTCTCGCGGTGCCGCCGTAAGCGCGGCCACACCACCGGCTGCCGAGAGCCCGCCGATCGCGCCCGAAGTCGAGGAAGTGAGCGGGGCTCTGCTCATCGACGACTCGTCGCCCGACATCCAGGCCGAGCCGCCCGCTCCGATGTCGCCTGCGCGGCAAGTATCGAAACCCCCGCCACCCCCTCTGTCTCGCATGACGGCGGGGGGAACGTTGCGGCCCGCGCCCGCTCCGAGCCGGCCCGCGCTGCCCACTGCAAGCCAGCCGCCGTTGCCCGCTCCGAGCCAACCCGCGCTCTCCGCTCCAACCGCCACCGGGCCCAATCGACCCGCGACCGATCCAGCGCCACATACCCGTCCGTTTTCTTTTGCCGTTGCGGAGACGTCCAAAGAGAGCTCCCCGGGTGTTCCTCTAGAGCCTCCCACCGAGCGCTCTCTGCCGAGCGAACGCGAATCTGCGCTGAGGCTGCCCCGGGCCTGGGGAGGCGTGGCCGCAGGTGCGGTTCGCGACGCCATGCACAAGGCGGGCGACAGCCTGAGACCGGCGGCGCACGCGCTGCGAGATGCGGTGCCGAAGATACGAGAGAGCTTGCATCCAGCGGCTAACGCCATCCGCAATGCGCTGCCGAAAATCGTCACCGAGAGCCTGCGGAGCCCGCCGAGCATGGCTTCACTTGCGAGCTCGCGCTGGGTACTTCCAGCCTCGGCCGTAGGAGGTCTGCTTCTCGGAATCGGGCTTGCCGTGCCGACCGGCATATTGCTCCGCCGCAGCTCCGGGCGCCCCGCGGCCGACCCTGCAAGCCCGGTCGCTTCGGCTGGAGCGATGGCGTCGCCCTCGGCACTTGGCGCGCCGCCAGAACGCGAGGGCGCACTGATATCCTGCAAGCTTGCGGGGCCACCGCGAAGCCTGGCGACCAACGCTACCGTCGCGGCCGGGGTCGAGGCTCGCGTTTTCGGAAGCGAATTCGCTCTGGGTTACGCCTCGAGCGACACCGACGGCGTCGTCCTGCGAGTCGATCCGTCGCTGACCGTACTGGCCACGGTGGCCGGCACCTCCAAAGGCCCGATCCGGCGCGTCAGCCCCGTGACATCCATTGGGGGCGCAATCGGCATCGCAATCGACGCGGATCGAAAGTCCGACGTCATTCGGAGCCGCCGCACCATTTCGCTCGACCCGCCCCTTCAGGTCGGCGTCTCGGCGAGCAATCTGGTCTGGACGCAGCGCGTAGGCGGCCCGGTTTCAGGAAAGCTCTGGCCCGTGGAAGGCCGTGGCGAAATCGACTCGATCCGGAGCGCTGCGAGCGAGGTCGCTGGAGAGCCCAGCCTCGCGCTCGTGTTCCGCAGGAAAAGCGCGGTGGGAGTGGGCTTGGTCCGCGGTGGGGACGCGCCCGCGCCGAGAGGCCCGCTCGCCTACTTCGACGGTCTGGGGCCCGCGGTGGGCTCACCGGCCGTGGGTTTGAACGATGGGGTTGTCCTCGCCGCCTGGGCGGACCGTGCGGGGGCCGAGGCGGCGTGGAGCGTGCGTCTCGCCCGATTCAACGCAGGTGGGCCGCCGGAAGAGACGCGCACCTTTGCGCCCCCGGCCGGCGGTACCGGAGGGCCGGCAATGTCGCCGGCGATCGCCTCCCTCCCGCAAAAAGGGTTCTTGCTCATTTGGTCCGAGGGGCCGCCAGCCGGGCGCCGCGTCCGGGCGGTGGCGCTGGCTGGCAGCGGCAAGACCAATGGCCCGGCGATCGACCTTTCGAGCGCTGGCGCCAACGCCGGGCAGGCGCAGGCCGCCGTGGCCTCTTCGGGGAAGGGCGTCGTCGCCTTTCTGCAGTCCGCAGGCAGCGGCTTCGAGCTTGTCGCCACGCCCATCGCCTGCGGGATGTGACACGCGCTCAGTTGGCGGCGATCTTCGCCAGCGTCGCGCGTGACATCTTCAGCTCCCCATCGAGCGAGAGCGCGAGCTCGGGGCGCGAGCTCTCCGTGCGTTCGATGAACGCTTCGAGAAATCGGCGCGCGCTCTCCCAATTTCCGGCCGCGTAGGACAAATGACCCAGAACGAAGCGACCATACCCCTGCCCGCAAGGGGCGACCGCCAACTCTTCGATCGCAGCTCGAAGGTCGTCGACCTGCTCGCCGGCCGCGATGCGGACAAGGGCGAGGTGAGCGCGGTAGAGCGGTTTGTCGCGTGTGGCCCAGCGAACCGCACGTGCGAGCGCTCCCGCACTCTCGGGATAACGCCCCGCCAAGAAGAAGACGCTCCCCAAAGTCCAGTGATGAAAGCACCGACGCGACGGCGGACTGCGTCGGGCCGCGACGCGCAAGTGCGAGACGGCGGCGGCGACATCGCCCGCTCCGAGAGCTGCGCGAGCGGCGTCCTGATGAATCACGTCGGCGAGAACTCCAAGACCGAGGGCCTCGACAGCGGTCGCGTGAGCGCGCTCGAAGCGGCGTTCTTCGTAGTACGATAGGTAGAGCTGCCTCAACAACATGGCGTGCGTGGTCTTGTCGAGTGGCGCTCGCGACGCGAGCCCCCGACGAGCCCAGCGGGCACGTGAAAGGGTTGAGCGAGCCAACATCGCCTTGCGCAGAAGGTCTTCCGCGGTCGGCGCCGAAGCCGGAGCGCCAGCGTCCGCATTCGACGCGGGAGGACCCGATTCCCCCGCGCGCCTGGTCTGCCGCACGTCGCCCAGTTTACCATTCATCCGGCCAGCCATCCAAAACGTGCTACGCGTAGCGCGCGCGTGCTCGCGATGATCGCCGCCGCCCCTTCCCGCCAGCTCCGGTCCGCCCCGTGGGCGAGGGGGCTACGAATCGTGGCGGCCCTCGTGGCCGCAGCCGGATGCGGACGGCGAGCCACGCTTGCCGACTGCCAGCTCATCGTCGACCGAGGCGTGGAGCTTCAGATGAAGGGCATGAGCCTCACCGACACCGCCGCCGTGCAAAAGCGGGAGCAGCAAGTGCGAGCTTCTCTGCAGATCGAGATCGACTCGTGCGAGGGTCGGCGCGTCACCGAGAGGATGATGGGGTGTGTGAGAGCGGCGCCGACCACTGCGGACCTCGACCAATGCCTTCGATGATGCGCGCCTATGCGATGACAGTCGGAGGCGCCGTGCTCGCTTCCGCGATCGGCTGCAGACCCAAGGTCACTTCGCTCGAATGCGACACACTTCTCGATCGCTACGCGCGCCTCGTGGTGACTGAGACCTACCCCGACGCTTCCGCGGCACGCATCTCGGTGGAAGAGCAGCGGGAACGAGCCGAGGCGCGGGGCGATGACGCCTTCAAGAACTGTCGCTCAGAGGTCAGCCGCTCGGAGTTCGATTGCGCCATGAGGGCCGAGAGCGCCGACGCGCTCGAGAAGTGCCTCGAGTAACGCCTGCCACCTCTCGTGGTCTGCCGCACGCTAGCGTCGGGTGTGCGACGCTCGCCCGCTCATCCTCTGCTTGTCGCCTTCCCGGAAAGGACCTTCGACCTGCCAGAGCACGTCTCCACCGAGTAGACACACTTGGTCCTCGAGCTCTCGCAGGCACGTATCTCGGGGATCGTCCGGATCGCAGAACGCCCGCACCGGGCCGATGTTCTCCGTCGGCATAGGGGGAGCTTCGACGAAGAATTGAACCGTGCATCCGCGCTCGCGAGCGCCTTGAACGGCACTCCGGCTGTGCGCTGCATGCGCCGTGAGGTGCGCGGCGCCCAGCGCGCTCTCGCTCGTACCCCACGCTACGTCACCGCCCGCCGCGCAGACCGCGTCTAGCAGCTGCCTCTCGCAAGACTTGCCGCCGGGCGCGCAATCGAGCGCGACGGGGCCGAGCTCGTCGACAGGCATCGTCGGCTCGCCGGCGAACATTCGGACGGGGCAGCCCGGCTCGCGACCTGGGTAGTGGGCGGCCGCGCAGGCGCTCGCCGCGAAGAGGATCCCGAAGAGCAGAGACTCGCGGGACACGCCTACTGCGCCGCCGTCGCGCCACGTTGCAGAGGAAAGCCCAAGGCCGAGCGCTGCTCCAGCCAGGCTTCGGCGACCGCTTTGGCCATCGTGCGGACCCGCCCGATGAACCGCTGCCGCTCAGTGACTCCGATGGCACCTCGCGCGTCGAGAACGTTGAAAGCGTGCGCCCCCTTCACGACGAAATCGTAAGCGGGCAGCACGAGCTTTTTCACGGGGTCGCGCACCAACCCGAGCAAGCGCAAGCACTCCTTCTCGCACTGGTCGAACTGCGCAAGGTGCGCGGCCACATCGGCCTGTTCGAAATTGTAGGTCGACCACTGCCACTCGGCGTCCTTGACCATCTCGCCGTAACTTACGCCGGGCGACCAAGCCATGTCGAAGAAGCTGGCGGCGTCCTGCAGGTACATGCAGATGCGCTCGAGCCCATAGGTCAGCTCACCACTGACGGGCCTGCAGTCGATGCCGCCGACTTGCTGAAAATACGTAAACTGAGAGATCTCCAGCCCGTCGAGCCACACCTGCCAGCCCAGACCCCAAGCACCCAGCGTCGGTGATTCCCAGTCGTCCTCGACGAACCGAACGTCGTGTAGCTCCGGCTTCGTTCCGAGCGCGAGGAGCGAGGCTAGATACTGGTCCTGAATGTCGATGGGCGACGGCTTGAGCACGA
>Ga0302181_10003119_pt1 | contig 11484 bp, 10 predicted proteins | sample I_Palsa_E3_3_FD_198786 | JGI IMG/M metagenome (GOLD analysis project Ga0302181, IMG submission 198786) | Peat permafrost microbial communities from Stordalen Mire near Abisko, Sweden - I_Palsa_E3_3 | ecosystem: Environmental > Terrestrial > Soil > Palsa > Peat permafrost | place: Sweden... | reverse complement strand
CATGGGAACCCTCGCCGCCCAGATGCTCCTGCACCGCATCCGCGACCCCAACGGTGCGCCGGAAACCGTGCAGGTCCCCACCAGGCTGCTCGCCCGGGGTTCCGGCGAGATTGCGCCTCCCCAATGCGGACAGAACGCCCTCTGGCCCGCGGCCGACATTGTCCCGGCCGCGGGGGAAGAGCCACACGTCCGCAGGAAGAGCCACACGTCCGCAGGAAGAGCCGCACATCGGTACAGTCCACTCCGAAGCGCCGAGCGCCCGACCGATGAGATAGACCGGGCCCGGTGAGCGGCCCGGCCGCCTCCATGAAAGCGCATCTCGCACCAGCGCGGGAGGCGGCGTTTATCGAGGGGGACAAGCTCCACCCCCACCTGGCCCCGTCCCGCCGTACGCTCGATAACCTGGCTCGCGCAGGTACCCGATCACCTCGGCTGGGCTTACCGTGCCCGGTACGTCGGCTCCGGCTCGGGTCCGGCGCCGGGCCCGCGTGGCGGGGGTGGCGAGAAACAGATGCAGGGCGGGCAGGTGCGGAAGCAGCTTGTCCTCGCGGATATAGGTGTTCTTCGGCCGGGACGGGCCGGGCGCCATCGCGCTGGTACGGCCGTGCCGGCACCGGTACGCGGCTTTGCCGTTGGACCAGGCAGATTCCATCCGCCGCCCGCACAGCCCGCAGGCAAGCAGCCCGGCCAGCAGGTACCGGCGGAGCACGGGCTCATCTTGCGGTACCGGACCACGCGAGCGCTGATGCCCTGCGCGGCGACGAAGTCGTCCTCGCTGACCAGGGCCGGGTGCGCGAGCCGGCGGGAGATCACCCATCCGCCGGGCAGGTTCCACCGCTGCACGGACTTGTGCCCGAGGGTCACGTTGGCGGGGTCGGCCAGCTCTGTGTCGGTGCGCTGCCGGTTCCACACCTGCCGGCCCGTGTACCGGGGATTCTCCGGCGCCGACGCGATCCCGCAGCCGTCCGCATACCTGGTACACCTCCCGGGCGAGAACACGAACCTCGACACCTGACTTTTGAGATGCAACCGGCGTGTCGCGGGGCCAGCCTAGAGTGGCGCCGGGCGGCCTACTTGATGCCGGTGTTGGCGACGCCCTGGACGATCTGGCGCTGCAGGAACAGGAACACAGCCAGCAGCGGCAGGAAGCCCAGCACCGATGAGGCCATCGTCTCGGCGTACTGGATCGCCGACCCGCCGATCAGGCTGCTCAACCCGACCGTGATCGTCTCGGACTTGGTCTGGGTCAGCACCAGCAGCGGCCACAGGAAGGCGTTCCAGGTCGTAATGAAGGTCAGGATCGCGACCGCCGAGATCGCCGGACGGCACAGCGGCATGCAGAGCTGGTAGTAGACCCGCCACCAGCTCGCGCCGTCCAGCCGGGCGGCTTCGATGAGCGATACCGGAATCTGCTTCAGGAACGAGTGGAAGACGAAGACGGCCACCGGCGCGGCGATGGCCGGCAGGATCAGCGCCCAGTACGTGCCGAGCAGGCCGATGGTCCGGAACTCCATGAACTGCGGCAGGACCAGCGCCTCGGTAGGCAGCATGAGGCCGGCCAGGATCACCGCGAACAGCACCGACTTGCCGCGGAACCTCAGGTGCGCCAGGGCGAAACCGATCATCGAGCACACCACCACGGTGGTGATCACCGACAGCGTGGAGATGATGAAGCTGTTCAGGTACCACCAGCCGATCGGACTCGTGGTCCAGGCGCTGGTGTACGCGTGCAGGTTCCAGTGATTAGACCAGAGCGAGACGGGATTGGCGGTGATCTCGCTGTCGGGCCGCAGCGAGGTGATCAGCGCCCAGGCGAACGGCACCAGCCAGATCAGCGCGAACAAGGTCAGGCAGGTCGCGGCGAGCCGGTTGAAGGCCTTGGTGGCGCTGCCTGAACCTGAAGACGTGCGGCGGGCGGACTTGCGCCCGGGTAGCGCGGTGATCGCGGTCATCGTTGCGGGTGTCCCTTCACGCGTTCACGGTCGTGGCGGCCTGGTTGCGGCCGCGGCGGATGAGGGCCCAGCCGGCCGAGACGACGATGAGAATCACGAAGTACACCATCGTCGCGGCCGAAGCGTAGCCACCTCGGTAGGAGGTGAATCCCGTGTCGTAGATGTACTCGATGACGGGCCGGGTGGACTCGTTGGGGCCACCGGACAGCAGGATGTAGATCTGGTCGAATACCTTGAGCGAAGCCAGGATCTGCAGGATCAGCACCAGGCTGCTGGTCGACCGCAGCATCGGGATGGTGATCGAGCGGATCTGCTGCCACGGGGAAGCACCGTCGATGGCCGCGGCCTCGTACGTCTCTTCCGGGATGTCCTGGATGGCGGCGGTGTACAGGATGAAGTTGAAGCCGAACGTCCACCACAACGTCAGCAGGGTGACGGCCAGCCATGCGCCGGAGGTGCTGCCGAGGAAGTTCGGGGCGGACAGCCCGACCCCGCTGAACAGCTTGCTGATGAGCCCGGTCTGCGGGGTGTACATGAACGCGAAGATGAGGCAGACCACCGAGGACGGCACGACGTAGGGAGCGAAGAACGCCAGCCGGAAGAACCACCTGCTGCGCGAGATCCTGGCGGCGAAGATGGCGAACAGCAGCGGAAGCAGCACCAGCGGAGGCGTGGTGAGCAGTGTGAACAGGACCGAATGCCACATCGACTGCCAGAAGTCCGAGCTCTTGAGCACAGCGGCGTAGTTCGCCGTGCCGACCCAGTTACCGAGGCCGGACTTCACTGTGGCCGTGTTGAACAGGCTGATCACCAGCCCGATCACAACCGGCCCGATGAGGAACAGGACGTACAAGACGAGGAACGGCGTGGCGAACAGCCATCCGCCCTGGTTCTCCCCTGCGGGGCGGCTGCGCCTGGTGGTCCGCGCCTCGACTGCCACTACAGTCGCGGTGGCTGCGGTCGTCGTCATCGCGTCTCCTGTTCCTACGGCCTAACGCACCGGGGCGATGGCGGTCGAGAAGGTCTTCAGGCTGGCGGTCATCGCGCTGACGCCGCTGCGCGGGCTGATCCCGCCGGCCAGGACCTCGGTGATCACGCCGCCCATGGCGTTCTGAAAATCCGAGCCGGCCCCGGTGTACCAGCCGGGCGGGTCGTACACCGCCTTGAAGGCGGCCTGGATGTAGTTGCTCTGCGGCTTCAGGTCCAGGAAGGCCTTACTGGTCTGGACCGGCAGCCAGGCCGGGATGTGGCCGCCGCCCGCCCAGATCGAGCTGCGGTCGAGCAGCCCCTTGATGAAGGCGACCGCGTGCACGGTCCGCTGCGCGGACCGGATCGAACTCTTCGGGATGACCAGCGAGTGCGAGTCGGCGTAAGCGACCTGCTTGGTCCCGAGGATGGCCGGGAACGGCACGACGTTGAAGTTGAACGGCTTGCCGTCGGGCAGCTTGACCCCGCGATAGGTCGGGATCTGCCACTCGCCGTCGAAGAGAAAGCCGACCTTGCCCCCGCCGAACAGCGTGGTCACCGTGTCGTCGGCGGCATTGCCTGGCATCAGGCCGAGCGGGCCGGTCAGGCTCTGCATGAACGCGAACGTCTCCTCCAGGGCGGCCCCGTCGATCGTGACCTTCGCGCCCTGGTCCGACACGATCGGCCCGGCCAGGCCCGAGTACACGGTCATGAACCAGCGCCAGGTGGTAGCCGGGTCGGCGGTGTTGGCCGAGATCGCGCCATACTGGCCGCCGGCCTCTTTCATGGCCTTCAGGGCGTTGATGAAATCGCCGCGGCCCTGCATCGGCTTGAGGTTGTCGCCGGACGCGTTCAGCAGGCCAGCCTTCTTCGCCAGGTCCACGTTGTAGAACATGACGAACGGGTGCGTGTCCAGCGGCACCGCGTAAACCGTCCCGTTCACGGTGGCTTTCTTCCAGGCGGCGGGGGTGAACTTGTCCTTGTTGATGCCGACGGCGGCGATACCTGCGTTCTCCACCGGCTCGAGCAGTCCGGCTTCGGCCAGCAGCGGGAGCCGGGACAGGTGCGAGATGGCCACGTCCGGCGGTCGTCCGCTCGAGGCCGCGAGGGCCAGCTTGGTGTAGTAGGGGTTCCCCCAGGAGAGCAGCGTCGACTCGACCGACAGGTGGCTCGCTTGCTCGAACGAGCTCACCATCTTCGCCATGTTGATACCGTCGCCGCCGCCGAACAGGTTCCAGTAGATGACGTCAGCGGTGTTGGGCTGGCCGCCGGTGATGCTGTTGAGCACCGGTGAGGCGCAGGCGGACAGCGCGCCGGTGAGCCCCAGGCCGCCGCCGATGGCCAGGAACTGGCGACGCGAAACTGCTCTGGTCATGCCGCGTGCTCTCCTCACCCTTGAGGCTTGTGCCGATACAGCGCGACTGTCGCACAATTTTTGCATCGATGCAAGGCCCTGAAATGAGGATTCTGGCGAAGATCCGGGCGAGATCGCCTTTTTCTTGCATCGATGCAAGAAAAAGGCGATGCTGTCCGTGAGACGCTGACCGGGAAGACACGAGCGGAGGAGTCGCCGGGTGAGAGCGACCCTGCAGGACGGTTCGTATCCACGGCCGATGCTGTGCCGCGAGCACTGGATCAGCCTGGACGGCGACTGGGAGTTCGGCTACGACGACACCGACCAGGGCATGGCGGGACGCTGGTTCGACCAGCCGGACCCCGGGCCGTTCACCCGGCAGATCAGGGTGCCGTTCCCGCCGGAGTCACCCGCGTCCGGAATCGGTGACCGCGGCATCCATCCGGTGGTGTGGTATCGCCGTCGGGTCCCGCGCGCATTGCTGCTGGAGGGCGGGGCGGGGCCACAGCGGATCCTGATCCACTTCGGCGCCGTCGACTTCCAGGCGCAAGTGTGGTGCGACGGGCAGTTCGTCGGCGGCCATGTCGGCGGCCAGAGCCCGTTCACCGCCGACGTCACCGACGCGATGGCCGCGTCGACGGGAACGGGTCACGTAGTACTGGTCGTGCGGGCGGAGGACCAGCCGGGCGACCTGGAGCAGCCACGCGGCAAGCAGGACTGGCGCGAGAAGCCGCACGGGATCTGGTACGAGCGCACGACCGGGATCTGGCAGAGTATATGGGCCGAGACCGTCCCGGACCTCTACCTGACCGACGTGGCCTGGATACCCGACGTGGCCGGCGCCGCGGTCCACGGCGAGATCACGCTGGCCAAGCGCCCGCCACGCGGCCTCGCACTCGAGCTGACGGTCCGTCTGGGTGAGGAGATCCTGGCCGAACTGTCGGTGGTGCCGCAGGACAAGACCACAGCCGTCGATATCCCGCTGGCGGCACTGCGCAACGGCCAGGACCGGGCCCGGCTGCTGTGGGCACCCGAGCACCCGACCCTGCTCGACATCGAGGTCGTGCTGCGCGACCGTCAGTCGAGGCTGGTCATCGACGCGGTGGGCAGCTACACCGGGTTGCGCACCATCTCGGTCGGCACGGGATCGTTCCAGCTCAACGGGCAGCCCTGCTACCTTCGTGCCGTGCTCAACCAGGGCTACCGCCCGCAGACGCACCTGGCCGCGGAGGGACCTGCGCAGCTCAGGACCGAGGTCGACCTAATCAAGCAGATGGGATTCAACGCCGTCCGGGTCCATCAGAAGGCCGAGGACCCGCGGTTCCTGTTCTGGGCCGACAGGCTGGGGCTGATGGTGTGGGCCGAGACCGCAGCCGCTTACGTGTACTCAGCCACCGCCGTCACCTTGCTGGTAACCGAATGGATGGAGCTGATCCGCCGGGATCGCAGCCATCCCGCCATCGTCGTCTGGGTCCCGGTCAACGAGAGCTGGGGCGTACCCGACATCGCCTCGAGCCCGGCCCAGCAGAACTTCACCCGGTCCCTGGCCAGCTTGACGCGGGCCCTGGACCCCAGCCGTCCGGTGGTCTCCAACGAAGGGTGGGAACACGTCGACAGTGACATCGTGGGCCTGCACGACTACACGAGCGACGCCGAGGAACTGCGGACCAGGTACGTCACCCGCCGGGCCGCCGAGGAGGTGGTCCGGTCGGCGCACGGCCCCCAACACCGGCGCCCGGTCATCGGCGATCAGCAGCTGCGGGCCTTCACCGAGGGAGACGCCCCGCTGATGATCACCGAGTTCGGCGGCGTCTCGCTGTCCAGCGCGGACAATACCTGGGGGTACACGGATACGCGCTCGGACACCGAGTACGCGAGCTTGCTGCGGCAGCTGTTCGACGCCCTGCGCGCGAGCAGGGACGTGGCCGGGTTCTGCTACACCCAGTTCATGGACACCGGCCAGGAAACCAACGGACTGCTGTACGCCGACGGAACTCCTAAGCTGCCGCTGGAAACGATCCGGCAGATCGTCACCGGAACTAAGGACGGCATCGGAAGCGGGCCGATTTCCACCGTCGGCTGGCATGACTAGCGGACGCGCGCCGTCTTGTTCCGCGCGGGCAGCCGATGAGCCTGTGAGAAAATGTCGCCATGGCCGTGACCCTGCGCGATGTCGCCCAGCATGCCGGGGTGTCGCCGCGCACGGTGTCCAACGTGGTTAACGGGTTCCCGCACATCTCCCCTGCCATGCGAGCCAAGGTGGAAGCGGCGCTCAGCGAGCTCAACTACAAGCCGAACCTGCTGGCCCGCAGCCTGCGGCAGGGCCGGACCGGGATCATCACGCTGCTGGTGCCCGAGATCGCCGTCTCCTACTTCGGTGAGCTCGCGCACGAGGTCGTCGAGCGGGCCAGCGAACGTGGCTGCACCGTCATGATCGACGAGACCGGCGGCCAGCCCGACCGCGAGCGCGCGCTGCTCGACGGGGCGGCCGAGTCGAGCTGGGTCGACGGCGTGCTGCTCAGCTCGCAGGGCCTGCACGGACGCGATCTGGCCGGCCTGGCACCGAACATGCCGGTCGTGCTGCTGGGCGAGCGGACCGCCAGCACGACGCTGGACCACGTCGGCATCGACAACGTCAAGGCCGCCCGCGAGGTCGTCCGGCATCTCATCGATTCCGGCTGCCGCCGGATCGCCGCCATCGGCGGCAGCGTCGGCGCCTCTGATGCGACCTCGCACCTCCGGCTCAAGGGCTACCGGCAGGAACTGCGAGCGGCCGGCCTGCCCGCCGACGGCCTGTACGCCCGCACCCCCGACTACACACGGGCCAGCGGGGCCGCCGCGGTACGGTCGCTGCTCGGCCGGGAGGACCGGCCGGACGGCCTGTTCTGCTTCAGCGACGAGCTCGCCGCCGGCGCACTCCGCGAACTGTACGAGCAGGGGCTGTCCGTGCCGTCGGACGTGAGCGTCGTCGGCTTCGACGACGTCGCCGAGGCCCGGTTCGCCACGCCGTCGCTCACCTCCATCAGGCCGGACAAAGCCAAAATCGCCACCGTGGCCCTGGACATGCTGTTTCAGCGGATGCAGGGTTCGGAGGCGAAGCCCCGCGACGTGCGCATCGGGTATGAGCTGATCGTCCGGGAGAGCAGCACGCTTTCGCCGCGGCCGGCACGTTCGCTAGCTCGCCCCATGCAACGCGGTGCGGCGCGGCGACCATGATCACCAGTGTAAGAGAAACGTTGTCAAGCGATCCGGCGAGTGGCTTCCGCTGGTCTGGTTTACGGGTTGTTGTAGTGGTGCTTTATGGTTTGCCCTGGTTAAGGGAGGGGGTAAGACATGCTCGACGTCTCACGTCTTTACGAGCTGCTCGGGTTTCGCGAACAGTCACCCGGGCGCGCCGGGACCTCGGCTTGGTGGACTCTGCATCAGGACGGCTGTTCGTTCCTGTGCGTGCCGAGAATCCCGTCCACGGCTCTGACCACCGGGCTTGCCATCCTCTCCGCCTGACCGTGATGATCCCGGTCATGTGCTGCGCAACGCGCTGACCTTGGCGGACAATCTTCAGCGAGGCGCAAGCACAGGTGATGGCCTGGCAGGGGGCTTGCTGATTTCGGTGGGCGGGCGTTTGTCTCAGTTGTCCCTTGCCCGGCAAGTCGTCTGCGGCCAGGGTGCCTGCACCACGGCGGTCGCCTGGGCGGCGCGAAGAACCAGAGTCGGCATGGCACGAGCGAGTGCCGGCTTCCCGGAGATAGCACGCCGAGGCGCGGGGCCTGATGTGTGCAGAAGATATGAGCAGACCGGCCAGCGGGATGGCTGCTGCGGCTTCCTGCGGCGGACCGTCGGTGTGCCGGCTTTCAGGGCATGTTCGGGTGCGCGGCGCCGTGGTCTCGGTACTCCCCTAGCAAGTCTCGCTGGTCGGACATCGTCTGGGTGGCCAGGTCGTGCACCCGCTGTGCGAACGCCTGCTCCTGCTCCGCGGTCGGTGGCCGCTGTGCCCCGGGCGGGGGCAAGATCGCGCTGGTCGCCGGCGTGCCGAGCATGGCGATCTCCAGGTCAAGGGCGGCTGGAACGTAGAAGTTCAGCACCCGCGCGGTCTCGGTCCTGACGGCGAAGGCATGCGGGGTGCCGGCCGGGATGCGCACGAGCTGGCCGCTAGTGCCGATGACGACCTGGTCCCCGAGCTGCAGGGCCATCTCGCCGTCGAGGATGTAGAAGACTTCCTCGCCCTGGTCGTGCACGTGCGGGGGCGGGCCGGCCTTGGCGGGCATGAGCTGCTCCATCAGCGAGTAGGTCCCGCGGGTGGACTCACCTGGGATCAGCGGAGTCCACAAGATGCCCATCTGCCAGAAGCCGGCGGCCGTCTCAGCGCTGGTCACCAGCGATGCGGCGTCGAAGGCGGTTTCGTCGGGCATGGCTGCTCCTTTGATGACTGGTGGCATGCGCGGTTGCAGCCGCGCAGGCCCCGTACTGGCCCGGTCGCGGGCAGCCGGCGCGATCCGAACGGCAGCCCTACCTCGCGAGGGTATACCCTCGCGAGATCTCGTGCATCTCTGTGTCGTGCGGTAGCCTCATGAACCGTGACCGCTGAGGGGCGCAAACTCGCCGGCGGCGGGAGTCCCCGGACCGCCGTGTCCGAGCGGGTTCGCCAGAAGGAGCGGACCCGCTTGGCCCTGATCACCGCGGCACGCCAGCTGATCCTCGACGGAGCCCGCATCACCATGATGGGCGCGGCTACCGTGGTGGGAGTGTCCGAGGCGACGGCCTACCGTCACTTCCCCGACCTGCCTTCCCTGCTGCGCGAGGCTTTTACCGGGCTGTGGCCGGACACCCCCGAGGAGCTGGCGCGCCCCGGGGACTATGCCGACGTCCCCGAACGGGTGGCTCAGGCCACCGATTTCCTCCTGCGCAACGTGGTCAAGATGCAAGGGGCGGTCCGTGCCATGATCGCGTCCACGATCACGCGGGAGGACGTGACCTTCCCGCGCCCCGGTAAGCAGTTCGGCCTGATCGACCTCGCCGTCGCGCCGCTGGAGCGGCCGCCCGGCGCGATGGAGCCGGGCAGGCTCACCCAGCTCAAGCACGACCTGGCCGTGATCATGAGCGCGGAAGCCCTGTTCACCCTGACCGACCTGGCGGGACTGGCACCGCAAGATGCGATCGCCAGCGTCGTGCGCACCGCACGGACTGTCACCGAGGCCGCCATGCAGTCCCCGGTACCCTCCCTACGTCGAGTACAGCCTCACTCCGCTCGGCCGGACGATCGCCAAGCGCCTGACGGGACTCATTGAGCTCGTCGAATACCCGATGCACGAGGTGATGGCCGCACGCGAGCGCTACGACGCGGCTGATACGACAGCCTGACTGCATAACGCCCGCCCAGCATGAGCGGGACCTGCGGTCCGCGCGCTCAATGTCACTCAGTGCAACCGATTTGATCGTGCTGCTCAGAAAGCCCGGCCAGTGCTCAAGTCCGAGGCCGAATGCTCATCTAGGTCGGTTCCCTGCACTCAGGTCACTGATCCCTTTACCGACAGCTCTTAGCGCGATGCTTGCGCAGACGGCATCGGCCACCGAGGCCTACATCGCCTGGCTGGCCTCGGCAGACGCGCCAGCCGAGCGCCGGTCTCTGGCCGCGGCGGTGGACACCGCAGACCACACCCTCGGCAGCACGCTCGCCCAGGCACAGGAACGGTGGGGCAACGACCCCGCTCAATGGCTCCTTCGGAATGACGCTGGCGATGAGCCAGCGGATCCTGGTCGAGGTCGCCCGCCCGCTCGACCCAGCCGAGCGCGAGCCCGCCTGACCGGCGGTCCCAGGTCTGGGGCTGCAGGCTGAAGGCTGAATTCACATCAGCCTGTGTCGCCCTTCAACACGCCGTGGTCGGAGGTCGCGCACAGTGTCGCCTCCGGCATCGTGTTCACCGTGTCGGCCACCACCAGGTCGACGACGTACGTGGTGTCCGGGTAGGACGGGTCCTTGGCCGAGGCGTCTGAAAAACCGTCGGCTCAGCCGACGTTGGTTCGGACCCAACACCTTCCAGACACAACACCTGCCGCCGCGAAAACGGCCCGTTAACTGCGGATACGCGGCTATGCGGGCCGTTTCTTTGCTGTCCCGCCGTGTCCCGCCTTTCCGCGTTGTAGACCGTCATGGCGCTGTCCACGGACGCATGGCGGACATCGGCAGCCCGGAATTGCGTCTCGAAGCGCGTATGCGCTGTTCAGCGGCGTGGGCCTCGGGTAGGAGCGACGGCCTGTAAACCGTCGGCTCAGCCTAAGTTGGTTTGAACCCAACACCTGCCGCACCCGCCTTCCCTGGGAGGCCGGCTCCTGCGCGGCCTCCAGGGCGGCGTCCAGTTCCCCGGCCGCCAGGGCCTCCCAGCCGCGTCGCCGGCCTGGGCGCGAGCCAGGACGTTCCCGGTCGCGTCAGCGGTCACTGCCAGGTTGCGGGCTCCTGCGCGGCGCTGGCTTCTGGCCCATCGAGGAGCGCGGCGACGCCGTCGGTGCTCCTGTCAGCTCCGCTGCTGCAGCAGCTGTGGCTGCCGCTGCTGCTGCAGCTCCAGCGCCTGCGGTGTCACCGGTGTGTAGAGGTTGACCAGAGTGCCGTCGGGGTCGCGGAGCAAAACCGACTGGTTACCCCAGGGCATCATGGTCGGAGGCTGCACGACCGTGAGGTCGTCGCCGAGCTCGGCCTGGAGCCGGGTGAACAGGTCGTCCACGTCGTCTACCAGGAACTCGACAACGGCGCTGTTATTGGCGGCTGCGCGGGGGGTGTTTTCGCTGATGAATGCCACCCTGCGGGGGTGGCTGAGCGCGAACGTGGCAGACGGCGTCACCAGCTCGGCAAAATCGTCGGTCAGCCATCGGGCGGTGGCTCCTGTCACCGCTTCGTAGAAGCGCACAAGGCGCGGGAAGTCCTCGGTGATGATGCGGACTGAGGCGAGCTGAACGGTGTTGGTGTTGGTCATGCCGCCAAGATAGAACTGATACCGGTCATAATCCGCCCGGTATGCCGGCAATACTTGGGACATGGCTCGACCCACCGCGCGGGTGCTGGCCCTGCTCGCCCTGCTGCAAGCCGGCGGCACGCTCACCGTCGCCGACCTGGCGCAGCGGCTGGCCGTCGACGAGCGGACGCTGCGCCGCTACGTTGAGCACCTGCGCGATCTTGACGTCCCGGTAGAGACGGTGCGCGGCCGCTATGGCGGCTACCGG
>Ga0302181_10003106_pt1 | contig 11519 bp, 12 predicted proteins | sample I_Palsa_E3_3_FD_198786 | JGI IMG/M metagenome (GOLD analysis project Ga0302181, IMG submission 198786) | Peat permafrost microbial communities from Stordalen Mire near Abisko, Sweden - I_Palsa_E3_3 | ecosystem: Environmental > Terrestrial > Soil > Palsa > Peat permafrost | place: Sweden... | reverse complement strand
CAGGAGTACCGGTGTCGGCTGCCTCGCCAGCGCGGCGATCCGGTCGATGTCATCAAAGCCGTCCACGACGATGTAGCCGATGCCGGCGTCGAGGGCGGCTCTGATGTCGTCGTCCGACTTGGCGTTGCCGTGCATGACGATCGATGCGGGATCAGCGCCGCCGGCCAGCGCTATCCGCAGCTCGCCCTCGCCGACCACATCGAAGCCCAGCCCCTCGCTGGCGAGGATGCTGATCACGGAGGCTGACGGGAAGGACTTAGTCGCGAAGCACACCCGGCTGCGCGGATGGCGGCGCGCCAGTCCATCGGCGAACGCCCGGGCACGATCGCGCAGCGCCTGCTCGTCGAAGACGAACGACGGCGTGCCGAACTCGGCGGCGACGTCGCTCATCGAGCAGCCGCCGATCCGCAGGTCGGCGCCGTCGATCACAGCGGACGGCGGCAGCAGCGACAGATCATGCATAACGAGATCGTACCGAGGGCCGATCCGCCAGCTCACCCGCCTGCAGCCGCTGCCTGACAGCCTCATAGGTGATGATCGCGGCAGAGGTCGAGACGTTCAGCGAGTCGGCCTGGCCGAACATCGGGATCCGCACCTGGGCGTCGGCTCGCGCCAGCCAGTCCTGCGATAGCCCGGTCTGCTCGGCGCCCACCGCGATGGCAGTCGGTCCGGTCAGGTCAGTGCCGGTCACCAGCTGCGTCGCGTCCGGTGTTGCCGCGACGACTTGCAGCCCGTTCCCGTCGATCCAGTCGAGCACTTCGGTGGTCGTCGCGGACGCCACTGGTACAGAGAACACGGTGCCCTTACTTGCCCGCACCACGTTCGGGTTGCCCCAGTCGGTGACTGGATCGGCTGCGATCACCGCACTCACGCCGGCCGCGTCCGCTGTGCGCAGGATGGCGCCAAGGTTGCCGGGCTTTTCCAGGCCCGCGCAGATCAGGACAAGCGGGCGCGGGCCTAGTTTCAGCTGCTCGAGGCCGGCTGTGACGGCCGGAACTACGGCCAGCCAGCCGTCCGGGCCTTCCCGGTAGGAGATCTTCTCGAAGACCGGGCGGCTGACCTGGATGATCTCGGTGCCGAGATCGGCGGCGCGGTCCGCTAGCGGCAGTGCGGCGGTGGCCGCGAGTGCCGGGCAGTAGTACAGCGTGCGCGGCGCGACTCCGGCGGCGAGTGCGAGCTCGATCTCCGCGAGGCCTTCGACGAGCGTGACGCCGGCGTTCTCCCGGCTGCGGCGACGGCGCAGTGCGACGAGCTGCTTGATCCGGGGATTTGCCGGGCTGGTGATCTCCAGCTCAGCAGGCCGGCGCCGGTCGGCGGGCATGCTCTGGATGCTACCGGCCGCAGCCGGAGGCTGCCCTTGTCACCAGCGCCGTTGTCCATCCCCGGCCCACTGGCCTGCCGCGATCCCTACAGAGTTTTTGTCGGTACCCCTCGCTACTATGTTCGATAATGGCAAGGTACTGACCGCCGCGAAGGAGGTGACTGGCAGTGGTAGAAGAGCGAAGCGCCGCCGGGCCGGCAACGCTTGAGGCCGACCTGCCGGTCACCGACCCGCCAGCCACCAACCCGCCTGAGGCTGACCTGCCGGTCACCGACCCGCCAGCCACCGACCCGGCGGCTACCAACCAGTCGGCTACCAACCCGTCGGCCGCCGACACTATCCGCCGCGGAGCGGCCTGGATCTCGGACGCTGACCTCCTGGCGCTGCTGGCCGATCTCGGTGTCGCAGCCTCGGGCGGAGCGGACGAGGAAGCCGCATGTGCAGCAGAGTTCGAGCTGCTGGAGTCCAGCGAGTCCGTCCTGATCGAGAGCGAGGCTCAGATTGCGGAGCACATCGCCGTGGGCCCGGGCCTGGCTTCGGTGCTCGCGAACGCTGTCCCCGGTGCGGCTTCCAACTGGGATCTGCCGGGAATCGCGGCCGCCTATCGCAGGCTTGCGTCGTGGGCACAGGCCGGGGAGCTTGCCGCCGTCGCTGAGATCGCCTCGCGGTCAGCGGCCGCGAATACGCGCATCGGCACCGATGACTCCGGCCGCCCAGGACAGCTACCACCCGAGGCTGCTGCGGAGGTAGCGCTGGCGCTGCAGATGTCGCAGCCCGGCGCATCCGACTGGGTGGATCTTGCGGTCCAGATGAGGTGGCGGCTACGGGCAACTGGAGCCGCCCTGTCAGCGGGGACCATTGACCTCGCGCGGGCACGCATCATCGCCGATTGCACGTCCGTGCTGACGGACGAACTGGCGAGCGAGGTCGAGACGCGTGTCCTGCCGGAAGCTTCCAGCCAGACCACGGGACAGCTCCGTAACTCGGTTCGCCGTGCGGTCATCGCTGCTGATCCGGAAGGCGCCGAGCAGCGCCGTAAGGACACCGAGCGGCGCAGCAAGATCGCGCTCTATCCCGATGAGAACGGCACGGCGACCCTAACCGGATCATGCCTGCCCGGTGTGCACGCTGCCGCAGCCATGGCCAGGATCTCCGCGATGGCACGCGCTCTGAAGTCGTCCGGCGCTCAGGGCGGTCTGGACCTGCTGAGGACGCACATCTACCTTGGCCTGCTCCTGGGCACGATGCCGCTTATCCCGCCTCCCGCTGACGGCCCGCCCGATGGCCCGCCTCCCGCTGACGGCCCGCCCGATAACCCGGCGACCCACGGGCGGGGCGACGACAATCCGACCGACGACGCGGCCACCGACACCCAGCGATGCGATGACCCGCGATCCGACAACCCGGCCGATGAGCCGCCTCCCGCCGACGGCCCGCCCGATGACCGGCCGAGCGACGAGTCTCCCCACGAGCCACCGGCCGAGCCGGCCGACCCGGCCGGCCAGCACTCGCCCGCTGTCGGCGGCAGCGTGCCTGGCCCATGGCAGGACGTCCCGGCACCGACAGATGCAGACGCACCGGATGACGTTGACATCCCGGATGCGGCCATCAGCTACCTAGGCCGCGCAGAGGACACCGAGGAGGATGACCGCGCTGAGGGACCGTCGCCAGACTGGCCGCCACTGCCGGCGCAGCTGCCGGCCGGACCAGCTGGCCGGCCGGGTCAGACGCGGCAAGGCAGCCCTCCACCTGGCCTTCTCGATCTTGTTGTTCCGTGGTCAGCGCTCGCAGGCCACACCGCGGAAGCTGGCCATCTCAACCGGATCGGCCCTGTAACGCGCCTGCAGGCCTGCCAGCTTCTCGTACTCGCCGCGCGCAGCCCGCACACCGAATGGCGAGTCGTCATCACCGGCAATGATGGCCGGGCCGTGGCTGTCGAGCGCGCCCGGCCGGGATGGCATCTGGGCAGCAGCGCGGCCGGGACAGCCACCACCGGAGTGGTCGGGCGAGTGACGATCGCGATCCGGGAGAGCTGGCTGGGCACGCCCCGCGCCGCTGATCCGGCGGGCCCATCACCCATCCGCGAGATCACCGCAATGGTCCTGCGCGCTGCCGCTCGAGCAGCCGCCCGAGCACGCAGCGAACGCTCATCACAAACCCAGGCCGACGCATGCGCGCACGCACTCGCCTCGGACTCGTACCGGCCGCCGCCGCGCATCCGCGATTTCGTCTCCATCCGGGATGTGACCTGCCGGTTCAGGACCTGCGGGCAGCCTGCCTGGCGTACCGACCTTGATCACACGAAGCCGTGGCAGAAAGGCGGCCTGACCTGCAGCTGTAACCTCGGTGGCTGCTGCCGGACGCATCACAAGATCAAGCAGCTGCCCGGCTGGCGGCTGGAGCAGCCTCGTCCCGGCGTTTTCCGCTGGACTACTCCCGCTGGCCGCAGCTACGAAGTGGCGCCCGACCCGTACCCAGCATGAGGGCCACAGCGCCACCTCAACCGCGGGGCGGGGTGTCGGGCGACTGAGACCGCGACCGGCGCCTGCCTGATCGATCTTTGCCGTGCACCGATGAGCCGCGGCCACAGCTTTCGTCACACAGGTACACAGCACCAGTGCAGACGGAGGAACCATGAGAACCACGACCCGGCATAGGCGCGGCGTCTCGCTGGCTATGCCCGCAGCTTAGAACGCCGTGATCGCTGCAGTCAGGCCGCATGAGATCGGAACTGCTTCCGGTGCGTACAACATGTTCCGGTATCTCGGCGGCTCGTTCGGCGTCGCGATTCTGGCCACAGTGTTCGCCGGCGCCGGAAGTACGCATCGCCGCACGCCGTCAGCGACGGCTTCGCGGCAGCGATGATCGCCGGGGCGGGACTCTCCGTTCTCGGCGCTGTTGCCGGCATCGGCACGCAAGGCTGTCGCGCCCCCAGCCGGACCTGCCGGCTGCCGCGGCGGGGGCGTCAGAGGCGCCCGCACTCGAGAGAGGAATCACGTCATGAGCCGTGTCATCGTCCAGTACAAAGTCTGGCCGGAGCAGGCCGGGCACAATGAGAATCTGATCCGCGCGGTGTACGCCGAGCTCGCCGCCGCCAAGCCGGACGGGTTCCGGTACGCGACTGTGAAGCTCGACGACGGGGTGACCTTCGTGCACATCGCTGAGCAGAGCGGGCCGGGCGACAATCCGCTGACGAAGCTCGCCGCGTTTGCCGAGTTCCAGCGCGGCATCGCGGAGCGGTGCGAGGAACCCCCGGTCGTTCGTCAGGCCACCCTGGTCGGCTCCTTCCGGCTGTTCAGCGGAGACTGACGATGACCGCCACAGCGACCGAGACCGAGATGATCGCACCGATGACCAGAACCATGCCGGCAGCACAAGACGGCCTCGCTGCCGCAGCGACCGCCGGCGACCACGACGCCTTCGCCGCGCTGACCGAACGGCATCGCGCCGAGCTCCGGCTGCACTGCTACCGGATGCTCGGCTCACTGGACGACTCCGAGGACGCAGTGCAGGAGACGTTCCTGCGCGCCTGGGCCAAGCGCAGCAGCTACGCGGGCCGGTCGACCTACCGTGCGTGGCTGTACGGAATCGCCACCCATACCTGCCTCGACCTCCTGCGCAAGCGACGCCCGCGCCTCCTGCCGGCCGAGGCCGGCCCCGCAGCCGATCCTGCCCGCCCGCCGGCAGCGTCGGCTGAGGTGGCCTGGCTGGATCCGTACCCGGACCAGCTGATCGACGCGGCAGCGGCCGGGGCCGAGCCGGAGTCCGCCGCTATCGCGCGGGAGACGACCGAGCTGTCCTTCCTCGCCGCCATCCAGCACCTGCCGCCACGCCAGCGTGCTGTCCTCATTCTCCGCGACGTGCTCGAGTGGCCGGCCCGCCAGGTGGCGGACGCACTGGAGACCTCCGTCGCAGCGGTCAATAGCGCCTTGCAACGGGCACATGTCACGATGGCACGCCACCTGCCCGCGCATGACCACAGCACCCGCGCAGCCGGGATCTCCGCCGCGACGCAGTACGAGCAGGCACTGCTCGTCAGCCTGATGACCGCCTGGGAACGCGCCGACGTCAACGCAGTCGCCGCTCTGCTGAGTGAGGACGCGCGGCTGGTCATGCCCCCGACGCCGACCTGGTTCGACGGCCGTGCGGCCATCGCCGCGTTCCTGGCGGCGCATGCCTTCGGGCCCGGCGCGGCCGGCCAGTTCGGCCAGTTCGGCGCGATCGCCACGGCCGCCAACCGCCAGCCCGCCATGGCGCTGTACGCCCGCGGCCCCGGGCAGTCCAGCCGCCTGCCGTTCGCGCTCGTCGTCCTGCGCGTCCGCGGCGGCGCGATCGCCGAACTAACGCTGTTCCGCAGGCCCGACATCTTCGGCACCTGGGGCCTGCCGCCGGAACTGTGATGAGCACCCGCCGCGGCGACCCGCCGTTCTCGCTGGCCGGCAACCGGGCGCCGCCGCCCGGCTGCCGGCTGCGCGCCATCACGATCGCGCCAGGTTGCGAGCTCACCGGGGAGGCCGCGGAATGGGCTCACGCCCTCATCGTGGTCGAGCTCGGCGAGCTTGAGGTCGAATGCGCCAGCGGCGGCCGGGCTCGCTTCATGGCGGGCGCAGTGCTGAGCTTCCGCAGGCTTGACGTGCGCTGGCTCCGCAACCGCGGCGACAGCCAGGCGGTGCTGCTGAGCATCCTGAGCGCGGCCGCCGGGCCGGTGACGGATCAGGCGTCGTAGTCGACGGTCACCTCGTCGGTCACCGGCAGTGACTGGCAGGTCAGCACGAACCCGGCGTCGATCTCGGTCTGCTCAAGCGCAAAGTTGCGCCGCATCCGGACCTCGCCGGACACCACCCGCGCCCGGCAGGTACCGCACACCCCGCCCTTGCACGCGAACGGCAGATCCGGCCTCGCCCGCTGCGCACCGTCGAGAACGGGCATCCCCGCCGGAATCGTCGCCGTGGTCTTCCGGCCATCCAGGACGACCGTGACCTCGCACCCGCCAGTGAGCGGCTGCTCCTCGTGGTGTTCCTGCTCAGGCGGCAGGTCCTCGACATAGAACAGCTCCCGGTGCACCCGCCGGGCCGGGACGCCGAGCTCGGTGAGCACCAGCATGGCGTCGGTCACCATGCCGTACGGCCCGCACAGCCACCAGTGATCGGTGCCGTCCACATCGCAAAGCGCGGGCAGCAGCAGCCTCAGCCGGTCCGCATCGAGCCGCCCGGTGAACAGCTCGACCTCCTGCGGCTCGCGGGATAGCACGTGCGCTAGCTGCAGGCGCACCGGATACGAGTCTTTGAGGTCGGCAATCTCGTCGGCGAACATCACCGAGTCCGCCCGCCGGTTCCCGTACAGCAGCGTCGCCTCGGACCGGCCGTCAGCGAGGGCCGACGCGGTGATCGACAGGACCGGTGTGATGCCCGACCCGGCGGCGATCAGCACATGCCGGGCCGGCTCGCCTAGTTCCGGCGTGAACGAGCCGGACGGCGGCTGCACCTCGATGCGGTCGCCGGCCCGGACCTCGTGCACCAGCCAGCCCGACAGCGCGCCGCCGGCCACCTCGCGCACCCCGATTCGGGGCGGCTGCCCGGCCGGCGAGCAGATCGAGTAGGAACGGCGCTCGTCGCGCCCGTCGACGACCCGGCGCAGCGTCAGCGACTGACCGGGCCGGAAAGCGTAGTCCGCCGCCAGGTCGTCCGGCACCTCGAAGGTCACGGCGACGGCATCGTCGCACAGCCGGTCAACCCGGGCCACGGTCAGCTCGCGGAACTCGCGCCTGCCGCGCCGGGCCGCCTCCGCGGTGATCGCCGCCACCTCAGATCTCCTTGACGTGCTCGAACGGCTCAGCACAGGTCCGGCACCGGTACAGGTCCTTGCAGGCTGTCCCGCTGAACGCGGCCGTTCGCTCGGTATCGGCCGACCCGCACGCCGGGCAGTCAATCGCCGGCCGGTGCGCGACCAGCGTCAGCGGCACCGGTCCGCCATGAGTATCAGGGCGGGAACGAGGTGGCGCGATGCCGGCCGCCGCCAGCTTGCGGCGGCCTTCGGGGCTGATGAAGTCACTCGTCCAGGGCGGGTTCAGAACGGTCCGCACCTCGACATCGGCGAATCCGGCCGCCGCCAGCCTGCTGACCAGGTCGGCGCGGATCTCCGGCACCGCCGGACAGCCCGAGTACGTCGGGGTCAGCGACACCACCACATGCTGGCCCGTGACCGAAACGTCGCGCAGGATGCCCAGGTCAGCGATGGTCAGCATCGGCAGCTCGGGATCGGGCACGGACTGCGCGACCTGCCGGGCCCTGATGAGCGGCGCCCTGGTCAGCGAGCTGGTCACCACGTCGCCCCCGGATACGCGCGGGCCACGCTCTGCAGTTCGGCGAGCAGGTAGCCCATGGCCTCGGTGTGCACGCCGTCGCGCCCGGTCTGACCGGACACGCCGGCCAGTCCGCCCGCCTGCGGCCAGTCCAGCCCGGCTGCGGTGAGCACCTCCGCGATGACCGCGTCGAACTCCGGGCGTAGCCCGGCCCCAACGGCCGCTACCCCGGCAGCCGCCAGCCTGTCCTCGACCGCGGTCGACGCGAACAGTTCGGCTACCAGCGGCGCGACCGCCGCCAGCCCGGCCTCCATCCGCTGTCGCGAGTAGTCGGTGCCATCGCCGAGGCGAACAGTCCACTGCGCCGCGTAGTCGCGGTGATAGGTGACCTCTTTGACGCCCTGCGCCGCGATGGCAGCCAGCACCGGGTCGGCGGACTCGCGGAGGCGCACCAGCAGCGCAAGCCGCCAGGTGCTGAACACCAGCAGCCGTGCGACCAGGCCGCCGAAGTCGGCGTCGGCCACCTCGGCCAGCCGCACATTGCGGAACTGGCGCTCGTCCCGGCGGAACGCGTAGTCGTCCTCGCTCCGCCCTGACGCGTCCGCAGTGCCTGCCCTGGTCAGCAGCAGCCGGGCCTGGCCGAGCAGGTCAAGCGCGATGTTCGCCAGCGCGGTGTCTTCCTCGAGCTCGGGGGCCCGGGCCAGCCACTCCTGCAGCCGGTGCGACATGATCAGCGCGTCGTCACCGAGCATGAGGCAGTAGGCGGCCAGGTCGCCGCCGTCCACGCCCGGCGGGATGGTCGTATCCACCCCTGCCAGCGGATCGGTGAAGCCGGTGCCGTAGGCCCAGCGGTGTCCGGCGTCCTCCGCTTCCTCGGTGATTGCCTCGTAGGCAGTGTCGAAGCCCATGGTTCCTCCCGGTGCGCAGCCGCCTCAGATGTGCGGGACTGAGTCGGGGATCTCGTAGAACGTGGGGTGGCGGTACACCTTGTCGCCGCTTGGCGCAAAGAACGGGTCCTTCTCGTCCGGACTCGACGCGGTGATGTCCGCGGCCTTGACGACCCAGATGCTGACGCCCTCGTTCCGCCGGGTGTACAGGTCGCGGGCGTGGTGCAGTGCCATGGTCGCGTCCGCGGCGTGCAGCGAGCCGACGTGCACGTGATTGAGCCCGCGCTTGCTGCGCAGGAACACCTCGAACAGCGGCCAGTTCGACCGGGGCGCTGTGTCCCCGCTCGCGGGTGTTTCCGTGCTCATGCTGCCGCCTCCGGTGCGATTGCTCGGGTAGCTTGCTTCGCGGCATGCGCGGCGGCCGCCTCGCGAACCCAGGCCCCGCCTTCGTGGGCAGCGCGCCGGCTGGCGATGCGCTGGGTGTTGCACGGCCCGTTCCCGGTAATGACGTTCTTGAATTCAGCCCAGTCGATCTCGCCGAAGTCGTAGTGCTCGCACTCGGGATTCCAGCGCAGCGCCGGGTCCGGCAGCGTGACGCCGAGTGCGGCTGCCTGCGGCGCGCTCATGTCAACGAACCGCTGCCGCAGCTCGTCGTTGGTGTGCCGCTTGATCCGCCAGCGCATCGACTGCTCGGTGTTCGGCGACTCCGCGTCAGGCGGCCCGAACATCATCAGCGACGGCCACCACCAGCGGTTCGTGGCGTCCTGCACCATCTCCTGCTGGGCCTGGGTGCCGCGCATCATGGTCATCAGCAGTTCGAAGCCCTGCCGCTGGTGGAACGACTCCTCCTTGCAGATGCGGATCATCGCCCGCGCGTACGGCCCGTAGGAGGACCGGCACAGCGGCACCTGGTTGCAGATCGCGGCGCCGTCGACGAGCCAGCCGATGACGCCGACGTCGGCAAAGGTCAGCGTGGGGTAGTTGAAGATCGAGGAGTACTTCTGCGCGCCGGTGATGAGGCGGCTGGTCAGGTCGGCACGGTCCGCGCCCAGCGTCTCCGCCGCCGAGTACAGGTACAGGCCGTGCCCGGCCTCGTCCTGCACCTTGGCCAGCAGGATGGCCTTGCGGCGCAGAGACGGCGCCCTGGTAACCCAGTTGCCCTCCGGCTGCATGCCGATGATCTCCGAGTGCGCGTGCTGCGCGATCTGCCGGATCATCGTCTTGCGATAGGCATCCGGCATCCAGTCCCGCGGCTCGATCCGGCGGTCCCGCGAGATGGTGTCCTCGAAGTGCCGCTCCAGCTCGTCGGTCGCTACCTGAGACGGGGTCATCGGCCGCTCCCTTATTAACCGATCATTCGGTCAGTAATTATAGCGCGGCTCAGCGCCGCTGGCGGGATGCTATTAGTTACTGCTACTATAAATTTCTAGTAACTAGAGGTTAGACAGTCATCGGGAGACGCCCGTGTCCGAGATTCACATCAGCCAGGACTACCCCTACGCGCCGGAGACGGTCTGGCGGGCTGTGACGGATCCGGCACTTGTCCCGCTGTGGACCTCGACTGGCCGCGGCGGAACGCCGGAGGGATTCGCGCCCGAGGTCGGGTGCCAGTTCCGGTTCGTCGGCAAGCCCGTGCCCGGCTGGGACGGCATCGTCAGGTGCGAAGTCCTGGAGGTGGACCCGCCATCCCTGCTGCGGTACTCCTGGCGCGACGACAAGGACACGGTCACTCAGGTCACCTACCGCCTCGAGGCGCACGAGGGCGGAACCCGGTTCAGTTACGACCACACCGGGTTCACCGGCGCGGGCGGCCTGATGATGTCCGCGCTCATCCTCGGGCCCGTGCGGCGCCGGATGCTCAGCAAGGGACTGCCGGCCGTGCTCGAGACGCTCGGGACGCGCTAGCGAGCGGCCGGGCCAGCCTGGGGCTGGAGGCCGTGCGCAATCAGCCGGGCGGCTCGCTCGACATCAGCGGTGACGGCCTCCTGCAGGTCAGCGGGCGTGCGCGCGCTGCCGAGGTGCTTCTCAAGCGCCCGGAAGTGCACGCTCCACAGCCCCAGCAGGGCGATCGCGGCGATCTGCGGTTCCGGGTCACCGGCGCTGATGCCCGCCCGGCCGGCCAGAACCTGCGCGGCCGCGGCCGTCAGCTCCCCGAGGATCTCGGCCTGATACGCCCGCAGGGCCGGGGTCGTGGCCACCAGCTCGCCGAACCGGCGGACGGACGCAGTCGCGGTAGCCAGATCGGGCTGCTCGCCGAGCCAGGCTGTCAGCGCGCCCAGCTCGCCGGCGAGGATGCGCAGCACGGCATCGACGGGACTCAGCTCAGAATCGGCAAGGCCCGCGCGCAGGGCGGCGAGCGTGGCGTCCCATCGGTCCAGGACCAGCGCTTCCTTGGTCGGGAAGTAGTTGTAGACGGTCTTCTCCGACACTTCGCAGGCAGCGGCCACCTCCACCACCCGGACAGCATCAAAGCCGCGATCGAGGAACATCGCGGTGGCCGTGTCGCTCAGGCGCTGCCGCAGGCGGCGCTTCTTCCGCTCGCGCAGCCCGTCCCCGGCGCCGGCCTCATCGCCCCTGCCGACTGTCCAGTCCACGGCGCGCGGCGTCATGAGACCTTAGTTTAGCCGCTCTAATCTTACAGTCACATGATGTTTACTGCCGGCCGGGCGCTCCCTGCCGGTCCGGCGTGCAGAGCATCCGGCGGCCCGTGGCAGTGTTGAAGTGTGTTCAGTAGTCGTGGTCACGTCGTCGCAGCTCAGCCGGGCCTCCACCTCGGCCTGGGCGGCGGCGGGCTGGCCCATCTGATCCTCCGCCTGTTCATCTGGCATGAGCTCTTCCGGCTCTTCCGCTACCTGTGGCGGATCCCGACCTTCGGCCCTTTCATCGTCATCGCCCTCGGCATCATCCTGATCGGCCTGCTGGTGTGGCGGAACGCGCACGGCCCCGTCCGCCTGGGCCGGCGGCGGCGCGGCGGCCCGACTCGCGGCCCGACCGGACCTGACGGCGGGCC
>Ga0302181_10003104_pt1 | contig 11522 bp, 14 predicted proteins | sample I_Palsa_E3_3_FD_198786 | JGI IMG/M metagenome (GOLD analysis project Ga0302181, IMG submission 198786) | Peat permafrost microbial communities from Stordalen Mire near Abisko, Sweden - I_Palsa_E3_3 | ecosystem: Environmental > Terrestrial > Soil > Palsa > Peat permafrost | place: Sweden... | reverse complement strand
TATTGGGTGTCGCCTGTGCTCCAGCTGGGAGGTCGGCCCGGAGCCAGCGCCTCACTTCGTTACGACACGCTAAGGAGCCATGACGTACGGCGCGCCCGGCCGTAAGCTTCCCTCTGTGAGCGACTAAGGGGTTGAGGGAAATGCGTCATCTGATCGGTGTGGCCCTGGCTATCGTCATGGCCGCCGTGGTGTTCTTCGCAGGCTCCTGGGGTTACCTCAAGCTGCTCGCCGGACCGGCCAACCGCGTGCTGCCGGCCGGCGGAGGCTCCCTCATCCACGACCACGCCGTCCTGGAGGGGTTCGGCGCACTGCTCGCCGTCGGCCTGCTGGCCGGGCTCCTGATGGCCTTGCCGGTCATCTCCCCGCTCGCGTCCGGCCTGCCCGGCCTGGCCCTGCTCGGCTGGACCGGGCTGTACCTGTTCAACGTGCGGCGCGCGGTCCAGTACATCCCCCTGAAGTCACAGACCTACGCCACCGGTTTCGAGGCCCTGCTGTTCGACGGCGTACTGGCCCTGGCCGGCCTGGCCATGATCATCCCGTTGTTCGTCCCGTCCCGGTGGCGGAGCCGGCGCGTCGTCACGGCGGCTGCGCCTTACGAGGCGACCCCGGGCGACTATCCGGACCTAGGGACCACCCAGACCATCGGGGGCGGCGGCCTGCTGACCGACTGGGCCGAGACCAGGCCGCAGCCCCGGGCGGAGCCAGGGTCGGCGCAGGCGCCCTGGGGCCCCGCGGATCCCGGGAACCCGGGCAGCACCTCCGGTTACAGCTGATCGGTCAGTCGCGGCACCCCCCGTCGCGCGAAGCCACCAGTTTCTTCGCCTCGGCCCAGGTGAATACGGCGTCTTAGGCGGCGTGGAACTGCTCGGCTTCGGTCGAGCCGGCCAGGGCCACCGTCTCGGCGTTGGGGGAGATCGCTGAGGTAACCAGGTCGAAGTAGCCGGTCCCCGCCTCGCGCTGGTGCCGGGTCGCGGTGTAGCCGTGCTTCTCGGCCGCGAACTCCGCCTCCTGGAGCTTGACGTAGGCGGGCATGCCCTCCGTGGCGAAGCCGCTGGCCAGCTCGAACATGGAATGGTTGAGCGCGTGGAAGCCGGCCAGCGTGATGAACTGGAACCGGTAGCCCATCGCTGCGAGCTCCTTGCCGAACTTCGCGATCGTCGCCTCGTCCAGGTGCGCGCGCCAGTTAAACGACGGCGAGCAGTTGTAGGCGAGTAGTTGGTTCGGGTACTCGCTCCTGATCGCCTCGGCAAACTCGCGGGCCACGTCCAGGTCGGGCATGGAGGTCTCCATCCAGATCAGGTCCGCGTACGGCGCGTAGGCCAGGCCCCGGGCGATGCACGGCTCGATCCCGTTCCGCACCCGGTAGAACCCCTCCGGGGTGCGTGTCCCGGTGAGGAACGGCCGGTCCCGCTCGTCCACGTCCGAGGTCAGCAGCGTGGCCGCGTCCGCGTCGGTGCGCGCGACCACCAGCGTCGGCACCCCGCACACGTCGGCGGCCAGCCGGGCCGCGTTCAGCGTCTTGACGTGCTGGCTGGTCGGGATGAGGACCTTCCCGCCCAGGTGACCGCACTTCTTCTCGGACGCGAGCTGGTCCTCCCAGTGCACCCCGGCCGCACCCGCCGCGATCATGGACTTCATCAGCTCATACGCGTTCAGCACGCCACCGAATCCGGCTTCGGCGTCGGCCACGATGGGGGCCAGCCAGTAAGGCGAGGTGCGCGTGTCGCCATCCGCCGACTCCGACCAGCTGATCTGGTCGGCGCGCAGCAGTGCGTTGTTGATCCTGCGCACCACCTGCGGCACCGAGTTGACCGGGTACAGGCTCTGGTCCGGGTAGGTCTGCCCGGCCAGGTTCGCATCGGCCGCCACCTGCCAGCCCGACAGGTAGATGGCCTTGAGGCCCGCCTTGACCTGCTGGACCGCCTGCATACCCGTGACCGCGCCGAGGGCCGTGACCGCGTCCTCGGCTTCCAGCAGCTGGCGGAGACGTTCGGCGCCGAGCCTGGCCAGCGTGTACTCCTCCTGGACCGTGCCGCGCAGCCGGATGACGTCCTCGGCCGAATAGGTCCGTGAGGTGTCCTTCCACCGGGCGTCGGTGGCCCACTCCGCGCTTAGCCTGGCCGCCTGCTGGCTGATCGTGTCCACTGTGGTGCCTTCCTGGAAATGCTGGGATCCCGGTTTCGGGCGGGATGCTTACCTCAGCGTGTCCGGTCAGCGCACAACAAGATAGAGGAGAAGGTCGTAAAAATTGTAGAATCTTTCCAAAGTAGCAAGATACAGTTAGCTTCACGATGAAAGATCGCCAGAATTTGGTCCAGACCGATGGTATAGACCTTGTAACCTTCGGCCAGAGGCTGCGTCATCTACGCCGGACCCGGGGCCTGACGCTCGCCGAGCTGGGGGAGCGGGTGGGCCGCGCTCCCTCGGTGCTGTCCCTGCTCGAGAACGGGCGCCGGGAACCGAAGCTCTCGCTGATCGAGCAGCTCGCCGTCGCGTTGTCAGTGCCGGTATCCGATCTGCTCAGCCGCCAGCCGCCGAGTCGCCGCGCTCAGCTGGAGATCGCCCTGGCCGACGCGCAGCAGGATCTGTCCTACCGGCGCCTCGGCCTGCCGCAGCTCAAGATCGGCGCGCGGGTCCCCACCGACGTGCTCGAGCACTTGGTCGCGGTCGCGGCGGAACTGCGGGCCCAGGGGTCCAAGCCGACCGCCACCCCGGAAGAAGCGCGGGTCGCCAACGCGGCGCTGCGGGACGCCATGCGCGAGCAGGACAACTACTTCGAGGTCATAGAGCGCGAGGCGGCCGCCGCGCTCAGCGGCGGAGGGTACTCCGGTGGCGCGGTGACCCAGGGCATGCTGGTCTCGGTGGTGAGCCACCACGGCTTCACGGTCCGGTATATCCAGGACCTGCCGCGATCGGTGCGGTCGCTGACCGACCTGCGGAACCGGCGCATCTACGTCAAGCAGGAACCGGTCGGCGCGCATTCACCGCGGGCCATCTTGCTGCAGGCGCTCGGGCACTTCCTGCTCGGTCACCAGGTGCCCCGGGACTTCGCCGACTTTCTGCGGCAGCGGGTGGAGGCGAACTACTTCGCCGCCGCGCTGCTGATGCCCGAGATCGCGGCGGTGCCGGTGCTCGACCAGGCGAAGAAAAACCGGGACCTCTCGGTCGAGGACCTGGTGGACCTGTTCTCGGTGTCATACGAGATGGCCGCGCACCGGTTCACCAACCTCGCCACACACCACCTGAACCTGCCGTGTCACTTCGTGAAGAACGACGCGAGCGGCATCATCTACAAGGCGTACGAGAACGACGGGGTGGTCTTTCCCGCGGACCCGTCGGGTGCCATCGAGGGACAGCGGCTCTGCCGTCAGTGGTCGGGCCGCCAGGTGTTCGGTGCCGTCGACCGCTTCTCCGCGTACTACCAGTACTCAGACACCCCGTCCGGCAGCTACTTCTGCATCGCGCAGGTCGACGCGCGGGCCGACCACGGGTTCGCCATCACGTTCGGCGTGCCGTTCGAGCATTCCCGTTGGTTCCGCGGCCGCGAGGCGACGACCCGGAAACGCTCGGCCTGCCCCGATGGCGAGTGCTGCGCCCGGCCGCCGGCCGCGCTGGCCGAACGGTGGGAAGGCAATGCGTGGCCGTCGGCTCGCGCGCACTCGCACATCTTGTCCGCATTGCCGGCCGGCAGCTTCCCTGGCGTCGACGACGCCGACATCTACGAGTTCCTGGACCGGCACGCCGAGGACTAGGGCGGCTAAGACGATCGCTTGAGGTCGCTGCGGACCTCGGCGGCGATCTGGTGGATCTTCTGCTCGGTCTCCTGGAGCGAGGCCTCGGCCCGGTCTGTCCGCTCGGCGGCCCGCCGCTCGCGCCAGGTTGGCTTGGCGTGCGCCCGCGCCGTCCGCCTCGATCGCCCGAACCAGCTCACGATGCCACCTCTCCTTTTGCGCCGCTTTGCGGCCGTGGCATCACGCTACCCGCGCTGGGCCGTTCTATGTCACGGCTCGGCCGCCTGCCCGTCAGTCGTGCGGTGCGGTCGCGCCCTGGCTGATGTAGTAGCCGAGGCCGGGCACCCGGTAGATCAGGCCCTCGCCCGCCAGGACGCCCATGGCCTTGCCAACCGTCTGGCGGGAGTGACCGTGCTGGCGGCGCAGGACCGCGATCGACGGGAGCCGACTGCCCGGAGCCAGCGTCCCGCTGGCGATCTGGTCCCGAATGAGCGCGGCCAGCCGCATGTAAGCGCGCGGATCTGGCTGAGGGGCTGCGGTCATGTCCCGGATGGTACACGATTGCTATCGAAAGTAGTCGACTATTAACGGACAATCACGAATAACCCGACCTGAGAGCGAACGGGACCGGCGGAGTTGCGCCTTACTGCCCGCGGAATCTCCTGAGGGCGTCCTCGGTGGCCGGGGTGAAGAGGTTGACGAGGTTGCCGTCGGGATCACGCAACAAGATGGAGCGATTCCCCCAGGGCATGAGCGTCGGCTCCTGCACCCATTCGCTGACGAGAGGCTTCAGCCGCCGGTACTCGGCGTCGACGTCATCGACCGCGAATTCGATGATGGCAGTCTGGTTGCGTGCGGGCTGTGCCGCGTTGTTGAACAGTTCCGTCGTCTTAGTGTGGGCGAGGGCGAGGGTGCACGACGGGTACCGGAGCTCGGCGAAAACGGGCGCGAGCCAGTCCGCCGAGATTCCGGTTACCTTCTCGTAGAACTCCACCATGGCGTCGAGGCCGTCGGTGATGATTCGGACTGAGGCGAAGTCCATTGGCTGCTTCCTTCGTATCGGGGATTTGTGCTACGCTACGGTAGCGTAGCGAAAATGTCAACGCGGAAGGCGGTGCGCAAGTGGCGGAGGAGACTGACGGGAGCCGCGGCGGCGAGCGAGTTGCCCAGGTGCCCGGCGTCAGGGCAGCCGCCGACCCTCGTGTTGTTCTTTCGCGCGAGCGGGTACTGGCGGCGGCCCTGGACCTGCTGACCGAGTCCGGCCTGGGTGAACTCACCATCGACGACGTATCCAAGCGATCGGGCGTCGCGAAGACCACCATCTACCGGCACTGGCCGAACCGGGCGGCACTCGTCATCGACGCGTGCCTGAGGATGGACGACGGTGACCAGCCGCCGCCGGATACGGGTTCTCTCGAAGGCGACGTCAGCGTTTTCCTGAAGAACCTCGCCGGCCTGCTCGCCACGGCGCGATGGTCCTCGATCCTGCCCTCGATCGTCGACGCTGCAGAACATGAACCGACGTTCGCCGATATTCACAGCACGATCCAGCGCAGGCACGCCGCCCCCCTGCGAGCAGCCCTTGAACGAGCAGTCGTCCGCGGGGAGATCCAGCCGTCAGCTGACCTCAGTTCTGTCGTCGCCGCTCTCGTCGGGCCGCTCTTCTACCGCCGCTGGTTCTCCCGGGAGCCGATCGACGACAAGTTCGTGGACCTTATCGTTCGGGCCGTCCTCGCGGCGGTGCCCCGATAGCGTCGGCAACGGGGTCTAGCCACCGACGCGTCGGCGATCTGGCTCGCCGACCCGCCGCCTGGCTCACATCGCTACTAGGCACGGCTGGGGCACCAGGGCCGTTCGGCATAAATTTCCGCGAAGTACAGGCGGTCGCCTTCCCGCGGTCAGAGCCACAATGTTACTCTCGAGTAACTTACCGACGGGAGGACAGCGGCATGAGCGACGCGCCAGAGTCAGGCCCCGGGAGCCAGGCCTTCTCGCTGGATCTGGGGGAGGACCTGGCGCGGACGCGGGACTGGCTGCACGAGTTCGCGGCCTCGGTGATCCGGCCGGCCGGCGCGGAATGGGACGAGCGCGAGCAAACGCCGTGGCCGGTGCTCGAGGAGGCGGCCAAGATCGGGCTGTACTCGCTGGACTTCTACACCCAGCAGTACCTGGAGTCGTCCGGGCTCGGCATCCCGGTCGTGTTCGAGGAACTGTTCTGGGGTGACGCGGGCATCGGGATGTCGCTGGTCGGCAGCACGCTGGCAGCGCTGTCCGTGGTGGCCAACGGGACACCTGAGCAGGTCGGGGAGTGGTGCCCGCAGATGTTCGGCGGGCCGGGGGACGTGAAGCTGGGGGCGTTCTGCTCCTCGGAGCCGGAAGCGGGCAGCGACGTGGCCGCGATCAGGACGCGGGCCGTGTACGACGCGGTGTCCCGGGAGTGGGTGCTGAACGGGGTGAAGACCTGGGCCACCAACGGCGGCATCGCCGAGGTGCACGTGGTCGTGGCGTCGGTGGACTCGTCGCTCGGATCCCGCGGGCAGGCCAGCTTCGTCGTGCCGCCGGGCACGCCCGGGCTGTCCATGGGGCAGAAGTTCCGTAAGCACGGCATCCGGGCCTCGCACACCGCCGAGGTCGTGCTGTCCGACGTCCGGGTGCCGGAGCGGTGCGTGCTCGGCGGCCAGGACCGGCTCGAGGAGCGGCTGGCCCGGGTTCGGGAGGGCGGCCACGCGGGGGAGCAAGCCGCGATGAGGACGTTCGAGGCCTCCCGGCCGGGCGTGGCGGCCATGGCGGTGGGGATCGCGCGGGCGGCGGCGGAGTACGCCGCCGAGTACTCGACCAGCCGGGTCCAGTTCGGCCGGCCGATCGGGCAGAACCAGGCCGTCGCATTCATGCTGGCTGACATGGCGGCAGCCGTCGACGCGGCCCGCCTGCTGGCCTGGCGGGCGGCCTGGATGGCGCGGCAGGGACGGGCGTTCCGGCGGGCCGAGGGGTCGATGTCCAAGCTGGTCGCGGGGGAGACCGCGGTGCGGGTCACCGAGCAGGCCATCCAGATCCTCGGCGGGAACGGCTACACCCGGGAGTTCCCGGTGGAGCGCTGGCACCGGGACGCGAAGATCTTCACCATCTTCGAGGGCACCTCGGAGATCCAGCGCCTGATCATCGGCCGCGCCATAACCGGGCTTGACGTCCGATAGCTCTGAACTGCGGTTCACGGGGCCGGCGCACGGAAGACGGGTCGCCGAGGCATTCAAGGCCATCCTTACCAAGGACGCAGCCGGCGGACGCCCTGGTCGTATTTATGCGAGCGGCATTGCGGGGCTAGGAACCTATTCCCGTAGGGGGCACGGCGGCCCTCAATGCCGTCCTAGTCTGCGCCTTTGCTGTTTGCCCTGAGAGTGGTACACGTCGCTGCGGTGCTGGACCGTGATGATCTCGATGGCCCGGGAGTTGTCGTCGATCAAGTAGATCACCCGGTAATCGGCACGCCGGGCCTTGTGGGCAGGCGCGAGCGGCGGGTCGAGCGCTGCTCCGGCTCGGTAGGGATTGTCCCGCAGTGGCCCGGTGATGAACTCGAAGGTTGCCGCCGCAACCTTTTCGGGCAGGGTCTCGGAGAGGTCGCGCTTTGCCGTGCGGGAGTAGATGAGGTCATACGGCTGGCTGCCTTCAGCGTCATCCGCAGGAGAAGACGTTACGCACGCCCCGCCCGGCGCATGATCTCGGCCATCTCGTCGTGCCCGACCGTGCGGCCAGCCCGGAGGTCCGCGATGCCCTCGGCGATGGCGGCCATCTCCTCGGAGTCGGCCAGGGTCTCGATGGTCGCCCGCATGCCCTCGTAGTCCTCGTCGGAGAGGATGACGACCGCGGGAACGCCGTTGCGCGTCACCGAGATGCGGTCGTGCGTCGTGACGGCCGATTCAACCAGCTTGGAGAAGTGGATGCGGGCCTCGGCCAGCGGAAGGGTCGTCATGTACAGAATACTAGTGCATCATGCACCAAAATTCTAGTGCACGATTGAGGTGGTGCTCATCCCGCCATCATCGGGCTTGACGTCCGGTAGCTCTGAGCAGTTGCTTAGCCGAGCTTGAGCGGCACGTCCGCGTAAGGGTCCAGCGCGTAGGCGAGGGAGACACGGTGGTAGCCGTCCGCGATATCCCCGTCCGCGATGAGCACCGGGGACAGCTTCTCCCCGGCCAGCACCTTCTGCAGGTCTCTCAGCACGCCCGGGTCCGACAGCGACAGCGGGTCGCGCTTGGTAGCCCGCAAGATATCGTTGGCGCGGCGTTGGATGACCGGGACCTTCTTCAGCTTCGCCGACATCTCCTCGGCCCGGCTCTCCCCGTAGCGGATACTGAGGTAGCTGGAGGCTGCGGCGTAGTCGTGGTCGGCCACGTCCTTGCTCCACCGCAAATACTGGGCGGGTTCTCCGATAGCGGCCATTCGTCGTCCCCTCCTCGCGTTCTGCTACACCTTACGGCCTGTCCCGTGCCGGACCTAGCTCGGCACCACTGGCCTGGCACCGCGCTAGGGCTCGGCCGCGGAGAACCACGTCTCCGCAGGCCAAGCCGTTGGATGGGATAAGTGCCGTATGCGCGATAGTGGGGGCTGGTGCCGATCAGGTGAAGCCGACGTCAAGGATGAAGTGCCCGAGCCTCAGGTCGAGTTGTCCGCCGCCGGCCCAGTGGACGATGAACGCGAGCAGGATGATGGCCAAAATGACGACCACCAACCAGATGAAGAACATGATGATGCCCGGGACGGCGTACCCGCCTACCCTTCTCGTTCTTGCCATGGCCGTCAGCTACCCGCCGCCGTCCGATTTATTCCGCGGCCACGGCCAGGTGAAGGTCGTCCAGGCCTCAGAGGAACTGCCCCGGCGAGCTTTCCGTATCGCCGTTCCACACCACCGCCATGACGTCGCTCGGATCGATCACGGCCCATCCGCTCTCGCGCTCAAGGCGGACCAGGCCGTCCGGACGGATCTCGACGCCGGTCAGTTTCTTATTGTCAGCCGTGGCGAATCCGATCGGGCCGGTCCTGCTGACCACCATGAAAATCGAGCCACGCTTACCGATGAGAGGGCTGAGCAGGTCGCGGATCGTCTCGCCCGTCATGGATTACCACCTCCGGGTATCGCTAGGGAAAGCATGTCACGCCGGGGCCAGGGCGCCTCGATGAGGTGCTGCAGGTCCTCGCCGAACGGCCGGTCGTCATCGATCGGGGCGACGATGCCCGCCAGCCAGTCCAGCAGCGTCCGGACCGGGTCGGTCGGCGGGCGTCCGGAAATCCCGGACAGCGCCGCCGCCTGGTAGCCGGCCAGTAGCTCGCAGGCCGTGACCGCGCGGGCGTGGCGCAGCGCGGCGGCCAGCTTGTCGACGGCTTCCCAGGCGAACGACTGCACGTCCTCCTGGCCGCCGGAGGTCTCGATCAGGCCGACCGGGGTCGCGGTGGCCAGGCGCCGCATGGCGTGGACCTCCCCGGCGGCCCGCTTGTGGACCGGGGTCAGGCCGGCCTGCGGGCCGGGCTCCCGGGCCAGCTGCGCGGGCAGTCCGGTGACCGCGGGATCCAGCATCCGGTGGACCCGGGCCGCCGCCACCTCGGCCGCATGGCAGAACGCCGCGGTGAGCTGGTCGCAGTGCGCGGCCAGGTCGATGCCGTGGAACCCGGCGGTCCCGGTGAACTGCCCGTCCAGGAACGCGGGGGAGTCGGTGACCCCGGTCAGGGCGCGCCGCACCGCCGCCTCCAGCAGGTCGGCCGCCCGAACGACCTGGGTGAGCACCGGGCCGGCCACCCGGAACGACACCGGCGCCTGCAACGACCGTGGCGACGGGTCGTCGCCGATAGCCGCGCGGAGCCGGCCGAGGACCGTAGCGAGGAGGTCGTCACCGCGGGCGCAGGCCGCGCGGTAGGGATCGCGCGACGCGCGGACCGCGATGATGGACAGCGCCGCAGCCCCTTCCATGAGGGAGGTGAGCGCGGCCGCCTCGCCGAGCCGGAGCGCGGACAGGCCGGTCGCTCCGGGCACGCCCTGGATCAGCGCGATGCCCTCCTTCGGGCCCAGCGTGAACTCGCCGAGCCCGGCCTCGCGCAGCGCCTGACTTGCGGGGACCGGGGTTCCGTCTGGGCCGAGGACCTGACCGATGCCGGCCAGGGGTCCGAACGCGTGGGCCAGTTGCATGATCTCGCCCGCCGACCCGGCGCCGGTGCGGGGCACGGCTGGCACGAGGCCGCGATTCAGGAACTCGGCCAGTCGCTGGCACAGCTCGCCCGACACTGCGGCGTCGCCGGACAAGAACGTCAGCAGCCGGACCGCGAGGACCGCCCGGGCCTCGGGCGCCGTCAGCCACGGCGGACCGCCCGTCGCCCGGGCCAGCAGCAGGTTGCGTTGGTGCGAACGCTGCTGCTGGTCGGTCAGGCGCACCGAGGACAGCGCGCCCATTCCGGTGTTCACGCCGTACACCAGCCGCCCGTCGGCCAGCGCCCGGGTGGCCTGGGCGCGCTGGCGCCGCACCGTGGCCAGCAGCTCCGGCCCGATCCGGACGCCCTGCCCGTCGGCCACCGCCCGGATCAGCCCGAGGTCCGGCTGACCTGCCTCGGTGATCTCACCGGCGAGTGTCACGCGCGGTAGCGGAGCATCGTGCCGGCGTCCAGCTGCTCGGCCCGGCGCAAGATAGCCAGGCCCACCGCGATGTCGAGGATGGCCAGGCCGCGGTGCCAGAACAAGATCCGCTCGTCGTCGCGTTCCCGGCCGGGCCGCGCGCCGGTCACGATCTGGCCCAGCTCGGCGTGCAGCGACGCGGCTGACAGCCGGCCGGTGTCCACGTGACGGCGCAGCGCGCCGAACCGTCCCGACTGCGCCTCCCGCCAGTCGTCTACCACCACCTTGTCCATCACGTCGAGCAGATCGAGCTCTACGGCGCTGATCGTGCCGTAGGGGACGACGAAGGCGCCGGGCTTGACCCAGGCGGTGCGCAGCAGCGGCTCGGGATTGGTCAGCCTGGACGCCTCGACCAGGATGTCGGCGCCCTCGAAGACCTCCTCGGCGGAGGCGGTCACCCGGACGGGGGTGTCGGTGACCGCGGCCAGCTGGTGCGCGAAGGCCTCCCGGGACTCAGCCCGCCGGCTGGTGATCCGGATCTCGTCGAAGTCGAACAGCTCGTCCAGCAGCACCACGTTCCAGAACGCGGTACCGCGGGCGCCGACGTGGCCGAGTATCCGGGCGTCTGGCCGGGCCAGGTAGCGCGCCCCCACCGCGGTCATGGCGCCGGTCCGGCACGCGGTGATCAAGGTGGCATCCATGATCGACAGCGGCACGCCCGTCCGCGGGTCGTACAGCGTCAGCAGCCCGAGCTCGCTGGGCAGTCCGGCGGCGTAGTTGGCCACGAAGTCGCCCACCACCTTGATGCCGCTCACCCCGGGCACCGACAGGTGACCGCGGAGCACGTTGAAGTGACCGGCGCCGTCGTTGTCCGGGACCAGGTGCACCCTTGGCTCCACCACCACGCGCCCGTCACCGTGCGCACGTACCGCCTCTTGCACCGCGGCCAGGATGTCGGCGTTCGACAGGCGCAGGGCGTCGATGTCAGGTCCGGACAAGAAGCGGAGCCACAGTCCCCCAGCACTCTGATTAACCGTCACGTCAGCAACTTACGCGGCCAGCCGGGTTAGCCTGAAGGTAAGGCAGCCACTGATCCAGGGGGCACCGTGACCCACGCGACCTTGCGCGTCCACGTCGATCCGGACAAGTGCCAGGGACACAACCGCTGTTACAGCGTGTCCCCCGACCTGTTCGAA
>Ga0302181_10003102_pt1 | contig 11523 bp, 11 predicted proteins | sample I_Palsa_E3_3_FD_198786 | JGI IMG/M metagenome (GOLD analysis project Ga0302181, IMG submission 198786) | Peat permafrost microbial communities from Stordalen Mire near Abisko, Sweden - I_Palsa_E3_3 | ecosystem: Environmental > Terrestrial > Soil > Palsa > Peat permafrost | place: Sweden... | reverse complement strand
ATAACCGCCTCAGTGCCACAACATGCCTTGAGCAAAAATATCTGTGCTTACCCGCGCGGCGCGGGGCGGGTGCAACTCGCGCCGCGCGGGGACTTGCGGACTACGACCTGGCGGTCAGGTCGAAGCCCAGGTATTCGGCGGCTTCTTCCGGGTTGGCGAACATGATCGTCTCGGTGTCGGTGTGGATCATCCGGCCGTAGTGCGTCGACATGTTCTCCTCGAACTGAGCGGCGTCGAAGTAGTCGGGCTCCTCGCCGAGCGCCTCGGAGACCTCCTCGTAGTCCAGGTCGAACCGGCCCTCGCCGTCGATGCGGATCATCGACGGCAGGTAGGTGACCGTGACATTGGGCTTCTTGGCCAGAACCTTGGCGACGACCGCCCCGATCTGGTTGTTCATCAGCGTGTACCCGGCCTTGCCCGAGGCCGTGTTGTTGGACTTGAACTTGCTCTCGGGGTGCTGGTAGGTGGTCACTGGCCAAGCTCCTTCGGTGCGTCCAGGTTCAGGTCGTTGAGGATGCCGGAGAAACGGTTCTTGACCGTGTCCAGGCAGTCCTCGAAGCGCGGCGGCTTGGAGTCGGGCTGCGACCACAGCGGCTGGAGCGTCCGGGCGGCGGTGATGGCGCGGCCGGTCCACAGGGACAGCCAGTCCTGCAGGAGCGCCTTGTTCTGGTCGGCGAACTCCTTGTCGTTCGTGAGCAGGTGGAACAGCGGGATCGTGTAGCGCAGGTCGCGCTCGGCGAAGTCGTACTCCTCGGCGCCGACCAGCGTCGGGGTGACGAAGTCGCCGTTCCGCGCGGCCGCGTGCATGACCAGCTGGCTCCGGAACAGCTCACCGATCAGCGGCTCGAACACGACGTTGGCCGCGAAGATGGCCTCGGCCCAGTCGTCGATCCCGGTCAGCTGCTCGGCGACCTCGCGGACGCCCTGCCAGGCCGGCTCGTTGTTCCAGGCCTCCAGGTGCGCTGCCCCGTCGAAGCCCTCGATCTCCTCGGTCAGGGTCAGGTTGTACAGCGCCAGGTCCTGGGCCGACCGGATCCGGTGCATGCTGTTCACCGAGATCGCGTTGTTGTGCATGTTGGTCGGCGCCCGCCGCTGCGCGTTCGCGAACAGGTACAGCCCGAGGCCGTGGTCCACGTGCATCCACGCGCCGACGTTCGACTCCACGAATCGCACCCAGTTCGGGTTCCACTGGTCGAAGGCCTTGGACTGCCTGGCCACGTCGACGTTCTGGTTGAGCTGCCGGACGACGTTGGAGTTGTACCGGTAGAAGGTGAGCTCCCACTCCTCGTTCGGGTCGCGGAACTCGTGCCAGCCGGTCGCGGGCCAGTCGTAGCCCTTGCCGCCGGAGCCGGGGTAGCGCTCGGGCTCGGGCCGGTCGCTGCCCCAGGCCTTCAGGGCCGTCCAGTCCAGCGGGTAGCCGCCGCGGCCGTCGGAGAATCCGTACAGCCAGCCTTGGGCTAGGTAGTGGCGGGGGTCGGGCTGGACCTCAACGGTGACGTCCTCATACCGGGACTGCTTGCGCTTGGCCGGCTTGTAGTAGTTGAAGTCCCGCTTGGTGGAATCCGGGAACGTCTTGGCGCCTGCTTCCGCGTCGGTGAAGACCGGCTTCGGGACACTGCGCTCCTGATTCTCCTGCGTCTCAGTCATGATCTCACTCCTGCGGGTTACCGGTGGTGGTGAACTTGTCGAAGTAGATGCGCTTTTCCTCCACGCCCAGCGTGGCGAGCAGCGGAACCGCCGCTTCCACCATGGGCGGCGGCCCGCACACGTAGGCATGTGCCCCGCGCAGGTCGCTGGCGTGCCGCTTGACCACATCGGTGATCAGGCCGGTCTCGCCATCCCATTCCTCGTCGTCTCCCGGTTCGGACAGGGCCGGGACGTAGTGGAAGTCCGCGAGCTTTTCCTCCAGTTCGTGCAGTTCGGCCTCGAAACACAGATCCTTCTTGGTCCGGGCGCCGTAGAAAAAGGTGGCCTTGCGCGCCAGGCCACGTTCGGACACTGTCCGCAGCAGCGCCAAGATGGGCGCCATGCCCGCGCCGCCGCCGACGAACACCAGGTCGTTGTCGCCCTCGCGGAGGGTGAAGACGCCGAACGGCCCGGTGATATCCAGCCGGTCGCCCTCGGCCAGCGTCTCCGCGAGGAACTCGGAGAACTTCCCGTCCGGGTAGACCTTGATGACGAACTCAAGCAGCCCGCTCTCGCGGCTGGAGGTGTTGGCCATCGAGAAAGAACGCACCGCGTCGGTGTCCGGAATCGCGATGTCCATGTACTGGCCGGGGAAGAACTTGATCTCGGCCGGGGAGATCATCCGCAGCACCAGGTGCCGCATGTCGTGGGTGACGGCGTCCTTGGACACCACCTCCGCGACGCCCTGCTGGATCGGCAGGCCGGAATGGATCATCTCTTCGTCGAAGTTGAGCAGCTCGATCGTGAGGTCTTCGTAGGCGTGCGCCCGGCACAGCAGCGTGTAGCCTTCCTCAAGCTCGTAATCGGGCAGCGCGAAGGTGGAGTACTTGTCGTGCTCGATTTCGTCGCCGTCGAGGATGAATGACTTGCAGGAGGCGCACTGGCCTTCCTTGCAACCGTGCATGAGCATGATGCCCTGCTCGGCGGCGGCGCGCAGGATGTTCTGATCCTCGTCTACCTCGATCTCGATGCCCACCGGCTCGAACCGAACGACGTGCTTTGCGCCCATAACCCCCCTCGCGGGATTCGGTGCTGCGTTGAACCGGGCTAACTACTGCGTAAGACGACGTACCAGGCGGACGGGAGGGGGCCCCACGAAACCCCGTAAGACCCCCTCCGCTGCCTGCTGCTAGCTGTCCGCCGGAGCCGGACGGCCCGCCGGGCCCTGCTTGTTGTAGTCCGCCTTGAACGCGTCACGCTGCTCGGGCGTCCACTCGTTGAGTAGCACGTTCGGGCTGAGGATCTCGGGCATCCTGCGCAGGTGGTCCAGGGTCCACATCTTCTTGGGATCCAGGTTCAGGTGCGGCTGGGCGACGAGCGTCTTGCCGTCGTCCCGCACGTAGCCCATGTCGGAAACGGCGTCGGCCCAGTTCCAGCCGTGGTACAGCGTTTCCCATTCGCGCTTGCCGATGAGCTGGCCCATGTTCGGGGTCTCACGGCCCTGGTAGGTCGGCCGGAACGCCTCAGCGTCCGTCCACCGGCATTCCTCGTGGCAGTAGGTCCGCCACTGGCCGTCGACCTCGGCCATCACCATGTCCTCGCGGACCAGGCACGGGACCATGCAGGTCCAGCACCGGTGCGGGTACACGTAGTCGACGTTCTCGGCCACGATCGGGTGGTGACCGTTCGGCGTGGACAGGCGGTTGTAGTTCTCCCACCACTTGCCGTACTTGTCGTACCAGCCCGGGTACTTGTACTCGAACCACTCGAAGTCGGCGTCGGTCATCGGGTCGATCCGCCAGTAGTTGGCGAGCCAGCCGGTGGCGAAGAACTGGGCGACTTCGTGCACGTAGCCCTTGTTCCAGATCTGGTTCCACGCTTCCTCGATGAGGTCGTGCGGAATGACCAGGCCGTACTTCTCCAGCGGCACGAGGTAGCTGCGGTAGTAGTCGTCGTAGATCCACCGGCGCCACATCTCCGCGTAGGACTCACGGTCCTTGCGGCGGTCCTTGGTGCCGTACTCGATGAAGGTACCGATGGCGGCGTCCACCACGCGGTGGTTGTTCCACCACGCGTAGCGCAGGTCGCGCTCGAGCAACTGGTGATTGCTCTCGTCCGAGAGCGCCATCAGCAGCGTGGCGTAGCCGTTGGAAATGTGCCGCGACTCGTCCGACTGGACCGAGTGGAACACGGTCGGCAGCAGGAAGTCGCCGTTGGCCGCGGCCTCGGCCGGCATGGCCACGAACAGGGTGTTCGTGAACGCCGTCTCGGCCACGATGGTCAGGTAGATGCTCGCCGCGGTAATGGCGTCACCGGTGATGAAGCCCTCCGCGAACTGCCGGCCGATGGTCCCGCAGTAGTCGTTCTGGAAGTTGCGGAGGCTGTTGTTGAAGCCGGCCGGGTCGATGTAGTTGTTCATGTACAGGCGCTTGAGGTTCTGCTGGATCGTCGAGTGGCGTACCTCGTCGATCATCTGGATCGCCTGGCCGTTGTGCAGCTCGGGGTTGGGAACCGTGCGGAACAGCAGCGGCATGGCGCGCGCCGCTGAGATCTCCGGCAACGGGATGATGGACAGGAACAGCTTCTGCCATTCCAGCCAGCGCTCCTGCACCTGGCGGAACATGTTGCCGCGGATGGCGCCGTCCTGAGCGCCGTACACGCGGTTGTCCTTCTCTTCCTGCATCGGGAAGTAGGACCGCAGGACCTGCTTCAGCGGGTCCTTCTTCTGTGCCTTCTGGAACGTGTAGTCGGTCCCGTACTGCGACACAGGCTCGTGGTACTGAGGCTCCCAGGACAGCTCCTGGATTTTCTGGTGAGCCTTGGCGACACTCTGGCGACTCATCGTCACCCCTTTCTGGACGGGTCTCCGGGGTCCGGGGTCATGTTCCCCCCGGGGGGCTTGTAGATCGGCCCCGCGGGCTAGCGTGGCCTGGTGGCTGCTCGGGCTGCCGACGGACCCCGAAAGTCCTTGTGTCCTGCATCACACCTCGGTTAGCAGGGTCATGAGCTCTCAACATGAGACACGTCGAAGGCAGCGCGCAGCTCGGCGAGCTGCTGCTTAACTTTTTCGGAAGCTTGCCGGTTACCTTCGGCGGCCGGGGTGATGCCGAGCGCGCGCAGCAAGTCGGCCGCGGGCGCGCCCGGGTCACCCGCTTCGCCGAGGACCGGGTGGAGGCCCTCGCTCGCCAAGTGATGGAACACGAGATTGACGATGCTCCAGGGGTTAAAAGTCTCTTCGTCCATGCTCTGGTCGTGGGCATCCATGCGCCTGAGAAAACGCCCGTGCGGGTAAAAGGGCGGTCTCAACTTGAGACAGTGGCCGGCAACGTGGGGTTTACTTTGTAATGGGCGGGTAAACCCGAATCCGATCCGCGCTTGGCTGTGCCTCCAGCCGGAGAAATTTTTTTGGGGGAGGCTGTATGGTACGTGCATCATCGCCGCTGCACGCAGCGAGAGACCGGCTGGCCGACGCCAGGGACCGGTTCCTGGCCGCTGAGATAGTCGATTCCAGCGTAGTGCGCAAACCGATCCTGGCGTCGTGGTGGCGGTCCCGCCAGTGGAACGTAGCTGCGGACCATATCGAGCTGAATTACCTGCGCGATCCCGACCTGGAGACCGCGCTGGCCCGGACCGCCGATCCGGTACTGCGGAATCTGCACGAGCAGCTGGACGGCCAGCCCATCAGCATCATCTTGACCGATGCCGCCGGCCTGGTCCTGACCAGGCTGACCGCGGACCACGACCTCGAACGCCATCTGGACGGCGTCAAGCTCGCGCCCGGCTTCAGCTACGCCGAGGAGCGGGTCGGCACCAACGGCATCGGCACCGCGCTGGAGTCCGGTGGCCCCGCCCACGTCTTCGGCCACGAGCACTACGCCGAGCACCTGGAGGGCCTGGCCTGCGCCGGTGTCCCCATCCACGATCCGGTCTCGGGCAAGACCGTCGGCGTCATCGACCTGACCTGCTGGCGCAAGAACGCCGATCCGCTGCTGATATCCCTGGTCAAGTCCACCGCCGACCAGATCACCCAGGCCCTGCTGGCCGCGGGCAGCAGCCGGGACCTGAACCTGCTCCAGGAGTACGTGCGGGCCTGCCGGCGGACCGGCGGCATCGTGCTGGCACTCGGCAACGACGTCGTCATGCTGAACGACCACGCCCGCCGGGTACTCGACCCGGGCGACCAGTCCGCCCTGATCGGTCACGCCACCGAAGCGCTGGCCCGCCAGCATCCGGGTGGCCAGCATCCGGGCGCGGTCTCGGTCGACCTGCCCAGCGGCGTGACAGCGCGGATGTTCTGCCGGCGCATCTCGGCTGACAGCCCGTTCGCCGACGGCGTGGTCCACGTGAAGCTCGTCGCGGCCGCCGCCGCCGTGCCCGAGGCGCCGGCCCCGAGATCGGCCATGTACCTCCCCGGCCTGGTCGGCAGTGGCGTGCTGTGGCTGCGCGCATGCCGTGAGGCGGAGACCCTCTACGATTCCTCCGACTGGATGACGCTGGAGGGCGAGACCGGGGTCGGCAAGCTGGCCCTGGCCCGCGCCGTGCACCAGCGGCGGGACCCGGCCGCGCCGTTCCACGTGCTCGACGCGGATTCGGCCTGCCAGGACTGGCTCACCAAGGCTCGCCGCGAGCTGCTCGACGGCTCGGGCATGCTGGTGATCCGGCACGTCGACGTGCTCACCGCCCGGCAGCTGCACGCGCTGGCCAGCTCGCTGCAGGAGGTGCGGAACGGCCAGCGCGAAGAAGGCTCAGAAGAGCTGCGCGTGGCCATCACGCTGAACCGCAAGGCTGCGGTCGCCGACCTGACCAGGCTGCTGCGCTTCTTCCAGGGCACGGTGGAGCTCCCGCCGCTGCGCCATCACATCGAGGACCTGCACGAGCTGGTGCCGTTCTTCTTGGCCCGGCTTTCTCAGCAGGGCCGCCTGACCTGCACGCCTGAGGCGATGCAGCTGCTGCTGCGGCACAACTGGCCGGGCAACACCGAGCAGCTGTGGCAAGTGCTCAAGCAGGTCGTGCAGCGCCGCCGGGCGGGCGTGATCATGCCGAAGGACCTGCCGCCTGAGTGCTGGACGGTGAGCCGCAGGCTGCTGTCGCCGCTGGAGTCGATCGAGCGGGATGCGATCGTGCAGAGCCTGCAGGATCACGACGGCAACAAGGTCCGGGCGGCCGAGGCGCTTGGCATGTCGCGCGCGACGATCTACCGCAAGATCCATGAATACGGAATCGTGACCGCGGTCGGCTGAACCGTTCAGGCCCCTCGAAGCTCTCTCGGGCCGTTGAAGGTCGCAAAAAGCGGCTAAACGCCCAGAAAAGCCCTCTTTGGCCCGCGCTGATGGCGCCCAGGAACGGGACCTGGTTCAAAGTGAGAACACATGTGTCCGGCGCCGGACGTAGGGATGCAGTAAGCCCGCATTCGCGGGGCGCTCTCAACGAAGGAGCGAAAGAATGACCACTGTTGATGCGACCGCCGGCGAATCCGGCCGGGCAAGTGCCCTCGCCGAGGAGGCCGCCGCGGCGGCGCCCGTGGTCGGACCGATGGCCGGCGACCCGGCCATGCTGGGCCTGGGGAGCTTCATCGTCGGTTCGGTAGCCCTCGGCCTGGCGCTGGTCGGCGTCGTCCCGGCCGGGGTTCTCGGTGCCCCTCTGGCGATCATCCTGGCGGCCACGGCGCTCGGCCTGCTCTTGGGCGCGGTCTGGGCCGCGGCCGTCGGACAGAGCGCGGTGGCGGCCGTGTTCGGCATCTTCGGCACGTTCTGGCTGAGCTACGCGGTGCTGGTGCTCGGCCTGGACCACAACTGGTTCGCCATCACCCCCACCGCCATACTCGCCACCGTCAAGCTGTTCCTGATCGCCTGGCTGGTCGCCATCGTGATGCTGACCCTGGCCACGCTGCGGCTGCCGGTGGCGTTCAGCGTCCTGTTCGTGCTGGTCGACGCCGCGCTGCTGCTGCTCCTGCTGGGCTACGAGAACGCGTCGGCGGCCGGCGTGCCCTCGTCCGGCCTGATCAAGACAGCCGGCTACGTCATCCTGGTGTTCGCCGCCCTCGGCGTGTATCTCTTCTTCGACGCGGCGTCAGCCGGCACCGGCGGCAAGCCGCTCCCGCTCGGCAAGCCCCTGCTGCACGGCTAGGGACTTTTTGGGGGTCGGCTCCGGCACGGGGCGGGTGCTCCGGCATCCACCCCGTGCCCGGGTTCACCTGCACAGTTCACCCTTCACAGGGGCCAGCGGCGGCAGGTTCGACTTTCCTCGATCAGCTTGAGGGCCGAAGTGTGATCAAGCGTCTTCCCGCACAGGTAGCCGGGGCGGGCGTAGGGGGAGACCAGGACGGCACCGAGGACGTTACGGTTCCTGGCGGTGCGTAAGAGGTTGCGGGGGACCAGGGACTAACGTCGTGGCCGTGACCGAAGCGAGGAATGAGGAGCCGGGCCGGTGGCAGACGTTCGGCGAGCGGGAGATCTACGCCAGCCCGTGGGTCTGGCTGGGGCAGGTCGACGTCGGTCTGCCGGACGGCGGCCGGTACTGGCATCACGTGGTCCGGCTTCCCCCCGTGGTGATGATGGTCCTGGTGGACGAGGCGAACCGGGCCTTGCTGCTGTGGCGTCACCGGTTCATCCAGGATCGGTGGGGCTGGGAGCTGCCCGGCGGCCTGGTGGATGAGGGTGAGGAGCCGGTGCAGGCCGCGATCAGGGAACTGGCCGAGGAGACCGGCTACCAGGCCCTGGTGGTGGAGCCCCTGATCTCGTTTCAGCCCAGGTCCGGGACGGTCGAGTCGCAGCATTTCATCTTCGTCGGCCGTCAACCCGAACGCATCGGCGATCCCACCGAGGTCAATGAGTTCACCCGGCTGGAGTGGGTGCCGCTTGAGTCGGTGCCCGAGCTGATCGACTCGGGCCGCATGTGGGACGCCGGGACGCAGCTGGCCCTGCTCCGCCAGCTGATGAGCAACCGGACGCCCGATGACGCCGCCCGGCCGACCACCGTCAATCCTCAGCTATAACTGGGTGGGTGAGCCCTCTGCCCGCGCTCGTGGTCGTCAGCGGTCCGCCGGGTTCGGGCAAGACCACCCTGGCCCACGAGCTCGCGGCCGCGGTGGGGTGCCCGGCGATCTGCCGGGACGAGATCAAGGAGGGGATGGTGCACGCCACCCCAGGTTTCGTGCCGGGCCCGGGTGACGAGTTGACCGTGCGGACGCTGCCGGTCTTCTTCGGAGTGCTGGAGTTGCTGCTGAGAGCCGGGGTGACCACGGTGGCCGAGGCGGCCTTTCAGGACCGGGTCTGGAACCCGAGGCTGGAACCGCTCCAGGGGCCTGGCCCAGGTTCGCATCGTGCACTGCACGGTGGACGCCGACGTCGCCTTCGAGCGGATCCGGCAGCGTCGGAAGGACAATCCGTTGCGTCTCGCGCACGCCGACCCTGACCCGGGAAGTCCGCGGGACGCCGCTGAACGCACCCGGCGGCATCGTACGTTCCACCGGGTCTCGAAATCGGCACCGTCGCTCGAAGTCGACACCACGGACGGATACCTCCCCAGCCTGAGCCAGATCGTCGCCTTCGTGAACAGCCCAGACTGCGGGCACCGCAGGTAACTCCAGGCAGCGCGACCCGGCTCGCCTCAGGGTCCGGGCGGTATCGAGGCCGCCCGGATGAGGGAGGGCGTCAGCGCGGCCATGGCCTCGCGCACGGGCTCCAGGCCGGGGCGGGCCGTGATGACCCGGACGATGGCCTCGTCCAGCCCGTCGCTCAGCCGGGCGAAGGCGGCCGCCGCGGCCGCGGCGGGGCCGCGCCTTTGTCCCGCCGTTCCTCCAGCTCACTCAGCTCCTCGTCGAACCCCATCTGAGCGAACAGGCCCCGGTAGCCGGCATCCTGCGGGACGCCAGGCGGCCCCATGGCGTAGCCGAGCACCTGCGCTCCCAGGGCCTGCCGCGCCGCGGCCACGTCGTCGTCGATACAGACCCGGATGTACATGGTCATCGGGACCGAGCCGGGCTCGCGGCCGGCCCGCGCGATGCCCTCGTCGACCCGCGCCCGGCTGACGGCGATGCGCGCGGGCGTGGCCCAGTTGAGCAGCGCACCGTCGGCGACCTCGCCCGCGAGCCTGAGCATCTGCGGGCCGAGCGCGGCCAGGTACACCGGGGCAGGCGGCAGATCCGTCACTCCGAGTGAGGCTGACCGGGGCCAGCCGGGCGAGCCCAATCCGACGGCGTCCCGGCCGGCCGTGACCTCCTCGCCGGCCAGCAGCGCGCGGACGCCGGCGACGTACTCGCGCATCACTGCGATCGGCCGGTTCGCAAGACCGACCGATGCCCAGAATTCCGGCCCGTAGCCCCCGGTGCCCAGGCCGAGAACGAATCGCCCGGAGGACAGCTGAGCCAGCGTGGCCGCCTGCGCCGCGAGGCCCAGCGGGGTCCACATCCGCACCGCGGGCACGACGGAGATCCCCGTCCGCAGCGCGGTGTCCCGCATCCACGCCGCGCAGACGTGAAACGAGTCCGGCACCCCACCCGCCGGGGTCCACAGGCTCTCGAATCCCAACTGCCCGGCCTCCTGTGCGGCCGTGCGCAGCTGCGCGAACGGCAGCCCGAGCCGGGCATCAAGTCCTACGCCAATCAGCATAAAGGCAGTATGCCGAAGTGACGGCGGTCAGGTTGCAGCCGGGCACCCGCCCGCACGGTACTCTCCGAAGCCTGACGCTAGCCTGCCCGCTAGGGCGGAACTGCACAGGCTCCGGATGGTCACCAGCAAGGACGGCACACCTCGATGAGATCGAAATGATCAGCGACTCGCTGATGGGATCGGCGGAGCCCACCCCGGCCGCCGGATGAGGCAGAACGGATGACCGGCCGGGTCCGCGTAGATGCCTTCGCCGCTGAGCTTCGTCGCGCCGAGGGCCAGGACGCACGGGCCTGAGGTGGCCACGTCCTCCACCATGACGTCGAAATGCACCTGCTGCGGCCGGGCCGGATCAGGCCAGGCCGGTGGCTGGTGATCAGGGGCAAGCTGGAAGCCCAGGCCGGATGACGTGTCGTTGGCTGCGACCACCACGAAGTCGTCGCTTTGGTAGGTGACCGGCAGTCCCAGCAGCTCGGAGTAGAAGGTCGCAAGCACCACCGGATCCGGGCAGTCCATGATCACGTGGTGCAGTCGTCCGATCATGGCAGCCATTGTGACAGGTCCGGCCAGCTTGAAGCCATGCTTGCCGGCGCGTATGCGGACGGGATGAATCCGGCTGCGGCGAGGTTCGGGAATGACCTGACCAAGCCAGGTCGTCGCCCCAGGCCCGCCGTGCGCTTGATCACGGGAACCAGGCCGCCATCCGATCGCAGGTCTTTCTATCAAGCTTCGGGGTCAGGAAGTGCCCGACGCCTGAATACTCGATGTACTGGATTCTCTCCGGCTGCTGCGCATACCACGGCTCGAGCTTGGCGTGAAAGTCGCGGATAGGCCCGGCCGGAACAGACTGGCCCGGTGCCCTTTCTCGTGATGGCCACGAGGGCCCCTGCAGCACCGGACCCGTGATTCCCGGGCCAGTCGGCCAGCCGTCCCCATCGTCCCGCCGGGATCATTCCCCTCCCAGCCCCACCGGCCCTCCAAGCCTGGACGCCCCGCCAGGAACCGCCGCACCCCCCCCCCCCCCCCCCCCACCCGCCCCACCCCACCCGGACCGGCCGCCGCGGGCCGCGCCGTCACCGGCCCGATGGTCCATCGGTCCGGTCCGATCACGGGGCGGCAGCACCCAGGCGCGCCCATTTTATGCATATTAGAGATTGTTTGACCGATTCCCGGATGGGTGCCTGGAGCCGGGCGGCCTGGCAGGCCCGCCGGGGAGGTGCCGTCGGGTGCCGTCGGCCCCGCACAGCCAGCCGGAACGGTCGGCGCCTGACCCGGCAGTGGCCCAGAGCCC
>Ga0302181_10003101_pt1 | contig 11526 bp, 10 predicted proteins | sample I_Palsa_E3_3_FD_198786 | JGI IMG/M metagenome (GOLD analysis project Ga0302181, IMG submission 198786) | Peat permafrost microbial communities from Stordalen Mire near Abisko, Sweden - I_Palsa_E3_3 | ecosystem: Environmental > Terrestrial > Soil > Palsa > Peat permafrost | place: Sweden... | reverse complement strand
CTGGCCGCGATCTTGTCTGCGATCACCGGCCCCGCCGGGCAGTTCCGGCACCGTCAGCACGTCAACCTGGCCTTCGCAGCCGTACGGCGTTATGGCATGCCCGCAGCCACCGGCAAGATCTGCACCTGGATCCGTCACCTCGCCGCGTACGAGCGGGCCCCGCAGAAGTACCACCACACGGTCTCCCGCGCCTGGGTCGAGATCGTCGCCCACCACGTCGGCGCGGACCCGGATTGCGCGGACTTCGACCTCTTCGCCGGGCGGAACCCCGCGCTCCTGGACAAGCGCCTGCTGACCCGGCACTACCGGTCGGCCACGCTGGCCTCCGGGCTGGCCCGGGACGGCTGGGTGGAGCCCGATCTCCTGCCGTTCCCCTGGTCCGCTCGGGCACCGCAGGCTGAGCGATAGCCCAGACGGTGTTCCTCCCTCTCGTCAGCCGGTGACCAGCCCCTGGCCTTTCAGGCTCGGTAAACGCGGTGCGTTCGCCCGAATCGGCGGCAATTGCCGGGGATGGAGATCAGTCCGCGTGCCGCTGGAGAAATTACCCCCCGTCCGACGACCCTGTTGGCCTATTCCGCGATGGGTCGGGGCCGTCAGAAGGCCAGCGGCCGATGGCCCGCGTGCGGGCGGCCGGGCGTCAGGCCGGGCCGCTGGCCAGGTGGCAGTCCTGCCCACCTGGTCCCGCTGGCCCCATCCGTGTGCTATTCGCTCACCTGTGCGAAGAAAATAGCTATTATCGTGGTTGATTCGGGCTTAGTGGTGGATTCGGTGGGTTATAGTGCACCATATCAACCGCAGAACCCGAATCCACCACGATCTTCGCCGGGCTGGGCGCACCACGGCGCACCAGGGCACCACTACACCCATTGGTAACACCGCCGGCCAGTGCGCTGTCTGCTGGATCACCGCGCATTAAGCCAACCGGGTCGCCCACAGGCCGCGGCATTTCCGCGGGCTGCACCCGACTGAATTACCTGCCACTAGTTTGACCGGTACCACACCAGAGTGTCCTCCGTGACGTACGGGATCAATGATGCCAATGTGACTGTAGTGACGAAGTTTTCTGTATACGAAACCTATGAGGCCAGAACAGCCCCTCAAGCCCATTTAAATTCCTGAATGCAGTCATTATCGTTATCGTGTTGGATACGGTGACATAGGGTTTGGGTTATTTTGGGGGGCAGCGTGGTCAGGGGATTGCAGCCTGGGGATCCACAGACGATCGGTCCGTACCGGCTGGTAGGCCAGCTCGGCAGCGGCGGCATGGGACGGGTCTTCCTCGGTGTCTCCGCGGGCGGGCGGCCGGTGGCGGTGAAGGTCATCCGGACTGAGCTGGTTGAAGACCCGGAGTTCCGGATGCGATTCGGGCGAGAGGTCGCCTCGGCGCGGCGGGTGAGCGGCGTGTTCACGGCCCCGGTGGTGGACGCGGACGTCGACGGTACGCCGGCGTGGCTGGCCACGGCTTATGTTCCCGGGCCTTCGCTGTCTGAGGCGGTAGCCTCCCACGGGCCGCTGCCGGGCGGCGCGCTGCTGACGCTGACCGCAGGCCTGGCGGAGAGCCTGAGTGCGATCCATGCCGCCGGCGTGGTGCACCGGGACCTCAAGCCGTCGAACGTTCTGATTGCGGAGGACGGCCCGCGGGTCATTGATTTCGGCATCTCCCGGGCCGCGGAGTCCACGGCGCTGACGCAGGCGGGCCTCGTGATCGGCTCGCCCGGGTTCATGTCCCCCGAGCAGGCCGCGGGTTATGAAATCGGGGCGCCGACCGACATATTCAGCCTGGGAGCGGTCCTGGCCTTCGCCGCCACGGGCGAGGGGCCGTTCGGTGCCGGGACGACGGCAGCGCTGCTGTACCGCGTGGTCCATGGCGCCCCCAGCCTTGATCAGGTGCCGGCCGAGGTGCGGCCGCTGATCGAGCGCTGCCTGGCCAAAGAACCCGGGCAGCGGCCCACCGCCGATGGCCTGCTCGCCGACGTGGGTGCCCTCCAGCCGACTGCGAGCTGGCTGCCCGAATCGATCATCCGCGCGTTCGCCCAGGATGCCGCGCCAGCCACGGCTGCTGCTGCTATGGCGTTCGGAACCGGCGCGGCGCTCGAGGCGGCGACACGGACCACGGCGGCCAACTCCGCGGCGCAGGCACCTAGCGGGGAAGTCCTGCCCGTAGCCCTCGCAGGCATTTCCCAGGCCGCCACCTCGGGGAGCAGGCCGGCTCCTACCGGTGGTATGCCTCCGCCCGGGGATGCGTATAGCGGGGATGCGTATAGCGGGGATGCGTATAGTCAGCCCCCGGGAGGCGGAGCGAACCAGCCGCGGCGCCGCTGGTTGCGGCCGCTGGCGCTGGCGTGGGTCCTTGGCTTCCTTGTCGCGGCGGGCATAGCTATTTTCGCCGTGACCGCTTTCAACAAGCACACGCCCACCCCGGGTCAGTCCCCGGCGGCACAGATTTCCTCATCGACAGGACGCACGTCGGCCGGACGGACGTCCTCCGGGGCGTCTACCTCCGGGGGTGCGTCCGCCTCATCGGGCGCATCGTCGGTCCCGGGCACATCTCAGTCGGCGGGTGTGTCCGCATCCCCATCGGTGTTCTCATCCCAGCCGCCGACCAGGTCCGCATCCGCGAGTTCATCCCCGTCTGCCTCCCGGAAGCCGACTCCAACTCCGACCCCGACCCCGACCCCGACGGTCCACTCGACCCCTACCCCCACCCCGACCACTCCCGCTCCACCCACGTCCGCGCCAGCATCCACGCCGACGTCAGCCTCCACGGCGACGTCAGCATCCACGGCGACGTCAGCGTCCGCACCGGCTTCGTAGTGGAGCGGGTGCCGGCTGGGGGGCTCTGTCCGGTGGACCATCGGGGACCATAGGGTAGGAGCGAAGATCCGCTGGGAAGGAGAAGGAGGAGCGCGATGACGCGCACGCCCGAGGAGATTTTCCAGCACCACGCCCAGGCCCTTGGCGCGGGCGACCTGGATGAAATCGTCGCCGATTACGCCGACGACGCTGTCTTCATCTCGCCCGCAGGTGTCAAGCGCGGCCAAGACGGCGTCCGGGAGGCGTTCACTCAGCTGCTGGCCGATGTGCCGGACGCGGCCTGGGATCTGAAGACACTGATCTTCGAAAACGACGTGCTCTTCCTGGAATGGGCCGCGGACGCCGGGGCGACCAGGGTCGATGACGGCATCGACACCTTCGTGTTCCGCGACGGCCTGATCCGGGTGCAGACGGTCCGTTACTCGGTCTTGCGTCCTTAACCGGGCTAGGCCTGCGCGACCAGGGCGGCGACCTGGTCCTCGAGGGTCACGGTGGCCGCGAGGCGGTTATCGACGGTGACGTGCGGGGCGGCGGGTTCGACGCCGAGACGCATGCTGGTGCCGAACTGCTCGAAGTTCGCCAGCTTGGCCGAATCCCGCTCCAGCCCGCGAGCGGTAAGCCGGCTGCGCAGGGTGGCCTCGTCTGAGCGGATCCAGACCAGCCGCGCCGTCCCGCCGCCCAGCTCCGCGACCCAGGACTGCCACCGCTGAGCATCGTGGATCTGCCCGGTGAAAGGGCCGGACAACAGGACTGGGCATCCATGTGCCCGGATCTCGCGGGCGGTAGCCGTCATTCCGGCGTACTCGTGCACCTTGATGTGCTCGTCGTACCACGGACCCTCCCGCTCCCCCGCCGGACGGTGCGCGGACGCCAGAAGGGCCGCCACGAACGACCCGTACATCGTGTCCTTGTCAAGCAGGGCCGGCGTCGGCTCGAGCGAGGCGAGCAAGAGATCGGCGACCGTGGTCTTACCGGCGCCGGGCGGCCCGGCTACCACCCAAGCTGGGGCAGGAACGCTCACAAGCTCAGGATGCTCCAGCTGTGCGCGGGCACCCGAACGGGGTCTTCGGGCTTGATGCCCGGTTCGGGAGTCTGCACCACGGTGAGTGCGCCCACGTTGACCGGGAAGCGGAATTCTTCGTCACCGACGTTCAGCAGCGTCATTATCTCGGCGTCGTCCGCCGTAGCCCGGAAGGCAACAGCCTCGTTGGCCAGGTGTTCCACGGTGATCCGCGCGCGGACGAGCCACGGGTGGCGACGGCGGAAGCCGATGAGGCGCTGATGGAGACCGTACGTCGGCCAGCCCTCAGGCGGCAGCTCAGCCGGGCTCGGGGGGAAGGCCGGGCGGATTTCGTCGTCACCGCCGGCCCGGTCTTCCTTGATGCCGCGGAAGGCCTGCTCGTCGCCGTAGTAAACACTCGGTATGCCGCCGACGGTGAACAGGATGGCCAGCGCATGGCCGATGTGCCGTTCGTCGTTGAGCTGGCTGGCCAGCCGGGTCACGTCATGATTGCCGAGGAACGTCTGCGGCGTGACGCCGACGAGTATCTGGTTGTGCCGGTCAAGGGTCCAGGCCAGCTCGAAGAAGTTGCGGTCGTTCAGCGAACTCCAGATCGCCTTCCACAACTCGTACTGGGTGACCGAGTCCAGGCCGCTGTCCTTCGCATAGGCTAGGTAGTCGCCCTGGAGCACTTCCCCGACGAACCAGGCGTCGGGATGCGCTCGCCGGACCCTCGGCAAGGCCCTGGCCCAGAAACTGGGCGGCACCGCGTAGGCGGCGTCAAGCCGCCAGCCTGCCGTGCCCCGGTCAAGCCAGTGGGTCATGACCCGGACGACGTAGTCGAGCACCTCGGGTTCATCGTGATTCAAGGCGATGAGCTGGCCATGGCCCTCGAACGTCTCGAAGTCCCCGCTTTCGGGATTGCGCCGGAACCAGTGAGCGGCGGCCGAGCCCGGGCCGTCGGCGAGCGCGGCCGCCAGCGCCGGGAACGAGCGGCCGACGTGGTTGAACACGCCGTCCAGGACGATCCGCAGGCCACGGCGGCTGGCCTCGGCGACCAGATGGTCGAAGTCCTGCTGGTCGCCCAGGCGCGGATCTATCTGGAAGTAGTCGGAGGTGTCATAACCGTGGGTCTCGGCCGCGAAAATCGGTCCAAGCAGCAGGCCCGAGCAGCCGAGTTCGACCGCGTAGTCCAGCCAGTTCTCCAGCTGCCGCAACCGATGCCGAACGGGCTCCCCCACGGCCAGCGCTTGCTTTTCCGCGCCGGTGAAACCCAGGGGATACACGTGCCACCAGATAGCGTGATCGGCCCATGACGCCATCGGGCCACCATAGCGGGCGGGAGGCTGGGACCGGATCAGATTGGCGACGGTGATGGCTTCGCTGGTCCGCGCGATCAACCGGATGGTGCTTGGCGGCCAGGCGGGCCGGGGTTATGCTCACTTCAGGTGCGCCGGGAAGCCTGGTCGGTACGACATTCGTGACCTTCGAAGTCGTCCACCCAAGGAGCCAGCGATGACCACCCAGAACCGCTATCTGAGCAGGGATCGCATTGCGATAATGGCCGCGCTGGCGGCGCCGCTGGCGACGGCGGCCATCCTGCTGCCGTTCCGGGCGAGCTGGTCGAACACGAACGTAGCGCTGCTCTTGGTAGTGGTCATCGTCGCGGTGGCGGCGATCGGAAACCGCATCGCCGGCGCTCTGGCCGCGTTGTGGGCCGCGGTCTGGTTCGATTTCTTCTTCACCCTGCCGTATTACCGGTTCACGATCCGCCGATCCGCGGACGTCACGACCGTCATCCTGCTTCTGCTCACCGGCATCGCGGTGTCGCAGCTCGCGGCTCGTGCCCGGCGGCTGAAGGTCATCACGATCACGGACACCGATTACCTGGCGCAGATCCACCAGACGGCCTCGCTGGCACAGTCGGCCCTCACCCCTGATGTCGTGGTAGATCTCGTCAAGAAGCAGCTCGTCGGCCTGCTCGGCCTGCAAGGAGTGCGCTTCGAATACGGAACCCTGATGGGCCACCCGCCGCGCCTGGAGCCGGACGGCACCGTGACGGTCGGTTACTCTTCGTGGGACGTCGAGCTGTCGGGCCTGCCCGCCGACGAGATCGAGCTGCGCACCTACGGCAACGGCCAGTACTACGGCCGGTTCATGCTCAGCGCCAAGCCCGAGTCCAGACCGTCACTGCAGGCACGCCTGGTCGCCGTCACGCTGGCCGATCAGGCCGGCCGCGCGTTCGGCGCCAGCAGGACCGCGCAGAGCGCATCCTTACCGGACCGCCGGTCAGGTCCATCGATTCTGGCCGACTTAGCCGATCGCCTGGGTGCCGACGGCGGCAGCGCCCCGCCGGAGCGCTTCTGGTGCCGCGTCTCGAACAAGGTAGCTCCGGCGGCGCACAAGATCACCAGATCGATACCGGTCGCGAGGACCGCCCCGGCGAGGAGCGCCCCGTTACCGGCGAACCAGGCGATCAGCCACAAGGCCACCGTCACCATGGTGGCCGCGATGATCACTGCTACGGCCGTCTTGGCGCTGCTGTTCACCGGCGGCCAGCCCCGCGCCCCGGCGGCCCGGCGCGGCGGCTGGGCTTCGGTCAGCCCGGCGGGGATGTCGGCCGTGACCATGGCCAGCTCCGCATAGGTCCGGGCGGTGAACGCCTGGCCGACCCGCAGGTCCAGTTCGTCTTTAGTCAGCCGACCCTGAACGAACGCGACCTTGAGCGTCCCGATCACCTGCTCGCGGTCGGCGTCCGACGCTCGCATCTGGCCACGGCCCGCCGCGGCCATCTCGTCTCCTGGCCCTGTCATCACGGCGCCTCCACGAGCACAACCTAGAAAAAGGGTAGCTCGTTACCTGGAGCCGGCTCGCCCGGGGTCACCCGGCCCGGGATCGCGGAAAAGGTACCGGGGGGCGTGAGCCGCCGACCGTTCCGGAGAGAACTTAACCAGCACTTCGGTGGCAGCGGGCAGAATGGCGGAATGGCAACACACGTCGCACTGCTGCGCGGTATCAACGTCGGAGGCCGGAACAAGGTGCCGATGGCGGACCTGCGCGAGATCGTGTCCGCGCTCGGGCACACCGGGGTCACGACCTACATCCAGAGCGGGAACGTGCTGTTCACCACGGCCGGCACCAGCACCGGCGAGCTGGCCTCGGCGCTTGAGTCCGCGATCACCAGCAGGTTCGGGATCGATGCCTCGGTCGTGGTCCTGTCCCGGGACGACCTCGCCCGGGTCCTGCAGGACAACCCGTATCCGGACGAGCCGAACCCGAAGCTGGTGCACGTGGTGTTCCTGAACGGCGAACCGCCCGCCGGCCTGCTGGACCGGATCGCGGACGCCCAGAGCGCGGCGGCGGCCAAGGGCAGCCACGACACCGTCACCGCGATCGGCCCCGCCCTGTTCCTGCACACGCCGGATGGCTACGGGGACAGTGACCTGGCCCAGTCCCTGTTCCGTATCGTGAGCCCGCCGGCCAAGCAGAAGCGTGCAGGGCTCGCCGCCACGGCCAGGAACTGGGCCACGGCCACCAAGCTGCTGACCCTGTGCGACGAGACGTAACAGCTATCCCCTAAGGAGAGTCTTGGCGAAGCGAGCGGTATTGGTGACGGGGGCGTCCAGGGGCATCGGCCGGGCGGTCGCGCAGGCTTTCGCCGAGCTCGGCGACCGGGTCGCGGTGCACCACCGCGATTCGGCCGGGCTCGCCCAGGACGTGCGGGCCGGGCTGGCGGGCCACGGGCACACGGTCGTCCAGGCCGACCTGGCCGACGCCGGCGCGGTCCGGCGGATGGTCGACCAGGCCGCTGCGGACCTCGGCGGGCTGGACGTGCTGGTGAACAACGCCGGGATCTACGTCTGGCACCCGATCACCGAGGTGTCATACGAGCAGTGGCAGGACGCGTGGCGCCAGACCCTCGCCGTCAACCTCACCGGCGCGGCCAACGTGACCTGGTGCGCCGTGCAGCACATGAAGGCAACCGGCGGCCGGATCGTGAACGTGAGCTCGCGCGGAGCGTTCCGCGGCGAGCCCCGGCATCCGGCCTACGGGGCCAGCAAGGCGGGCCTGAACGGGTTCGGGCAGTCGATGGCACGCGCCCTGGCGCCGCTGGGGATCTCGGTCGGCACGGTGGCGCCGGGATACGTCGAGACCGAGATGGCGACGCCGGACCTGAATTCCGCACGCGGAGACGAGATCCGGGCGCAGAGCCCGTTCAACCGGGTCGCGACGCCGGAGGAGATCGCGGCCGCCGTTATCTACCTGGCCTCGGACGCGGCCGAGTGGGCCAGCGGAACCATCCTCGACCTCAACGGAGCCTCCTACCTGCGTTAGAACCTATGGCACCGGTCGGGAGCATGACCAAACCCGCGGCAACGGGGATCTTTTCCTCCTAGCGGCTATCGCAGGACCTCACCGAGAAGAAAGAACCACGGGTCAGCGGCGGACATCTGGGCGCGCATCATTTACAACCTGTAATTGATTCACTACGGTAAGCAATGCGGTGGGGGCGGGACCCACCATAACCGGCCCGACCGGGCTACGGGGCTAACTCCCGGCACCAGGACACGGGGACACAGTGAGGGGATACGTTATGCGCGCACAACAAGACCATCATGCCAGCGCCGGCCACCGCAGCAGGACCTCAGCCCGCTGGCGCGGCGCCGTCGTTGTCGTCGCGGCGGCCGCGCTGTCGCTGACAGTCGGCACGCTGCCCGCCTCGGCGGCAGGCGGTTACACCGTGACCGGCACCATCAAAGTGGGCACCGAACCGGCCGGGCTGGCGGCGGATCCCACCGCCGGGACCGTCTACCTGGCCAACGCCGGCGATGGCACGGTGTCGGTGATCGACGTGGCGACCAACAAGGTGACCGCCACCATCGCAGTGGGCACCGAACCGGCCGGAGTGGCGGTCGACCACGCCGCCGGGACCGTCTACGTGACCAACCACAGTGTTGGCACGGTATCGGTGATCGATGAGGCGACCAACAAGGTGACCGGCACCATCAAAGTGGGCACCGGCCCGGCCGGGGTGGCGGTGGACCACACCACCGGGACCGTCTACGTGACCAACCACAGTGTCGGCACGGTATCGGTGATCCACGAGGCGACCAACAAGGTGACCGGCACCATCAAAGTGGGCACCGACCCTGCCGGGCTGGCGGTGGACCCAACCGCCGGGACCGTCTACGTGCTCAACAGCACCGATGGCACGGTATCGGTGATCGACGCAGCGACCAACAAGGTGACCGCCACCATCGCAGTAGGCACCGAACCGGCCGAGGTGGCGGTCGACCCCTCCACTCACACCGCCTACGTGACCAACAGCACCGATGGCACGGTATCGGTGATCCACGAGGCGACCAACACCGTGACCGGCACCATCGGAGTAGGCACCGAACCGGCCGGGGTGGCGGTGGACCCAACCGCCGGGACCGTCTACGTGGCCAACGAATCCGGTGCCACGGTGTCGGTGATCGACGCGGCGACCAGGACCGTGACCGCCACCATCCCAGTGGGCACCGAACCGGCCGGAGTGGCGGCCGACCCCTCCACTCACACCGCCTACGTGACCAACTTCGGCGATGGCACGGTGTCGGTGATCAGCGCGCCCCGGCCGGCTCCCGTCCCGACCGCGCTGACCGCGCGCATCCACCTCGGCCCGCACTACAGATTCACCCTCATCGCGGAGCTGACCTCCTCCCGCCGCCCGGTCAGCGGCCAGGCTGTATCGTTCAGCACCGGGCACACCCACCTGTGCGCCCCGCTGACCAACACCCACGGGGTGGCCAGCTGCGTGCTGACCGTCCCCCAGACCCTGCTGGTCCAACATGACCACGACAGCGTCTTTGCCCGTTACCTCGGAAACACCAGCTACCAGCCGTCAGCCACGATCGCGGCCCCGCCGACGCCGGGGAGCTAGTGGCCGGGAGTTTGCAGGTGCGGCGCGCTACTTGGTGATCCGGCCGCAGAGCCAGGCGAGTGACATCGGGTAGCGATAGTCAATACCCCCGTGCCCGGCGTCGAAGAGCTCGAAATGTACCAGTTCATCGGCTACTCCGACGTCCCTGAGCGCGGCGCGGAAGGCGCCGGCACCAAGGTCGAGATGGTATTCGTCCCTGGTGCCGGCGTCGATCCAGATCGCCCGCAGGCCCCGCAGAGCGTCCGCGTGAGCCGGCACCATCCGCACCGGATCCCAGTCCAGCCACCGCTGCCACACGGCCGGCCGGATCACCCCGGTGGCCGGATCGAACGGCAGGTCTACGGTGCCGTCCGGGCGGGCGGAGAAGCATGCAGCCACGCCGAGCAGGCTGAGCAGCGAGATGTCTTCTTCCTTGGTGAAGGCGACCCGGGCGGAAAAGTCCCGCCACCAGCGCCAGATGTCGCCGTCGTAGCGGCGCAGGTGCCTGGTGGCGGTGGCGAATTCGGGTATGTAGCAGTACTCGTACAGCGTGTCGCCGGCGTGCGTGGCCAGGCCGCCGAACAAGTCGGGCCGGAGCATGGGCGTGATCATCGCGCCGAACCCGCCACTTGACTTGCCCATGATCGCCCGGTGCGCGGCCTCAGGCAGCGTACGGTACCGCGCGTCCACCCAGGGCACGACCTCGTCGCAGAGGTAGGAGTGGTAAAGCCCGGTACCTGGCGAGTCGACGAACTGGCTGCCGCCATAGCTCGTCCACGCGTCGACGTACACCACGATCGCCGGGGGGGCCTCGCCGCTGGCGAACACGGCGTCGGCCGCCTCGGGGAAAGGCAGCCGGTAGGGTGACCGATTCCGCCACATGGCCACGTGCCCGGTGTAGCCCTGGATCACGTACACGGCCGGGTAGCCGCGGTGAGGTTCGTTGTCATATCCGGGCGGCAGGTACACCAAGATCGGACGCTCGTGCGGGTCGCCGAGCGGGTTGCCCCGGAGCAGCTCGCTGCTGATGACATGCTCGTCGATGCGGCCAGCGAGATCGGCAGACCAGGGCAGCACGGTTTCCTCCAAGGCTCGGCACGACAGATCTTCCTCCTTTCTATGCGGAACGGTCAGTGGCTCGACAGGTCCTGACCTTAATCGCGACGAAGTTCAGACGTCGAAGAAAACCGTCTCGTGCTCGCCCTGCAGCCTGATGTCGAACCTGAGCTGGCCCTCCGGCTCGGGCACGGCGATGAGCGTGGCGCGTCGCGACAGCTCGGGGATCGAACACAACGCCGGGTCCGCGGCGTTGGCGGTCTGCTCGTCGGGGAAGTACATCCTGGTCACCACCCGGTCGAGCAGGCCGCGCGCGAAGACGGACACGTCCAGGTGCGGTGCCTCGATGCTGCCATCGGGGGTGGGCAGCGGCCCGGGCTTGAGCGTGACGATGCGATAGGACCCGTCCGGCGCGGTCGGGCACCGCCCGAAGCCGCGGAAGCCGTAGTAACCGCCCGCGGTGGCGCCGCGCGGGTCGTCCGGATGCGCGAAGCTCCCGTCGGGTCCGGCCTGCCATGTTTCGATCAGCCCGTCGGGAATGATGTTCCCGGCGCCGTCGTAGAGCCGCCCGATGATCGTGATCGCACCGGGGGTGTCCTCGGCCACCACGAACGGGCCGTCCGGCCACGGCAGCCTCATCGAGAAGTACGGGCCCACCGTCTGGGAAGGGGTCATCCCTGGCACTTGATCGGTCCCGCCCTCTTTAGTCTTTGCCGGTCACTCGAAAGTCTTTGCCGGTCACTCGAAGACCGTC
>Ga0302181_10003084_pt1 | contig 11565 bp, 10 predicted proteins | sample I_Palsa_E3_3_FD_198786 | JGI IMG/M metagenome (GOLD analysis project Ga0302181, IMG submission 198786) | Peat permafrost microbial communities from Stordalen Mire near Abisko, Sweden - I_Palsa_E3_3 | ecosystem: Environmental > Terrestrial > Soil > Palsa > Peat permafrost | place: Sweden... | reverse complement strand
CGTGCGCCCAGCCCGGCCCGCAGTCCGCGGCCAGCGGCGCGCGCTCGTACGGCCAGTCCGACGGGTGCACGCTCGCCGTCTCGGTCACGATGACGCCGCACCCTCCGGCGGCACGCCGCGCGTAGTAAGCGACGTGGCGGGCCGAGAGTCCCCGGTCCCGGCTGAGGTTGGTCTCATGCGGCCCGAACATCACCCGGCTGGGCGCGCGGCGCGGCCCGAGGTCCACCGGATCGGTCAGGGACGTGCTCACGACGTGCCCGCCAGCGGGCTGGAGTCGCACAGGTTGCAGGCGTACGTCCACTCCCAGGTCAGGCAGATCGGCGCGTCCAGGCGGCCCTTGAACTCCTGCTGCATGAGAAGCCTCCTGGGTCGACCGCGGCGGGATCAGATGACGGTCCGCCCGTCCTCGCCTGATGCTGGTGACGGTATGAGGTTGTGCGGGCAGTGTCACCATGCTTCTGGCCGTCATCACCCATCCAGATGGATAGGTACCGCGCCGTCAGGTCTGGCCCGGGAACAGTTCCTGGCTGGAGGTCCCGCTTCCGCCGTTACAGCCTCGTCCCGCTGGCTGCCCCTCCGTTCGGACAGGCGTGATGCTGTCCGTCAGGGCGCAATGGCGGTTGCCGTCGGGCGGAATCGGCGCACGCGGGTTCCGCATCGCCGCGCCGCTGCCTAGTCTCGCCCCAAACGGTGCTCCCGCTGGTACGGTCCGCTCGGCCGAGGCGATCCTCGCCCGCTGTGCGCGGAAGCACACCATACGGAGAGGAGCCTGTGCGCCATGCAGGTTGACGAACTGCTCAAGCCATTCCCGATCAAAGAGTTCCACCCGTTCCCCAGGGCGATGATGGGCCCAGGAGCTCACGAGATGATCGGGCCGGAAGCGAAGAAGCTGGGTTTCAGGAAGATCCTGGTGATGACCACCGGCCTGCGAGGCAGCGACACCGTCCACAAGATCGTCGAGTCGCTGAAGTGGCACGGCCTCGAGACGGTGCTCTACGACAAGGTCGAGTCCAATCCCAAGGACTACAACGTGATGGACGCCGTGGCGCTCTACCAGGAGACCAAGTGCGACTCGTTCGTCTCGATCGGCGGCGGCTCGGCGCACGATGCGTGCAAGGGCGCCCGCATCTCGGTGGCGCACGACGGCCGCAGCGTCAACGAATTCGAGGGCTTCAACAAGTCAGAGAACCCGAAGAACCCACCGCACATCGCGGTATCCACCACGGCCGGCACCGGCTCGGAGACCTCGTGGGCGTACGTCATCACCGACACCACGACTAACCCGGATCAGCCGCACAAGTACGTCGCGTTCGATGACGCCTGCGTGACCAGCCTGGCCATCGACGACCCGGTGCTGTACTACGACTGCCCGCTTGACTACACCGCCCAGTGCGGCTTCGACGTGCTCGCGCACGCCTCCGAACCGTACGTGTCCCGGCTGAACTTCCCGCCGTCGCTGGGCAACGCCCTGTACGCGATCAAGCTGACCTCGGAGAACCTCCGCGCCGCGACGTGGAACGGGCAGGACCTGCCCGGCCGCGAGGGCATGATGTACGCCCAGTACATCGCCGCGCAGGCGTTCAACTCCGGCGGACTTGGCATCATCCACTCGATCTCGCATGCGGTCAGTGCCTTCTACGACCTCCACCACGGGCTGAACAACGCCATCGCGCTGCCGCGGGTGTGGGCGTTCAACATGCCGGCGGCCTACCAGCGGTTCGCCGACATCGCCGACCAGATGGGCGTGGACACCCATGGCATGACGGCCGTGCAGGCCGCCGACGCGGCACTGAACGCGGCCATCCGGCTGCTGCGGGACGTGGGCATCCCGGAGAAGTTCACCGACGTGACCCAGGACAGCTACTCCAAGAACCGCCTGGGCACGGGGCCGACGAAGTACTACGAGAACGCCAAGACGGTCACTGGCGATGCGGCCGATGTCGACCGGATAACCAATCATGTGCTCGGCGACGCCTGCACGCCCGGCAACGCCAAGGAATGCACCTTCGAGACGGTCCGCCCGGTCGTCGAGCACTGCATGAACGGCGACCTAGACGACCTGCTCACCTGATCCGCCGCCGGCAGCCTTTCGCCTCGGCCCGGACGAACCGGAGGACACGTGCCCCAGTCGGTCGATGATCGCAGTCCCTTTTCGTCGATCGACGACGTCGCCAGCCGGTTCGCCGAGGCCGGGTACATCACTGACCGGCGGCTGGCCACCACCATCTACCTGGTGACGCGGCTGAACAAGCCGGTACTGCTCGAGGGCCCGGCCGGAGTCGGCAAGACCGAGCTGGCCAAGACGCTGGCCACGGTGACCGGCCGCAGGCTGCTCCGGCTGCAGTGCTACGAGGGGCAGGACGAGACCCGGGCACTTTATGAATGGGATTACGGCAAGCAGCTGCTGTACACCCAGATGCTGCGCGAGAAGATCAACGACATCATCGCCGACGCCCCCGATATCCCCGCCGCGGTCGCGCGGATCGAGGGCCACGGCGCGGTGTTCTTCTCTGACCATTTCCTGGTCGCCCGCCCGCTGCTGGACGCGATCCGCGGCGAGCAGCCGGCCGTGCTGCTGATCGACGAGGTTGACCGGGCCGATGAAGCCCTGGAGGCGGTGTTCTTCGAATGCCTCGGCGAGTATCAGGTCTCCGTACCCGAGATCGGGACCTATACGGCCAAGACGCCGCCGTACGTGGTGCTCACCTCCAACAACACCAGGGACCTCTCAGCCGCGCTCAAGCGCCGCTGCCTGCACCTGTTCCTGGATTACCCGGACGCGGAACGGGAACTCGAGATCGTGCGGTCCAAGCAGACCGGGCTGCCCGAGGCCGCGGCCCGGCAGCTTGTCCAGGTGGTGCGCGGGCTGCGGGAGCTGCCGCTGCGCAAGAGCCCGAGCATCTCCGAAACGATCGACTGGGCCCGCACGCTGACCGTGCTCGGCGTCGACGAGCTCGACGCGAGTGTGCTGGCCGACACCCTCAACGTCGTGCTGAAGTACGAGCGGGACATGCAGCGCGCCACCGAGATGCTGCCGCGCCTGGTCGACCCGAACCGGGAGCTGCCCGACGCGGGCCATTCCCATGGCCATGGTGATGCGCACTCCCGCGAGCATGGTGATGGCGGTGATCAGGGACACCAGCACGAGCAAGCCGACCACAACGGCCGGGACGTCCGGGCGGCCATGGACTCACCTGGCCGACATGATGAGGGATACTACGGCGCTCCGGGTCCGGGCCCGACGCGGCGCACCGAGCCCGGCCAGGGCCAGGGCAGCCGGTCGTTCGCGGCGCTCACCCGCCGACGGCCCGGCTGAGGGAGCTGGCGTGGAAGCCAGCTTGCACCGGTTCGTGCGGTTGCTGAGGCTGTTCGGCGTACGCGTGTCGGTCGCCGAGGCGGCCGACGCGATGCTGGCCGCCGCGCAGCCCGGTGTGCTCGCGGACCGGCCGACGCTGCGGGCGGCGCTGCGCGTGACGCTGGTCAAGGACCGGCGCGACGACGAGCTGTTCGATGAGCTGTTCACCGCGTTCTTCTCGCTGCGCCCGGTAACCGGCCCGGCCGGCCCGCACGGTCACAGCCACGCCCACGACGACCTGACCGACACGGGCGAGCTGGAGTCGTTCACGGTTTCCGACGAGCCATCGGAGCTCCCGCAGCAGGGGCACAGTCATGGCAAGCCGGCGGACATCAGGGACTACTTCCGTCAGGAGGATCTCGCCCAGCAGTACAACCTGCACCAGGAAGCGAACAAGATTGACCTGGCGTCGGTGACGGACGAAATCGTGCTGTCCTCCGACGGTGCCGACAGCGCCAGGGACGCGGGAGCGTCCGTGCAGCTGGAAACCGACCGGCTGCACAACCCCGGCATGCCGGGTCAGCTCGCCCCGGACACCGGGCACCGGATCGACACCGCACTGACGGTGGCGCAGCAGGGGGTGCTTCTCGGCTGGCTAGAGACAGCCGACCAGGATCTGGACGCCCAGGCCCTGGCCCGGCTGCGGCGGCAGCTGACAGGCGTTATCGCGGACCTGCCCGAGCTGCTGCGACGCTACCTGGACAGGGTCGGCGGGGCCGTGGTGGAGGCCAGAGCCGCACGAGGCGGCCGGACCGAGACCATTGACGAGGCCGAACGGGCCGAGCTTGAGGAGGCGCTGCGCCGGCTGGCGCACCAGCTCCGGGGCGCCCGGACCAGCAGGCAGCGCAACACACCCCGCGGCCGCGTCAACCCGGGCCGGACGATGCGCAAGAACATGGGCTATGACGGCGTGCCGTTCCGTCCGATCACGACCAGCCGCACCGCCGACAAACCCCGGCTGTTGCTGCTGACCGATGTTTCCCTGTCGGTGCGCGCGACCGCGCGATTCACGCTGCACCTGGTCTACGGCATGCAGTCACTGTTCACGCAGGCCCGCTCGTTCGCTTTCGTGGACGCGCCGGTCGAGATCACCGAGCTGTTCGCCGAACACCCGCTGGAACGGGCGCTCGGGCTGGTCTTCGACGGGCTGCCGGCCGGCGGCCTGCTGGACGTCGACGCCAGCTCCGACTACGGCGCGACATTCACCCAGTTGCTGTCGGAGCACCCGGCCGCGCTCGATCGCCGCACCACGCTGATCGTGCTCGGGGACGGACGGGGCAACGGCAACGACGCCGGGCTCGAGACCTTCGCCGAAATCACCCGGAGGGTCCGCGAGACGATCTGGCTGACCCCGGAATCACGGTATTCCTGGGGGCTCGGGGCGTGCGATCTGCCGCGGTACGCGGAGTTCTGCGACCGAGTTCAGGTGGTCGCCGACCTCACCGGACTGCAGCGCGCCGCCCGGCAGATATCGGCGGAGGCGACCGGACGATGAGCGCGCCGAACCTGATCCCGTCGCTTCCGCAGACCATCGACCCCCTCGCGCCGTGCCCGCATGGCCGCTACGACGACCATCTTGTCAGCGTCCTGCGGGCCGAGCCGCCATGCGGCCGCGCCGCGGACACCGACCCCGTGGCCCCCATCGCCCCCGCCGTCCGCCCCGTCGTCCGTACCGACCACTTCTGCCTGACCGTGCGCGGCCGCCGGATCGAGGTGATCCACTGGCTGTCCCCCGACCAGCTCGACAACGACGTGGCCGGGCTGCTGGCCGACGAGCTGTTCGCGCCGGGCTGGCTATCCGGAGTGGAAATCTTCGAGCGCGTATTCACCGGCGTGGTGCGGTCCTGCGTTGATGACCCGCTGCTGGCCTGGTGCACGTTCTATGGCAATACCGTGGCCCGGGTCCGCCAGTGCTGGCAAGCGCCGAACGCGGGGACCGACCGCGACCACACCACGATCGGCGAGCTGGCCCCCGTGTACGCGCACGCACTGCAGCTCATCCCGGCGGGCCAGGTTCTCGACCTCGGCTCCTGCTTCGGCTTCCTTCCGCTGCTGCTGGCCGAGCGGCCGACCAATACGGTGACCGCCTCCGACCTGTCCAGCGGCACCATGGGCCTGCTGGGCGCGGTGGCGGCCGCGCGCGGGCTGCAGGTGAACACCCTGGTGTGCGATGCGGCGCGGATTCCCGTGCCAGATGGCTGGGCCGACACGGTCAGCGTCATCCATCTTCTGGAGCACGTGAGTCCCGATCACGGCCGTGCCGTGATCGGCGAGGCGCTCCGGGTCGCCCGCCATCAGGTCGTAGTCGCCGTGCCGGTCGAGGACGAACCCACTGCCGCCTACGGCCATATCCGCACCTTCGACCTGCGCCAGCTCGGTGAGCTGGGTGACTGGGCCGGCCATCACTATTCGGTGCACGAGCGTCACGGAGGCTGGCTGGTGCTCACCGTTGGCTAGGACGGCTAGGCGGTGGACGTCAGGTCCACGCCGCTCTTGGTGGCCTTGTAGACCGCCTCGGCACGACTGGTCGCGTCGAGCTTGCGCATGATGTTGCGGACATGAAATTTCACCGTGGTCTCCGACAGGTACAGGCGCGCGCCGATGCCCCGGTTGCTCAGGCCACGTGCGACCAGCTGCAGCACGCCTTGCTCGCGCCCGGTAAGCGCTGATCGCGCCTGAGGGGCGTGGATCGACCGCATCATGGCGGCGGCCGAACGGGAGTCGAACGCGCTCCCGCTCGTGGCGACCAGGCGGATGGCCCGCACCAGTTCCACCACGTCGACATCCTTGACCACGTAGCCGCATGCCCCGTGCTGAACGGCCCTGACCACCAGCGCGTCGTCCACGAACGCAGAGAGCACCAGCACTCCGAGCGCTGGATATCGCTTGGTCAGCTGGGCGCACAGGCTCAGCCCGTCGCTATCTGAGTCCGGCGATAGCTTCATGTCCAGCAGCACGATCGTCGGTTGGGTCCGCTCCACGACGACCAGTGTCTCTCCGGGCGAGCTAGCCTCACCGACCACCTGCAGGTCGTGTTCGCGATCCAGCAGCGAGCGCAGGCCCTGCCGGACAATTGCGTGATCGTCAATGAGCACGATCGTGACGGGATCCCCGGCGTCCGGCTGCGGCCCGCCGGGCCGTATCCCAGGCATCGCCACCGTATTCCCTGGCTGACTTGCCGTCGACGCGAATCCCCGATAGCCGCAAGCCACTGATTTCGACGCGATGGTCATGGCATTCCTCCGGGATCGCGGCGGCATCATGCCCCAGGCTGTCAGCATTACGGCAGACGCCATCGCCGGATACGGGCCTTGGCCACGTCCCGACGGGCCCTTTGGCCCTAGCAATTGATTTCCGGCGGTGTCCGCCGGCTGACTACTGCCGGACACCGGGCCCGCCGGGCCCGCCGGGCAGGGGCAGCGGAATACTCAGCCGCAGCAGCACGCCGCCTGCTCGAGAGTGACGGATGGACAGCGTTCCGCCCAGATTCTCCGCCATATCCAGCATGTTCGCCAGTCCGCGGTGCAGCCCGGACAGGTCCCCCCCGCTGGACAGCCGCAGCGCGCGGCGCAGCTGGGCCGGGTCGCCGGTCCCGTTATCGGACACGCTGATGGTCACCGCATCGGCCAGGTAACGCAGCCGGACCACCGCGCAGGTGGCCTTGCCGTGCGCCGCCGCGTTGAACAGTGCTTCCCCGGTCCACCGCAGCACCGACTGCTCGACATCGGACGGCAGCGGGATGGGATGCCCTTCCAGCCTTACCTTCACCTGCAAGTTGGCGGGCTGGTGCACCGTGGACAGCCGCTGCAACATGACGGGCAGCGAACCCGCCGACTCGTCGGCCGCGCGGTGCAGCGCGTAGATCGCGGCCCGCAACTGCTCGGCCGCGTGCCGCGCGAGGTCCTTGGCCGACCCTAGGCGTTCGGCGATCTGGCTGGCTGGGTCGGCCATGCTCGCTAGCTCAGCCTGGCATATCTCGATGGTCATGCCGATGGACAGCACGGACTGAGTGACGCTGTCGTGAAGTTCACGCGCGATACGGTGCCGCTCGTCGTCCAGCACCTGTCGCAGTGTGGCCGCGACGAGCTGCCGCTGCGTCTCGGCCAGCTCGGCACTGCGAAGGGCCAGGTCCCTGGCGTGCCTTGTCGTCGCGTCGTAGAGCTGGTCGCTGCGGCCGCGCAATTGGGTAGTGGCGTGGAACAGGAAGGAGTTATGCAGTGCCACGGCCGCCTGGTTGGCGAGCACCCGCAAAATGGCGCGATCGGCGGCGGCCACCTCCAGCCCCGCGCCCGGCCGCGCGGCTATTCCGCCGACCGGCTCGTCGTCCAAGGCCATCGATACTCGTACCCAGCCCTGGCCGCTGTCCGGTGACTCGATCTCCCAGGGACGACTGCGCAGCACGGCCAGGTGCCCGGCCACTTCGGCTGGCAACCTGTTCTCGTCGTCGATCAGCTCGCCGCTGATCACCGCGAGAAGTCGGGGGCGCGCGGCAGGCAGGACCCCCTCGGCCACGGCGAACAGCAGCCATTCGGCACCCAGGTGCGCCGTCGCGGTTCGCACCACCTCCTCGACCAGCGTGCGAGGGCCGGCCGCGGTGCGCACCAGGACACGGGAGATGCGGTCCAGTGCCTGCACGGCGCGCTCGAGGCGCTCGGCGGAGCGAACATACTCTGGGTAGTACGAGTGCTGGCCGGAGCGGAGGCCGGTCAGGATCTCCAGATCGCCGTCCGGACGATCATCGTGCCCTGATTCGGTCAACGGCGGCTCCGTCACAAGGCCGCCCGGAACAACGCCTCGGCTTGGTGGCTCATCGCGTGCGTAGCGCCCAGGATGGCATTGGTAAAGGACGTGCCCCCGGTCCAGTCAGCACCGGGCCAGTCGCTCTCGAACGTCGCGAGGTTTTCCGGTGAAGTGGGCATAAAAAGCTCCTGTCACGCGAGCTAAGACCCAGATTACGCCGCTGTCAAGAGTTTGTTGCGTGGGCCGACTGGATAGCCACGACGCTGTCCTCCTGGCGCTCCGGCCTGCCCGATCGGGTAGCTGTCGTGACGCCCGGCGCGGGAGACCATAAGCACTATCAGATTGGCCTGCGCCGGCCTAGGCTCCGCAGGCTAGTCGCGACCGCGTGGCTGCCGACGGCAGTGGGAGATGAGCATCATGACAGTGACCCTGGACCGGAACGTTGAGGAGTTTATCGGCGTTCCGCGACAGCTGTTTATCGACGGGCGTTGGACCGACGCGGCATCGGGCCGGACGTTCGAGACGCCTAACCCCGCGACGGGCGAGACCCTGGCCCGGATCGCCGAGGGCGGCGCGGAGGACATCAACCGGGCCGTGAAGGCTGCGCGCCGGGCGTTCGAGGAAGGCCCGTGGAGCCGGATGAGCGCGTCTGAGCGCGGGCGCATCATCTGGCGGATCGGGGACCTGATCCTGGCCCATCTGGACGAGCTGGCCCAGCTCGAGTCGCTGGACAACGGCAAGCCCTTCGCGGTCGCGCAGGCCGCTGACGTGCCGCTGGCCGCGGATATGTTCCACTACATGGCTGGCTGGGCCACCAAGATCGAGGGCAACACCATCGACATCTCGGTGCCCTACATGCCGGGCTCCAACTTCCACTCCTACACGCTGCGCGAGCCGGTCGGCGTGGTCGGCCAGATCATCCCGTGGAACTTCCCGCTGCTGATGGCCGCGTGGAAGCTCGGCCCAGCGCTGGCCACCGGCAACTGCGTGGTGCTCAAGCCCGCCGAGCAGACCTCGCTGACCGCGCTGCGGCTGGCCGAGCTCATCGCCGAGGCCGGGCTGCCCGACGGTGTAGTGAACGTGGTACCCGGCTTCGGCGAGACGGCCGGAGCGGCGCTGACCTCTCATCCCGACGTGGACAAGGTCGCGTTCACCGGCTCCACCGCTGTGGGCAAGCTGATCGTCGCGGCGTCGGCGGCCACTAACCTGAAGAAGCTCACCCTGGAACTGGGCGGCAAGAGCCCCAACATCATCTTCGATGACGCCGGGGACGGCGCGATCGAGGGGGCCGCGCACGCGATCTTCTTCAACCACGGGCAGTGCTGCGTGGCCGGATCACGGCTGTACGTGCAGCGTAGCCGCTTCGACGAGGTCGTCGACGGCGTGGCCGAGATCGCCAAGTCGATCAAGATGGGACCGGGCATCGAACCGGACACGCAGATGGGCCCGCTGGTCTCCGAAGAGCAGCTGCGCCTGGTGACCGGCTATATGGAATCCGGCGAGGCAGAGGGCGCCACCGCCCTGGCCGGCGGCGGCCGGTACGGCGAGCGCGGCTACTTCGTCGAGCCCACCGTACTGACCAACACCAGGCCCGATATGAAGGTCGTCCGCGAGGAGATCTTCGGGCCAGTGCTGGTCGCCGCCCCGTTCACCGACCTGAACGAGATCGCCGCCCAGGCCAACGACAGTGAGTACGGCCTGGGCGCAGGCATCTGGACCAGGGACATCTCCAAGGCCCACGCGCTAGCTAAGAAGCTCAGGGCCGGCACCGTCTGGATCAACTGCTACAACGTGTTCGACGCGGCGCTGCCGTTCGGCGGATACAAGCAATCAGGCTGGGGCCGCGAGATGGGCCACGAGGTACTCAACAGCTACACCCAGGTCAAGGCCGTCACCACCTTGCTGTGACACGGCCGGCACAGAGCCGATCCGGCGCTCTTGCAGGCCTGAGCCCCGTTCTGACCTTCGTGCGAGGATGAGCGGCAGCCGTGGCGCGCCGGTGACTCAGCGGCGAAGGAGTGAAATCGTGGAGTTCGAGGTGGTCATCGAGATCCCGAAGGGCCAGCGCAATAAGTACGAGATGGACCATAGGACAGGACGGATCCATCTGGACCGGATGCTGTTCACTTCTACTCGGTATCCGGCCGACTATGGCTTCATCGAGCACACGCTGGCCGAGGACGGCGATCCGCTCGACGCGCTTGTCCTGCTCGACGAGCCGGCCTTCCCCGGTTGCCTGGTCTCCTGCCGGGCGATCGGGATGTTCCGGATGCGGGACGAGATGGGCAACGACGACAAGATCCTTTGCGTGGCAGCGACGGATCCGCGGGTGGCCCATCTGCGCGACATCGAGGATGTCCCGGAGTTCGACCGCCTGGAGATCCATCACTTCTTCGAGGTGTACAAGGCGCTGGAGCCCGGCAAGGAAGTGGAGACGGCTACCTGGGCGAACCAGGAGGCCGCCTATATCGAGATCGAGGCATGCCGGGAGCGCGCTCGCATCGCCGACGAGGCGGCTAGGATGCGAGTACTCATGATCGCGCCCCCCGGGGCGGGCAAGGGAACTCAGGGCGCACTTATCGCCGAGCACTTCGGCTTGCCCCATATCGCGACCGGTGAGCTGCTGCGTGATCACGTAACGCGGCAGACCGCTCTCGGCCAAGCCGTTCAGGAGAATCTCGACCGCGGCGAACTCGTACCCGACCAGATCGTACTTGACATGCTGCGGGAGGCGATGATCGAGGCAAAAGCGGCGGGTGGCGGATTTGTCCTAGACGGACTCCCGCGAAACATGCAACAAGCTCACGCGACCTATCTGATAAGCCGCGAACTCGGGATGACCGCGAATGTGGCGCTGCACCTGCAGGCCGACGATGCGGAACTAACGCGTCGCTTGCTCGCGCGAGCCGCGCTCGAGCACCGCTCCGACGACACCAGGGAAATCATTGCCCAGCGCCTTGCTCTCTACCATGAAGTGACATCTCCCATTCTTGCGTGGTACCGCGACCGCGGAATCCTGGTTTCGGTGGATGCGATGCGCTCCGCGAATCAGGTCGGGCGCGAAATCCTGACCGCCCTGGAAGCGATGCGTCCGCTCCTGGACCATGTGCCCGAGCGGGCACGGCTCCCGGTGGACCTCACCAGCCTGGGGGACGCGTTCGGCGCAACCCGGACTGTCGGCACTTCAGACTGAGCTGGTGCTCGTGCGCCAGGCATTCCGTCCCTTCCCGAATAGGCGGGGACGGTGGCCGAGTATCACTGCCACGCTGCTTCGCTGCCGGTACGACGAGGTACATTCGCGGGCAGCGCGCCCATTCACATGCTGCGCATGCGGTGGAATTTGCGAATGTCATCCTTGCCCGCGAGCAGGGCCACGCCCACGCCCAACGCCACGACGCCGAGCGCCGTTGCCACGATGTGCTTCATTGTCCGAGCCTTCCCATATCTGCCGGGCAGAGCCTTCCCCGCCC
>Ga0302181_10003082_pt1 | contig 11567 bp, 10 predicted proteins | sample I_Palsa_E3_3_FD_198786 | JGI IMG/M metagenome (GOLD analysis project Ga0302181, IMG submission 198786) | Peat permafrost microbial communities from Stordalen Mire near Abisko, Sweden - I_Palsa_E3_3 | ecosystem: Environmental > Terrestrial > Soil > Palsa > Peat permafrost | place: Sweden... | reverse complement strand
CTCCTGCTCACGCCTGCCTCGCGTCGTTGGCGCCCAGGAAGACCTGAAGCCAAGCTAATCAGCACCGGCAGGCGTGAGCGGAGTCCCTGCCGCTCACGCGACCCCGACCCGACCCTTTACCCCTCGTCGTCGTCCGAGAGCGGAGTCTCGTCAGGCTCGTCGGCTTCTTCGATTGGCTCGATGGTGACGATCGGCTCGTCGGCTTCCGTCAATATCTCTGCCTCCAGCGCAGGGTCATCGTCGATCACGGTGGCGGCGGTGGCGGCTTCGGATTCGACGACGAGGGCGACGGCGCTGACTTGGTCGTCGTCGCGGATGTTCATCACGCGGACGCCTTGGGAGGCGCGGCCATAGCGGCTGATGCCGCGGACTGAGATCCGTTGGACCATTCCGTTCTGGGAGATGAACACGAGCTCCTGGTGCTCGCGGACGACGAGGGCGCCGGCGAGAGCGCCCTTGTTCTCGGTCAGCATGATGGTTTTGACGCCCATCGTCCCTCGTCCCTTGACCGGGTAGTCGGAGATCGGAGTGCGCTTGCCGTAGCCGTTCTCGGTCACCACGAGCAGCTCCTGGTCATCGCGCGCCACATCCATGGCGAGGACCGCGTTGCCCTCCTGGGAGACGTTCATGCCGATCACGCCGCTGGTGTCGCGACCCATCGAGCGGACCCGCGTCTCGTTGAACCGGGACGCCTGACCGGAGCGGGAGACCATGATGATGTCGTCGTCACCGCTCGTGCGGCGGACTGCCATCAGCTCGTCGTCGTCGCGGATGTTGATCGCGATGATGCCGTCGGCCTTGATCGGGGTGTTGTAGGCGAGAAACTCGGTCTTCTTGACCAGCCCGTTGCGGGTGGCGAAGACGAGGTACTTGCCCTCGGTGAAGTCGCGCGTGGAGAGCACAGACTGAACGCGCTCCCCCTCTCGCAGGGGCAGCAGATTGACAAGCGCTCGACCCTTGGCCGTGCGTGAGGCCTCCGGCAGCTCGTACACCTTCAAGCGGTAGATCTTGCCGCGGTTGGTGAAGAACAACAGGTAGTCGTGGGTGGAGGAGACAAACAGGTGCTCGATGTAGTCGTCGTCCTTCATGTCCATGCCGGTCACGCCGACCCCGCCACGGTGCTGCTGACGGTAGGTCGACAGCGGCAGTGACTTGATGTAGCCGGAGTGCGTGATCGAGATCACCATCTGCTGGTCGGCGATCAGGTCCTCGATGTCGATCTCACCCTCGGCGTGGGTGATCTCTGTGCGGCGCTCGTCGCCGTACGCCGCGGCGATCTCCGTCAGCTCATCCTTGATCAAGGCGTTGATCCGGGCCTCGTCCCCGAGGATCTCGCGCAGCTCCTTGATCCGCTCGACGAGGTCGGCGTGCTCACGCTCGATCTTGTCGGCCTCGAGCGCGGTGAGCCGGCTGAGGGTGAGCTGGAGGATCGCCTGGGCCTGGATCACGGTCAGCTCGAAGCGCTCGACGAGCCCGGTCCGCGCCGTCGCGGGATCGGGTGAGCTGCGAATCAGCGCGATCACCTCGTCGAGGTTGGCCAGCGCGATCAGCAGCCCCTTGAGCACATGCGCGCGGTCCTCGTCGCGGCGCAGCTCGAACTGGGTGCGGCGGATGATGACCTCGCGCTGGTGATCGACGTAGTGGCCGATCACCTCGCGCAATGAGAGCGTGCGCGGCACGTTGTCGACCAGCGCGACCATGTTGACGCCGAAGATCGCCTGCATCGGGGTGTGCTTGTAGAGCTTGTTCAGCACGACCTTGGGGATCGCGTCGCGCTTGAGCTCGATCACGATGCGCATGCCGTGGCGATCGGACTCGTCGCGCAGATCGCTGATCTCCGCGATCTTCTTGTCGATCACCAGGTCCCGGATCTTCAGGATCAAGCCACCGTCGCCACCCTTGCGGACCTGGTAGGGCAGCTCGGTGACGATGATCGCCTCCTTGCCCTGTCCGATCGGCTCGATGTGCGCCTTGGCCTGGACGCGGACGCGGCCGCGGCCGGTGGCGTAGGCATCACGAATCCCCTCACGGCCCAGGATCGTCCCGGCGGTCGGAAAGTCGGGTCCCTTGATGTGGCGCATCAGGCCCTCGACGTCGATCTCGGGATCCTCGAGATAGGCGACGGTCGCGCCGATGACCTCCCGCAGGTTGTGCGGCGGAATGTTGGTCGCCATCCCCACCGCGATACCCGACGCGCCGTTGACCAGCAGGTTCGGGAACCGCGCGGGCAGCACAACCGGCTCCTGCCGGGTGCCATCGTAGGTGGGGATGAAGTCGACCGTGTCCGAGTCGAGGTCACGCAGCATCTCGGTGGCCAGCCGATCGAGCCGCGCCTCGGTGTAGCGCATCGCCGCCGCGCCGTAGCCATCGATGTTGCCGAAGTTCCCGTGCCCGTCGACCAGCGGGTAGCGCATCGAGAAGTCCTGCGCCAGCCGCACCAGCGTGTCGTAGATGGACGCATCGCCGTGCGGGTGGTACTTGCCCATCACCTCGCCGACGATCTGGGCACACTTGACGTGCTTGCGGCCGGGCTGCAGCCCGAGTTCGTTCATCACATACAGGACGCGGCGGTGGACGGGCTTCAGGCCGTCGCGTACGTCGGGCAGCGCGCGCCCGACGATGACCGACATCGCGTAATCGAGATACGCCGAGCGCATCTCCTCCTCGAGCCCGCGGGGCTCGATGTTGCCGCCGCCAATGGTGTCAATCGCCGACATCGCCTACACGTCCAGGTTAGTGACGAGGCGGGCGTTCTCCTCGATGAAGGCCCGCCGAGGTTCGACCTGGTCACCCATCAGCATCGAGAACACGTGGTCGGCCGAGGCGGCGTCCTCCATCGTCACCTGGACCAACGTCCGGGAGGCGGGGTCCATCGTCGTGTCGCGGAGCTCGTCGGCATCCATCTCGCCCAAGCCCTTGAAGCGGACGTACTCGACGCCCTTCTGCGCGACGGTCAGAATCGCCGCTCGCAACTCCTCGAAGCTGGCTGCGTCGACCGACTGGTCGCCCAACGTGACCTTGAACGCCGGTGAGCCCGCCAGCGTCGTCAGCTCAGCGTGGACGTCGGCGAGATGCTGGTACTCGTTGGCTTCCAGCGCCGCGCGCCGGACGCGGTGGGTGCTCGCCAGACCCGTCTTGGCCTCGATCGTCCGCACGATGATCTCGATCGGACCCTCGGAGAGCAGCTCGGTCTTGTAGGGCTCGCCGTTCTGCGACCCCTTGCCGATGTGGCGCAGCAGTCCGTCGACGTCGGTGATCTGTTCCTCGAGCAGCCGGCCCTCGTGCACGAACGAGACGATCCCGTGGCCATGCGCGGTCCGCAGCGCCGACGCCCAGCCCTCGTACTGCTTCAGGAGCCGCGAAAAGCGCTTCCAGCGCGTGTCGGTGAGCTTGAACTGCGTGTTGAAGCGGTCGAACACGTGGATCTTCTCGAACTTGTCGCCGAGCAGGATGTCCTCGAGCTCCGATTCGCGCTCGATGTAGCGGTGCTTGCGGCCCTGACGCAGCGCGTACAGCGGTGGCTTGGCGATGTAGACATACCCCGCCTCGATCAGGGGCTGCATCTCGCGGAACAGGAGTGTGAGGGCGAGCGTGCGGATGTGCGCACCGTCGACGTCCGCGTCGGTCAGCAGGACGACCTTGTGGTAGCGCGCCTTCGACAGATCGAATTCATCGCGCACGCCGGTCCCGATCGCCGTGATCAGTGCCTGGATCTCGGTGTTGGCCAGGACCTTGTCGATGCGGCTCTTCTCGACGTTGAGGATCTTGCCGCGCAGGGGCAGGATCGCCTGGGTGTTGCGGTCGCGTGCGCTGACCGCGGAGCCGCCGGCCGAATCACCCTCGACCACGAACAACTCGGCCAGCGATGGGTCCTTGACCGAGCAGTCGGCGAGCTTCCCCGGCAAGGTCGAGTTCTCCAGCGCAGACTTACGCCGCGTGAGATCGCGCGCCTTGCGTGCGGCAGCCCGGGCCTGGGCCGACTGGACCGCCTTGACCAGGACGTTCCTCGCGTCACGCGGATTCTCCTCCAGGAACTCGGCCAGCCGCGCGTTGACGATCGACTGGACGAACCCCGCCATCCCGGGATTTCCGAGCTTGGTCTTAGTCTGACCTTCGAACTGCGGATCGGTCAGCTTGGCCGAGATCACGGCGGTCAGCCCCTCGCGCACGTCCTCACCGACGAGGTTGTCGTCCTTCTCCTTCAGGAAGCCCTTGTCGCGCGCGTACTTGTTGAGCACGCCGGTGAGCGCGGAGCGGAAGCCCGAGAGGTGCGCGCCGCCTTCGATCGTGTTGATGTTGTTGGCGAATGAGAAGACCGACTCCTGATACGAGCTGTTCCACTGCATCGCGACCTCGACCGCACCTTCTTCGCCCTCGCCCGACAGTGAGATCACGTTGCGGTGGATCGGCTCCTTGTTCTCGTTCAGGTAGGACACGAAGTCGACAATCCCGCCCTCGTAGCGGAACTCGGCCCGGTGGCCCTCACCGCGGAGATCAATGATCGTGATCCGGAACCCGGCGGTCAGGAAGGCGGTTTCCCGCATCCGCTGCTCGAGCGTGGTGAAGTCGTAATCGAGCGTCTCGAAGATGTCGGCATCGGCCAGGAAGGTGATCGTGGTACCGGTCTCCTGCGTCGCAGGCCCTTTTGTCAGCTCGGTGACCGGCTTGCCGCGCTCGTATTCCTGTGTCCACAGGAAACCATCGCGGCGGACCTCGACCGTCAGCTGCTCGGACAACGCGTTGACCACTGATACGCCGACGCCGTGAAGGCCGCCGGAGACCTTGTAGCCGCCACCGTCGCCGAACTTACCGCCCGCGTGAAGGACGGTGAGCACGACCTCGAGGGCTGACCGCTGCTCTTTCTCCATGATCGCCACCGGGATGCCGCGGCCGTCGTCGGCCACGGTCACCCGGCTGTCCGGATGGATCGTCACCGAGACCTCATCGCAGTGACCGGCCAGCGCTTCGTCAACCGAGTTATCCACAACCTCGTAGACGAGATGGTGCAAACCGCGCAAACCGGTCGAGCCGATATACATCCCGGGCCGGAGGCGAACGGCCTCGAGTCCCTCGAGGACGGTGATGTCCTGTGCGTCGTAACTGGATTCGGTTCTAGGGCGCAGTGCGGCGCCATCGTCATTCGCCAACGATCCTCCGATGACATCGAGACGCCCCGAAATCGCGCATCATGCGGCGGGGCGGGGCGTCAGAAGTTTGTGCCACTGAGGATAGCACAATGAGTGGTGTAATCGGGCCTGTGGTGGACGCGCTTTTACCTGCAAAACGCGGCTAAAGGCGCCACCTGGGAGCCGAGCGGGAGTGGCCGACAGCGACGCACCGCAGCCGCTTCACCCGGCCACGTCTCAGAGTCGCGTTGAGGCGCTCGATGATCTGAGGCGCCATCAAATCGAGCTCCTGCGCCCAGACCGACGCCGCACACGAAATCGTTACCACTCCGGCGCGCTCTGCGGTTGGGCCCGCCTCGGCGGCGATTGACGAACCGACTGCTTCTGGCCATACGCGCTGCACGTCCGCCAGCAGCGTCTCCGGCGCCAGTTCTTCGGCGATGGCGTCAAGCGCGGACCCGAGCCGGCGGGGACCCGAGCGATACGGGCTCACGTCCGCCGTGCCCACGTCGAGACTGCCCGCTCGCCGCCGCAGGGGATCATCTGGCCGCCGCCACGGCCGCCCCGAGCACGCAGCCGCCTGCCACCGCCAGCCGCCACACGTCGCCTTCGCTCGCGCCGGGAACGTGATCGAGGTCGGTCGTCGTGATCACCGATTGGCCGCCGCTGTTGCGCAGCAGATCCACCAGGGCACAGCGGCGGTCGCGATCGAGTTCGCTCATGACATCGTCGAGCAGCATCAACGGCGTCGTATGCCGGCGCATGGCGATGACTTCGCGCTCGGCCAGCAGCAGGGCGAGCAGGGCAAGCCGCTGCTGGCCCTGCGAACCATAGGCGCGCAGGTCGCGACCGTCCCGCCTCGTCCCCACCTCGTCGCGATGAGGGCCGTGGCCGGTGAAGCCGCGCTCCAGGTCACGGTCGACACGCTGCGCGAGTTCGGCCCTGAGCTCGTCGGCGGTCGTTGCCGGTGAGCGCGGTCGGTAGAGAACGCTGGGCTCTCCGTCCAGTCCGAGCGCGCCGCTCAACCGACTGAACGGCTCCGTCAACTCCGCGATCGCGCGGCCGCGATCGCTCATCAGAGCGATGCCGTGGAGGGCCAGCTGAGCATCCCAGCTCGCCAGCGAATGACGGCCGGCAGATCCTGAGCGGATGCGCCCAATCAGCGCGTTGCGCTGGGCCAGCGTCTGTGCGTAGGCCCGGCGAGTCACCACTCGCGCCGGCCACAACGCGGCGACGAACTGATCGAGGTGTGCCCGCCTGAGCGAGGGCGGGCCTTTGACCAGCTCGAGCCGATCCGGGAGGAAGACGCTGACCAGTGGGCGCTCGGCGACGTCGAGCAGGCGGTCGACCGCCGCGCCGTCGACGCGCATCCGCTTCGGCTCTCCAGGCGCAAACCCCACCGCCAACTCGTGTGCTCCATCCTCGCCCTCCGCGGCGACCACCACGCGGGTCGCCGCTGCCCCAAACCGGACGACCTCGCGCTCGTTGGTGGTTCGACACGAACGTCCGGTACAACCGAAGTACAGCGCTTCCAGCAGATTCGTCTTGCCGGCACCGTTTGGACCCGAAACGATCGTCAGCCCGCTGCCGAGCTCGGTTACGGCTTCCCGGTAACCGCGAAAGTCCCGCAGGCTGACGCGCAGCACCCGCATCAGCGCCCCCCCGAACGGCCGGACAGCCCCCCTCGCCTGCCGCTTCCCACGTCTCCTACCCCGCTACACGTTCAGCCGAATCGGCATGATCAAATACTGAAACCGGCTCTCGTCCGCGGACTCGATCAACCCCGGGCGCAGTGGGCTGATGAGCTTCAAGAGAACATCGCCCTGTTCGATCGCCTCGAGCCCCGCGCGCAGGAACTCGGGGTTGAAGCCAATCTCGAGCAGTTCGCCCGCGAACGCGACTGGGAGCGACTCGCGCGCTTCACCCACGTCAGGCGTCTGTGCCGAAACGGTCAGCTGGCCTGATGTGAACGCCAGCCGCAGCGGCGCGTTCTTCTGAGCCAACAGGCTGATCCGCCGAACGACGTCGGTGAACTCGCTGCCGTCGAGACGCAATTCGTGCTCAAACGTCTCGGGCAAAAGCTGTCGATAGTTGGGGAACTGACCGTCGATCAGGCGTGAGGAGAGGATCACCCGGCCGAGTGTGAACAAGACCTGGTTCTGGCCCACACTGACGTTGAGCTGGTCATCCTCGGTGTGAGTAACCAGCCGGGCTAGCTCTTGTAGCGCCCGGGCCGGGACGTTGACCTCAAAGGCCGACGCCAGGGGAGCCTCGAGCGTCGTCTGTTTCACGCTGAGCCGGTAGGAATCGGTCGCCACCATCCGCAGCTCGCGCTCGGAGGCCGATACCAGGATGCCGGTCAGCACGGGCCTGGTCTCATCCCGGGACGCCGATCCGGCGACCTTCAGGGCCGTCGAGATAAACGCTTCGGCGGGCAGTTCGACCGTCGATTCGGAGTCAGGCTCCGGAAAGGGAGGAAAGTCTTCAGTTCGCAGGGTGCGGATGTGAAAGATCGCGTTGCCGGAGATGAGTTCGACGTCTTGCTCAGCCGGGCGCAGCTCGAGTGAGGCTTGCGCTGCCGGCAACGAACGTACGACGTCGAGCAGCAACCGGGCGGGGAGAACGACGACACCCTCACGGGCGACCTCGGCTGCCAACGGAACCCGCAGACCGACATCCATGTCGGTCGCTCGGAGCTCGCTATGAGGTGCTGACGCGAGCAGTTGAACGCCGGACAGTGCCTGGATTGCGCTGCGGGTTGAGGCGACCCTGCTGACCGTCTGCAGTTGTGCGAGCAGAACATCGCGCTCAAGTGAGATCTTCACGATGAATACCTCAGAAGGAAAGTAGAAGTCATAGGGCGAATAGAAGCTGTGGAGAAGTACGCAATCACACGCACATAGCGGGAACGTTGTCGTCTCAGGGCGACAGGCCAGTCTGTCAATAGTTGCGGTCGGCTTGACGTTTGCGCACCAATTGCTCGAGTTCCGCGAGTTCGCTTGCGGCTTGTTGGTCGTGCGCGACGCGGTCTGAAACGCGTTTACAGGCATGGAGCACTGTCGCGTGGTTACGCCCGCCGAAGGCGTGGCCGATGTCTTTCAGCGATGCGCCGGTGATGTCGCGCGTGAGCTGGATCGCCATCTGACGCGGCCAGGCAATCCGCGCAGCTCTGCTCGAGGACACGAGCTCGTCAACCGAGACCTCATGGTGAGCGGCAACCACTGCCTGGATGTCGGCGATCGACGCCGGCCTGGACGCCGGGGCCGGATACATGCGGTCGAGCACGGCAGTGGCGAGAGCGAGGTCGATCGGTTGCCGGGTGAGCGAGTGATGGGCGACCACTCGGATCAGTGCGCCCTCGAGGGCGCGGACGTTGCTGGTGACGCGTTCGGCGATCAGATCGAGTACGGCGGGATCGGCCAGATGGATCCGGTCCAGCGCGACTCGCTTGCGCAGGATCGCGGCGCGGGTCGCGTGGTCGGGTGCTCCGATGTCGGCCACCAGCCCCGACTCGAATCGCTCTCTCAGGCGCTCTTCAACTGTGGTCAACGCTCGCGGAAGCCGATCGCAGGTGAGTACGAGTTGGCGTCCGGTCTCATACAACGCGTTGAAGGTGTAGAAGAACTCCTCCTCCGTCTTGGCCTTGCTGGCGAGGAATTGGACATCGTCCACGAGCAGGACGTCGACCCCTCGATACGTTCGCTTGAAGCTCTCCAGCGACCTGGAGCCGAGCGCGGCGAGGAAGTGGTTGGTAAAGCCCTCGACCGTGGTATATCGGACCGAGGCCCCGGCTCCAAACGCCAGCACGTAGTTGCCGATCGCATGGAGGAGGTGGGTCTTTCCCAGCCCTGGAGGGGCGTGCAGGAACAGCGGGTTGTATGCCTGACCGGGCAACTCGGCCACCGCCAGCGAAGCCGCGTGAGCGAGTCGGTTACTGTCGCCAATGATGAACTGCTCGAAGCTGTAACGGGGGTGCAGCGCGCTCGGTTGGTCGATCTGCGGGTTGGTCGTCGACGGGCGGGAATCGCCGGTGTGATGCTCGGAGCGCTCAGCGAATGCGACCCGGATTGGGCAGCCAAGGATGTCCTGCGCGCACACCTCGACGATGCGGCCGAAGCGGGTTGAGACCCACGCCTGAGTGTCCGCCGGAGCTTCGAGGAGCAGGACCTGTCCGTCCCACGCCTTGAGCTCCAGCGGCGCGAGCCAGATGTCATATGTCGACTCGCCGACCGCCCGTTTGAGTTCGGCGCGGATTGTGGGCCAGGCAGGCATTGGCTCGGGTTGCGCGGGCAGCACCAAGCGACTCCTTCCTGGGAGCGTTGTGGTCGACGATTCGTGAGGTCCGTGCAGACGTCGCTCGGGCGGCGAATATACCAGCGGCAATCTGGCCTGAGGCTCTGTTCTAAAGGTGTTGGCGCAAAGCGCGAGAAAAAGTGACCGCGCTGTGACCGTCGCGTCTGGGCGCCCTGATATGCAGGTCGTCCAGCGCGTGCCCGGAGGGGTTCTCGCCCTGCGTATACTGGAGCGGCCCCGGACTTCGGGGAGCACGTCATGAAACGCACCTACCAGCCAAAAAAGCGTAAACGGGCCCGTGCTCACGGGTTTCGCGGCCGGATGCGTACGCGGGCGGGGCGCTTGACGCTGAAGCGACGGCGCGACAAGGGCCGCAAGCGCCTGACCGTCTGATGCATGTCGTGCCTGGCTCCGGGCCCCGGCCGGGACGCGCAAGGCTCTCGCGCAGCGCGGAGTTCGACCGGGTCTTCCGTCACGGGCGTTCGCATGCGGGCCGTGACCTCGTTCTGTACGTGTTTCCGCGCCGTGAGGATGGAATCCCACGCCTTGGCTTGTCGGTTTCGCGGAAGGTTGGCGGTGCCGTCGAGCGCAACCGAGTCAAACGGCTGTTGCGCGAAGCGTTTGCGGCCGAGCGGCCCAGGCTGCCATCCGGCACCGACGCCGTTGTGGTCGCGCGCCAGGGCGCCAGGGACCTGGCTGAGCGTGAAGGGCTGGCCGGCATCCAGAGGGCGCTGTCGGAATTGATCGGTCGTGTCGGGGGGTTCCCGGCACAGGCAGAGACGACGCTCGATTCGGACTCCGAGGCGAGTGACGATGGGGCGGGGCGATGAGAGCCGCCCGGCAGCTGGTTCTGCTCCCGCTGCGCGGCTATCAGCGCCTGGTCTCGCCCCTCGTGGGTGCGCGATGCAAGTACTACCCGTCCTGCTCTGAGTACGCGGCGCAGTCCATCGAGCGATTCGGCATACTGCGCGGGCTTGTCCTGGCCGGCTGGCGGTTGCTTCGTTGCAACCCTTGGAGTGACGGAGGGTTTGATCCGGTCGAGGACCAGCGTTTGTTCAAGCCCAGAATGCCGGCCCAGAGCGCCTGACCATGCTCGTCACCGCCAACATCTTCCAGCCGCTGATCGACGTTTTCCAGTCGGTCCTGATCTTTTTCCACAACCACGTGGGCGTCTCGTGGGGATTCTCGATCGTGCTGCTGACGATCTGCATCCGCGCGATCATGATTCCGTTGACGCTGAAGCAGTTCAAGTCGATGCGGGCGCTTCAGACGCTGCAGCCGGAGATGAAGGCGCTGCAGAATAAGTACAAGGACGACAAGCAGCGCCAGCAGCAGGAGTTGATGAAGTTCTACAAGGAGAACAAGGTCAACCCGCTCGGGTCCTGCCTGCCGCTCGTCGCACAGCTTCCGGTCTTCATCTCGCTGTTCTACATGTTGCGCAAGAGCCTGCGCGGCGACATTTGCCCCGGAATCCAGCAAGCCTACAAAGCGATTCACGGTGCCGCGGCCACGACTCCGTGCGGTCCCCATGGCGGCGCCGGCTTCCTGTTCATCCCTGACTTGACCAACAAGGCCAGCGGCACGGTGCTGATCGTCTTGATCGTCCTGTACGTCGGCACTCAGCTCGCCTCGAGCTTGATGATGTCGGCCCCGACGATGGACCCGACGCAGCGGAAGATCATGCTGTTCATGCCGCTGGTGTTCGTGTTCTTCGTGATCAACTTTCCCGCCGGCGTCCTTGTCTACTGGATCACGACGAACACGTGGACGATCGGGCAGCAGTACGTGGTCAAGCGACGCCTCGGACCGGTTCGAGTTCCCGCCGTCGAAGTCCCGGCGGCGTCGAACGGTGGCGCCAGTGGTGGCGGTGCCTCACGCGGTGGCGGCGCAAAACAAGGTGCCAGCGGATCTGCCGCGCCGGCAAATGGGACGCCACCCAGTGGGGGCATTGGGGCGCTCCTGCGCAGCAAGGTGAAGCCGGACAAGGAAGCTGCGGCCGTGGCCGTCGCGGCTCAGAAGCCGGCCGGGCCGCCCCCTCGCCCACCGCGGAAGAAAAAGAAGCGCTCCGGGCGCAGGAGGTAGCGTGGAAGCGCTGGGGGGCGACGCGAGCTCGCGGGTGCGGGAATTGCTCGAGCGAATTGCTGCCGC
>Ga0302181_10003079_pt1 | contig 11579 bp, 8 predicted proteins | sample I_Palsa_E3_3_FD_198786 | JGI IMG/M metagenome (GOLD analysis project Ga0302181, IMG submission 198786) | Peat permafrost microbial communities from Stordalen Mire near Abisko, Sweden - I_Palsa_E3_3 | ecosystem: Environmental > Terrestrial > Soil > Palsa > Peat permafrost | place: Sweden: Abisko... | reverse complement strand
TCTCCCAGGCCTGTCGTTGGAGCCTGATGGAATTGGCACCGTTCCCTTGCGGGAGGTTGCCGGGGTCTCGTAGGGCCATATCCCTCCACCCCTCTGGATGCGTACTGCTATGTCCGGCGAATTATAGCCAGGCCTGCCGGCGGACGACAAGGGATGATGCCGTTGCCAACCGCGTAACGACTGCGATCCGCTGGTGTTGAGCACAACGCGATGGCGCCCGCCTGCACCGATCCGCTCGGCCGGCTGGAGACGACATTGGGCGTGAGCGGGACGACGGCCCCCAGCAAGCGGATGCTGGTGATCGTCAACCCGTACGCGACAACCGTCTCTGATCGGCTGAGGCAGCTCGTCGTCTCCGCGCTGCGCGGCAGCTATCGGGTCGACGCGGTTGACACCGAGGCCCGGGATCACGCGACCGAACTGGGCCGCGAAGCGGCGCGCGAGCGCTACGACCTGGTTGTCGCCTTCGGCGGCGACGGCACGGTGAACGAGGCCGCCAACGGGCTGGTCGGCTCCGATACGCCGCTCACCTGCCTACCCGGAGGTCGCGCGAACGTCTACTGCCGCCTGCTCGGGATCCCCACCGACGTCATCGACGCGACCGAGCAGTTGCTGGGAGTCGCTGATGACTGGCGCCCGCGGCGCGTCGACCTCGGTCAGGTCAACGGGCGCCACTTCCTCTTCTCCGCCGGCGTCGGGCTGGATGCGAGCGTGGTCCAGCGCGTTGACGCCCACCCGCACCTGAAGGCGCGGGCCGGCGAGTGGTACTACGCCTGGACGGGTGTCAAGACGTTCAACCGCCGTTATCTGCACCACCCGCCGCGGCTCGAAGCCGAGCTCGGTCAGGAGCGTGTCGCGGGCGTCACCGCGATCGTCCAGAATGCTGCGCCCTACACATTCTTCGGCGACCGACCGGTACACATGGGCGAGGGTGCGACGCTACAGAGCGGCGACTTGGCCGGGGTCGTGCTCGAGCGCGCCAACCCGCTTGACATTCCGGCGATCACCTGGCGAGTCTTGTCGCGGCGGGCTCGCCTCTCCCGCCACCGGCGGGTCCGCGCATTCGGGGGATTGCCGCGCCTGCGGATCAGATCACTCGACGATCGGCCGTTGCCATTGCAGGTCGACGGGGATTACATCGGCGACGTCGACCAGGCGGCGTTCGCGGTGGTCCCGGGCGGACTGCTGGTCGTCGCGTAGTGCCGTGCTCAACCGCCCCGATGTGGCTCGTGCGCCTATGATTGGGTGCGGCTTGCGACGGATCGCGCTCTTCACAGCCTGCTGCTCGATGGCGGCCCTGCCGGCGATCGTGGGCGCGCACTCGCTGCTCGCCATCCCTCCGCACTCTCTGCGCGGCGTCCCTGCCCACTCGCTGCTCGGTGTGCCCGCAAGCGTGCCTGCACCCTCCCTGCCGGGGGCGCCGCAGTGCTCGATCTTCCCGCCCGACAACCCCTGGAATCAGCGCGTCGATCGGCTCCCGGTGGCGAGGAACTCGGCGCGGCTGATCGCCAGCATCGGCGTCGGAGACCCGGTCCATCCCGACTTCGGGACCGTGTACGACGGCGCCCCCAACGGGATCCCGTATGTGATCGTCTCCAACCACACCCGCCGGGTTCCGGTGAGCTTCCAGTACGCCTCGCAGTCCGACGGTCACGACTACCCGCTTCCGGCCGGCGTCGCGATCGAGGGCGGCCCCAGCGCCAGTGGTGACAGGCATGTGATCGTGGTCAACCGCGACACCTGTACCGACTACGAGCTGTACGCCGCGTACCCGCACGACGGCGGCCGGCACTGGACGGCGGGCTCGGGTGCGATCTTCAACCTGCGCTCAGACCACCTTCGTCCCGCCGGCTGGACATCGGCAGACGCCGCCGGCTTGCCGATTCTGCCCGGCCTGGCTCGCTATGACGAAGTCGCCCGAGGGGCGATCGACCACGCGCTGCGCTTCACCGCACCGTGCACCGCACCGGCCTATGTGTATCCGGCTCGCCACGACGCCTCCACCTGCAGCGGGGCGTTCCTGCCGCCGATGGGGCTCCGCGTGCGCCTGAAGGCGGGCGTGAACATCTCGGGCCTCCCCTACCAGGCCCGCGTGGTCGCGCAAGCGCTCAAGACCTATGGCTTGATCCTGGCCGACAACGGCTCGCCCTGGTATATCTCGGGGGCGCCGAATCCCCGTTGGAACGACGACGCGTTGCATCAACTGGACCGTCTCAGCGGCCGGGATTTTCAGGTCGTCGACACGAGTTCGCTTCCGCATCCGGGGCTCTGATCAAGGCTCCCTGCCTGCGCCAGGGATGACGATCTCCCCCGCCGGGGTTGAAGTCCTCGCGGCGTCCCGGTTCAGGCCCTCGCCGCGCCGGGGGGTGAAAACTGTGCCGCGCCGGGGGGTGAGAACGTAGCCGCACCAGGCTCATGAGGTCGTGGACGCTCGTGCCCCTCGCCGTCCCGCCATGATCGAGCGGGAGACCACAGCCCAGCCGCGGCGACGGCGCGGAACTCGCATCACCGACCGTGATCGCCACCTACTGTCGTTCATCAGCGAGCACCGGCTGGTCCTGGTCACCCACGTGCAGGCTCGGCTCGGCATCTCCGCGGGCGCCACGTACGCCCGACTGCACGCGCTCTCGCAAGCCGGATTCCTGATCCACAGACCCCTGTTCCAGGGCGAGCCCGGCTGCTATCAGATCACCCACCAGGGGCTCCAGGTGATCGGCAGCGACCTGCCCCGGCCCCGGATCGACCTGCGCGGCTACCGCCACGACGTGGGCGTCGCCTGGCTGTCGCTCGCCGCCCGCAACGGCGTGTTCGGACCGATGCGCCACGTACATGCGGAACGCCGGCTGCGCTCGCACGACGGCACCGCGGACGGGCGCGCCGACCCGCTGGGGGTGCGACTGGGCGGCGTCGGGCCCGGGGGCCGGGACCGCCTCCACTACCCGGATCTGGTGCTCGTCGGCGCGGACGGGCGACGGTTCGCGATCGAACTCGAGCTGTCCCCGAAGGGCCGGTCCCGGCTGGAGCGGATCATCGCCGGCTACGGCGCCGATCCGCGCGTGGACGGCGTGCTCTATCTGGTGGACGACGCCCGCGTGGCTCGCGCGGTTCGTGCGGCGGCCGCCAACGTCGGCATCTCCCACCTGGTCCACGTTCAACGGGTGAGCTTGGCGGGAGCGGATCGGACCGGATCGGCGAGCCGTGCCGCCGAGCGCGGGCTGGCAGGCGCTCGTCATCAGGACGCCGGCGAGCCAGCCGCGAGACCAAGCCGAGTCACGCGGCGGCCCGGATCTCCACGCGGGGTCGACCTCGATCGCGAGCGATGAACCCGTCGACCGATCAACCCCGCCGGCGCCCGTACTGGACGCTGGCTGCGCTGGCCGTGCTGCTGGTGGTTCCGGTGACGTGGGCGGGCATCGGACTCCTGGCTGCAGCAGCAGGCGCGGCGGCGATCGCGATGATCCGCGCAGTGGCCGCTCGCCGCGCGCGGGCGGCTCAGGCGCAGTCCGCCGATGCCGGCGTCGTACTCGGCCGCGACCTGGCGGGGCGGACGGTGACGTTGACCGACGGCCAACTCGCCGCGCACGGCCTGATCCTGGGCGCCAGCGGGGCGGGCAAGTCGACCACTCTGCTGCGTGTCCTTGCCGATCACATTCGCCGCGGCCGCCCGGTCGTGGCGATCGATCTGAAGGGCTCGCCCGCCTTTGCCCGTGAGCTTGCGGACGCCGCCGCGGCCGCCGGTCGACCATGTTCGATCTGGACTCCAGACGGCCCCTCGCATTGGAACCCGCTCCAGCACGGAAACGCGACCGAGCTGAAGGACAAGCTGATCGCGACCGAGCGCTTCACCGAGCCTCACTATCAGCGCGCGGCCGAGCGCTATCTCCAGACCGTGCTCCAGGTTCTGCAGCAGGCGGATCCCCATCGACCGCCCACGATCGAAGGGGTGGTGCGTCTGATGGATCCGCGCAAGCTGTCCGGGATGCTCCGCCATCTCCCGCGGTCGACCTCGGAGCGCGTGCAGGACTACCTCGCCACGTTGACGCCCGACCAGCTCAGCGCGATCAGAGGTCTCGGCACGCGCCTGGCGATCATCAGCGAGTCGCACACCGGGCCCTACCTCCGGCCGGCCGGTGGCGGTGAGACGGCCGCCACAATCGACCTCCGTTCGGCGCTCGACGGGCGCGAGGTCGTGCTGTTCAGCCTCAACTCGAGCACGTACGGCAAGCTCTCAGCCCAGCTCGGCACGCTCGCGGTTCAGGATCTGGTGACCGCAGTGGGCCATCGCCTGGAGCAGCGCGGTGCCGACGCTCGTGGCGATCAGGCGCTGATCGGAATCGACGAGTTCTCGGCGCTGGGCAGCGACAATGTGATCTCGCTCCTCGCCCGCGGACGCGAGGCCGGCGTCGGCGTGCTCCTGGCCACCCAAGAGCTGGCCGACCTCGACCGGGCGGCGCGCGGGCTGCGCGACCAGGTCCTCGGCAACACGGCGGTCAAGCTCGCGCATCGGCAAGACGTGCCGGCATCGGCACAGACGATCGCGGAGATGGCCGGCACCGAGACGACCTGGGCGGACACGCAGCAAATCGGCGGGCGGCTGTTCGGCGCCCACCCCACCGGTCGGGGCACGCGGCGTCAGGTCGAGCAGTTCATCGTGCACCCGAACAACATCAAGGCGCTCCCAACCGGGCAGGCGGTGCTGATCACCAAGCTGCCGACCGCCAGCGCACGCACCGTCCGCGTGTCCGCACCGCAACAGCGCGACGGGCCCGAGCGCGGGGGGCCAGTGCGCGCTCAGCCCGCGCCGGGCGTGACCCGGTAGGCGTCGAACACCGCGTCGATGTTGCGCAGGCGACTGATCGCCTGGTCAAGCGTCCGGGTGTCCCCCACCTCGACCACGAATCGATTCTTGACCATCGGATGGTTGACCGTGCAGCGCGCGTCGAGGATGTTGATCCCGGCCTCGGCGAACGTGCGGGACATGTCCTCCAGCAGCCGGTGGCGATCCCAGCCGTCGACCTCGATCTCGACCCGGAAGGCGGTGTCGGCGTCGCCGTCCCAGGACACGTCGGTGAAGCGGTCGGGATCCTTCTTGAGCACCGCGACGTTGGGACAATCGTCGCGGTGGATGGTGATCCCGCGGCCGAGCGAGATGTAGCCGACGATCGGATCGCCGGGCACCGGGCGGCAGCACTTGGCCAGGCGCAGCATGACCTCGTCGATCCCCTGCACCGCGATCCCGTAGCGCGTGGAGGTCTCGGTGCGCGTGCGCCGGCGCGTCGTCTGCAGCAGGTCGTCGGTGGCCGTCGGCTCAGATTCGGCCGCCTCGCCCTGCTTGAGGCGCTGCATCACCTTGTTGACGACGGTCTTCGGTGAGATCTTGGCCGCACCGAGGGCGATGTAGAAGTCGTCTCCCTTGCGGAAGCCCATTTCCCTGATCACGTCGGCCAGCAGCGGCGAACCGACCAGCTTCTGCGCGGGTAGGCCCTGCTTCTTCAGGTGTTCCTGGAGCAGCTCGCGCCCGGAGTGCTCGGTGTCCTTGCGCGACTCCGCCTTGAACCACGCCTTGATCTTGTTCCGCGCCCGAGTCGTCTTGACCAGCGCCAGCCAATCGCGTGACGGGCCGCGTTCTCGCTTGGAGGTCAGGACCTCGACGATGTCGCCCGAGCGCAGCGCGTAGGAGAGCGGGACGATTTTGCCGTTGACCTTCGCGCCGACGCAGCGGTGTCCGACGTCGGTGTGGATCTCGTAGGCGAAGTCGAGCGGGGTGGCGCCGGCGGCGAGCGATTTGACCTCCCCCTTGGGGGTGAACACGAACACCTCGTCTTCGAACAGGTCGACCTTGAGCGTCTCCATGAACTCACGCGGATCGGAGAGATCCTGCTGCCAATCCAGCAGCGAGCGCAGCCATTTCAGCTTGCCGTTGGGGTCACGCAGGCCACGCGCGCGGTCGGCTCCCGTGCCGTCCTCCTTGTACATCCAGTGTGCGGCGATCCCGAACTCGGCCAGATCGTGCATCTCCCGGGTGCGGATCTGGATCTCCAGCGGCCTGCCCTCAGGGCCGATCACCGTCGTGTGCAGCGATTGGTACATGTTGAACTTCGGCATCGCGATGAAGTCCTTGAAGCGCCCCGGCAGCGGCTTCCAGATCGAGTGGATCACGCCCACCGCGCCGTAGGTGTCCTTGACCGAGTCCACGGTCACGCGCATGGCGGTGAGGTCGTAGATCTCGTTGAACTCGCGTCCCTTCTTGGTCATCTTCGAGTAGATCGAGTAGAAGTGCTTCGCGCGCCCGGCGATCTCAGCGTTGATGCCCAGGTCGGCCAGTTCCTTGCCCAGGTACTCGCCGGCCTCGTTGACGTACTGCTCACGCTCGGCTCGCTGCTGGGCGACGAGATCCTTGATGTCGTTGTACTTGCGCGGATGGAGGGTCTGGAAGGCCAGGTCCTCCAGTTCCCACTTGATCGCATGGATGCCGAGTCGATGGGCGATCGGCGCGTAGATGTCGAGCGTCTCGCGCGCCTTTTCGATCTGCTTCTGCTTCGGCAGCCCAGAGATCGTGCGCATGTTGTGCAGGCGATCGGCGAGCTTGATCAAAATCACCCGGATGTCCGTCGCCATCGCCACCATCATCTTGCGGTAGTTCTCGGCCTGGGCCTCGTCGCGAGACTGGAACGTCAGCCCGGTGAGCTTGGTGACGCCATCGACCAGCCCAGCGATCTCCTCGCCGAACTCGGCCGACACCTCCTCCAGCGAGGCGCTCGTGTCCTCGACCGTGTCGTGCAGGAGCGCCGCGCACAGCGTCTCGGTGTCGAGCCGCATGCCGGCGCAGATCTTCGCCACCCCGATCGGGTGGGTGATGAAGTCCTCGCCCGACCCACGCCGCTGGTCGGCGTGATGGACACAGGCGTACACGAACGCGTCCTCAACGCGATCGCGCTCGATCGTCACCGCCGCCTGGTCGGCGTGTTCCTCGACGATCGCGAACAGATCTCCGAGCAGCCGTCGCTCGGCCTCCGACAGCTCGGCCCGCTGCACCAGGTTGGTTGCGGCAGGGTCTCGGACGCGATCGACCGGGCCGCGTGTGCTGGTCAGCAGAGCCGAGGCACCTGTGCGTTCTGGCTCGGTGCGTTCGGCGGCGTCTGACTCGGCCTCAAGGCCGGCCTTCAGGAGCGCGTCGGCCCGGCTCAGTCGCTTGGTGGTTGATTTGCCCGGCTCAGGAATCGGATTCCGTCCTCGTATCGCTGTGCATAGGCCCGGTAGGACGGCGAGAGCTCGAGCGCCGTCGGCGTCCGGCCCGCAATCGATAGGGCCAGCAGATCCCGGTCGAGGCTGACGAGCTCCAGCTCCGCGAGCACCCTCACCAATCTCCCGGCCAAACGAGCCGATCGACCATGCGGACCATCGCCGCGAAGCAGTCGCTCGAGCTCCTCACCGGCCACCCGCTCCCGTGGCCTCAGGCTCCGGTAGAGGGCGACGAGCGAAGCGCGGAGTCCGTACTCCAGCTCGTGCATCTGCTCTGTAAAGCGTAGCTCAGCCTCGCCCCAGGCCAAGTGGGTGAACCCGGATCCTCGTCTCAATGCGTTCGCGGACGCGCTACCGGCCGGGGGATCGAGGGCCACCAGCTGTGGGAATCGGCTCGTCAGCGACGGGTCGCGCTCGAGCGCGGGATAGGCGATCAGGGCGAAGCCTCCGGCGCGCGCGCTCAGCCCGGCCAGCCGGCGCGGGACATCGGCGCACACCCCCAGCAGTGGTCCGCCGCCCGCGATCGCGTCGGTCAGCACCGCCAGCGGACTCTCACCCCGGCGGTCGAGCACCTCGCGCGATCCCGCTCCGGGAGCCAGGACGGGCGGCTCCAGCGACCGGTCGAGTTCCCGCAGGACGTCGCCGAGGTAGTCCTCGGGCTCGCCCAGCACCTCGATCATGCCGGCGCACGATGGCTGCGCGTGGCAGAGCACGAGCCGGGGCTCGACGGCGCCCTTCCACACATTGCGCTCCAGCTTGAACGTCGCGTCCTGGGGCTGTTCGGGATCGGCCACCAGCCGTCCCTCGCAGCCGAAGGCCACCGCACGTGCCCGCACCCCGCCCGCAGTGACCGAGAAGCGCGCGTGGCGCCCCTCCCCCATCGGGCGCAGATCGCCGAAGCGTCCTCCGGGAACGAGCAGCCGAGGGGAGGCATTTCCCGTCCCGCAGGGCTCGAGCGCCGCGAGCTCTTCGACCAGCGGCAGACCCAGCTCGGCGCCCGAGACGATCGCGTCGACCCGCTCCACGGGCGCCAGCAGCTCGGGGGTCAGCAGCTCGGCGGCGTGTGCCTCAATCGCCGCTGCGAACGGCTCGAGACGCTCCCGTCTGATCGTCAGGCCCGCGGCGGCTCGGTGGCCTCCGTAGCGCTCCAAATGATCGGCCCCCGCGTGCAGGGCGCCGAGCAGGTCAAAGCCGGGAATGCTGCGCCCCGAGCCGGTCCCCAGCTCGCCGTCGAAGGCGATCAGGATCGCGGGACGATGGTGACGCTCGACGATCCGCGAGGCGACGATGCCGATCACCCCGGGGTGCCAGTCCGCCCCGCACAGCACGTACGCGCTGCGCTCGCCGAGCTCGCCGACCTGAGCCTCGGCCTCCCACACGAGCCGCTGCTCGACCAGCCGGCGTTCGACATTGACGGAGTCCAGCTCGGCCGCGATCTCCTCCGCGCGGGCCGGATCTTCGGTCAGCAGCAGCTCGAGTCCGGCGTCGGGTCTGCGCAGCCGCCCCGCCGCGTTGATCCGGGGGGCTAACCGGAACCCCAGCACGCGGCTGTCCAGCGCGCTCGGGTCGGCCTGCGCGACGGCCATCAGAGCCCGCAGTCCGGGCTTGGCGGTGCTGCCCAGCGCCCGCAGGCCCTCACGGACCAGACGCCGGTTCTCGCCCAGCAGGGGCACGAGATCCGCCACCGTCGCGAGCGCAACCAGCTCGAGGTCCTCGGCGACCGTATCGGCGCCGAGCGCCTGTGCGAGTTTGGACGCGACGGCGGCGCCGCACAGATACGGGCACGGGTAGCCACACACCGCCGGATGCACGACCGGGCAGTCCGGGAGCTCACCGTCGGCCCGGGGCGCATGATGATCGCTGATCACGACGTCGAGGCCGAGGGCCTGTGCCCTCGCCACCTCCGCCACAGCGGTGATCCCACAGTCGACCGTCAGCAGCAACGCCGTCCCGCGCGCAGCGAGCCGCTCCACCGTGGCGCTCGAGATCCCGTAGCCGTCGTCGATCCGGCTGGGCAGGAACCAGTCGACGGTGGCGCCGAGCGATCGCAGCGCCCGCACGATGATCGCGGTCGCGCAAATCCCGTCGACGTCGTAGTCGCCGTGCACGGTGATTCGGCTTCCCGCCCCCACGTGACGCCCGATCAGCTCACGGGCGTCGTCGATTCCGGCGAACTCGGCCGGATCATGGATCTCGCACGCGTCAAGAAAGTCCCGCGCGTCCGCGGGCACCACGAGGCCGCGGCGGGCGAGAATCTGCGCCACGACGTGGCTGATCCCGAACTCACGCTCCAGCGCCAACGCGGCGCGCATGTCGTACGGGGGAATGTCGAGCCGGGCGCCGGGCGCCGGGGCGATCGCTGGCGGGACAGGCTCGACCGCGTGGAGCGGGGTCGCTTCCGCCGGAGACGCTGTCGCTTGGGCTGGCGACGGTGTCGCGGCGAGCAGGGCGGTCTCGGCCATCCAGGCAGCGTAGGCGCCGCCCCCGACAGATCCCGCTTGCGCTCAGCGCAGGTAGCCGTACCGGCGCAGGAGCCGGTTCAGCGCCGCCACGAACTTGGTGCCGCCGGGCAGCGGATTCGTTCCCGTCCGCAGGTCACCTTTGCGCGCCTCGGCGGCGAGCGTCGACTGCACGAGCTTGTTGTGGCCGAGCAGTTCTTCGTCGCCCGCCCAGGCGGCGATCAGGCCGACGCCGTTGCTCAGGTGATGCCGGAACAAAGCCAGCCACCGGGACGCATCGGCGGTGATCTGCCTCGGATGGAGCCGGGTGACGTTGTGGAAATGACGAGCGCTGAAGGACCAGATCTGGATCGGCTCGGCGGAGTCCGCGCCGTCGGTGAACGCGTAGTCGAACACCGGGTCGGCGGAGACGAACACGAGCGGTCCGCCCGGGACGAGCCGCTTGATGGAGGCTCCCGCGTTGAGGAAGTCCCGCTCGGTCTTGACGTAGGTCATCGTGCCGGGTTCCAGACTGAACACCTGATCGACGAAACAGCAGCTGGCGCCGCCGGTGAACAACTCGAGCACGACGTCGGGCGGTCCGCCGGATTCGAGCTCGAGGACCCGGACCGACGACGCGTGCGACCCGAACGCGCCGGGTCCGCACATCGCACCGCACTGGGGCGAGGAGACCGGCTGGTCGTAGAGCACCTGACCGGCGTTGACGATCTCCAACTGTTGGTGGGTGACGGTGGGGGGGCTCCCGGTGAAGCTGAACGAAGCCGACACCTCACCGGAGCGAGCGGTCTCGGTGGTGGCGAGCGCCGTCCCCGCGAACACGAGCCCCGCAGTCAGCGCGGCTAGCGCGGCCAGGGCGGTGGAGAAGATCAGGAGGGTATGTCGGGTCGCCATCGGCGCGGGATCCTACTGGCCCGCGCCGCGGCGCCGGGGCACAATCAGCGCAGCCCGATGGCCCCCGCCTCGCCGGCGCGCTCGCGTCGTAGGCCTTCCAGATACACCAGCCCCATGCCGAGCAGCGCGCCGGGGATCGCCTCGAGCGTGGTCGAGAGGTGGGTCGCGCTGCGCCCCGGGATATCGAAGCCGCTGATGATCAGACCGGAGAGAACCGCGCCAGCGATGGCGCCCACGAAGGCACCGACGATGCCGCCCCAGTAGTGATCCGGAAACCAGATCGAGAAGTGCCACAGGGCGAGGCCCATCATGACCCAGGCGAGCATCCCCATCAGCGAGGCCTCCCGTGCCGGCGGTTGCGAGACCGCGTCTTGGGCGGGCGCTTGGGCTTCGACGTCGGCGCGACGCCCTCGTTCTCGGCGCTGTCGGGCGCGTGCGCGTGGCCATCGCCGCCGTCATCGCCGTTTGGGCCCAGGGGAGCGGGACTGGGGGTGGGTGCCGTGGGCGCCGGGGCCACCGGCGCGGCCGTGCCCGAACTGCGTGGAGCCGGCGGCGGCGTGACCGGCGCGGCCTTGCCCGACCGGCCGCGCGCGGCCGCCGGCGGGACGACCGGAGCGGCTGTGCCAGAGCCGCGTGGCTTCGCCGCCCCACTCTCATCAGCCGTGTGCGCGAGGCGCTTGGTCAGGGTCGAGGTGTGACGGGAGGGCGCGTCCTTCTCGATCTCCAAGTCCCGCTTCATCTGCTCGAATTCGCTCGCCGACACGGTATCCGGCGCCGGGGTGGTCAGCCGTCCCACCCGGCGCCGCGCGCGATCGCGCGCGGGTTCGATGTCGGCACCGTCGGAGGCGTAGGGCGGCACGGTGCCCAGGTCAGCCTCGATCCGGTGGCGGCGGCTGCGATACACGGGCTCGCGCTCCTTCCAATGGGTGAGCACCGGCGACGCGATGAAGATCGATGAGTACGCCCCCGAAGCGACGCCGATCAGCA
>Ga0302181_10003075_pt1 | contig 11583 bp, 10 predicted proteins | sample I_Palsa_E3_3_FD_198786 | JGI IMG/M metagenome (GOLD analysis project Ga0302181, IMG submission 198786) | Peat permafrost microbial communities from Stordalen Mire near Abisko, Sweden - I_Palsa_E3_3 | ecosystem: Environmental > Terrestrial > Soil > Palsa > Peat permafrost | place: Sweden... | reverse complement strand
TGCGCCAACCTCCGGGGGCGGATCTGTGCACAGTCTGCCTGATCGCGCTCGCGCGCGAGCAGCACGGCGCGCGGCTGACGATCGCGCTCGCCGGACATCCGCAACCGCTGCTGGTCTCCCCTCAAGGCAAGGTCGAGCAGGTCGGCAACAGCGGCACGATCCTCGGCGTCGTCGATCCGCTGCACATCTCTGAGAGCGAGATCACCCTGGCGGCGGGAGAGACCCTGTTGCTGTACACCGATGGCGTGATCGAGGCGGGCAGGCCTGATCGCCTGCTCGGCGAGGACGGCCTGCTGGCACTCTGCGCGGCCGCGCCGAAGTTGCCCCTGAAGGGGTTTCTAGAGCACATCGAGCATGTGGCGCTCGAGCGTGCGCAGGACCGCCTGCGCGACGACATCGCGTTGCTGGCGCTCCGCGTAGATGCTTGAGATACGAGCCGGAGCAGCTCCTCCGCCACCAAACCGGTGCGGTAGTGTCTTGCCAATGATGGACGAGGGAAATCTCCTGGTTGGCGTGAGCAGCGAGGGGGAGCGGGTGGTACTGCGGCTCGACGGCGAGCTCGACCTGGCCAGCGTGCCGACGCTCGAACACGCGGTCGAGAACGCGATGCTCGATCATGCGGCCGAGCTCGTGCTCGACCTGCGTGGGCTCGAGTTCATCGACTCGACCGGCCTGCGAGCAATCCTCCTGCAGGACAAGCGCTCGACCGAGCATGGGCAGACCTTCGCCCTCGTCCGTGGTTCCGAGCAGGTGCAGCGGCTGATGACCATGACCCACGTGGACGAGCACCTGAAGATCATCGACTCTCCTGAGGAGATCCTCCTTTAGCGCTCACCCCGCCGGTTTGCCTGCCATCGAGGAGCAAACCACCCTCGGCCGACCGCGTGTGCACCTGCGTGAGACCGGCTCGACCAACGATCGCGCGCGCAAGCTGGCGGTCGCCGGGGCGCCGCACGGCACGCTCGTGACGGCTTCTGTGCAGAGCGCCGGTCGCGGACGCCAAGGCAGGCGCTGGTCGGCCCCCGCCAACAGCTCGCTGCTGATGTCGTTGCTCCTGCGCTCCCCACCGCCGCTGCTGGCGCTGATCGCCGCGGTGGCGGTCTGCGATATCGCGGGGGACGAGGCGCTGGTCAAGTGGCCGAACGACATCGTGCTCGGAAGGCCAAACCCCACCCGCCCTCTGGCCAAGCTCGCGGGAATCCTCGCCGAGGGGCGGCCCCAGGCGGACTGGGCGGTGCTCGGCATCGGCCTGAACGTGGCCGTCCGCTTGGAGGAGCTGCCGATCGAGCTGCGCTGCACGGCCGCCACCCTCGGCTGCCCGCCGGATGCGATCGAGCCTACGCTCGAGCGGCTGCTCGCCGCGCTTGCGCGAAGGCTAAAGGAGCCTACGGCGCGGACCCTCGACGCCTGGCGCTCACGTGACGCCTTATACGGGCGCGAGATCACGTGGGACTCAGGGCGCGGGCGTGCACAGGGCATCGACGGCACGGGGCGTCTGATCGTCGCACTCGGCGACGGGGGGCGCACCACCCTCGATGCGGGTGAGGTTCATCTGGATCCTGTCGGTTAGAGCGTCACCCCGGCCCGCTCACTCCTCGGCGCGGTCGAGCGCCTCCTCGACGTTGAGCTGTAGCTTCTCCCCGGCACCCGGCGCCAGCTCGCCACCGTTGTCCTTCGCCCTCGTCGGCGCGGTCGACAGCGCCTCCGTCAGCACCGCGTCGCTCGGCGTCTGGGCCCGGGGCCGGCTCGCCTTGCGGCGAGCACTGCCGGTCCCGGGCGGGCGGCCATTGCCCGCACCGCCCGCGCCGTTTGCACCACCGCCACCCTTGGCTCCCTTGCGCCGACGGCGCGCGTTGCGCGCACGGCGCTTGGGGAAGTTGCGCAACAGCTCGCGGGCGAGCGCCGGGGGCTTGCGCGCCATCCGCGTGCGCGCGCCGCGCAGCGCCTCCTCGGCCTCGGGGGTGTGCGCCAGCGCCGCAGCCAGCAGCGCCGCGGATAGCCGCCGGTCCTGCTTGCGCGCGGCGTGAATCAACCGCCGCGCGTTGCGCGCGTGCGCGCCGCCGGCCGAGTTGACGAGCAGGCCGAGCAGCCGCTTGGTCTCCGGCCAGCGCTGCACCGCATACTCCTCGTGCACGTCGCGCGTGTACTCGGCCAGGCGCCAGATCCAGGCGTTGGCCTGATCACGACGGCCGATCCGCCGCTCGACCAAAGCGCGCAGCATGATCTTCGACGCTTCGCGGCGCTCGTCGCGCGGCCAGCCGCCGATGATGTCGATCGCCGTGTCGAAGGTGTCCGCGTCGCCCAGCGCGGGGATGTCGGTCAAAGCCCGCAGGCGCAACTGCGCGTTCTTGTTGCGCTGCACGGCGGTGATCAGGAAGCGGCTCTTCAGCTCGCCGGTGCGGTCGAAGTGGAGCATCGCCCGGGCGCGGCGCCAGCCGTTGGGCGCGACGCGCGCACCCGCCAGAGCCGCCCATACGTGCTGCTCGCCGTAGTCGAGGTGCTCGACCGCGATCCGCCACAGCTCGCGCTCGAAGACCTCGAAGCGGCGCTCCTCCTCCGCGCACACGGGCAGCACGCGCCGCTCGACACGCATCCGCCGGCCGCGACCGCGGCGCACCGGGCCGACGACGATCGCGCCACCGCGGTAGACGTCGCGGTCGAGCAGCGAGTGCAGCGTCACGACGGGGTCGTCGTGCTTGGTGGCGGGGTGCACGAAGTCGACGACCAGGCCCGCCTCCTTGCCGGGATGGCGGCGGGTGACGCGCCCGACGCGCTGCTGGTAGATGCGCTTGGACGCGGTCGGCGCGAGATGCACGCAGACGGTCGCGCGCGGGCTGTTCCAGCCCTCGGCGAGCAGCTGCGCATTGATCAATACGTCGATGTCGCCGCGCTCGTAGCGGGCGAGGATGCCCGCCAGCTCGCGCTTGGGCGTCTCGCCCGAGACCGCCTGCGCCTTCAGGCCTTCCGCGCGGAACGCTTCCGCGAGGTTGTACGCGTGGCGCACGCCGGCCGCGTAGACGACGCCGGGGACGCCGTTGAAGCGCGTCTTGTAGAGGTTGGCGGCAGCCATGTTGAACGGCTGCTGGTCGAGCAGCTCGGCAAGCTGCTCCTGGTCGAACTCTGTGTCCACCTCACCCCGGCGCAGCGGCACCTTGGCGATCGTGCGCACCCCCGTGCCCGGAGAGATGCGCACGCAGCGCAGCGGCGAGATCACGCCGCGGCGCGCCGCCTGGGCGAGATCGAAGCGCGAGGTCTGCGTCGGGAACAGGTCGGTCACGTGGCGCGCGATCAGCGCGCCTGTCGCGGTCATGCCGATGAAGATCGGGCCGGTCCAGTTGCGGATCGCGGCGCTGGTCTTCTCGCCGAGCGCGGTGTGCGCCTCGTCGCAGATCACGATCGTGTAGGCGCTCGAGATCTTGCCGGCGTTGCGCACGAACCACTGGTAGGTCTCCACGGTTACAGGTCCCCACCCGCCCCCCTTGGTCGAGTCCTCGCCGACGAGCAAAGCACGGCTGATGCGCTTGGAGTAGCCGCGGTCGCGCAGCTCGCCGTGGAACTGGTCGACGAGGTTGCGCCGGTGTGTGAGGATCAGCACCCCGCCGGTCTGCGAGGCCTCGACGAAGCCGAGTGCCGCGACGGTCTTGCCGGCGCCGGTCGCGTGCTCGAACCAGAAGCGCTTGGCCGCGTTGGGATCCTCGGGTTGCTCGGCGAGCGACTCTTCCTCGTCATCATCGTCTTCGACCCAGTCGCGGGGCTCCTCGTCGGAGTCCGTCTGAAGCTCGGGCTCCTCCTCCGGGAACGGGTCGACCTCCTCCTCGTCCTCGAGCTCGTCGTCCTCGTCGTCCAGATCGGGGGCCGCGCGCTGCACGGGGCCGAGGTCCTCGTCGTCGTCCTCGTCGTCCTCGTCGTCGGGCTCCTCCTCGTCGTCCTCGCTCGCGAAATCGGTCCTCGCCGCGGCGGCGGAAGGAGCCTCCGCCTCCGCGGCGGCAAGATCCTCCGCGGAGGCGTCCTCGTCGGGACCGAAGATCTCCGCCGAGGCCAGCAGCTCGGGCGAGGCCGCGGCGCGGCCGTTGCCGCCGTTCTCGGTACTGCGCAGAGCCTCGGCCAGCAGGGCGGTGAGCGTGCCCGAGAGGGCATCGACCTGGTGCGCCGAGAGTACGGTCCCGTCCACCAGCTTTGGCTCGTCCTCGGAGAGCACGCGTTCGAGGCCGAGCAGCAGCGAGAACTCCCGCCGCCAAGCGGTCGACGGGTGCTTGGCGCCGTCCGCGAGCTCGGCCAGCGCCTGATCGAGCGCCCGCCGGCGCGGCGTGTTCTGAGCGAGCGCGACCGCGGGGTCCTCGCCGTCGTGTAGGAAACCCTCGCGCACGAGCTTCTCCGCGCGAGCGATATCGGCGGAGGACGGAATGGACGCGGCCGCGAGGGCCACTGAAGTGGGCTCGGCCATAAAGGCTCTGGACTACGAGACGAGCCGCCGTAGAAAGACTCCGACGTGGCTCGGAAAAAAGGCCGGCACTCAACCGGCGAGATTTGCCGGGTGCTCAGCGCAGCCCGGCTCCTAGTGCCCTTCAGGATATAGCAGGTCGCGGCGCGATTGCGGCTGAGCTCATCTGCGACCCTTTACGGGATGTCCGCAGACCGCCGTCGAGACCGCACGTTGGCGGCTGTTGGCGGCGGCGTGCTGGTGGCGCTGCTGGTGGTCGGACTCGTCCAGCTCTCGCACTCCCCCTCGCAGGCGCCCGCGGCGCCGTCGGGGCTGACGGTTGCCCAGATGCAGGCCCGCCTGAAGGGCTCCCCGGCGTCGCTGGCCGCACTGCACGCCCAGGCGAACGAGCTGCTACCCGGCGACGCACGTGCCCTGGATGCGCGCCTTCGGGCGCTGCGCGGTGAGCCCGTGGTGATCAACAAGTGGGCGTCGTGGTGCGCACCGTGCCGCGCGGAGTCGGGCGTGTTCCAGCGCGCGGCGGTGAACCTCGGGCGCGAGGTCGCGTTCATCGGCCTGGACTCGGGCGACTCGAACCGTGACGAACCGGAAGGCTTCCTAAGGGGATTCCCGCAGAGCTACCCGAGCTACTACGACGAGAGCGGGCGCCTCGGCCTGGCGATCACCGACTCCTCGTTCACGCCTGTGACCGTCTTCTACGACCGCACGGGCGGACGCTACATCCGCCAGGGTCCGTACCTGAGCGTGGCGAAGCTCGAAGCCGACGTCCGGCGCTACGCGCTCGGCAAAGTTTTCGGATAGACACTGAACCATGCCTGAGATCCGGATCGACCCTCTGAGCGGGCACAAGACGATCGTCGCCGGAGAGCGCTCCGGGCGTCCCGGGGGCGAGCCGACCTGCGCTCTCCCAGAGCCGATCGACGCCGAGCGCGACCCGTTCGCCGAGGGTCACGAGGACCGCACTCCACCGGAGCTCTACGCGCTGCGCCCCGGCGGTGGGCCACCGGACTCTCCGGGATGGACGGTGCGGGTGGTGCCGAACCTCTACCCGGCCCTCACCCCAGCGGACCCGCGTGATGGAGTGCAGGCCGATCGACCGGAGATCGTGGGACCGGCCCGGGGCAGGCCGGAGCTGTTCACCGCGCTCCCGGCCACCGGCGCGCATGAGGTGATCGTCAACGGGCCACAGCCGGTCCTGTCGCTGGCCGACCTACCAGCGGAGCAGGTGGCAGCCGCGGTGGAGGTGTGGCGCGAGCGCATGCGCGCACACGCAGGTTGCGCCTACACGCAACTGATCGTCAACGAGCGCCGCGAGGGGGGAGCCTCGCTACCGCACACACACGCGCAGCTGTACGCGCTGAGCTTCGTGCCGGCCGTCGTGGCCCGCGAGCGCGAGCGCGCAAACGCCTACACCACGCGTACGATGGGCCAGAGCCTGCTGGGGGACGTGCTCGCCGAAGAGGTGCGATTGCGCGAGCGGATCGTCGCCGTCGACGAGGAGGCGGTGCTGCTCGCGCCGTACGCCTCGCAACTGCCGTTCCAGCTGATGCTCGTGCCCCGGCGTCCGCGCGCGCGCTTCGAGGACGACGGGCCGACCGGCGCGGCGCTGCTGCACGATGGTCTGAGGCGGCTCGCGCGACTCCTCGGGTCGAGTCCCCCGCTGAACCTGTTCATCAGGACCGCCCCGCTCGGGGCGGAGCACTTCTGCTGGCGGATCGACATCCTCCCGCGGCTGACCCACCTCGCGGGGTTGGAGCTATCGACGGGATTGAACCTGAACATTGTCGCCCCGGAGCACGCGGCGGCTTTACTACGCGATGCGTGAGGGTGATGCTGTCCCGACGGCGCATGCGGCAAGGCTTCCCCATATATGGGCTGAGAACATATGCCGCCCAGGCCGCGCAGTAGTCTGGGCCGATGCCGCCCGAGGAACGCTTCGTCCCCCGCTTCGCCGCCGAGCCTCCGTTGGAGGACCTGCCCTACGGCCGCTGGGCCGAGCGGCTGAGCACGGAGTTCCTGGCGGCCTGCTTGGCGCTCGACGCCGAGGAAGAGGATCTCGGCGCGCCGGGTGAGATCCGCTGGTATCCCGACCGCACCTGGAACGGGCGCACGTACGTGCCCGGGACGTCGATCACGGCAAACGGGTACGAGCTGTTCGGGCACGTCAGCTTCGCCCCCGCCAAGGAGGACGACGAGCAGAGCGACTTCGCCGCACAGGTGGACTTCACCGAGGAGACCGCCGAGCGCAACCCAGACTGGAAGCTCGACCTCTGCGACGAGGTGATCGGCGCCTGGCGCGGGCACGCCGGCGCGGTCGCTCAGGTCACCCTGATCTGGGGGCGGCCGCTGATCTCCGGCGGCGCGATCGTCACCGCCGAGCTCGCGGACCTCGCCGTCGATCAGTGCGAGCTACTGGAGGAGCGCTTCACGCTGATCGCTCCCGACGACTACCGGCACGACCTGCTCGAGATCAAGCTGTTCGCGGCCAGGGGGGAGGAGCTCGCGCGGGAGTCGATGTATGCGGGGGACGACGAGGAGGAGGCCACCATCGACGCAGACGAGGAGGAGCGATGACAGAGCAAGGCCCAGTGAAGACAGAGCATGGCGCGGTGAAGACCCAGCGCGGCCCGGTGAAGACCCAGAATCATCTCGGCAAGGCGCTGCACCCCAGCCCGGCGGTGATCAAAGAGGCGATGGGCAACGTCGAAGGCTTCAACGCGAAGTTCGCGGTGCTCGTCACGCGGCTCGTGGGCACGATGTGGTGCGCCTACCTGTTCACGATCATCGCGCTGCTCGGTCTCTCACCGGCCCTCAAACCTGGCGGCGAGGGGTTGATCGCGTGGATCGCGCAGACCTTTATCCAGCTCGTGCTGCTGTCGATCATCATGGTCGGGCAGAACGTGCAGAGCCTCGCCGCGGACGCCCGCTCGGCGAACACGTTCAAAGACGCCGAGACGATCCTCGACCGTCTCGACCTGCACACGCAGGGCGGCCTGAAGGCGATCCTCGACCGCCTCGATGAAATCGCCCCGCCTGCCACCACGACGCCCAACCAACCGAGCTCCGGGAAGCCGTCCGGCAGCGACTAAGGTTTGGGCCGGATCGCGACGATACAGGTGTCGTGAGCGTGCGGTCCAAGCTATTGGTGCCGATGGCGAGCCTCGTGGCGGCGATCGTCGGGATGGGGGCCTCGACGGCGGCGGCCGAAGTCACCCCGTACTTCCAAGCGGAAGGCAGCCACCCCCTTGCCATCGTGGCCGGAGCGGAAGGGGACCTGTGGTACATCGCGACACCCGAAGGCTGCTTCGGGGGCGTCACCCGGTTCGTCGAACTGCCCGTCAATGAAGAGCCGATCGGTGTCGGGTGCGGAGAACCAGCAGCGATGGCGTTCATGGGCAGCGGCACCAACGGCATTGCGCTCGGCCCCGAAAACGACCTGTGGTTCACCGCGGGCGGCGGGATCGGGCGCATCGAACCCTCCGCCACAGAATCGGACGACTTCCTGCTCCCTCCCGTCAAAGCAGCCGTCGAAAAAACGGAATCACCGCCAAATACCAGCCTGGGCGGCATCACCACAGGGCCAGAACACGAAAACCTGTGGTTCACCGAGGTCGAAAACAATACGAGCAAGATCGACCGCATCAATCCCACAAAACCCAGCGAAATCGAGGAATACACGCTCCCTCCTCAGAACGATCTCGGCGCCGGTACAGGTGGTACAAGCAGTGAGAACATCGCGGTAGGTCCCAATAACACCCTGTGGTTCACCGAGCCCGGCTCGCACGCGATCGGCGTCGTCAACACCGAAGGCACGCTCCTGGACCAGATCGCACTGAAGGAATCAGATGACCCCCAGAGCATCGCGGCGGGCCCCGAAGGCAACATGTGGTTCACCGACCCGAACGCTCCATACGCGATCGGGCGTATCAACCCCGCGGGGGAAGTGAGCGAATTCCCGGCCCCCAGCGCCCCGGCGAGCATCGTCAAAGGACCCGACGGCAACATGTGGTTCACCCAGGGTGGCCTGAGCGCAGAAGCGGGTGTGGGGTGCATCATCCCGACGGGTCAGATCGAACTGATCCACGAGCGCAACGAAGGCGGCGACCCCGTCGGGATCGCGGTCAACAACGACGGCACGATCTGGTTCACCCAGAGCGCGACCGACAGGCTCGATCATCTCTACCCGGTGGTTTGCGGCGCAACACCGCCGCCACCCCCAACTACGACCAACGGCAGCAACCCCCCCTCCACTCCGCCGAGCAGCGGACCAGGTACAACGCCAATCGTCAGTCCCGCGCCCGGCAAACTGTTGCCACAGCCCCCGCCCCTGGCCACCGTCCTGGGGCTGCCCCCGGCGCAGCAATGCGTGAGCAAACGCACGCTGCTGGTGCATGTGCACGCCCCACCCGGCCAGCAGCTACTCAGCGTGAAGCTGTCGCTGGGAGGAAGGGTGCTGCGCGCGGAGAGGTTCACCAAGGGCAAGAACAACAAGGTTCCCCCCACCCTGGTCGACCTGAGAGGGCTGCCCAAGGGGGCCTTCACGCTGACGATCGTCGTGGAGACGAAGGCGGGCAAGACCTACCGCGCGACCCGCACCTACCACACCTGCGTGCCCGGAAAACACAAGCAGGGTAAGGGGCACTAGCCCGAGGAGCCAGGCCCGCCAAACGAGTGGCACAAGAACGCCTAAGTGTAGATTTTGTTTTAGTAGTGGGCTTGAAATGTCGATGGATTCGTCGTAGAATGATTTTGTGATGTCCGTATGGGCGCTACAAAGCCATATTAGACATTTTCCGGTGTTTATAACGACTTTTTCTCGTTCGAGGGCGTTTTGATGGCGACTACTACGCGGTTTTCGCTCGAGGATCAGGGCGAGGTGTTCTTCAGCTCGACCGCGGCCTCCCGCGCGATCCGCAGCCTGCTGCGCGCAGGAGAGATCCGGCACGTCGGCGGTCGTCTCTACACAAAGAACCTCGACGAGCCGCTCGAGGACGTGTTGCGCCGTCGAGCATGGGATGTCGCGGGAGGGTTCTTCCCGGGCGCGGTGATCGTCGACCGCAGCGCCTTTGAGCCACTACCAGCGGGCGCGGAGGGCTCGATCTTTCTGTGCTCGGACACAGTCCGCGTGGTCAGACTACCCGGGCTGGTCCTGAACACTCGACGCGGCGCTGGCCCCGCACCCGGGGACATGCCCTTCCTCGGCGAGGCGCTGCACATGAGCTCCTGGCCACGACGGTTCCTCGACAACATGCGCCCGTCACGCGCACGCTCTGGCACGCGGCGCACGCTGAGCAGGCCCGAGCTGGAGGCGCGCCTGGAGACGCTGCTGGCTAACCGCGGCGAGCAGGAGCTCAACAAGCTTCGTAACGAAGCCGCCCAAATCGCGGGGGAGCTAGATCGCGAGCAGGAGCTCGAGCAGCTCAGCTCGCTGATCGGCACGCTCCTCGGTAGCCGCGATGGCCCGCTGGCGAGCCCGCTCGCGAGAGCCACGCGCGCCGGCCGGGGATGGGATGAGGCACGCCTGACGTTGTTCAACGACCTCTTCGCCGCGCTACACGCATACGTGCCGGTCGATCGCCCAGCGGCCGAGCGGATCAGCCCGACATTCTCTTTCTACGAGGCCTACTTCTCGAACTTCATCGAGGGAACCGAGTTCACCGTGCAGGAGGCCCGGGAGATCGTCTTCGACGGCGCGATGCCCGCGGACCGCCCCAAGGACGCCCACGACATCCTCGGAACCTTCGATCTCATCAGCGATCCGACATGGCGCGCGAGAACGCCCTCGAGCGCGGAGGACCTCCTCTCGCTGCTGAGCGACTCTCACGCCCGGATCATGGCCGGGCGTCCAGAGGAGCAGCCTGGGCAGTTCAAGACCCGGGCGAATCGGGCCGGCAACACGGAGTTCGTCTCCCCCGCGCGGGTCACGGGCACCCTCGCGCGCGGCTTTGAGCACTACCTCGCGCTCGAGGCCGGGTTTCCCCGCGCGGTATTCGTGATGTTCCTCATCGCGGAGGTGCACCCGTTCGCGGACGGCAACGGACGGGTCGCCAGAGCCCTCGCGAACGCGGAGTTGACCGCGAGCGGCCAGCAGCGGCTGATGATCCCGATCGTCTTCCGCGACGACTACCTCGCGGCGCTACGCGCGATGTCGCGGCGCGGAACGCCAGTACCCCTGATCAGAGCGCTCAGTCGTGCACAAGCGTGGGCGGGCGAGGTCGACTGGTCGAGCATGAGCACCGCCGAAGAGGATCTCGATCGCACGAACGCGCTACTGACCCCGGACGAAGCCGAGGAACACGGAGTGATCCTGCGGCTCGGAAGCGAGCTCGAGGAATGACCTCGAGGAGAAACCGCGCAGGGGTGTGCCGCGCGGACCTCAGGCTCGGGCCCGCGGGCCTTTACAGTGCCCCCGCCGGGAGTCGAACCTGGATCTACCGCTTAGGAGGCGGTCGTCTTATCCATTGGACTACGAGGGCGCGAGCAGAAGGCTACCGAGCGCCCGTGGCCAAATCGCCTAGCGCCTCGCCGTCCAGGCGGTGGGTGATCCACTCGTTCATCGTCGTCGCACCGATTCCCCTGTAGAAGCCGAGCGCGAGCTCGTTCCAGTCGAGCGCCGCCCACTCCAACCGCTCGCCGCCGCGCTCGCGCACAAGCACCGCGACCGCCTCGAGCAGTGCTTTGCCCACGCCCTCGCCGCGGCAGGCCGGGCGCACGAACAGGTCCTCCAGCCACACGCCCGTGCTCGCGAGAAAGCTCGAGAAGGTCGGGAAGAACAGGGCGTAGCCGATGGCTTCGCCATCGCGCTCGGCGATCAGCGCCTCGGCGGCCGGCCGCACCCCGAACAGCGCCTCTCCCAGCTGCTCCTCGGTGGCCTTCAGCTCGTGCTCAAGATGCTCGTACTCGGCCAGCTCTCCGAACAGCTCCAGCAACGTCGTCACATCAGTCGCCGCGGCGGGCCGCACGAGCAGATCCGCGTCAGGCACGGTCGGGGCGCTCGGGGTAGACCTCGTCGATCGTGCTCAGCGCGTGGTACGGCGCGTCGTTGCCGAGAGCCTTTTGGATCGCCTCGCTTCCACCCGCCAGGCGATCGAGCACGCTCACGACACCCGCAACCGTCAGGCCCTCGCTGCGCACACGCTCGA
>Ga0302181_10003072_pt1 | contig 11586 bp, 10 predicted proteins | sample I_Palsa_E3_3_FD_198786 | JGI IMG/M metagenome (GOLD analysis project Ga0302181, IMG submission 198786) | Peat permafrost microbial communities from Stordalen Mire near Abisko, Sweden - I_Palsa_E3_3 | ecosystem: Environmental > Terrestrial > Soil > Palsa > Peat permafrost | place: Sweden... | reverse complement strand
CGATCGCGGCCGCCGCGGCGGCCGTCTCGGCCGGCATGCCCAGCCCGAAGCCGACCTTGAGCCGGGCTAGCCGCGGATCCAGCGTGCGGTCGACCGGGTGGACGAATACGACCGCGCCGGCTTCCGCCGCGGCCCGGAAGAACGGCACGAACCGGGAGTCGGTGAGCTCGAGATCACCGATCCGGGTGCCGATCTCGACTCCGGCGAAGCCGAGGTCGCCGATGCACCTGTTCAGCTCCTTAACGGCTGCCTGGGGGTCCTGCATGGGAACGCAGCCGAGCGCGAACAGGCGGTCCGGGGCCGCCGCGGCCAGCCGGGCCAGGAAGTCGTTCTGCGCTGCGGCGAGGGCGCGGGCGCCGTCGGCAGGCTCGCCATGGCACAGCGTGATCGGGGTGGCTGAGACGACCTGGGCGGCCACGCCTTCGGCGTCCATGTCCTTGACCCGCGCCTCGGCGGACCAGCACCGGTCATCGACTTCGCGGTACAGCTGGCCGTCCATGAAGAGCTGCGCTCGGTCGGGCGCGGTCCGGCGGACCACCGGGAACGTGCCCTCGTACTGCTGGCCTATGTCAGGAAGGTCGGGGTCGACCGCGTGGGTGTGCAGATCGACTTGGCCGGGCGGCAGCACGGCCAGCCGGGAGGCCAGCGGTGCGGTTCGCGGCGTCACGGACATGGGTCTGCGCTCCTTCACGCCCGGCAGCCTGATGCACAGGACGCTAGTCATTGTGGCAGCATCGGCGTCCACGAGGGACAGGTAGACGCGATCGCCGGCCAACGTGCTGACGCTCAAGTAGGAGATCGATCGATTCCAGGCAGTCACACTGGTGCAGGCGAGATGGGCCAGATCAGTCCCTCAGCCGACGAACCGGCCAGGCGGCTCGGCGAGGGTCGCCAGCACGAGTTCGGCGACGGCCGCCATCCCGGCCGCGTCGGGGTGATACGGCGCCCCTCCGCGCAACGACAGGTGAAACCGCCGCGTCCAGGGACTCGCCGACCACGCATGATGGCTGGCTGAGACGGCTGAGACGGCGACGTACTCGCAGTCGGCAGCTTCGGCCGCCGCCTGCGTCGTCGTGGCGAGCCGGGCGGCGATCGCGCGCCCCCACTCCGCGACCTCGGCGGGCGGAGGTCCGCCACGGTCATCGCCGTGCGGCGGCAGGATCGTCAGGTAGTCAACGAAAAGCACCCGGCAGCCCGGGGCACGGTCGCCCAGCCGGCGCCCGATCATCGCCAGGTTGCCTTCGAGCTGCGCGAAGCGCTCATCGGTCGCGTCCGGATCCCCGAACCCGGCGACGCGGGCCCTGACACGCGGCAGCGCCCGCAGCGGCCAGGGCAGGCTGGCCAGGGTAAGCCGCGGCAGATAGCCGACATCATTGCCCCCTGCGGTGATCGTGACCAGGCGCGTGTCCGCCGTGACGGCATCCAGTTGCGCGGGCTGGCCGCCGGCGGAAGGCCGCAGGATGTCGCTGGTGGTGGCGCCGGAGTAGGTCACGTCCTGCAGATCGAGCCCCAGTGCACGGGCAACCAGGTGGGCATAGTTGCCCGACGACCGGCCGGCCCGGCGCGGGCTTGCCGGGGCACGCGGCGCGATACCGGGTCCCGCCGCGAAGGAACTGCCCATCGCGACGTATCGGCTCCCAGCCGGCATCGGTGGCATCGGGTCCTCCCTTCCGCTGACACGCACGGGGTCGCCCGCAGGCCAGGCCAGCGTCGCCCGGCGGACCGCCCTGATACACGACATGATCGTGCTGTCTTTCCGCCCATCTTTCCGCCCATGTCGCTGTCCAGGGAAGAACGACACGAACGCGTCGTGTCGCGAGCGTGTCCGCTCGGTCATCGTTTTCCTGTTGCAGCATCACGCCGAGTTCGCCCGCCGACGTCGAGGCCTTCCTCAGCGGCCCTCGTTAGCTGATGAGGGGTCTCCGCAGGCCCAGCTAATCCTGCCGACGTCCGGCACCGAGCCGACCCTAGCGAGAAGGAGGAGCGATGGAACCGCTCCCTATCAGCGATTACATCATCAGGCCGTACGAGCCGCCGGTGCACGACTGGCGCGTTTCGCAGCTCATACGCCTGGGCATCCCCGGGGCGCTGGCCGAGGTCTACGCCGACCGTATCGACTGGCACCAGATTGCTCAGCTGGTGCGGCGCGGCTGCCCGCCGCAGCTTGCCCTGCGCATCGTCCGCTGACCCGGACCGCGAGAATCCAGCCGCCTGTCTTTCCGCCTCTGTCCCGAGCCTGGCTGGTGGTCGTTGCCTTGCCTGAAGAGGAATGACACGAACGTGTCGTGCGGCGGGCGGGCCCGCGGCTGGCTGCCCGCGGGTCACGCTGTGCTGCCGCCGTCTACGGCGTAGAGTGCGCCGGTTACGTAGCTGGACCTGGGCGATGCGAGAAAGGCGACCAGAGGGGCGATCTCGTCGGGCCGGGCTGGCCGCCCCAGCACGGTGGTGGAACCGAGGGCCGTGATCCGGTCGGACGGTACGCCGCCAGTGCCGACCGGGCCTGGGGCCACGGTGTTCACCCGGACCCCGGCAGGGCTGAACTCAGCTGCCCAGGTGCGGGGCATTGCGGCAAGGGCGGCCTTGGTTGCGCTGTAGGCGGCACCGCCGGTCCGCCCGATCTGCCCGGCCCGGCTTCCGATGTTGATGATGCTGCCGCTTCCCCTGGACGCCATCGCCGGCGCGAGGGCTGCGACCAGGAAATACGGCGCCCGTACGTTCGTCACGAACATCAAGTCGAAGGCGGTGGCGCCGAGGTCACCTGTTGGCCCGTACCAGGCGAACCCTGCATTGTTGACCAGGATATCGACGGCACCTACGTCCTGGGCCAGACGGTCGAGCTCGGACATCTCGGTCAGGTCGGCAGCGGCGAAACGCGCCTCGCCTCCTTCGGCGATGATCTCGGCGGCCACGGCCTGGCCGCGGGACGCGTCACGCCCGTGCACCACCACCTTCGCGCCCTGCCGCGCGAGCTCTTGCGCGACCGCCTTGCCGATGCCCGAGGTAGCACCGGTAACAAGGGCCGACAGTCCGCGAAGATCGCGCCCCGTCATTTCAGCCGGATTTCCTTGCTGGCCAGCAGCCATGAGTCATCAGACTTGGTCAAGGTGTCCGTGTACGTTCCTACGGCGAGGATCTTGTTGTCTTCCACTTCCAGGAAGTCAGAGACTGTGCTGGCAGTACCGCCGTCAACCGTGATGACGACGTTGGATGTGAAGAGCGTGCCGTGATAGTCCTCCGTCATCGCGCCCTTGAGGTCCCGGATCACATCCGCCCTGCCCGTGAACGTCCCCCTTCGGGACGTCACCGACACGTCTTCGGCAAAGATCTTCCCTAGCTCATCCCACTGTTTTGAGTCGAACAGCCGACAGTAGTTCGCGATTGTCCTGCGGGTTGCCGTCTTCATCGCTCATCGGTTCTCCTGTACTGATGGCCTGTTGCCGTTTCTGGTTACCCCGGGGCCGGTCAGACCGAGGCGCCCGGGTTACGGAGGCCCGGCTCGGCCCACGCCAAACGGCGGCCCTTCCGCTTCGCCAAGGTCGGTGGCTAGGCCAATGATGCTGGTCGACCTGCGTCAGGGGTATCCGCAAGTTGACTGCACTCAGCTTGACGCCGACCGACCGAGGTTGCGGTGTCCACTGGCGTGCGCAACTGCAGTCAAGTTCCTGATACCGCCCGCGCAGGGCCTTCCCTGAGGATCGCCCTGAGGGTCTGCCGAGGGGAGCTGATCGGCTCGACTGCTGCTGTACAGGTGCGCCGTGCGCGGCGTGTTTTCGCGTCTCTGGGCTAATCTCAATCGATCTGAGCGAGACCACATTCGCATAACCTTCCTGATAAGGGACTGACTATGAATTTCCCGGTAGCCGACACGCACATGATCGTCCTGCCCGGCGGCGGGTACGCTGCACACGCTCCGCACGAAGCCGAGCCGGTGGCCAGGTGGCTAGGCGATACAGGCGTGCAGGCGAGCGTGTTCCGCTATCCGCTCAATGTCAGGCATCCGGCGCCGCTGGACGCGCTGCGCGCCGAGATCGGTCGCCGGCGCGCCGCAGGCGCCCAGCGCATCGGGCTCATCGGGTTCTCCGCGGGAGGTCATCTGGCCGGGCTGGCCGCCCTCGCGGCGGGCGCCGCACCCGATCAAACGGTGCAGTTCGCTGTCCTTGGTTACGCCATCACCTCGATGGAGACCGAGACCTACCGTCCGGCCCGGCTGATCCTCCTCGGCGAGGACGCCAGCCCGCAGCTGCGCCGGTCGACATCGCTCGATTCGCTGGTCTCGCCTGCGTCGCCGCCGTTCTTCGTCTGGCATACCGCCGAGGACCCCTACGTCCCCCCCGAGCACACCTACCGCTTCGCCTCGGCGCTGGCGGCCAGCGGTGTCCCCCACGCCGTGCACGTGTTCGCCCACGGACCGCATGGCCTTGGCCTGGCCCAGGGCGCTGGCGAGACCGCGATCTGGACCAGGCTGGCGAATGCCTGGATCCAGGAGCAGGCGGCGCGAGGCCAGATCATCGACATCCCGTAAGTGGCGGCCGCGTCGCCGTTGTACCGGGTGTACCAGGCCAGTTTCATGTCTCGGCGGCCATCGCACGAACTTGAGATGCAGCCTGGTACTACAGGCGGATGACGGCCTTGCCACGAAGACCGCCGTTGCGGAGCTTGTCGAGTATCTGGCCGGCGCCATCCAGTTCCACCGTGGACCGGATCCGCGCAGTGATCGTGCCGTCGGCGAGCATGCCCGCAACCTCGGTCAGTCCTTGCGGTGACAACAGGGGATTCGCACTCGATGCGCTGTTGTGCGCAGTTATCTGCCGGTCGGCGAACCATGTCTCGTCGGCCGCGAAGATCGTCGAGACCAGGCGTCCGCCGGGCTTGATGAATTCCGCGTCACGGCGGATCGCCTCTGGGCCGCTGACCAGATCCAGGACCGCGTCGACGCCGGCCGGGTGAGCCGCGTGCAGCGCGTCGGCCACATCGCCGGCCTGGCTGTCGTAGACCTCCTCGGCACCGAGGCGGCGAGCCTCGCCCACGTCGCCGCGGACGGTCGCGATGACGTGCGCGCCGCGGGACAGCGCCATCTGCACCGCGTAGCCGCCGACCCCGCCGGTCGCGCCCATCACCACCAGGCGCTGACCCGCGGTGACGCCCAACAGCTCCACTGTCCTGAGCGCGGTTACCGCCGCAGTGGGCAGAGCGGCTGCCGCGTCGTCGCTGACCCCGTTGGGGATGAGGGCCAGCGGCTCGGACTTCGCGCCAGGCGAGACCGCGGTGTATTCGGCGTACGCCCCGTGCGTGCGCGCCATGCCGAAGACACGGGCGCCGACGTGCAGTTCGTTTCCTCCCGCCGGAACCCGTTCGACGACACCCGCGAAGTCGATACCCAGCACATAGGGATATGCCGAGCTGGAGGTCAGGCGTGCGAGGTTGTTGTTATCGAGCGGATTGACCCCTGCATACGCCACGCGCAGGAGGAATGCGCCGCCCGCGGTAGGGACCGGCAAGTCGTGAATCGCCGGAGCCTCGCCAAAACTCCGGACAGAGAACGCACGCATCTCTCACCCCTTACAGCTAGCGGACCGATGCTCCTTGATGACCCGGCGCGGGCGGCGCCCATCTCCAGCCGGGATGATCGCGTGCACGGCCTTGGGCGTCGAGGTAGCCCGAGCGCACCGTGTCCGGTGTCGATTCAACAGTGTGTGTCGCCATGTCCGCCTGTGCGTTCCTGTGGGCTGTCCCGTCCGAAGTGCTGACCTCTCCCGGATGTGGCTGTGTTCAGATCGTGGTGGTCGTGATGGCCGCCAGTCAAGGCCCGGATCCGCCGTCGAGCCAATTGATGAACAGGGCGACCTGATTGGCTGGCCATGGCCCGTCGCATGGCATGGGTAAAGGAGCATGCCGGCGTCAGCCCGCCACGCGCTGGCAGACTACCCAGTGACTGGATTGCTTACCGTGATGGTCCGTGGGACCTGGGGGGCGGCCTGGTAGTTGGCGTTGCCGGCCTGGTTGGCGTCGATGACACAACTGCCCGCGGTGAGGTAGCTAACGGTGGTGCCGTTGGCGCCGGACACGCTGCACACCGCGGTCCTGCTGGAGGCCACCGTGAACACCACCGGGTTGCCTGACCCGCCGCCGGTGGCCGACAACGTCGCTGATCCGCCCACCGGACCCGATACCGGAGCGGTAAACGAGATCGCCTGGGGAGCGGCATTAACCGTGATTGTCTGCTGGGCCTGGGGGGCGGCCTGGTAGTTGGCGTTGCCGGCCTGGTTGGCGTCGATGACGCAGCGACCCGGCTGGTTGAAGGTCACGGTGGAGGCGGACGCCGAGCATACCGACCCGCTCGAGGAGTCGATGGTGAAGGTTACCCGGTTACCCGAACCGCCCCCTGACGCCGCCACGGCATAGGTCACGCCAGTGATCGGGCTGGGCGGCGGTGCGGAGGTAAACGCGATCTCCTGAGCGGTTCTGTGCCCGACCCGGTCAGCCCCGGCCTTACCAACAGCGGTGACTATCACGGGCACCGAGGCCTGGGCACTGCCGATCTGCGCGGTCACATAGGTGATGCCGACGCTGACCCCGGTTACTGTCCCGGGCGACGTGACGCTGGCCACGGCCGGATTCGCTGGATTCCATGTCGCATTGCCCAGGACAGCCCCCGGAGCCGCCTGGCCGTTGCTCAGCCGGCCAGTGAGTCCCAGCCGAATCCTCCCCCCCGGCTTCAGCTTGACTGCGCCCGGCTCGACGGCCAGCGAGGTGAGCTGGATGGTGTGCGGCTTAGGCGTGCCCGGGGCAGCGGCAGCCGCCTGGAGCGCGTCGAAGTCTTTCACCAGGTCCATCAGCCGGGCCTTGGTCACGCCTAGGCCCGGCACCGTGGCGTGGTAGCCGACCTGGACCGTGCCATGTGACGGCAGCCGCAGCAGCCATTCCACCACCGGATCGGCTTTCACGATCTCGGTCGGGGCGGGCGTGAAGACCACCGTGTGCGTGGTGGCCGCGACCCCCGCCGGAATCTCGTCCCGGAACAGCACCCGTAGCCCTCGGCCGGTGACGCTGCTGGCGCTGACCGTTTCGGCCAGCATGGATCCCTGTTTCCCTCCCAATGTCCAACGCCGCGTGATCACCAGGCCGTCCGGGTACTCCTGCGGTGCGAAGGTGTACGAGACCGGCGCAGAAACGGCGGTAGCGGATTCCGGGACCGGGCGTGACAGCAGGCTAATGGCGGCGGCCAAGACCAGCACGACGGATGCGACGACGGCGAGCATCAGGCGCGCGTTTACCCGGGACCGAGGCGGGTCAGGCACCCGGGCAGCAGGCTTGGCCGGCTGCGGTGGCGGGGCGTAATGGACCCAGTCGCCGGTCGGGGCGTACCCATCCGGGTAGTCCTGCGGTTTCAGGTGGCTCATCACCGTGGCTGGATGGTCCAGGTCAGCGGGATCCGCCAGCTGCGGGTAGCCCCCGGGCAGGGCCGGGTCCGGTGCGGCGCCGACCCGTACCGCCGGTATTGCCATCGAGGACCGGGCCGGTGCGGGCGCCATCGCCGGTGCGGGCATCTGTGGCAACGGCGGCATCGGGGGCAGGGCCGACTCCCCGGCCAGTTCCGGCTCTAGCCAGCCTAGCGCGGCGGCGGCCTCCGCAGCTGACGATGGGCGCGACCGCGGGTCCTTGGCCAGCAGCCACTCCACTAGTGCCCACAGGTCAGCGCGGGTGCCGGGGATGGGTACCGGCACCTGCTCAACATGGCGGCGCAGCACCGCCATCGGGTGGCCGCCCGCGAACGGGGTCCGGCCGGCCAGCATCTCGTACAGCACGATACCGATCGAGTACAAGTCCGCGGCGGGTGTGACCGGGGCGATGTCCACCACCTCCGGCGCCATGTACTCCGGCGTGCCGAGCAGGCTCGGCTGCCGGGTCAGCGTCGATCCGTGCGACAGTCGGGCGATCCCGAAATCGGTCAGCTTGAGGATCACCTCATCTCCGGACGCATCCACCAGCACGTTCTCCGGCTTGACGTCCCGGTGGATGATGCCCGCGGCGTGCACAGCCGCCACGCCCTCCAGCAGCTGCCGGGCGAAATAAACCGACTGCGCCGGCGGGAGCGTGCGCTGGCCCGACAGATGGTGACGCAGGTCCTGCCCGCGCACCAGCTCCATCACGATCCCGGCCGTCTCCCCCTCGACAACCAGGTCCAGGACCCGGACCACGTGCCGGTGGCTGACGGAGGTCAAGATCGAGCGCTCCTGCAGGAACCGGGCGAAGACTTCCGGGTCAGACATCAGCTCCGGCTTGAGCATCTTGACCGCGACCGGGTACCCGTCAGCCCGGGCGCTCCCGCGGAACACATAGCCCATGGAGCCGCGTGCCAGCAGTTCATGCAGCACATATCTGCTGCCCAGCAGATTACTCAACTTTTCTCCCCCCAGGGCGCGGTGATACAGAACCGCAGGCATCAGTTAAATAACGCAGACCGTCAGTCATCCAGCTAGTCCCGTCAAATCGTGACGCGATACCCAGCCACCGTGGGCACCGGCCGTAAGCCGTTAAAGCTCAGTAGATAAAGCATCAGGGTATCGGTGAGATTGCGGGGCAACTGACCTTTCGCTTGGGATCAGCTGTCCACGGCACAGTCAACTTGGCAGGGACCGTACTCCAAACGAGTGTCAGCAAAGATCAACTACTGATTGGTTTCCGGCTGAGTTACCCGGAATGTACCATTCCGGGTACGGGTATACATGAGAGTCAACCTTGAACCACTCCTTGCTGCCGTCGACATTAGGACCCTCGGTCCGGCACTTCATGGTGACGCTCGCCCCTTCGAGATCCGCCACTGTCCGAGCGTTGCTACCACCTGGAGCCGACCCGGGTGTCGCACGGTGAACTCATCACAGATGTCGACGCGGCTCCGGCAGAGGATGCGGCAAACGTCACCATCGCCGAACCGCCAAGAACACAAGAAGCAAATGCGGTCCCAGCCTCCTTCGCAGGTATCCGCGACACGTCCTATGCCGTTCCGTCTTCCTGAATTCCCTCCCCTATCAGCCCGGACCGGTACCCTTGACACAGGGCCTAACCATTGCCATGTCCGTCGGGTGGTGGTCTTGGACGTAAACCGCTTGTTAGACGCTTCAACTCGGACGCAGGGTTACATCTCATCAGATTTCTTAGCATAAAGTCTGAGACACGCTTATCCTCTATTTCGTCAGTGATGAGCGGTCGCTGATCGTCTTAGCGGTTTACCCGAAATATCCCTTTGCTGTCAGGGCGGGTCGTCGCATATCGCTGCAGTGTGACAAGCTTGCGCCGCACCGGCGACGGTCCCCGATGACGGGTGAGTGCGGGCCGGGGTGTCGCGTTGTGCAACACCTCACCCGTAACAACGGCGGTTACGCTCGCAATCGAGCGCGGCAACGACGTGCGGGTGCGAGGTGTAACCATGAAACCCGGGTCACCGTAAGCTGCGACGGAGCCACGATAACGGTGATGCCATCGACCGACTCGGATCTTAAGCCCCGGGCGATCATCACCTCGTCAACAGATGACTTCCTGGCGTGGTTGGCCAAACGGACGCCTTCAACCTCGTCTAGAAGGGCGCAGGATGCAGTCATCAGGCGGATACCTCACTACCGCCCGGATCGCGAACACGTAAGGCACGACCACTAGAGAGGAGAACCACGATGACCGCAGGTGACTTGGAGGCCGCGCTTAAGAACAGGGACGAGATTGAACTCACCACCACCTCCGTGCCGCCCCGTATCACTAGCCTTATTCAGTAGCCGCCGCCGGTGCTGGCCTTGGCCGAGGCGCTCGCTGCGGGGGTAGCGCCCGAGACCGTCATCTCGTGCCACACGCCGCCCGAGGCGTTGAGCCCGTTGCCCTTGGCCTGCCCGGGGGCACTGTCGGCGGCGTAGGTGTAGAGCGGATGCCCGTCGTAGGTGGCCTGCGTGGTGCCGTCGGACCTGGTGATGGTGCCGAGGGTGCCGGTGACGCCGGACATGGCGGTGGCCGGGCCCTTGACCGGCGGCCAGTAGGTCGCGCACGATCCGGTGCACTTCGAGGTGGTCGAGGTGTCCGGGACGAACCAGTACAAGGTGAAGCCCGCAGCATTGGTCACTACCTGCTGGCCTCCGATGGTCTTCGCTGTGAGGCTGGTCCCGCCCGAGCTCGCGGCAGGAGCCGCCGAGGCCGCGCTGCTGGCTGCCGCGGCCGGGGTGCTGCCTGAGGCGGCCGAACTGCTGCCCGAGCTCGCGCAGGCGGACAGGACCAGTGCGACCGCGGCCAGGCCAGCCGCGCCCCATATCTTTCGCATCCGGATTTCTCCTTCATAGTGCTAGTGAGCTCCCGTAGGGTTCACGTGCCGGTGGGCCCTTTGGTTCAGTGGCTGCGCAGGCCAGCAGATATACGCGGGCCGCGGCTGCTCACCGTGCCCTGGGTGCTGAACCAGTGACGCCGCTGGTCCGTGATCATGAGCAAAGGGACAAGTGATGGGAGCTCCGGGTGGCCGTTCGGCAGATCGAGGTACCTGCACGCCTGGCGCGGCGTCTGAGCCCTCCCTCGTTCGCCCTGGCCGGGATCACGGTCTTCCTTCTCTGGGTTGCCGTCGGCGGACTACTCAGGCAGGGCAGCCTCGGGACCGTGCTCTCGGCAGGCTGGGCCGAGCTCGCCGCTCCGCTCCTGGTGGGGCTGGTCGTCCTGACCGGGATCTGCGAGCGGATCTGGCCGGCCGAACCCCGTCCGGTCCTGGCCCGCGGACACGTCCAGGACACCTGCTTCCTGGCCCTGCACGCCATCGTGGTCATCCCCCTGATGACGCTGCTCAGCGTCGGGGCAGCGACCCTGATCGGGCACGCGCAGCGGATCGAGCTGCGCCCGGCCCAGAACTGGCCCGGCTGGCTGCTCGTCCCGCTCACGATCGTGGCCATGGACGCAGCGAACTGGCTGGCCCACTACGCCGACCACCGGTTCGATGCGCTGTGGCGGTTCCACGCCCTGCACCACAGCCAGGAGGAGCTCAGCGTGCTGACCTCGTTCCGCGCGCATCCTCTCATGCACACGACCGGGTTCCTGCTGGCGTCCATCCCGGTCGTCGTCCTGATGCCCGGGCGCGCTATCGACCCGGTGCTCATCACGGCCTACGTCTGCGTCGGCACCCTGCAGCACGCCAACCTCCGCTGGACCTTCGGCCCGCTCGGCCGGGTCCTGGTGAGCCCCGCGTACCACCGGCTGCACCACGCGACGGACATCCAGGACGCGAACCTCGGCGTCGTGCTGACGATCTGGGATGTCCTGGCCGGCCGGGCGAGGTTCCCCTCCCGCGCCAGCCGCGTCGGCCGCACCGGCCTGGACGGCCGCCCGGTCCCCGTCGAACAGGACAACCCGGCAGCGCGGCCCCTGCGGCTCATGGCCTGCCAGCTCATCGAGCCTTTCCAGGCCCAGCGCTGACCTTGATCTAGTGGGAGGGTCCCGCCGCCGTCATGTCATGCCTGGTGTAGTACCTCGACGGTGCCGTTGCTGCCGTCGACCCTGACCCGGTCGCCGCTGTGCAGGAGCATGGTGGCGTTGCCGCATCCGACGACGGCGGGGATGCCGAGTTCG
>Ga0302181_10003068_pt1 | contig 11596 bp, 7 predicted proteins | sample I_Palsa_E3_3_FD_198786 | JGI IMG/M metagenome (GOLD analysis project Ga0302181, IMG submission 198786) | Peat permafrost microbial communities from Stordalen Mire near Abisko, Sweden - I_Palsa_E3_3 | ecosystem: Environmental > Terrestrial > Soil > Palsa > Peat permafrost | place: Sweden: Abisko... | reverse complement strand
ACTGTAAGCACCGGGTGTGCCTTCCCGGCCGGCGTTGGCCCGCCGGCCTTGCTTCAGAGCCTGTTCTGGATGATCCGGGAAGGTACACCCCCTTCCCGGCAGATCCACAGGTTTCAAGCATTCCTCCGTTATGCGCCTGGCAGCGAGTGGCTGGAATCGCCCGTCAGCGTTGCGGTTGGCGGACTCGACAGCAAGGATTTCCTGACCTGCCTGCTGCAACTCGACCCCAGCCTGGCCGCTCTGACAACCGCAGAGCGCAGAGAACTGCACAGCGCGCTGCAAGGCATTCCTCGGCTCGCCGAGCTGTTCTGCACCGTGCTGCGATCCTCCCCGAATCGCTGGAGCGCGGGCAGCCTCGTGCGCCGCCTAGCCCGGGACGGGGCCGGCGAGGCAGAACGGGTACTTGCCGAGGAGCTCGTCAACAGCCTGACCGATGAACAGCGGTGTGTCCTCACGGGTCTTGCCGCCTACGGCACGCCGGTTACCGGCGAGCAGCTGGAAGACCTGCTCGAAGGCGAACGGCCGCCGGGCGAGATCGATACGACACTGAAAGACCTGACCCGGATCCATGTGGTCAGCCGGGCCGCCAACCGGTATTACATCTCGGCTCTCCAGGTCCAGGACGCGCTCACTCAGGTACTTGGTCCTGACGGGCCGGCACATCTGTGGCGCCGCGCCACGGATGTGCTGTCCGCGAGCCGCAAGGAAGACATCCGGCGGCCCGAGGACCTAGAGCTGCATTTCGCCGAGCTGGACATCCTGATTCTCAGGAAGCTCTGGGGCTCATCGTATGAGCTCGTCAACGCCATCGAGAAGCACCTGCAGCAGTGGAACGCAACGGCGGCGCTGCTCAAGTACCGTGAGAACATCGCGGGTAAGCTGCACTCCAGCTATCAGGAGATGGTGAACTACAACGCTCTTGGCTGCAGCTACTTGTCCAACGCCGACTTTTACCGAGCGTGGTCGGCATTCACCAACGCACTGCAGCACGCAAGTGCTGTAACGGATGCGGACCCGCACGGCCGGCGGAAAGTTTGCCTTAACCTGGCTGCTCTGCACTTGTCTGCGGGCGATGCAGACCGGGCCAAAACGGGCTATCTTGATGCCCTGGCCCTGGCCGGAGAGCACGATGACAAGCTGGACCGCATGGCGGCTATGGTCGGCTTGTCGGACTGCTTCCGGCGCCACGGCCAGTACGACGAAGCAATCAGCTACGGCAGAAGTGCGCTGTGCGTCGCTCAGGCCGAAAAATCATCGTGGGCCGCTGATATCGCGATAAAGCTGGCGCGGTGGCATTCGGAGCTGGATCAGCGAAGTGAGGCTCGCCGGTTTTTTGAAATCGCACAGCGAGAGGCTTTGGAACACCCCAAGGATCTGGCTTTGCCGGTGCGCTGCCTTGACGGACAGGCTGATCTGCTGCTCGACGACAATCGCCCCGATGAAGCGAGGAACGTCGCTCGGCATGCTCTCGACCGGGCGCTAGAGCTGAACAACGCGGTTACCGTGGTGCAGGCCCGAACTACTATGGCCATGGCCTGTCTGCTCGACGACGACGCACCGGCGGCTGCCCGGGAGATAAACCGGGCCATCCCGTACCGGCGGCCGGGTCGGTCCCTGGTCCTCCTGGCCCTGCAGGCGCTGACCGCACTCAAGGCAGATCCCCGCCAGGGCGAGGCGAAGAAGCTGTTCGAACAGCTGAAAGAGGAAGCAGTCCAGCGCCGGACGCGCGACCAGCAGGATTTCGCGGCCTGGGATTTCGAAGGGCTGGCCATCTGCGGAACACTGGTCGGCCAGGCTGGATCACTCGACCCGGCCATCGCCGCGTTCCGGCAAGCCCGCGAACAGGCGATGCCGCCTGGCCTGAATGCCAGGATGCGGTTCTGGCTCACCATCGTGCAGGCGAAAGCCCAGCCGGCGCAGCTGGATCCGGTCCTGGCCGTCGTGTTTAGCCCGGCCGCACGCCCAGAACGGCCGTAACGCTATAGCCAGCCTTCGTCCCGTGCTCGCATCAATGCCTCGACCCGGCCGCCGACGCCCATGTCACGGTAGAGAGCGCTCAGCAGCCGGAACATAGCCCGCTCGGAGTATCCGGCCTCATCCGCGAGCCGGGCCACAGTACTCCCCGCCGCCAGCGCACGGAGCCAGGAGAGCCTTTCTGCCGACAGCAGTCGCGCTGAGCCAGCGTCTAGCCCGACCCCCGAGACCAGTGCGCTCGTCACTACGGTAGGGATAATAGATTGCCCGTCAATGACGGCCGACACGGTCCGTCTGAGGACCTCCGCCGACGCGCGGCGGGCCAGCACGGACTGTGCGCCAGCCCGCACCGCACGAACTCCAGCCGCAACTGACTCCTGCTCAAGCAAGACCACGACGGACAACTCCGTCGAACTGATCGTGGCTGTCTCGGCCAGAATCTGCCAGTCTGCCTCACCGAGCACGCTGAGGACCATGACCGCACGGGGAGCCTGTCGTATCCAGGTCAGTGCGTCGCCCGGCGTCTGGACCACATATCCAGCCGCGACCAGGGCCGCGACAGCTCCGTCCCGAAACAGAGGCAGCGGGTCGACCACCGCGACCTGGACGGCCACCAGGCAGGATGCTCCGTTCATGTCGAGTGTGACGCTCGCTGGCGGCACGAGACGTGCAAGTAGTCGCAATCCTGTCAGCTGTCGGTCAGATGCAGGTCGTTTTCTGTCATGGAACCGCGCCTGCTTGCCTGCTTATCGTCAGCCTGAATCGTCGGTAGTGGGGAGGCTCCCGTGGTCCATGACGACGACTCTTATCCGATGGGGGAAATAGATCCCGCGCGCGAGCAGCTCGAGTACCGCGCCCCGGGCAGTGACCGGATCAGAGAGCTAATCGTGAAAACCGCGCGGACCAATCCGGGCTGGGGGCGGCAGCGGATCTGGGAGGAACTTAACGAGGAGGGCTCTGAAGTCGACCAGGAGGAAGTCAACTGGGTGCTAGCTCAGCACAGGCTGCGTAATCTCCGTCTCTAACTGCCTGAGCCGAAAACCTCACCCTCAACCCACAGCAACGCTGCCGGTCTGACCTTTTCTTCTTTTGCTCCTGACCGTCCAGGGTGCAGAATTAGCCGAATCCACTCATGGCGATCCTGCTCGCATCGGCCATTCTGTGGTCGGAGAACGTTAACGCGTCCATATTCGGCGGTCTGCGCGCCTTGAGCGCCTACGCCACGACGCCCGCAACACGCAGAAGCGGTCGACCTCGGGCCGTCCTGGGAGATCGTCGATGCGCAGAACGACCTGCTCTGTGCGCAGCCGCCGGTCAGTGCCGAGCCGGTCAATGCCGGCCAGATCGGCGAGTAGGCGAGCGGTTATCAACGGGGCTTCGCGTAGTTGACCGCCTGGCCGCCCCCCGGTTACGGTCCAACGCGCCAGCCGCCGACCCGTATATTTATACATCGGTGCTTCGGGGTGAAGTCGTCCGCATCTGCCGCGATGAAGGTGGTCGCTGACCGCAGCGACGGTTCGACACAGGCCTCGGCAAGGCGATCCTGGTCGCATAGCGTGACCTGGCAACTCCCGCGGCCATGGCGCGCACAGCCGCTGTTCTGACGCAGGTCGCTGCTCCCGCACATTGTTTATCGTGGCGCACAGAGCTGGGTGACCTGCGCGCCAAATTTCTGCGCTAACGCCTTTACTCCGATACCATAGCGATAGCGCCGCGATTATTTTAGGATGCATGCGACCCGTATGCCCCAGTAACATATCTGCCAGGCCAACTTGGCCGTTGACAGCAAATCCGGGAGTCAGCTTCCGCATCATCATAATGAGAGCACGCGGTGATCCTATGACCATTCCCTCCCGACGGACGCCGGCTGAGGCCATCCAGCGCATGCACGAGCTGAGCCTGGAGGCTGGCCCGCACATCACGGGCCAGCACGTCACCTCGAAACTCGTGATGAAGCGCTTCGCGGCGCCAGCGGGACGGGACAAGGGCCAGATCTGCTACATCAGCCTGGACCACCCCGATCAGACGTACCTGCGCGGCCCTGCCGGCTGCGGCAAGGTGGACGATTTCCTCAAATTCGCCTCCGGCCTCCTTGAAAAGTTGTGGAAGAAGACCGAAGACCAAATGCATGATGCACTGCTGGCTGTTGATGCTGGCACCGTGCTGGGCAGTGAGCGTCATTCAGCCACCATTAAGGACGCCATTGCGCTGCACTTCGCCCGTAGCCTGGCTACACGGCAAGTGAGTGAACGGCTCTGGCGGCAGGTGGTCCTCCAGGAGCGGACACGCTGGCTCCGCACCCCGGCCGGTCGCCGGGAGCTGCAACGGCTTTTCCGCCGGCGCTATGGGCTGGACGCCGCCGGACTCGCGGCGCTGGAAATCGTGCTGGACGAGATCCTTGCGCCGTCAATGGAGATGTGGAACAGCGGCGCAAAGTTCGCCGAGGGGATCGAGTACATGCACGATCACGCGCAGGCGTGGCTCCGCACGCAGTAGCTGGAGATCCTGACCCCTGGCACTGGCGAGTTCCTGATGGGGGACGTTCCCGCGCTCACCGTCCAGCGCGGCGTTCCCCGAGTGGGCGTGCTCGGCGGTATCGCGCTGCATGACGCCAGTTCGGTGTTCATGCCACTAGGGCCCCGCCATGTTGCCGGGCTTGGAAGGGTACCCCAAGCCGCCGAGCTGTCCAGCGCCCAGGTCAATGAGGTCAACACGGCCCAGCTGCTCGGCGCCATGGAACGCGTCTACATGCGACCGGGCAGCGGACTAGAGGAGTTCGTGCGGAAGATGATCGCTTCGGGCCAGGCAGCCAACGGTCAGCCAGGCTGACGGCCACCAGGGGTCAGTCACGCACTCCACGCCACTCCTAGCCGGTGCACGACAAGCCGAACGAATGCAAAGAACTGGTCATCGCTGAGGCAGATCTGGAATTACCTGCGCCCTTACCCGCCGGGCGCCCGTCAGGACTGGACTGGCGCGCCCCGGGTAATTCATGCCAACCGGGTTCACCTGCCGACATGTCGAACGAGCCGGTAAGCCACTGCTCACGAAACCCGGATTTTGCTCATCCAGTGCTCGTGATCATCCCGATCTACTCATTGATCGGCGAATCTTGCACGGCCTTAATAGGGTCCGTCGCGGGATGAGCAACGCTGGATCGTCTGCCTGCGGCTTTCCTGCTAGCGAGCAGTGTAGCGTGCCGACAATCCGTGTGACGATTGGTAACCTGGTAACGAGATACGGCAGTGCCGGATCTGCTTGCCACGGTGATCTGGCCGCGCTGTACGCCTCCTCATTCGTCTCGGCGCTGCAGTTCGACAGCCCCGGCATAGTTCTCCGCTGCCAGGGCATCGACGAGTGTCCCGTACAGAGGCCAGGCGGCTGCGTCGAGGACTTGGGCGTCGTGGAGCGAGCCGAGCCATTCAAGGCTCAGCCATGTGCCCATGCCGTGCGTTTTGCGCGGGCTGACGATGATTTTATGGATCCACGGCAGGCCGATGCGGGCCTGGTCGGCTGGCGGGGTGGTCCGGAGCAGGCCGATCAGGTTGTCGGCGGCATGCCAGTGGCCGGCTGCGTGGAGAAGCCATCGCTCGATCTGGGTGGCTAGTTCGAGTGGTGCGGGCCAGCCGTTGCGGGCGGCGCGGAGATGGCGGCCATCGGGTTGCCGTCCGAGGTGGCCGCGGTGGGACGCGGGACAAGCTCAGCGAGAGCCTGATCTCCCCAGCTGCGGTCGTCGAATACCTGCACTCCGGCGTCGGCGGCGTCGAGGATGACGGTCATCATCGCCTGCCAGGCAGCTTTCAGCACGGCGCGGGCGCTGGAGGAGTAGGTGGCCGCCACCGTCATGGCCCTGAGTGTCTCAGAGAGCGCCCTCGGCTGGCTGACCAGGCCTGCGACGAGCGTGGTCAGCAAGCGGGGTTCTACCGTTCCCGCTTCCAGGAGGGCTTCGGCGACTGCGTACTGGTCATCGTCGTGTTGGTCGTAGCCCTCGTTGCCCCAGTGGACGGCGGCCCGGATATAGGCGTCGAGCAGGCTGTCCCGCAGGCCGCGTGCGGTGGCTGCCATGCAGCAGCTGCTCTGGGCGGCACCGCAGGCGGCGATGAGGGACGGGGCAAGGCTGTCGAGCAGCAGGTCGCCTGCCGGGCAGGCGGCCAGGGCGGAGGCGAGAGGACCGTCGAGCCGTCGGCGGCTTCGCCGTCCTGGCGGGAACTCCAGCGGGCCTAGTGCCACGTCCCGGGCCCCGGCTTCGACCGCAGTCCACGCGATCGAATGACGGCACCGGTTACTGCCTTGCGGCCCGGGTCCGCATGGCGTGGTCCATACCGGCTCCAGGTTCCTGGCCAGGATCATCCTGACCTCAGTGAACGGGCTTTGCGTCGCCATGGCCAGCAGCTGCGGCAGTTCCGCCAAGTCGTCGTCATCGAGCAGGGCGGTGTCGTCCCCGGGTTGGGTGAGGGCAGGCATGAGCAGGAACGCTGCGGCACTTGCCGCGGATCGGTCCGCGCTGAATGGAGCCATCGTGCCCTCGAACGAGCCGGGGCCGCTCACCGGGTAGAGCAGAGCCTCGATAACGGTGGTGGCTGCCCACTCGGTATCCTCGCGCGATATGGTGCGAGGCCGCTGGACGGCTGCTCGCAGCACGGCTGCGGCAACTGCCGTAGCGGCCTGCGCCGTTTCTGGACTCAGAGCCGATTCCCCGCCGGTGAGCGTTCGGGCAGCCGGGGCGTCAACGGCAATCGTCGCTGCCGAGGGCAGGGGCGGCGGCACGGTCATGTACGGCGGAACGGGGCGCGGGCAGTAAGCGTTGATGAGCCGGTACGTCTCGGCGCTGCGATCGAGGTCATCGCGTGCCCCGGCCAGGGGCGCGTCCAGATCAGCCGGGGGCTGCCATTCCCAGATGGTGTTCCCATTGGCGCCGGGTCGCGCGATGTAATTACCGGTGTCAAGCATGCTCGCCCATCGGCGGGCGACCGTGAGGTCATGCCGGTCTTCCGCGGACCCAGGAGGCGGGGCTGTGCCGGGTGCGCGTGCGGCCTGTCTGTATTCGGAGCCTGCAGCGAGCTGGATGGACGTGGCTGCGGCTTCGACAAGCTTCCTGCCTGCCGCGCGGAGGGCGTCCATGCGGTCCTGGTCACTGGTGCCGGCGGCGGTGACGGTGAGCATCGCGGCCAGGTCGGGCATGGCCCAGCCGCGTCGGCTGTTGCCTGCCGCGGAATCGTCGCGGCCTTGGACGTGGATGCCTGATTCCATGACGGCCTTACTGAACTCAAGCTGCCACGCGGCGGGGCTGGCCAGGAACGGGTCGGCCTCGTCGGTGACCTGCTCGGCATGACGGGTGAGGAGGCCGACGACGAGGCCGGGCATGGCAAGGTTGTGCGCGTCGCGCAGCAGTGCCGCTACCAGGGCGGAAAGCGGTGTTCCCTGCTGGAGCCACTGGTCGGCGATGTGCTCGACCGCGAGCAGTGCGCTCACGCACGAGTAGGGTCCCACGGCCGTTCCGCGATACCACGCCCACACGTGCGCGTCGCCGATGAAGTACCGGTCTTCCACGTCTGGGATGTTCAGTTGGACGCCGGGAATGGCAGCGGCAGCACGGTTTACGCGGGCCGGGGCGACTCGCGAGTTGGCGGCATGATCAAGCATCCGGTTGATCAGTGCCAGCGCGCGGACGGGGTCTGCGGGAATGAGCCGCCAGAACGGGCCGAAGCGCCAGTCCGCGAACGGGACGCCTATCTCCCGCCCGTAACGGTGATGGCGTATCCCCATGTTGAACCCGCCGGTGTAGGCGGTGGTGGCCGGATCTTCGATGTAGTACGCCTCGGTGAGCTCAAAGAGCAGGTCCAGGTCCGTCGCCGCTAGGCTCATCATGGCGTCGAACCGCTCGACGCAAGGTGCCAGCCCGCCAGGGCGGCCCGCCGCCTGGCTTCTGAGGAACTCTCTCGCCCTGTCGTTCATGTCAGCGCCCAGGAGCGCCAGGCACTCGAGCCTCGCATCCGAGCCGATCAGATCAGAGCGCAGCAGGTAGTCCCTCACCTGGACGCGCAGCGGCTGCCATTGCGTGATCCTTACCGGGCCGCCTTCAGTGATCTCTGCCCGGCTGACGGCCCGCAGCCAGGCGGTGATCACATTGTCGGCCTGGCTGCGGGCCTCGTAGCTGGCTTCCCGTACTTCCGCGGCATGCTCGATAAGGAAGGCGACGACGGGAGCGCCGATCACGGGATCGATGACGACTTGGTCGCCGAACCGCTGAGTCACCAGCCGCAGGACGCGGCCCAGCACGGCGCCGCCGGGCTGGAGAAGATCGCCGGTACATGCCTGGATGATTGCCGCGGCAGTCCCCGTGGTCAGCGCCGCTTCCCAGGGCAGGTCCGCCCACCGGTCACCGGAGGCGGTGGCCAGGGCGTCGAATTCCAGCTTCAGGTTCCTTGTCTGCGCGGCCAACGCCGAGTCATCAGCCAGTGGGGAAACCAGTCTGGCCTGGCACGCGAGCCGGGCGGCGCGTAGCGCCCACCGGGGAGCGCCGGCCTCCCGCAGGGCATCAAACCCGTGCCGGGTGAAGAGCCGGGCCAGTGCGAAGTCACGAACCGTGTCATTCGAGAACTCATCGCCAGCCCGGAACGCGAAGTGCGGACCAGCGGGCAGTAGCATGCCGTCCGACCTCAGCGACGGCAGCGCCCGGGGATCAGCCGTCGTCAGCGGTGCGGGTCTGGTGCCGCGGCGCGCCAGGCGGAGCCGCGCCAGCCCGGTCATCACGTCCTCCCGCCCGTCAGGAGTGGCCCCGCCAGGCGAGGGCTGGTCACCGTTCCTTACCCAGGCGTGCCAGACGGCCCCGAACACGCCGGCTTCTGACAGGGACCCGTCAGGCAGTGATGCGACAGCATTACCACGCAGCAGCACGTCGATGATGCCCAGGCGGCGCAGCAGCCACGTTGAACGCTCATCGGCGGCCAGCCGGTTCAGCTCGGCGAAGGCCTGGCGCACCCCGCGGAGCTCTCGGTCAGTCAGGGGCGGTACTTCCATCCCGCCCGGGACGGACGGCTCGCTGTCCGTGCCAGGCTGGCGCACCGCCGTCCCGGTTAGCGCGTCCACGACGGTTTCGCGGGCATCATCGCGAGTCACGGCCACGAGCCCCAGTCCGACCTGTGAGGCAGCCCTGGCCAGGTCGCGAAGCAGGCCCGGTCCGGTCTCCTGTGCGACCTCGGCACCGTCCAGGACAACGAGCCGGACAGGCGCGACCGGCGTGGCCGCGAAAACCGCACGCGGCGATGCCTGCAGGAGCTGCCCGGCAGCTGCCCCCGTCGCGGCGGGTACCAGGTCCCGCAGGCTCAGCGCGACCACGGTGCCACCTGCATTGCGGATCTCGTCCGCCGCGGCCAGCACGATGGCTGACTTCCCCGCGCCCGGCTCGCCGTGCACCACCAACTGCCCGGCATCCCGGCCTGCGGCGCTCATCGCCTCGACCAGCCCGGCCCGGGCATCGCGGCGGTCAACGGCCAGTTCCCGGTTCCCTGCCTGACCGCGGGGCTGGCGGGCAGCCAGCGAACGGCGCGTCCGGGCCTGAAGCGATTGCTCCAGTGACTCCACCACTTGCCACGACGCGCGCAAGGCCGGCGATGCCGCAACCCGAGCACGGCCGGACAGGTCACGCCGAAGGATCTCCTCGGTGACGACCGCCGAACCGGTCGCATAGCCGGCCGATAGCTCGTTCAGCCGCCGCCGGAGGTCATCAGCGGCTTTCGCGTTCCCGGCGAGCGGCACCAGACGGGCGACCAGGCTGGTCCGGCCGGCCGCGTCATCACCCTCTAGCCCCGGTCTTCGCACATGATGTTGGATGCGAGTGGCGGCTGGGTGATGGGCTGACTGCTGGGTCGTTACGGCCTTGAGTGACGTGCGGGGAATGGCTGGCCTGATTGCTGGTTGATGTCTGGCGTGAGCGGGATGTTAAGGACTGGCTGGGGGCGCGGGCGGGCGCGGGCGGAGATCGCGGTTATCCGCGTGCTGGAGAAACGGCTGGGTGCGTTGCCAGTGGTGGCGGAGTTCGGGCGCCGGCTGCGGGTCGCGGAGATCATTGATGAGCTGTGCCCGGTCCGGCCGGTGGCCTGGATCTCCCATGGTGAGGTGATCGAGGCGCTGGTGGCTAACCGGCTGACCGCGCCGGCGCCGATGGTGCGGGTGCAGGAGTGGGCTGCGGCGATGGCGGTGGATGAGGCGTATGGCATCTCCCCGGAGCTGCTCAATGACGACCGGATCGCCCGGGCGCTGGATGCGGTCGCCCCGCATCTGGACGAGATCACCGGCAGTGTGGGGGCGGCGGCGATTACGGAGTTCGGCGTGGATGTGTCGCGGCTGCACTGGGATCTGACCTCGATTTCCCTGTACGGGGCCTACTCGCAGGCTGACCTGGAGTACCCGGCGCCGCGGTGGGGGCATCCCAAGGACCGCAGGCCGGATCTGAGGCAGATCCAGACCGGGCTGGCGGTCAGCGGGGATGGCGGGATCCCGGTGTTCCACCGCGCCTATGAGGGCGGGGCCGCGGAGGTGGCCCAGGTGGTGGGGGCGATGACCGCGCTGAGGCAGATCGCCGGGCCGCGGTCGTTCCTGCTGGTGGGCGATTCGAAGCTGATCTCTTATACCAACGCGGCGGCGATGAATGCCCAGGAAGTGGGGTTCGTCGCGCCGCTGGCGGCGGCCCGGGTCCCGGCCGGGTTGTTCGCCGCGCTGCCGCCGGGGGCGGGCACGGTGGTGGACTATGCCGCTGGGCGCGACGCCAGTAAGCCCGCCGCCGCCCGGGGCAGTTACCGGGTCCTGGAAGACGGTGGGATGGACCTGGCTGGCCCGCGCAAGGCTGACCCGCCGGTGCATCTGCGCCGGATCCTGGTGTACTCCTCAGCGAACGCCACGGGCGCGGCCAAAGCCCGCGCACTCAAGCTCGCCAAGGCCACCGAAGACCTTGACCGGCTGGTGCGCACCGCCGGGACCCGGTTTCACCCCACCGCCGATGCCGTCGCTGCCCGCGTTGCAGCGATCGCCGCCCAGCGCCGCGTCAAGGCGTACCTGCGCACTACGATCAGCCACGGCCCCGCCGGAAAGCCAGTGCTGTCCTGGCATTTCGATCAGGCCGCGATCGATGCCGGGGCCGCCACCGACGGCTGGTATGCCCTGCTGACCAACCTGGACCCTGACCAGGCCGGCCCGGCGGAGGTCTTCCGCCGTTACAAGGGCCAGCATGTCGTTGAACGCCGGTACGGCGAGTTCAAAGGCCCCCTCGCGGTCGCCCCCTTGTTCTTGAAGACCAACCGCCGCATCGCCGCCCTGATCACCGTGATCTGCCTGGCTCTGCTGATCTTCTGCCTGGCCGAACGGCAGGTCCGCAACGCCCTGCACCCTCACGGCGAGATGATGACCGGCCTGCCTGGCTACGGCCGAACCGCCGCCAAGCCAACCGGCCGGACCATCTTCCAGGCCCTCGCCGACCTGCGCCTGATCCCCGCCCACGACGGCAACCCCGCCATGATCCCTAAACCCACCGGCGTCCAGGCCCGGCTGCTGGACCTCCTCGGCATCGACATCAGCCGACCCCGCTGGCTCAACAAGTGAAATCCCATGTGCGAAGAACAGGTCT
>Ga0302181_10003061_pt1 | contig 11612 bp, 10 predicted proteins | sample I_Palsa_E3_3_FD_198786 | JGI IMG/M metagenome (GOLD analysis project Ga0302181, IMG submission 198786) | Peat permafrost microbial communities from Stordalen Mire near Abisko, Sweden - I_Palsa_E3_3 | ecosystem: Environmental > Terrestrial > Soil > Palsa > Peat permafrost | place: Sweden... | reverse complement strand
GGTGCCAAGCCCGCCCCACAGCTCGACGATGCGGCTGACCGCCTCGCTGACGAAGACCTTGGCCCGCAGCGACGGCTCAGTGTCCCGTCGGCCCCCCGCGACCAGCCGGGCACTATGCCAGATCGGCGCCCGGGCGGCCTTGGCGGCGCTCTGTAGCTCCCGTCGGACGGCATCAGTCAGTCCGCCCGCGAATGCCGCCTGCTGGCGGGGGATGACAACTGTGTCAATGAAATCAGCGATGTCCCTCTGTGACTGCTCGACGTGACTCGGGAGGGAGAAATCGATCGGCACTGGTTTACTCCTCGGGGATGATAACGGGAATCTCGCTTCGCCAATCCGCCCGGCAGAGATGCCTGGGCGGTCAGATCAGGCTCGCCAGAGATTGCCTCCCGGCCTGGTGACTACGATGTTGGGTATCGCCGCGTAGCGCGACAGCCTGCATATGGCGAGAGCGATCTCCGCGATATCGTCGACCCGGATCATCTCGGCTGGGTCCAGCCGGTCTCGGATCCACGCGGTCATGTCCGTATCCACGTAGCCCGGCGAGATCGCGGTCGCGTTCACCCCGGCCGTCCCCTCGGACGCGGTGATCGACTCGCACAGTGATATGAGCGCCGCCTTCGTCGCCCCGTAGGCGGCGAGTCCCGGCTCGCTCGCGGTGCCGGTGATGGATGCGATCGCAATGATCTTGGCTCCAGGGTGCGGCTCGTCGATCGCTGCTGCGCGAAGGGCGGGGAGTAGGCACTGAACGAGCTGGAACGGCGCTCGCAAGTTGACCGATACCTGAGCGTCGAGACGTCTCAGCGGATAGTCCTCTAGTGTCCCGGCTATGCCCGCACCTGCGGCGATGACCAGCACATCGAGCGCGTGAGCTAGTGAAAGCTGTGCGTTCGCCAGAGCCTTCACGTCTTCCGGATCAGCCATATTGGCTGCTATCACGCGGACTTGACCGCCGCTGGCGCGTAGCTGGACGGCAGCGGCGTCAAGGGCTTCCTGGTTCCGCCCGGAGATGGTGAGGTCATAGCCAGCCGCGGCAAGGCCAGCCGCTATCGCTCGCCCGATGCCCCGGGAGCCGCCGGTGACCAGTGCTGTCCGGTGACTCACAGGCCGACGGCCCTGGCGATGGCCGCCAGTCTCGCCAGGGATTCGCCGGCGGGGAGCGTCTCGAGGAGAAAGATGCAGGCATCGGCGCCCATCTGCTGGTATTCCTCGACCTGTTGCGGGTCGGGGGACATCCCGAAGACCATGACCGGCGTGCGGTCTCGCCCGGCTGCGTCGCACCTGAATCGCAGTTCTGCGATCCTGTCCTTCATGCCGGGCATCGGCGGCCAGCCTGGGTTGGGCGCCCAGGCGTCGCCGTATTCGAGCACCCGGTCGAGCACTGTCGGGCCCATACCGCCGACGATGATGGGCGGGTGCGGCCGCTGTAGCGGCCTCGGCCTGACGGTGGTGGGCGCGATGGTCACGAACTCACCCCTGTACTCTGCGACGTCCTCTCGCCACAGCTCCTTCATCGCGAGTACCCGCTCGCGAAGCAGGCGCATCCGGGTGGCCGGTTCGGTGCCGTGCTGCGCCATCTCTTCGCGGTTCCAGCCGGCCCCCACCCCGAACAGGAAGCGCCCGCCACTGAGATGATCCAGGCTCGCCACCGCTTTGGCGGTGTGGATCGGGTCACGCTGGACGAGCAGGCACATGCCAGTGCCGACGCGCAGTTCACGGGTTGCCAGTGCAGCCGCCGTCAGTGCGACGAACGGGTCGAGCGTGTGGTAGTACTCGGGGGGCAGGTCGCCGCCGCCCGGGTACGGTGTCTCACGGCTCGCCGGGATATTCGAATGCTCTGTGAAGAACAGCGAGCCGAACCCGTGGCCCTCGACCGCCCTGGCGAGATCGCCAGGGCGGATGCTGTCGTCGGTGACGAAAGTGACGATTCCGAATTCCACGGTGCGGCCCTTCCGGCTGGATGATGCTGCGCGGCGCAGCGCCGGCAGCGGCTGCTACTCTACCAAACAACCGGTTGTTAGGCTAGACCTCAGTTCCGTGGCATGCGCCTGGCGCCGGGCCAGCCGCCACCGCAAGGCACTGCCGCGCGGTGCCCCGTAGTGCGCTAGCGAACTTGACCTCTTGACCCGGGCAGGTCGGCCCGGCTAAGGTACCATACAAACGGTTGGTTGGATTACCTGCCGTACAGGAAGGAAGTCGGCGAGATGCAGGACGGGATGTTCGTAATCGATGGCGTGGCCCACACCTTCGACATGAGTGACAGCAACCTGGCGGCGCCAGATTACGCCGAAGCGTTGCGGCGCTTGCAGGCCAGTTTCTTCGCCGGGCAGCCCGCCGGATACAACCTGGAACCCGAGTCGACCCTGCGGGACTGGACGGTAGAGGAGACCGCCAGCATCCTCTTCCGCGAGTCCCGGACAGACGTGGCGGTATTTCATCCGGTACCGATCTTCTTCTTCAAGGACGGCTACTCCGGGTTCCACAAGGCGCTGGAGGCCACCAGGCGGTGGCCGCAGCGATTCATCGGCTCCTACATCGCGGTCGACCCGCTGCGGCCCGACCCGCTGGGGGAGATGGAACGCCAGTTTGAGCAGCTCGAGAATCCGGTCGGGCTCAAGCTGTACCCGGTCAGCTACCACGAAGGGACCGTCACCCCGTGGCGCATGGACGACCCGAAGATCGGGTTCCCTCTGTATGAAAAGGCCCGCGAACTGGGCCTGACCTGCATCGCGACGCACAAGTCCCTTCCGATGGGACCCTCGCCCTCCGGCGGCCACGCCTTCAGCCCGGTGGACGTGGAAGGCGCGGCCGCGGCATTCCCCGACCTGAACTTCTCTATCGTCCATGGTGGCCTGTCGTTCGTCGAGGAGACCGCGTGGCTGCTCGCCCGGTTCCCCAACATCTGGGTCAACCTTGAAACGATGAACCTGGTCCTCACCATGCGACCGCACGTGTTCGGCGAGCAGCTGGCTGCCCTGCTGGGTGTCGCCGGAGAAGACGCGCTGAACCGGATCTACTGGTCCACGGGCGCGATGAACTCCCACCCTCGTCCCGGGCTCGAGGGGCTGATGAACTTCCAGTTCACCGAGGACCAGCGAGAGCGTCACGGGATCTTCTTCCCCATCCCGCAGCTCACCCTCGCGCACAAACGGGCCATCCTCAGCGAGAACATCGCGCGGCTGCACGGCTGGGATGTTGACGTCCTCGCGGCAGGGATCAAGGGCGACGAGTTCGACGTGCCCGGCGACTCGGCGCTTCCGGTCCCTTACTCCACCACCGCGATGAAGGACTCCGTGATGACCCCACTGCCCGAGGCGGCCGACGTTGCCTGACGCTCCCCGGTGCCGTCACCGAAGGAGGAACCATGCCCCTGGTGATGAACGGCCCTGACGGCGCAAACCGCGCCGGGACCGAGACGATAATACGGATCAAGAGGATCCTCAACACTATCGGCGATCCGTGCAGTGTCGCGTCAGGGACCCCCATGGGTATCGAGGAGATGGGACTCATCAAGGAACTTCACCTCGACTCGAACGGGCACCTTCGCATCGCGATGCGCCTGACTGCCCCGCTGTGTCATAACGTCGGATACTTCAACGTCGAGATAAAGAACCGGCTCCTCGCCCTCGACGAGGTCCAATCGCTAGACATCACGATGGACCACGGGCTGGAGTGGACACCGGAAAACATCAGCCAACAGGCCCGCGAGCGTCGCCAGGCGACGCTCCGGCGCTACGGGCTCACCCGCGAATCCCCTCATCCCGTCAGATCTTCTGAGTCCTCCCATAACCTGGAATAGAGGTTCCTCGGTGTCCATTCACGGCGTCTCGTGACCTGGCGTCAGGCGAATGCGGAGAGCGGCGGTAGCAGGGCTTTCCGGTGAGGGCAACGGCGCACGCCCAGCTGACCGTCCAGGAATTGCGGGCACCGGCTAGCGCGGAAGATCTTCCACGGCCAGCGCGGCGAGCTGCGTCAGCGCTACCGCGAGGGCCAGGAAGACCAGCCGGCGCCCTCAGCCTGGTGCTCAACGCCGTCATGCTGTGGAACGCCCGCTACACCGACGCCGCTCTCACTCGACTGCGCGCCCGGGTTACCCGGCAGATGAGGCCGACTCGCGACGCCTGTCACCGCTGGCGCGATCACCACTTCACCGTCCACGGCCGGTAAACCTTCACCCGTCCGCCAGCACCGTATTGAGGCCACTGCACGGCCCGTCGGTCTCCGACCCCGACGGGAGCTAGCCCAGGACGGGGCACCTTGCTGCGCGGCGAATCCGTGCCAGCGCGGGCCAGGGACCCTGGCGCCGATTATTCCAGGGGCTTAGCGGAGGATCCCGGACCGCTCGTCCTCAGACCTGCGCCGACCTTAGTTGATAACGATTCGGGACGTTGCGGGTAGCAGGCCTACCGCACTGTTGACATAGGAACCAAACGGTTGGTAGAAATAGGAGCATGTCGCCCGCCGCGCGCGCCGCGGCCCTTTCTTAGGAGTCACATGCGAAGAGCCATACGGGTCACGTTCTGCCTGACCGTCCTTTCTGCCGTGGTCGCGGGCTGCGGGTCTAGCTCTGGGTCCTCGGGGAGCTCGAGCTCTTCGAGCACCTCGGGCTCCTCGACCGCGGCGTCTTCCGTCTCCGCGTGCATGAAGACGGCGACCGCGACGGCGGCCGCCAAGACCTATACGCAGCCGCCGACCGCCGCTAACCCGGCTGCCAAGGGCAAGACGATCGCTATCGTTGCTGTCGGCCTGTCCTCGCCCACGGTCGCCGTCGGTGCCCAGTACGTGGAGGCGGCGGCTAAGGCGATGGGCTGGAAGTACACCGTGTACGACGGGAAGCTGGACCCGGCCAATTTCCCTGTTGGCATCCAGCAGGCGATCGCGGCCAAGGTCAGCGGCATCGTCGGGATTGGCCTGGATGCGCCCACGGTCACCGCGGCCGCCAAGCAGGCAGCTGCGGCCGGGATTCCGATCGTCTCGGTGCAGGGCTGGGACCTGAACGATGTACCCGGCTCGTCCAGCGCCCAGCCCGTCTATACGGTGCACATCAGCTTCGGCAGCCGTTACAAGAGCTTCGCGGACGCCATGATCGCGTATGGCGCTACCTCGGCCGCATGGGACATCGAGAAGGCCGGATGCACGGGCAAGATCATCGATTTCTCCAATGACGAGTACGTCACCTTGGAGTTGATGCAGGAGGGCTTCGTCAACGAGGTCAAGCAGGTGTGCCCGAAGTGCACCTTGGTAGATGTGCCGTGGCTTGCCGCTGACTTCGGCCCGCAGCTGACGGCCCTTGCGAATACGGCGTTCCTCAAGAACCCGACAGCAGTGGCTGCCAACGGCGCCACCAACCCGACCCTCGGCATCACCCAGGCGGTCGTCCAGTCGCACCTCGTCGGCAAGATCCAGATGATCGGCGGATTCGGTGTCGCCGCTGACTACGACACCCTTCGGTCCAACACGGGCATCAACGCGGTCAACTCGTGGCCGCTCGAATGGTGGTCCTACGCCGCGGTGGACACCCTCAATAGCTACTTCAATAAGACGCCCGCTCGTGACGAGGGCCTTGGCTTCCAGATCATCGACCAGGCCACTGGCCTGCCCGCCCCGGGACAGAATTTCGCCCCTCCGTTCGACGTCGCCGCAGCATACGCGAAGTCCTGGGGTGTCGGCAGTTGATGCATGCCGACGACGCCGTGGTTCCCCGGGCGGCGGTAGCCGTCCGGGGTGCCACCAAGACATTCGGTCACACTCAGGCACTGGACGATGTCCACCTCGACCTAGCCTGGGGCGAAATCCACGCCCTCGTCGGCGGGAACGGCTCAGGGAAGTCAACGCTGCTCAAGATCCTCGCCGGGGTCCAGCCCGCTGACTCCGGGGTCCTGGAGACGCAGGCCGAGACGTGGGACCTGAGCCGCCACACTCCGGAAGAGTCCGCGCGCGCCGGCTTGCGGTTCGTTCATCAGGACCCGGCGATCTTCCCCATTCTGAGCATCGCCGACAACCTCGGCCTGGGCGGCCAGTTCGTGCGGGGGCGGCTGGGAACCATACGCCGCCGTCGGTCTAACGAGCGGGCCCGCGAAGTCCTGCGTGGCTTCGACCTGGACGTCGATCCGGGGATGCTGGCGGCAGCCCTGTCCGCACCTCAGCGTGCGTTGCTCGCAATCGGGAGGGCCCTGCAGGACGTCGGGGAGTCTCAGCGTGCCATCTTGTTCCTTGACGAGCCAACAGCGGCGTTGCCGGCCGAAGAGGCCGCGGATCTACTCAGAACCCTTCGGCAGCTCGCGGACAGCGGACACAGTGTCGTTCTCGTCAGCCACCGGCTCGATGAGGTTCGAGAAGCCGCCGACCGGGTCACGTGTCTTCGCGATGGCCGTAACGCCGGGACGATCGATGCCTCGGACCTGAGTGAGGCCCGGTTGGCCGAGTTGATCCTAGGCAGCAAACTGGAACAAACCGTCAACGTCAGCGCCTCCACCGTGTCGACCGAGACCGTCTTGGAGCTGCGCGACGTCTCCGGCGGCCCGATCCGCGAGGTGAGCTTCGCGCTGCACCGCGGGGAGATTGTCGGCATCGCTGGCCTTCTCGGCAGCGGCAGGACCGAACTGATGGAACTGATATACGGCGTCCGCAAGCTGCTCAGCGGAGAATTGCTGGTGCGCGGACGGCCGGTGCACGCGCCCTCCAGCTCGGCCATGGCCAAGGCCGGTGTCGCCTTCGTTCCTGAGGATCGCGGGACCGGCGGCGTCTTCCCCGACAACAGCGTGGCGATGAACCTGACCGCCGGGCAGTCCCGGCGCTACTTCCGGCATGGCTGGCTGCAGACCAGGCAACTCGCCAGGGAGGCGGCCGGTGACCTATCGAAGTACGCCGTCAAGGCCGACAGCGCCCAGGCCAGCATCGAATCCCTCTCGGGAGGGAACCAGCAGAAGGTAGTGCTGGGCCGGTGGCTACGCACCGCGCCCGCGATCCTGCTGCTGGACGAACCGACCCAGGGCATCGATGTCGGCGCTCGCGAGACGATCCTTACCCTTATCGCCGATGCCTGCCGAGCCGGCAGCGCTGTACTGATCGCGAGCTCGGAATTCGAGGAATTGTCCCGTCTCAGTCACCGGACATTGATCCTCAGCCGCGGCCGGATCGTCGAGGAGCATCCACGCGGCGCGAGCAGTCACGAGCTCCTGGAATCTGTGCTGGACAACCAAAGGGCTGATGCCAGATGAACGCTGGTGGGCGATTGACGGAGTTTTTCGAGCGGTACGCGCTCCTCGGGCTGCTCCTTCTCGTAGGCGTGTTCTTCAGCCTGAACCCGTCGACGTCCGAGTTCGACAGCTCGGCGAACATCACGGCTATCCTGAGCAACCAGTCGATCCTCGGGATTCTCGCGATCGCGACGGTCATCCCGCTGGTCACCGGGCAGATCGACTTGTCTGTCGGCCCTAACGCCGGACTGACGTCGGTGCTGTGTGCAGGACTCATGAGCAAGTCCGGCTGGCCGCTTCCCGCTGCGGTGCTGGCCGCGATCGTGGTGGGAGCCGTCATCGGAATTGTTAACGGCATCCTGGTCGCAGGATTCCGGATCCCGTCCATCATTGCGACCCTGGGCATGACCAGTGTGATCGCGGCGATCGTCCAGGCTTATTCCGGTGGCCTATCCATCACCACTGGGATCAGCCCGGTTCTCATCAACCTCGGCTCGGGAAACTGGCTCGGCCTTCCGAAGCTCTTCTACTTCATGGTGGGTGCCGGTCTCGTGGCCTGGTACTTCCTGGAGAAGACACCGCTGGGGAAGAGCCTCTATGCGCTCGGGTCCAGTCCCCGGGCCGCGCTGCTGGTCGGCATCCGGGTTCCACGCCTGACCTTCCGCAGCTTCGTGATAGCCGGGGCGCTGGCCGGCGGCACCGGGATACTGGTGATCGCCAACGTTGGCTCCGGGAACCCGGAGCTCGGCCCGAACTACACGCTGCCTGCCATCGCCGCAGCGTTCCTGGGAGCCACCGCGATACAGCCAGGACGGTACAACGTCTGGGGCACCATCACGGCCGTGTTCTTCCTCGCGGAGAGCGTGAACGGGCTGACTTTGTGGGGGGCGTCTCCGTGGCTCAGCGAGTTGTTTGACGGAGCTGCCCTGATCATCGGTGTCGGTCTGGGCATCTATGCCGGCACCGTCAGGCGCAGAGCAGCGGGCCGGGGCCAGGAGGAGGCGCACCGACCTGACTCGGGCAGCCCGCCCACCGCTGACAGCCCGCCGACCGCTGCACCGGACGTGGCGGCCGCGGACGGCGGGGAGGCGAAATCCCGCTGACCGCCGCGCCCGGCTCGTACGGTCCTCGCCGTTCCCTACGAGGAATGGGCCTCGGACTCATGCCGAATGGTGGCACGCCGGCCACAGAGATAGGTTCCGTGCCCGGCCAAGGTTCGCGGGCATCGATGTCCAGCGACAATCACGCAATGCAGAAGTGAGCGGAGGAACATGGGAACACGGGTCGAAGGCAAGGTTGCCTTCATCACGGGCGCCGCGCGAGGCCAGGGCCGCAGCCATGCCGTGCGCCTCGCGGAGGAAGGCGCCGACATCATCGCAGTGGACATCTGCCGGCCGATCGACGGAGTCCCCTATGCGGGGGGCAGCTCCGAGGACCTGGCTGAGACCGTCGACCAGGTCAAGAACCTCGGCCGCCGGATCGTGTCCATGGAGGCCGATGTACGGGACCAGCAAGCGCTGGACACGGCACTGGACCGGGGCATTGCGGAGTTTGGCCGGCTCGATATCGTCGCGGCGAACGCAGGCATCAGCTCGGCCCCGCATGCGGCCCAGGACATCCCCGAGGATATCTGGACCGACATGGTAGACATTAACCTGAGCGGTGTATGGCGGACGTGCAAGGCCGCGATACCCCACATCGTCGCGGGCGGCCGCGGCGGCTCGCTGATTCTCACCAGCTCGGCGGCCGGGCTGCAGGCCTACGCCAACGTCGCGCATTACGTCTCGGCCAAACACGGAATCGTGGGTCTGATGCGGGCCCTGGCGCTGGAGCTGGCGCCGCACAACATCCGTGTCAACAGCCTGCATCCCACCCAGGTGGACACCCCGATGATCATGAACGACTCGACGTACGCGCTCTTCCGGCCCGATCTGGAGCACCCCACGCGCGAGGACTTCGCCCCGGCGTCGCAGGCCATGAACGCGTTGCCGGTCCCGTGGGTGGAGTCGCGTGATGTAAGCAACGCGATGCTGTTCCTCGCCTCCGACGAGGCACGGTTTATCACCGGTGTCGCGCTCCCGGTTGACGCCGGCGCGCTGATCAAGTAACCGCGCCCGCGATGGGTGATCGCTGCCCGCAGGCGCCCCCGCCGCTGAACGGGCGGCGGCCGCGCAGCCGGGCGGTCGCCTCCGCGAACCGGCTGCGACGAATTTTGGAGCGTGGATGAAGCGATTTGACGGCAAAGTGGCGGTGATCTCCGGTGCCGCGCGCGGCCAAGGGCGCTCACATGCCGTGGCGCTGGCGGGTGAGGGCGCCGACGTGGTGGCGTTCGACGTGTGCGAAAGGCTCAGCACGACGATGACGCCCCCTGCCTCGCTGGACGACCTCAGGGAGACGGCAGAGCTAGTCGAGGGTCAGGGCCGCCGGTGCCTGACCGCGCAGGTTGACGTGCGAGATCTAGAGTCACTCACGGCCCTGGCTGCTGACGCGATGAGGATGTTCGGCCGGATTGACCTTCTCGCCGTCAATCACGGCATCTGGTCGGTGGCACCCAATTCATGGGAGCTCGAGGAGGAATCCTGGCAGGAGAGCATCGACGTCCTGCTGACAGGTACCTGGAAGGTGTGCAAGGCCTTCATCCCGCAGCTCCTCGCGGGGGGCCGTGGCGGAGCGATCGTGCTCACCGCATCGAGCAACGGAATCACGCCCCAACCGTCAGCCGTCGCGTACTGCGCCGCCAAGGCCGGTGTCCTCAACATGATGCGAGTCTTGGCATGGGAGCTAGGCGAGCACGGCATCCGTGTCAATGCCATCTGTCCCGGCGGAGTCGACACTCTGATGGTGACGGGGGGCGGCACGCTGGCTCAAGCCATGGCGCTGCGGCCGCGCTATCACGGCACTGACCGCAACCTGCTGCCGGTCGGGCTGCTTCCGCCGCAGAGCATCTCCGATGCGCTCGTATGGCTGCTGTCCGACGATGCGAAGTATGTGACCGGGATCCAGTTGCCCGTTGATGCCGGCTGGACTGTCTTCTGAGTCGCGAGTTACCAGTGGTCAGCCGGTGTCTCCGCACAGCGGCGTGGCTCAATGCCGCCTGGCATGGAGGGTCCGCAACCCGCGGGCTACGAGGATCGGCACGGCGGAACCGACGTTGTCGTAGCCATCGCTGACCGTGGTTCCGGTGAGATGGCGGCCGTGGACGCCCTCGAGGATGACCGCCAGTTTCATTGCTCCGAGGGCCGAATAGAAGGGTAGTTCGTCGAGGGGCCGGCCCGTGATGCTGGCGTAGCGGTGCGCCAGCTGGTCTGCAGTCGGAAAGCCCTTCCGGGTAGTGATGCCAGCGGCTACCGCGATCTGCGCTCGTTCGTCATCGTCCCGGTCATGCCAGTAGGTCAGCAAGAGCCCGAGGTCTGCCAGCGGGTCTCCGAGCGTGGACAGTTCCCAGTCCAGGACGGCCGCGATCCGGCCCTGCCCGGTGACGTCCACGATCGTGTTGTCAAGGCGGAAGTCGCCGTGGACCACGGCCGTCTCGTCACGGCTCGGTATGTTGGCCCTGAGGGCTGATAGGAGAGCGTCCATGTCCGGCAGCTCCCGGGTCCGCGAGCGATTCCACTGCTCCGTCCACGTGCGGATTTGCCGCGCGGAGTAGCCGCCGCGCCGGCCGTAGTCGCCTAGGCCGACAGCGTCCGCGTCGACCGCATGCAGATCGGCCAACGTGCGTATCAGCGCCTCAGCGATTTGCCCGCATGTCTGGGGATCAAGGTCGCCCGTATCGGCGGCGCTTCGGAGCACGCGCCCGGCAACCTCGGGCATCACGTAGAACGGCGCCCCGATGACGTCTGGGTCCGTGCACAGTGCCAACGGCTCGGGGACCGGTACCACGGTCGGCCACAGCGCCGCGAGGATCCGGAACTCACGGACCATGTCGTGCGCGCGCGGTAGGACATGGCCGAGCGGCGGCCGGCGCAGGATGTAGCTCCGGGGACCGATCCTCAGCCGGTAGGTGATGTTGGACAGTCCTCCGGAGACGATCGCCGCGTCCCAGTCATCGGCAGGATCGAGATCAGGCAGGGACGCCAGCAACCACCGTCGGGCAGGCAGGGCAGGCAGCCCCGGGAGGTCGGTGATCATGGGCCGACGAGCTGAGGCGTAGCTGCCGCGGCACGCCGCGCTGCTCTTTTCGCAATCGACATCCTACGTGCCTCCGAAGCGCCGTCGTAGATCTGGAAAGGTCGCATGACGTACATGCGTCCGATGACGAGTTCCGTCGCGGCGCCAAGCCCGCCGCACAGCTCGACGATGCGGCTGACCGCCTCGCTGACGAAGACCTTGGCCCGCAGCGACGGCTCAGTGTCCCGTCGGCCCCCCGCGACCAGCCGGGCACTATGCCAGATCGGCGCCCGGGCGGCCTTG
>Ga0302181_10003053_pt1 | contig 11620 bp, 10 predicted proteins | sample I_Palsa_E3_3_FD_198786 | JGI IMG/M metagenome (GOLD analysis project Ga0302181, IMG submission 198786) | Peat permafrost microbial communities from Stordalen Mire near Abisko, Sweden - I_Palsa_E3_3 | ecosystem: Environmental > Terrestrial > Soil > Palsa > Peat permafrost | place: Sweden... | reverse complement strand
CCCACTCCTCCCACTCGGTGACGGTCAGCGGCAGCGACGGGTCCAGGATCGTGGTCAGCGCGTCCACGAACGGCACCTGCGCCACGATGCCCGCGAAGGCGTCGGGGGCCATGTTGGCGACCGCGCCCATCAGCAGCCCGCCCGCCGAGCCGCCCCGCGCGACGAGCCGGTCCGATGACGTCCAGCCTTGCCGCATCAGGTGCTGGGCACAGGCGATGAAGTCGGTGAAGGTGTTCTTCTTGCGTAGTAGCTTCCCGTCGGTGTACCAGGACCTGCCCATCTCACCGCCGCCTCTGATGTGCGCGATCGCGTACACGAAACCCCGGTCGAGCAGCGAGAGGACGGGAATGGAGAAGCTCGGGTCCCGGGATATCTCGTAGCTGCCGTACCCATAAAGCAGGGCGGGCGCGCTGCCGTCGCGCGGCGTGCCCCTGCGGCACACCAGCGAGATCGGGATGCGCGTGCCGTCGGCGCCCACGGCCCACTCCCGGTGCTGCTCGTAGTCCTCGGGCCGGTATTCCTCCCCGGCGGGCGAGGGGAGCACCGGCTGGCGCTTGAGCAGGGTTAGCTCGCCGGTGGCCATGTCGCAGTCATAGACCGAACCCGGCGTCACCAGGGAGGTGTAGGCCAGGCGGAACCGGCCGGCCTGGTACTCGGGGTTCGCGCCGGGCCCGACCCGGTAGACCGGCTCGGGGAAGGCGATCTCGTACTCCCCGCTCCCGTCCCGCCGCAGCACCCGCAGCCCGGTCAGCCCGTCCCGCCTGAAGTACACGACGATGAAGTCCGCGAACGCGGCCACATCGAGCAGCCGGGTGTCGGCCCGGTGCGGGACCAGCGGCGTCCAGACCGCGGGCTCGGTCACCGGCGCGGTCGCGATCTCGAAGTTCTCCGCCCCGTCGTTGTGCAGGATGAGCAGCTGATCCCCGGCGTCCTCCACGTCGTAGTCCAGGCCCTGCCGGCGGGGAGTGACCACCGAGAACGCGGCCTCCGGTGTCGCCGCATCGCACATCCACACCTCGGTGGTCAGCACGCTGGCGGACTTGATGAGCACGAAGCGCTCGCTGCGGGTCAGGCCGACGTAGACGTGGAAGCGCTCGTCCGGTTCCTCGAACACCATCGTGTCCTGCCCGGCCGGCGTGCCGACCCGGTGCCGCCACACCCGGTAAGGCCGCCACGCGGCATCGACGGTCACGTAGAACAAGTCGGAGGCGTCGCGCGACCAGGCGCATCCGGCGAAGGTGTCAGGGATCTCGTCGGGCATCGTCTGGCCCGTTTCCAGGTCCTTGATCCTGATCGTGAACCGCTCGTTGCCCGAGAAGTCGGTGGAGTAGGCCAGCCAGCGCTGATCCGGGCTGGACCGGAACGCGCCGAGGGAGAAGAAATCATGGCCGACGGCGAGCTCGTTGCCGTCGAGCAGCTCTTCCTCCCCCGGCAGCGGCTGGCCGTCCGCGGCCACCGGCGGGATGACCTCGCCAGGCGCCACGGCGCGGCGGCAGTACACCGCGTACTGCTTGCCCTCCACGGTCCGGGAGTAATGCCACCATCCGCCCTTGCGCACCGGGACGGACAGATCGCTCTCCTGGGTGCGCGCCTTGATCTCGTCGAAGATCTGATCCGTGAGCGAGTCCAGGCCGGCCGTGGCCGCCTCGGCGTAAGCGTTCTCGGCCCTGAGGTAGTCGATCGTGTCCGGATCGTCTTTGCCAGCCAGCCAGGCGTACTCGTCGGTGACGGTGTCTCCGTGGAAGGTGCGCTGGCTGGGGATCTGCTTGGCCGAGGGCGGCTCGGGGAGAAGGTCGGTGCTCATGAAAACCCAGTCTAGTGACGGCGGGCGGAGCGGCTTTTGACACCATAGACCGGGTGCAAGGACACCTGATTCTCACGAACTGCCTGACGGACGAGGTCACCCGGCCGAACATCGAGCGCGCCCTCAAAGAGGACGATCTGCTCTGGCTGGACCTGGAAGACACCGGCCCGGACACGATCGCCTTGCTGCGTGAGGTGTTCAAGATCCACCCGCTCGCGGTCGAGGACGCGCAGGAGTTCAACCAGCGGCCGAAGATCGAGGACTACGACGACTTCGTCTCCCTGGTGGCCTACGGCGCCCGCGAGCTGGACCAGCCGCTGGTCGAGGTGCACGCGTTCTATGCCGAGCATTTCCTGGTCACCGTGCACCGCGATTCGGTGCCGGCCATCGGGCACGCCTGCACCACCCTGACCCGGGTGCCGACAACCCGGCGCCTGATCGCGCTCTACCGTCTGCTGGACGCGCTGGTGGACAGCATGTTCCCGTTCCTGGCCTCGTTCGATGACCGCATCGACGACCTGCAGGACGAGATCTTCGTGAAGCCAAGGCAGGAACAGCTCTCCGGGCTGTTCGCGCTGAAGCGCCAGCTGGTGGACATGCGCAAGCTCGTCACGCCGCAGCGGGACATGGTGTCCACGATGCTCACGGGGGTAGTTCCCATCGTCGGCATGACCCAGGACACCGAACGCTACGTCCGTGACCTGTATGACCATCTGATCCGGATCAGCGACCTGGTGGACAGCTACCGCGACCTGCTCGGCGGGTCACTCGAGGCGTACATGTCGATGGTGTCCAACCGGCTCAACGACCAGATGAAGCAGCTGACGATCATCGCGACCGTGTTCCTGCCGCTGTCGTTCCTGACCGGGTTCTTCGGCCAGAACCTCGGCTGGCTGGTGAACCACATAGGGTCCCTGACCGCTTTCCTCATCTTCGGCGTCGGCACCGAGGTCGCGGCCGTCATCGGGCTGCTCATCCTGTTCAAGAAACGCGGGTGGATGTAAGTCCCCGCACAGGGTCCCTCCGGTTCGTATCGGTAACCTTTCGTATGGCAGGCTTGGGGTCGCGGAGAAGCGTGGCGCCGACGCTGACGGGCGAAGCTGATGAGGCAGGGGAGAAGGAGGGCCGGGGTCGTGACGGAGTGGTCACAGGTTCCTTCCCTTGCGCGCCCGCTGCCTGAGCCTGAGCCTCAGCCGGTGCTCGCCCCGCTCACCGCGGCCGCCATCTTCCTGGTGCTGACGATCGATCCCGGCGGCGAGGCGGCGACCAGGGACCTGCTCAGCGACTGGGCCGGCCTGCAGCGGGCGGTCGGCTTCCGCAATCCCGGTGCTCCGCTGGCCTGCGTGGCCGGGGTGGGGTCGCGGGCGTGGGACCGCCTGTTCGCCGGGCCGCGCCCGGCCGAACTGCACCCGTTCCGCGAACTCACCGGGACCGTGCACCGCGCCGTGTCCACGCCCGGGGATCTGCTCTTTCACGTCCGGCACGAGCGCATGGACCTGTGCTTCGAGTTCGTGACCCAGGTCATGAGCAGGCTGGCCGGGGCGGCCACGGTGGTGGACGAGGTACACGGGTTCAAGTATTTCGACGAGCGCGACCTGCTCGGTTTCGTCGACGGAACCGAGAACCCGGTCGGCCGGGAGGCGGGGGAGGCCGCCCTGACCGGCGACGCGGATCCCGGCTTCGCCGGCGGTAGCTACGTCATCGTGCAGAAATACGTGCACAACCTGGCGGCCTGGAACGCCCTGACCGTCGAGGACCAGGAGAAGGCGATCGGGCGCTCTAAGCTGTCCGACATCGAGATGGCCGACGATGTCAAGCCGGCCAACTCCCACGTCGCCCTGAACACGATCGTCGGTCCCGGCGGGCAGGAGCGGTCGATCCTGCGGGCGAACATGCCCTTCGGCGAGGTGGGGCGAGGAGAGTTCGGCACGTACTACATCGGCTACGCCGCCACTCCGAGCGTGACCGAGCAGATGCTGGTCAACATGTTTATCGGCAACCCGCCAGGTAACTACGACCGCATCCTTGATTTTTCCACGGCAGTCACCGGCAGCCTGTTCTTCGCCCCGTCGGCGGACTTCCTCGATGACCTTCCGGATCCGCCAAGCCCGGCCGGTTCCGGGGCGGCGGCCGGGTCGGTGGACAGCGGTTCCCTGGGCATCGGCAGCTTGAAGAGGAGCAACTAGCAATGAACAACCTGCACCGCGAACTCGCTCCGATCTCCGGGGCCGCCTGGGCGGACCTCGAAGCCGAGGCACGCCGCACGTTCGAGCAGAACGTAGCCGCGCGGCGGGTGGTGGACCTCGCCGGACCCGATGGCCCCGAGCTGGCCAGCGTGAACACCGGCCACCTCAGTGACGTCGACGCCCCCGCGGATGGCGTCCTGGCCAAGCTACGTACGTCGCAACCGCTGGTCCAGCTCCGGGTGCCCTTCACGGTCAGCCGGCCGGATGTGGACGACGTCGAGCGCGGTGCGCAGGACCCCGACTGGCAGCCGGTGAAAGACGCGGCCAAGAAGATCGCGTTCGCCGAGGACCGGGCGATAGTCGAGGGGTACGCGGCCGCCGGGATCACCGGCATCAGGACGAGCTCGTCCAACCCGGCGCTCACGCTGCCCGCCGAAGCCCGCGACTACCCGAACGCGGTCAGCCAGGCGGTGAGCGCGCTCCGGCTCGCCGGCGTCGGAGGGCCCTTCTCGCTGCTGCTGTCGGCCGGCGCCTACACGATGGTCAGCGAGACTTCCGACCATGGCTACCCGATCCGCGAGCACCTGGCCCGGGTGATCGACGGAGAGATCATCTGGGCGCCGGCGATAGACGGGGCGCTGCTGATTTCCGGACGCGGCGGCGACTTCGAGCTGCGGCTGGGCCAGGACCTGTCGATCGGCTACCTGTCGCACGACGCGGACAGCGTGCAGCTGTACTTCCAGGAGTCGCTGACGTTCCTGGTCTACACGACCGAGGCCAGCGTGTCGCTCGCCGTGGCCCCGGCCGCCATCACGCGCTAGCAGGTCACTCGTATCTCGTGGGCGGGAACGGGTCGCGCTCGCCCTTGACCAGCAGCTCGTCCTTGTCCTCCTCGCGGCGGATCTCCGCCCGCTCTTCTTGCCACACCTCGGTCTGGGTGATGTCTTCCGGCTGCGGCGGCGTGTCCGTGGCCGGGGGCACCTCGTCGGGGTCGTAGGCGCCCAGGCCGGCGGCGACGCGCTCTTCCTCGGTCAGCCGGGCGAGCTGGTCATCGTTCAGATGCTGGGACGCGCCTCCGTGCTCCCGGCGGTCCCGGTGGAATCGCTCGGCGAACTCATCCGGATCTTCCCGCGGCATGGCGCCTCCTGGAGTTAGCGGCCCGGTCGTCTGGCCGGTACCGGCGGTTTGAATATCGTCTCCTGCGAGCCTACGGTGGAGGTACCGCAAGACCGACGCGGAGGGTGATAATTTCCCATGAACCTCAGCCTGATATGAGGCGGCGATCGCGGCGCGGGAACGTGATCATCATGAGCGCACGGGCCCCGATTCACCGTTCCCGCGGCCAGGAGTCCAGTCGGCTCGCCCGCCGCCGGAGGCTGCGGGGTGCGCGCATCGGTGCGCTGCTCACCGTCCTGGCGGTGACCGGGCTGGCCAGGGCCGTGCGGCCACGCTGGAGGCTCATCACCGGGCTCACGGGTTTCCTGATCGAGGTCATCGGTTTCAACCTGTTCAGCGGCGGGATGCGGGACGCCTCCTCGCTCGTGGGAATGACGCTCCTGTTGTTCGCCATGATGAAAGACGCCAGGCAGTGCAGCGGCCGCCAGGTGGGGATCCCGCAGGCCACCCGCTCGCCGTTCTGACGCCGTCGGCGGGCGGACCCACCCGGCGGCTTGCTGCATACCGCGACCACGCGCGATGGTCAGCCCCGGTCCCAGCGCACGCAAAGATCTGGCGGCTTGCGGAAGACAAGGCCCCGCGGCGCGCTGCTGTACCGCGGGTCCAGGCGCAGCCGGGGCAGCCGCTGCAGCACGGTGTCGACCGCTACCTGCGCCTCCAGGCGCGCGAGGTGAGCGCCGATGCAGAAATGCGGGCCGTGGGCGAACGCCAGGTGGCGGGCGGCGTTGGGACGGCGGACGTCGAATGCGTCCGGGTCGGTGAAGACCGAGGGATCGCGATTGGCCGCGGCGATGGACACCGTGACCTGGTCACCGGCCCGGATGGGAAGGCCGGCCAGGACCGCATCCGCGGTCGCGTACCGGTCGACGACGGCCGCGGCCGGTTCGAGCCGCAGCGATTCCTCGATCGCGGCTGGTATCAGGCCGCGGCCGGCGCGGAGGCCGAGGACCTCGGCCATGACGGCGGCGGCCAGTGGCCCGGCGACCGCACGCCGGAGCTCGCCTGCACCGCGCGGCTCGATCACCGTGACCAGGCGGCCGGCCTCGGCCCGGATGAAGGCGGCCAGCCGGGCGTGGACCTCATCGGACCGGAAGGTACGGGTGAACGGGGCCCGGTGACGCGCGTGCCGCGGACCGTCCAGCGAGAGCATGCTGGGGCCCACCACCGTGGCCGTAGAGAACCGGGGATCATCGACCGTGAACGTCCGTGCGTCGCGCAGCACCGCCACCGCCTCGCCGTACCCGGTGACCAGCCAGGCGCCAAGGACCGGTACCCAGGTGACCGGCGCGGCGGCCCGCAGCCGCGCGAGCACCGGATGAGGATCGGTTTCCAGGGCGGCCAGCGTGACCGCCTCGGCGGGAACTCCTGGCACGTCTGACATTATCGGTCTCGGTCTCGGCCTGACCGGGGAGCACGCCAACGTCGACACCGGGCAGGGTGGGCCGCCAGCGGATACCGCGGTGCCGCCCCGATCCGCGATGTAGACTTCCTCACACTCGCGGACCTCCCCGCACGGTGTCCGGTTCGGGACCTTCGGCGCGGCCGGCACCGACGCTCTGCTCAACGGGCTGAGGCGGAGCTGAAACCACTGCCGTTCGGGCCGTCGTTCAATATCCGTCAGCTGACCGATGTATTGCAGTGCAAGTTGCAGAAGTATTTGCGATGCAACAGGCACCGAATAGGTCAGCTGAGGAACCGGATAGACGCGATGGCACAGACTAGCCCGACCGAACTGCAGCAGCGTCGCTTCCGGCTGACCCGGGAACCAGCTGCGGCGGCCGAGGCCCGCGGCCAGATCCGCGCGGTCATCCGGGCCTGGAAGGTTCCTGTTGATCCGGACATCGCGGTTCTGCTCACTAGCGACCTGGTGACCAGTGCCATCATGCACGGCGACGGTGAGACCATCATGCTTGTCGTCAGGTGCTCCCGCGGTCATCTGCGCGTTGACGTCTACGACACGTCGCGTTCCCTGCCAATCGGAGTGGGCGAACCATCCGGCACGGAGAACGGACGCGGGCTGGCGCTGGTCGCCGCCCTGTCGGCGGAATGGGGCTCTTTCCGCACCCCGGCGGGGGAGGCCGTGTACTTCACGCTCCCGTTCCAGCCCGATCTGCTCGAGGCCGGCGATCGCGCGACCGTAGGCGGCACACGTGGACACAATGAGCCGTGATCCCCTCTGGCTCGCCCCGCTAGCTGCACATCCAGGAAAAGACACCAACCAGTGAAGAGGTAACGTGGGAAGCACCACCCTCAGGAGTCCGCATGAGCGGCCGGGTTCAGGTTTTTACTGGACTAAGAGCTCCCTGAGTTACGCCAACGGCAACTGCGTCGAGGTGGCCAGCCTGCCCGGTGGCGAGATCGGCGTTCGCAACAGCAGGGACTCCGTAGGTCCAGTCCTCCGGTTCACGTCCGACGAGTGGCACGCTTTTCTCGGCGGCGTCCGAAACGGGGAATTCGACGGTTTCGGCAGTTAGCGCCGGCCGGACCAGGGCATCAGGGTGGTCATCAGCATCACCTTGCCAGGCGATGACGTCGTGCGGGCAGCGGCCAGATCGGGGCCGCTGCCCGGGGTGATGGTGACCTCGTAGCCGCCGTGGGCTGTTCGCCTTTGCCGGCGACTTTCGGGAAACGCGAGATTTACTGGCCACTTCGCAAATAACGTAACAATAACGTCATACCTCGCGGTCGTCCGCGGAACCATGGATGATGCCGATGTGACTCGACGGGTGACCCTTGCCTCGAGTTACAGAATGAGCAACTCGTTATCGTTACGGGCCTGTTCGCCATAACTGAAGATTTCTTGTTCCCGAAAGAGCCCAAAGATGATGGCAAGACGTCAGGCCGGCGAGCCCCGGCTTCCTGACGAGCCGACGTGTGGCGTGCGGCTACCAAGAGATCCGCAGCCAAAGCAGCACGTGTAATAACAATGGTACCAATATACGAGAACCGCACTGCGCGCTGCATTAACAATAAACGCACCATAAACTTGCCGTCACTACAGCGAACGCTGATTAACCGGAATTACGCGAAGCTGTGGTACGGCCAGGCCGTGTCCGCGGTCGGGGACACCGTCTTTGGCACGACGCTCGTGCTGTGGGTGTCGCAGGATCTCGCGGGCGGCCGGTCGTGGGCCCCCGCCGCGGTCAGCGGGATCCTGGTCGCCGCGACCGCCGCGTTTGCCCTGGTCGGGCCGATCGCCGGGGTTTTCGTGGACCGGTGGAACCGGAAGTCGACGATGATGCGGACCGAGGTGATCCGGGCGGCGATGGTCGCGGGTCTCGTCGGGCTGTCGTTCGTCCCGGTCCGCGACCTCCCCGTCGGACTGTGGCTCGCCGCCGTGTACCTGGTCGTGTTCGTGCTGAACGCAGCCGGCCAGTTCTTCAGCCTCGCCAGGTTCGCGACGACCGGCGACGTGGTGCATGGCGAGGAGGACCGGGCCCGGGCGGTCGGCCTCGCCGAGGTGACCACGTCGGCGGCCGGGATCATCGGGCCGCCCATCGCGGCCCCGTTGCTGTTCACGGTCGGCTTCCGGTGGGCGCTGGCCGCCAACGCAGCCTCCTACATCGTGTCCTATCTGGCCATCCGCTTCCTGCGGCTGACGCCCGAGCCTCACCCGCCAGGCTCTGGCCGAGCGGGCGAGACCAGTCTGCATGCTGAGTTCTCCGTCGGGTTGCGGCTCTTCGCGCGGAACCGGTTCCTGGTGACGCTCCTGACGGTCACAATGATCTGCCAGTTCGGCACCGGGGCGATCAACGCGCTGAACGTGTTCTTCGTGACCCACGATCTGCACGCGTCGTCCTGCCTGTTCGGCGTCGCGGAGACGGCGATGGGAGCTGGCTTCATTGTCGGCGCGCTCGCGGCCGGCCATATGGTGCGGTGGATTGGCGCACGCGCGCTTACCTGGTCCGGCCTGCTGGCAACGGGTGTCCTGGCGGCTGGCTACGCGCTGCAGCGCAGCTTCGCCGCGGGCCTCGTCATGCTGGCGATCTATGCCATTCCGATCGCCATGCTGAACACAGCAGTGGCGCCACTGCTCCTCGATGCGGCACCGCGCGAATATATGGGACGGGTGATGGCGGTGTTCAATCCCGTCAACCAGTTCGCGTCCATGCTCTCGGCGGTCGTCTCCGGCTGGCTGATGAGCACTGTCCTGCGGAGCTTCCGCGTCTCGTTCGCCGGCATCTCCCTCAACTCGGTGAGCCTTATATTCATCGTCGCCGGCGGCCTGATCTTCGTATCAGGCATACGCGCATTCGCAGCCCTGCCCCCTGTTTCAGCACCCTCGGGGCGGTGAGCCTGCCGGGACCCTCGTGTCCGCGGGAAGGGTTTGAACAGTTGCCGAAATAGCGATCAATACTGAGCGTACACGTGTTCTATTTAGTACACTGGTGACGTGAATCCGACTGAGTGGGCGCGTGCTCAGGGGGTGCATCCGCAGACGGCGTACCGGTGGTTCCGGGAGGGGACGTTGCCGGTCCCGGCGGTGCGGGTGAACCAGCGGACGGTGCTGGTCTCCCCGGGCGTACCGGCCGGACCTGCCGTCGCGGCGTATGGGCTGTATGCACGGGTGTCCTCCCACGACCAGCGAGAGGACCTGGACCGGCAGGTGGCGAGGCTGACCACCTGGGCCGCGGGCGCGGGCGGTCAGGTGGTCCGGGTGGAGGCCGAGGTCGGGTCCGGGATGAACGGATCACGCGCGAAGGTCCGCAGGCTCCTGGCAGACCCGAAGGTGACCGCGGTGGTAGTTGAGCACCGCGACCGGCTCGGGAGGATGAATACCGAACTGGTCGAGTCCGTGCTCTCGGCGCACGGCCGGCGGCTGGTAGTGCTCGATGACGGGGAGGTGGCCGACGACCTGGTGCGGGACATGGTGGAGGTGCTCACCAGTTTCTGCGCTCGCCTGTACGGCCGCCGGTCGGCGCGGAACCGGGCGTTGAAAGCGGTCGGCTGCGCCCAGCGGGACATCGGCCCGCAGGCGGCTGCCGGCGGGGAGGGCGGGATGCGGAGTCATGAGTGAGCGGGTGAGCCCCGGCGCGGCCGGGCAGCAGCCCGGAGTCAGTGGCGGCGACATCCGGCGGGCCGGGTACACCAAGGTCACGGCCGGCCGGCCCGGAGCCTGGGAACACGAGCCGCCGGCCTGGCTCCGCACGGCCCGGGCTCGCAGACGCCGGCCGGGGCAGCGCCGGGCCGGGGTCTCGTGCTGCGTCTGCGGCACTGTGCGGGAAGTGCGGCCCGGGCCTGGCGGGGGACTGCACGCACCTCGTGTGCGGCCCGTGCGGCAGGAGCGGGAAACGACCGGAGGTCCCCGGCCGGCCAGGCATGATTCTGGTGCGCACCCTTGACGTGGCCGGATACTTCGACGGGTACGTCCACCGGATCGCAGCAGCCGGGGAGCGCGCCAGCGTCCACCGGGCTGCAGCTTTGGCTCGCGCCGCCTTCCCGGACGCTCCGGGACAGCCGGAGTCCTGATGGCCAGGTTCGAGATCCCGGACGGGTGGACGGTGCAGGCGTTCCAGTTTGCGCTGGACTGCACCCCGGAGCAGGCGGCGTGCGTGCGGCGTCAGTTCGGTGGCCGCCGGTACGCTCGCAACTGGGCGGTCCGCACCCTCAAAGAGGATCTGACCCGGTACCGGGAGACCGGCGAGCAGACCGAGGCCCCGTCGCTTGCCGGGCTGCGGAAACGCTGGAACCAGGCCAAGGACGCCGAGTGCACGGATGCCGGGACCGGCCAGGTGTGGTGGCCTGCGATCAGCAAGGAGGCGTTCGCTGACGGGATCAGGGCCGCGGTGGATGCCTACTGGAACTGGCAGGCCTGCCGGGCCGGGCGCCGGGCGGGCCGCCGTGCCGGGTTCCCGCGGTTCGCGAAGAAGGGCCGCGACCGGGACCGGGTCACCTTCACCACCGGCGCGATCCGGGTCGAACCCGACCGCCGGCACGTCACCCTGCCCAGGATCGGGACCGTCCGGGTCCACGAGAACACCCGCCGCCTGCAGCGGCTCATCGCCAAAGGCAGCGCCCGCATCCTCGCCGCCACTGTCTCCCGCCGCGGGACCCGGCTGGTGGCCGCTTTCCGAGTTCTGATCCGGCGGCCCATCCAGCGCCGTGCGGGTGAGCAGGCGTCGCGGGTCGGAGTGGATGTAGGTGTGCGTGTCCTGGCCACCGTCGCGGGCCAGCACGGCGAGGTGATCGAACGGGTGCCGAACCCGCGGCCCCTCCAGGCGGCGCTGGGGGACGGGATGCTGCGGCAGAAGGGCCTGGCGGGCGCACGTGCCCGCAGGCGCGGCTTGTCCGATTCCGCCCTCGGCGAGATCCGCCGCCAGCTGGCCTACAAGACCGGCTGGTACGGCTCCCGCCTGGTCATCGCGGACCGCTGGTACCCCTCCTCCAAGACCTGCCACGCCTGCGGGCACGTGCAGGACATCGGGTGGAACGACCACTGGACCTGCACCGGGTG
>Ga0302181_10003047_pt1 | contig 11630 bp, 9 predicted proteins | sample I_Palsa_E3_3_FD_198786 | JGI IMG/M metagenome (GOLD analysis project Ga0302181, IMG submission 198786) | Peat permafrost microbial communities from Stordalen Mire near Abisko, Sweden - I_Palsa_E3_3 | ecosystem: Environmental > Terrestrial > Soil > Palsa > Peat permafrost | place: Sweden: Abisko... | reverse complement strand
CGACCTTCCGTTCGCGCTGCACCTGATCCTCACCTCTGCCGCGGCCCGGCTGAGACCGTGACCGCGGTCAGCGCCAGCTCGGGGGCTGCCCCAGCCAGCGGGTAAGACGCTCGTCAGAGATGACCTATGACCTGCGCCGGCTCCGCCTCAACGGGCTGATCCGCCGCATCGAGCACACCCACACCTACGTCCTGACCCCCGACGGCCAGCGCATCGCCATCTTCTACACCAAGCTCAACAATCGCCTGCTCAGACCGCTAGCCGCCTCCGACCAGCCGCAAGCCCCGCCCGGACTACGCCGGGCGCTGACCGTGATCGATCACCACGTCGAGGACCACATCGCCCGGGCACGACTCAAGCCTGCGGCTTGAAAACATGACTCATTTGTTCAGAATCCCGGACCCAAAGCTCTAGCTGAGACACCAGACCGTAACCATTCAGAAATGTGCGCCAGAGCCTGGCTTCACTCGCTTATTGTCCATTATTCCTACCCATTATGAGGAGATTACGGACGCCGATCGGGTGGCGCGATGTCCGCCAGTGCGCCCGCCCTAAATAACTCTTCGTATTCGCCTGACCGCTAAAAATGATAATTTGCTAAAAAAGGTTAGAAATAGATGCATGTTGGGTGAATTTACGGTATTAATAACGTTATCTCCCCGGACCCCTGGAGCTTCTTTCCAGCGAGGGGGGAGACCGGATGGCGGTATCGGAGCACACGGGGCGAGTCCTGTCGCGGTCGGCGTTGGCCCGACGCCGTTCGCTCTGCTGGGTGACGCGCTATCAGCGACAGACGGTCGTAATCGATGCGATCTGCGGGCTGCTGGCGGGCATGGCCGCGCTGGTTGGTCGTTTTCCCGGCCCGACCCGGGTTCTTTACGTCGCCGTGACCGCGGGCCTGCCGCTTTTGTGGATTACCTGGGTCGCGATGTTCGGCGGATACGATCCGCGCTTCATCGGCCTGGGCTCAGAAGAGTTCCGGCGGATCATCAACTCCGGCGTCAGCCTGATGGCCGCGATCGCGATCGTGTCCTACGCCTGGAAACTGGACTTCGCCCGCGGCTACGTTCTCATTGCCCTTCCGGGCTTGGTCGCCGTCGATATGGCCGCCAGGTATGCGATGCGCAAGCGGTTGCACCGTCAGCGCGAGCATGGACGTTACATGCGCCGGGTGACGGCCGTCGGTCACGCCAGTGCGGTGGCCGACCTGATCGTGCAGCTTCGCCGTGACCGCTTCCACGGGCTGGAAGTGGTGAACGCGTGTGTGGCCGACTACACCAGCCTGACCGAGATAGAAGGCGTTCAGGTTGCCGGCGGCTTCGCCGATGCTGCCCGGGTAGCGAGCAGCACCGGCTCGGACATGGTGGCCGTGCTCGCGTGTCCTGAGATGGACGGTCTCACCTTGCGCAGGCTGGCGTGGGAGCTGGAGAAGGACCGCACCGACCTGTGCGTGGCGCCGGCCCTGATGGACGTGGCCGGACCGCGGACCACCATCAGGCCGGTGGCCGGGCTGCCGCTGCTGCACGTAGATCACGCTGAGCTGACCGGGGTCAAGCGCGTGCTCAAAAGCTTCTTCGACAAGGTCATCGCGGCCGCCGCGCTATGCGCCTTTAGCCCGTTCCTGGCCTTCATCGCTCTTGCCATCGCGTTCGATGACCGGGGTCCCGTGCTCTTTACCCAGACCCGGATCGGCAAGGACGGACAGCCGTTCACGGTGCTCAAGTTTCGCACTATGGTGCCCGACGCAGAACTGCGCCGGGAGGCGATCCTCGCGCTGGACGAGGGTGACGGGCTGCTGTTCAAGATGCGCAAAGATCCGCGGGTCACGACGACCGGCACCTGGCTGCGCCGCTGGTCGCTGGACGAGCTTCCGCAGCTTTTCAACGTGGTTCTTGGCGAGATGTCCCTGGTCGGACCCAGGCCGCCGCTGCCCGTGGAGGCCTCGCGATACAGCGATGACGTGCACCGCAGGCTGGTCGTCAAGCCGGGCATGACCGGGCTCTGGCAGATCAACGGGCGATCGGATCTGAGCCGGGAGGACGCCGTCCGGCTCGACCTGCGGTACGTGGAGAACTGGTCGCTCGCGCTCGATCTTCAGATCTTGTGGAAGACCTGTGCCGCTGTGGCCAAGGGCCGGGGGGCCTACTGACCCGCGTCGCACAAGCCATGTTCCTGCCGTACAGCAACTAAGGGAGGCATCGATGCCAGCGGGACGGGTCCGGGTGCTGTACATCGGCGGCCTGGGGCGCAGCGGCAGCACGGTGATCGAGCGGCTGACCGGGCAGCTTCCCGGGGTCTGCGCGGTGGGTGAGCTTGTCCACCTGTGGGACCGGGGCATCACTGACGACGAGCGATGCGGTTGTGGCGATCCGTTCCGCAAGTGCCCGTTCTGGCTTCTGGTGGGTAAGGCGGCGTTCGGCGGGTGGGACGAGGTCGACGTCAGCCGGGTCGCCGCGCTGCGTTCCCGGGTGGACAGGAACCGCTTCATCCCGGCCCTGGCCAAGCGGCACGTCGGCCCGGAGATGCGTCGGCGGCTGGCTGAGTACACGGGTTACTATGCGCGGCTTTACGCTGCGATTACCCAGGTGAGCGGGTGTGACCTGGTGGTGGACTCGAGCAAGCACCCGTCGCTGGCTCATTGCCTGCGCTGGCAGGCTGACGTCGACCTCCGAGTCCTGCACCTGGTCCGGGATCCGCGCGCGGTGGCCTACTCCTGGAGCAGGCAGGTGCTGCGCCCCGACACCGACCGCCAGAGCTACATGACCAGGTATTCGCCGGCCGTGGCGGCAGAGCAGTGGGACGTGCAGAACGCGGCTTTGCACCTGCTGGTCCGGAGCGGCGTGCCCACCATGCGGCTGCGGTACGAGGACTTCACCGCCGAGCCGGAACTGACCCTGCACCTGATCGCCGGCTTCGCCGGGCTACCGGCCCAGGACAGCTACCCGTTCCTGACCACCCACGGGACGTCCTGGGCGGCTCACCTGGCCGTCGGCCACAGTGTCTCGGGCAACCCGATGCGGTTCACCGCCGGTCAGGTCCCGATCAGCCGGGACGAGCGATGGCGCACCGGCATGTCCAGGGCGCAGCAGCGGGCCGTGACCGCTTTGACCTTGCCGCTGCTGGCTAGTTACGGCTACCTGGGAGGCAAGCCGTGACCGGCTGGCCGTCGGTGGGCGTGGTCCTGCCGACGCACGACCGGCCAGGTCCGCTGCGTACCGCGCTGGCCGCCGTGCTGGCTCAGGATTACCCGGGCCAGGTCTCCGCGGTGGTGGTCTATGACCGGGCCGAGCCGGACCTGGGGCTGGCTGACGGGGATCGGGTGCGGGTGGCGGTCAACGCCAGGACGCCGGGGCTGGCCGGGGCCCGCAATACCGGCATCGGGCTGCTGGACACCGATCTGGTCGCGTTCTGCGACGACGATGACGAGTGGCTGCCCGGCAAGCTCCTGGCCCAGGTCGAGGCGCTGCTGGCCCGGCCCGGCGCGGAGTTCGCGACCTGCGGCATCACGGTCGAGAACGCGGGAACCGTGCACCCGCGGCTGGCGGGCCGCGACGAGGTGACGCACGCGGACCTGGTCCGTTCCCGGATGGTCATGGTGCACTCGTCCACTTACCTCGCGTACACCGGAGCGCTGACCGGCGGCATCGGCCTGGTCGACGAGACCATCCCGGGCAGCCAGAACGAGGACTGGGATCTGGCGCTGCGCGCCGCGCGCCGCCATCCGCTGGTCAACGTCGACCGGCCGCTGGTCCGGGTGGTGTGGGGCGCCTCTTCTCACTACGCGCAGGAGTGGCAGACCAAGGCTGATTCGCTCCGGTGGATGCTGGCGCACCACCCTGCGCTCGCCGATGACCGGCCGGGCGCTGCGCGGGTCTATGCGCAGCTTGCCTTCGCCTACGCCTGCCTGCGGCGCCGCGATGAGGCGTACCGGTGGGCCTGGCGGGCGCTGCGCAGCAACTGGCACGAGCGCCGGGTGCCGTTCGCGCTCGCGGTCGCGGCGGGCGTCGTGCCCGGCGAGGTCGTGCTGCGGCGCCTGGCCGCCCGCGGGCACGGGATCTGACGTGATGACCACTCGGCTCCGCCTGCTGGTGGCCGGCCTGGCCTGCGTGGTCGTGGCCGCCGCGGCGGCCGTCGTGGTGACCGATCCCTTCTCCTCCTCACCTTCTTCCTCACCCGGCCCGGTTTCGGCCGGCCCCGCGTCCCCGGCGCCGCAGGTGGCCAGCACGGTGAACCCGGCGCTGGCCCCGGCCCCGCCGGCCAGCGGAGCCTACCTGGGCGCATGGGTCGGTCCGGACGTATTCACCCAGGCCAACGAGATCCTCGCGGTCGAGCAGCTGCAGCATCAGCTGGGCCGCAAGCTCGCCATCGTGCACACCTACCTGAAATGGCAGGCGCCCTTTCCCACCCGCAGCGCGCTGGCCTTCCTGGACCAGGGCAGCATGCTGCTGATCTCCTGGGCCGGAACCGACACCAGGCAGATCGTGTCCGGCGCCGATGACAGCTGGATCCGGACCCGGGCCCGCCAGGTCAAGGCGCTCGGCAAGCCGGTTTTCCTGGAATGGCGGTGGGAAATGGACCGGCCGAACCTGCGGTCCCAGGTGCATTCCGGGGCCGAGTACGTGGCCGCCTGGGATCACATCCGGGCGGTATTCGCCGCGGCCGGGGTGCACAACGCCGCCTGGGTGTGGTGCCCGACCGCGAACGGGTTCAGTGACGGCCAGGCCGCCGCCTTCTACCCCGGCAATAACGAGGTCGACTGGATCTGCGCGGACGCTTACCCGGCCTACGGCAGCACTGCGTCGTTCGCCTCCACGGTCACGGCGTTCCTGGGCTGGGCGTCGCACTACGCCAAGCCGGTGATGATCGGCGAGTTCGGCGTGCCGGAAAGCGACGGGGCCAGCCAGCGCGCCGAGTGGCTGCGCGCGGCCCAGCAGGTCGTGGAGGCGGACCGGCAGGTCAAGGCCCTGCTGTACTTCGACGCCAACCCCGCCGGGCAAGGACCCCAGGGCAGCTACTCCCTCACCGGTGACGCCGCGGCCCTGTCCGCCTTCCGGGCCATCGCCACCCAGCCCTACTTCAACCCCGCGGTGACCGGCAGATGACGCCGGGACGGTCGGTCCGGGTGGCCGGCCTGGACTTCGACGCCCTGTCCGAGCAGCAGGTGGTGACGCGGATCGTGGGGGACCTGGCGGATGGCCGGGGCGGCTGGGTCGTCACGCCCAACATCGACATCTGCCGCCGGCTCCGCCGCGACCGGGCCGCGCGGGAACTGGTCAGCGGCGCCTCTCTGGTCGTGGCGGACGGGATGCCCCTGGTCTGGGCCTCGCGGCTGCGCGGCGACCCGTTGCCCGAGCGGGTCGCCGGCGCCTCCCTGATCTTCACGCTGAGCGCGGCCGCATCCGGGCGGGGGAGGGCAATTTACCTGCTCGGCGGGGAACCCGGCGTGCCCGAACGGGCCGTCGTCGAGCTGGAGCGGCGCTTTTCCGGCCTGCTGGTCGCGGGCACCTGCGCGCCGCCGGTCGGCTTCGACCGTCGGCCCGACGAACTCGCGGCGGTCCGCAGGAGGCTGAACCAAGCCCGGCCCGACATCGTGTTCGTGGGTCTCGGTTTCCCCAAGCAGGAACGCCTCATCGCCGCCCTCGCCCCTGACCTGCCCGCCGCCTGGTTCATCGGCTGCGGCGCCGCGATCCCGTTCGCGGCGGGTGCGCTGCCGCGCGCGCCGCACTGGATGCAGCGGCTCGGCCTGGAGTGGGCTCACCGCCTGATCAGCGAGCCGCGCCGGCTCTTCCGCCGGTACCTGGTGGACGACCTTCCGTTCGCGCTGCACCTGATCCTCACCTCTGCCGCGGCCCGGCTGAGACCGTGACCGCGGTCAGCGCCAGCTCGGGGGCTGCCCCAGCCAGCGGGTAAGACGCTCGTCAGAGGGGCGAAAGTGCTCACCGAGCGTAGCCCGCAGCGCTTCAGGCATGGGCGAGCGCGGTCGGGCATTGTGCCGCTCGAACACCGGGTACCCGTGCCGGCGCAGGCCGAGGAACTCAAGCACGCCATCGTAGACCGGCTCGGGATCAGTAAAGAACCTGCCGCTGTCGACCACGTGCACCCGGTCGTGGCCGAACAGCTTGTCTAGCCGTTCCAGCTGGTCAGCATAGATACCGCGGGTCAGGTAGGCATGGTGCTGATGACTGTGGCTGAGGTATCCGGGCTCGCTGACGATCCGCTCCGCCTCCCCGGCCAGGCGCTCATCCTCCAGCTCGAGGGCTCGCTCGAATGGTTCGGTCTCAAATCCCCTGGCCAGTTCGTGCGCGTGGGCGGAGTAGGCGCGCTCGACCGGATCGCGGACCAGCACGAGCAGCTTGACCTCAGGAAGATCACGGCTGATCCGCTGCGCCGCGAGCGGGTTGAACATGTAGTACGGGCTCGACTCGAAGGTCAGCGGGACGTCACCGGTGGCCCGCCGGGCCCGCGCGGCCCGGGCCCGCAGCGGGAAGTGTCCCTGGTACCAGCCCAGGCCGTGGTCGTAACCGGTGTCGAAGTAGTGCACGCCCTTGTGCAGCACCGCCTTGAGGATCGCGGGATGCTGGCTCAGCGTGCGGTACATCGACGTGGTGCCGCACCGTTGCGCCCCCACGATGAGGAAACCCGGCAGCATGCGGGCCCGGTGGGTGAGACGGCCCGTGCTCACCGAGATCGAATGCGCGGCCCGCCGGGCCGCGGTCGGTGCCGACTGGGGCTCGACCTTGAGCCGCGCGAGTGGTGTGGCGGCGCTTTGTCCGGTCATAGTTTTCTCATCGCTTCCTCGATCGCAGGGATCAACCAGGTGCCGGGCTGCCCAAGTCGCGCGCCCGCCTCGGCCTGGCGGTCGGCCAGGTAACGAGCCGACAGCTCAGCCAGGTAAAGGATGGCTACCAGCCGTGCCTCGCCGGCCGTCGCGCCGAGCGGCGCGAGCCAGCCGGGGGCGTTCCGGACGCAGTCGGCGGCGGCCTCCCGGGGCGGCCGCCGGCGCCGGACCACGTCGGACTGCAGGCGGTAATGCAGGGGGTCGAAGCCGACCGGAACGCCGGTGGCGAATCGCTCCCAGTCCCACACCAGCAGCCCGTCGGCCGTGCTGGCCATGTTCCAGCCGGTCCAGTCGCCGTGCCAGGCCCCGAAGCTGAGCTCGGCGCCGGCCGCGGCCAGCGTGTCGAGCGCGTCGCTGAGCGCGGTCCGGTCCGGGCCGGCCTGGCTTGCTGCCAGCCGGGAACGGAGCCGGGCGAGGTAGTCGCTGCCGGCCAGCGGGCCGCGGCTTCTGCCGCCCACCGCGGCGAGTTCGGTCATCGCCGCGATCAGCTGCCCCGGGCGCAGGGCCTTGCGCCGCCGCCAGACGGGCAGCGCGGTCATGATGAGCACCTCGCGGCCCTGCCACTGCCCGTGGTGCAGCACCCGCGGCACGGTCAGCTCGCGGAAGTCCTCAGCGGCCAGAGTGTCCAGCGCGGCGCGTTCGGCGCGGATCAGGTCCCGGGTCAGGGGATTGACGCTGACCTTGGCGAATCCCGCCGTCTCGCCGCGCGGGGTGAGCAGCTGCAGCACCGGCTTGCGGTTGGCCCGGGCCGTCCCCAGGTGGGTGCTGATCAGCACCTCGTAGCCGAAGACGGAATGCAGATACGCCTCGATGGTGCCGGCGCCCGAACCGGCGCTGCCGGTGGCCCGACCGGCGCTGACCCGCAGTCGTCCGCCCAGACCGACGCGGGCCCCGCCGGCGGCCAGGGCCAGCGCCAGGGCCCGGCTGCCCGACCAGGCCGTGAACGAGCCGGGTTCGCCGTATCGGCGGACCGCGGCGGCGCTGGCCCGCCGGCCGGACGGCACGAGCAGCCGCGGGCGGCGCGCCGAAGGCAGCACGATGAAGTCCCGTTCGCGCCCGCGGCCCGGCCGGCCGCGGGTGAGTGACGCGCTGGCCGGCGGTGGCCACAGCACGGCGCAGACCTCGCTGAGGCTAGACCGGCCGGCCGCGGACCCCGCTGGTGCGTCTTCTGACCGCACAGCCGACCGCGCGCGGGCCGCGAATTCGGTCCCGGCTGTATCGGGTGGGATCATTGCAGTCTCGGCGCTTGCTGGACGGACATCGCAGCCGGAACGCCGGGCGTGGCCTCGGTCCCTGGCGTCCGCGCGGGACCGACGACCACGCGGGTAGTGGCGATGAAGACGGCCAGGATGAGGCTGCCGTAAATTAGCCCGCTGATAATGTCGGTGAACCAGTGCAGGGTGAGGTAACCGCGGCTGTATCCCTCGCTGAAGGCCAGCGCGGCGACCACGCCGGCCGACCAGATCGCCGCTTGCCTGCTCCCGCTGATCTCACGCCAGATGAGATAGGCGATGAGGCCGTAGAAGACAATGATGCGATCGCATCCACCCGAGGGAAACGTGCCCAACGGGCTGCCCGGGGGACCGAGACGGTGAAAGGTATGCCGCACCACTACCGTCAGGTAATGATCGATGAAAATGGCCGCGCCGAGCGCCACCGGCGGAAGCCATTTGTGGCTGCGGTAGAACGCCGCCAGGCAGACCGCCGCGGCCACCGCCGCACCCCAGGTGGTCCAGGTATCGCCGACCTTGGTCACGCGATTCATGGCCGACTTCCAGAAGTGCACCCGGTGATGAATCATCCAGTAATAGATAGGCTTGTCGATGCTCGGCCCCGTGTGCACGATCAGCACGCCAAGCACCGAAGTCAGCGCGTAGACGGCCACAGCCCCCACGACCAGGATAAGCAGCATTCCGATGACCGACGACCGTGCTGCCCGCACACTGACCAGCAGATCGTCGCCATGGTGCCCATTCATCGAGGCGGTGGCCGGGGGAGAACTCCGGCCCGACCGCTTCGCGACAAGCGCTGTCACCGCCAGAATTGCGGCTATTCCCACGGGCCACAACAGGACCACTAGCGCGTTGAGCACGAAATCTCCCTCCCCAATGTCGACTATACCTGCATTAATATTTCCGTAAGGCGTTGTTTGGTTAATTCTGCGTGTTTTAGTCGGCTTCTCGCCCAGCCGCTTGTTTGCGCACGGCGGGCGACGCCGGCGAGCTGTGCGGCGCCCGGCATGGCCGCCAGATGCAGGTCAGCGCGAAAGCGAAACAGGCCCGCGGCCATGACGGCACAGCCGCAGGCGATAGCGGCCAGTGAGGGAACGGCCCCGTGCCCGATAAGGTCGCGTGCCGCCAAGGGCAGGACGCCGAAGGAAAAAGCAGACAACACCGCGGCGATGAAGGTACCGCGCCCGAATGGGTGCAACCGCACGGTCATAGCCAGCTGGACGAGCGGCACGAGGTTGGCGACAACGATCGCGGCGGACCAGCCGATCGCCGCGCCCATGATCCCGTAGCGGGGAATCAGCGCCACGTCCAGCCCGACGTTGACCACGACGGCGAGCAGCCCGTTCATCAGGCTCCAGCTACTGCGGCCCGCGGTCACCAGGACCATGTCCACCTGCCCGCACGCAGTCTGGAGGAGCATCGTCAGGCCGAGTATCACCATGACAGAGGCACCCTCGCGGTACGAGTGGCCGAACACCGTGAGAACCACAGGCCCGAAGATCACGGCGAGCAGGTACAGCGGCCAGGTCAGCAGGATGAGCCATGCTGTCGTGGCCTGGTAGACACGATTGGCGGCCGGGCGGTCGCCCTGGGCGAACATCTCGGTGAATCTAGGCTGGGCGGCCATCATGATGGCCACGTTTGCGAATTGCCCGGCCACCAGGAACCGTGTCGCGGCGGTGTAGATAGCCGCCTCTACGGGGCCGCGCAAGATAGCGACCAAGACGATGTCGATGCGCTGAATGGTGATCTGCGCGAGCGCGGCCAAGCCACGCGGCCCGGTGAATCGCCAGAAGTGCAGCGGCGCCGGCCCGTCTGTTGATTCCGCCAGAGGCGGCCCGGAACCGGTGGACGCGCTCGTGGTGACGATCGCCGCGGTGGTCGGCTGCGCCTGACGTCGGATACGGCGGAACCACAGCCACGCTACGCACGCCGCGGGTACGTACGGCAGCGCCCATAGGGGCGCAAGCAGGGCGGCACTTCCGGCGACCGCGGCCACTCCAATGCCCGCGAGCTGGAACAGCGGGCGGCCGATCCTGTCCACCAGGACCGTCGGACCCATCACGCGATAACCTCGGCTCGCGCCCAGGAGAACATCGAGCATCACCGCGAACGGCAACGCGATGGCAAGGGCTCTAAGCTCGCCCGTCACCACCGCGGGGGCCGCGCCGGCGTGGCCCAGCTGGCCGTCGACCAGCAGACGTGCCAACGGGGCGGCGAGCAGGAAGAGGATCGCCGCGGCGGTTACAGAGACGACGGCCACGGGCCGGGTTGCGGTACGCATGACTTCGGGAATGCGCTGGTGCTGACCGAGGGAACGCAACCTGGCGATGAAGTACACGGTTCCCGTCGCTGCCCCGAGACTTGCGACCGCCTCCACGATCAGGAACAGCGACATGGCCGTGAAGAAGGCGCCCGCGGCTGCCTTGCTGAACGTCCTGGCGATGATCACCGTCAACGCCACGGTGCCAAGGCCGGCTACAGCCGCCCCGACGAGGTTGAGGAGGCCGCCCCTTGCCACCTCGGCCAGTCGGCCGTCCGACCGTCCGGCCGGCTGCGAGCGTCCCGCGGGCGCCGCCGCCTGGGGCCTGATCGGCTGCGTCACGGCCGTCACACGAAGATCCGCCCGTCGCCATACGGGGCGCGAGGGCGTGTCCGTCGCCCAGGACTTGCTCGCAGTGACGCGCCTTGGTACAACGCGCCTTGGCGCGCTGGCCAGACCCGCCGTACCGCCGGAATTGAGAGCACGGTCCTCGTGGCGCAGCCACTGATCGTTGCGCCACAGCAGGGCCACGGCGATCATGATGAATTCAAGCGGCGCGGTCACTGCGGTGTAGGCGAACATGTACAGGAACGACAGCAAGATGACCAGCATGCCGGCCATCCCGTACGGCGTCTTATCACGTCGGTACCGCCAGCCCAGGTACCCGAAGAAGCTGAGGAAAAAAGCTGTCCCGACCCAGCCGTTGCAGATCAGCAGCAAGTAAAGCTGACCGTTGCTGCCGACCGTATACTGGCCGCAGAGTGGGCAGTTCGACGTTGGTCCGACCGCGATCGAACTCGCGCTTCCCTGCTGGTGCCGGGTGTCCCCGTACCCGATGAACGGCGCCGAGCTCGCGTCTTGGAGAGCGGTGATCGACAGTGACCCGCGAATCGAGTTGCTCTGTTGATGCTGCAGACGCGACGTGATGAGACCCTGCAACGGGGTCGCGACGACCGCGACCCCGACCAGCGTCAATCCGGCGCATACCAGGCCGAGCAGGGCGAGCTTGCCCCTGGCCGCCAGCCGTACCGCGAGGTAGATCGCGCACAGCCCGATCCCCACCCAAACGGTCCGGTTCAGTGAGTAGACCAACGGGATCAGGGTGACTGCCGCGGTGACCAGCACCCACTTGCGCTGCTTCCTGCTGCCGTAGGACCACCAGGCCACCAGGAGCCATGGCAGCAGGAGGGTCAGGCACTCACCCCAGGTGTTGGTGTACTCGAACGGCGCCTTCGGGCGTCCCTCGGTCACCCCCAGCACGCTAGTGACCTGCGAGAAGCCTGGATACAGGGCGGCC
>Ga0302181_10003044_pt1 | contig 11632 bp, 11 predicted proteins | sample I_Palsa_E3_3_FD_198786 | JGI IMG/M metagenome (GOLD analysis project Ga0302181, IMG submission 198786) | Peat permafrost microbial communities from Stordalen Mire near Abisko, Sweden - I_Palsa_E3_3 | ecosystem: Environmental > Terrestrial > Soil > Palsa > Peat permafrost | place: Sweden... | reverse complement strand
GGCCTGTTGGAAATGCGCTTCGGGATCATGCCCGACATGGGCGCCACAGTCCGACTGCCACGAATCATCGGTGAGAGCCGTGCACGGGAGCTGATCCTGCTCGGCGACGTCATCGACGCCGACAAGGCGCTGCAAATCGGGCTGGCCAACCGCGTAGTGGCCGACCCTGATCTCGATGCGGCCGCCGCCGAGCTCGCTGAGCGCCTGGCCGCTCAACCGCCGATCGCGGTGCGCGGGGCCAGGCGCGCGCTCGACACGGCTTGGCACCGCGGTCCCGAAGAGAGCCTCAGGGTCGCCCTCGAACAGCAGATGCGCTGCCTCGACTCCGAGGACTTCAAGGAGGCCGTTCAGGCGATGATCGAAGGCCGCAGCCCGCAGTGGCAGGGACGGTAGATGAAGACGAACTCACGCCCTACAAGACCGCTGCCATCGGCATGCCGAATGTAGGTTGGGCTGCGAGAATCGACAACGCTGCCCAGGACGAGCGAAGCGCGTCGTGGCCACGGATCTCACGTTGCTCATCGGGCCTCGATGAACCATCCGCGTCGCGCATCGCCGCTAACCGGTCGGCGTGCTCGCTGTGGTCAACCCCGGTCGCGGACGCGCCGGTGGCGAGCGCGTCGCGGAGCAGCGGGCCCCCGCCGCACCCGACATCGAGCAGTCGATCGCCCGCCCGCAGCTGGAGCGCGCCGAGGATCGCACGGCGCGCGAAGTCGTGAACGTCCTCGGCGCCGTAGGTGTCGCGGGCTCGTCGGCCGGCGGGGCGCCTGGCGACGCGATCGGTCAGCCAATCATCGAACGCCCGCTCGGGCAGGCCGCGGCGCTCCCAGGTGCGCAGGTCGTCGTGCCCGAGGCGGAATGCGCGCGCGAGTGCCAGGCAGCGTGCAGATAGCGCCGTCCGCGGCTCCGTGGCATCGGCGATCCGATCCTCCAGTAGCCGCCTGGGTGCCTTCTGTTCCCAGGCGTCGGCCAGCAGCTCGCCGACGAGCAGCTCGTCAGCGAGCGCGAGATCGACGTGCGCGGCGCCCAACCGCTTCCCCCACCAGAACTCCTCGCACACGCCCGGCCAGGCCTGGACGACGGTGCGGATGCCCGCCTCACCAAGCATCACGTTCAAGTGCTCCTGATCCCACAACGTCGCGAAGATCCGTCCGGCCACCCGAAACGACGGCCGCCCGTGATGGTCCTGCTCGACGACCCCGGGCAGCGCCAACGCCAGCCCTCGCACCTGATCTCCCGACACCACGCCGCACCCACGATAACCACCCGCCACGCCACGTGGCTGCTCCCATCGTCGCCAAGGTCGAAGCAGGCATGAGCCGTTACCGCCCCGCCAGCGGCATTCCAGCCACCTCGCTGGCCGGGCGGAGATAAGCCCGCTTTCGTCCGCTGCTCCGACTGGCGACCACCAAGGCGCTGGCGGCGCCGCCGGCTCAGCCGCGCTGATTGCCGCAACCGGGGCGCAGTTTGGTTTGCACCCGGTCCTTTGACCGCTTGCGCATGCAAGCGGCAAGGTCTGCACGCCGGGATCGCGCTGCTGTATGGCATGGCGCCGACCCTCGACCAACGCGTCGGGCGACACGGAGATCCGGTCCGCGCGGCATTCGGATCGTCGTCGCGCTTGGGGTCCGACAACGATCGCCCGTGGCGACCTGGCCGCCGCGGTCGCGCGGCTCAAGCAGGAACGCCCCGACGGGTACCTGCTCGCCCAAGGCGGCGTGCGGTTCGCCCGCTCACTGGTCCAGTCGGGCCTGATCGACGAGTACCGCCTCGTCATCCACCGGGTCATCCTCAGCGTCGGCGAGCGGCTCTTTACCGCACCGCTCACCGTCGAGCCCGTGAGCACTGGCGATCGGGCCGGTCCTCGCCGTCGCCCGGGTGCTGGGCCATATAGGCGTCGACAACAAGACGGTGCGCGGGCGGATAGCCGAACCGCAGGGCTTCGTCGGCCTGGATCTGACCAAACAGCTGCCAGCAGTCCGGCGCGCTCGGGACATATTTGTGGACGGGCCCGGCGATATCGGGCACAGCCGCTCCGCACTGCGCACAAGTCCGGAGATCGGTTGCCATCTCCTGGGAGTTGGAGCGATCAGTCGGGTCGTTGACGCGCTTCATCTGCGCTCGAGCCGATCGCGACCCTGGCCGCATAGGCATCGCGCCGATTCCATTCCCTCCTCGCCTGGCCATGCAGTCGGCGAGGGTCGTGGTCGTTCCTTGGCGCGCTCGACGGTGCGGCCGTCGTATCGCTCGCCGCTGCCCGCGGCAGGCTCGATCGCGCGCGCGGCGCCTGAACGAGGCCATCGATCGAGTCGGCGCGCACGGCCGCTGCGGTCGGCGATCAGCTCTGGGTTTGTGTGGAAGCCGGCACCCAGGTGCCGTCTCCTGGGGCATGGACGTGGAGTCCGAGGTCGACGGCGGCCTCTCGCATGCGCTTGTCGTAGATGAGCGCGGCATCGACGTCCAATCGGATAGCGCCCGCGATGTGGATCGCGTCGAGGGTGCGCAGGGCCGGCCCAGCGAGGAGGCCAGCCTCTGCATAGAGGTTGCGTGGGATATCGTGGAGCGTCACTCGGTCCAGAACGCCGGTCACCGTCTGCTGAGCGATTCCCTGGCGGATCGCTGTGCGACGCAGCTCAGTCTCTAGCAGATCAGTGGAGACGAGGATAACCGCGTCGTCATTGCAGAACGCCACGAGCGCGGAGGACTCGGGCTCGAGTACCACGAGCTTCGCCGCCGCCGACGTGTCGAGGTACAGCCTCACTGTCCGCCGCGGAGATCATCGAGCGTCTCAGCGGTCGTCTCGGCTGCAGCTGATGGCGTCGGAAGCACGAACCCACCGTGTGTCGTCGCCGGCCTGGTCACGCGCAGGTCAGGGACCGGACTGTCAGCCGGGACGAGTTTGCCGACCGGACGTCCATTGTTGGTGAGCAAGAATGACTCGCCATGCTCGACGGCCTGAAGGACCTTGGCGCTGTCGTTACGGAACTCGCGATGCGTTAGAGATCGCATCGGGCGAGCGTAGCACGCGTAGCACTCCGTCGGGGACGCTCGCCTGGGTGCCGCTGCCCTACATCCGCGACATCCTCGGCCACGTCGACCTCTCCACCACCGACATCTACGCCCGCGCCTCAACCGAAGCGAAACGCAAAGCCCTCGAAGCCGTCTACGACCAAGTCGTCAGCGCCGAACTGCCGGAATGGAACCAGGATCCCGACCTTCTCAACTGGCTCACCGACCTCCGTTGACCCTCACGTTATGCGCAGCGCTCGACCGTCAACCCCGCTCGCAGCAGGCGATCCAGGCCAGCGCTGCGCATAACCCAGCGCTGCTCATATGGCGGGGTGATGTCGCCGTGCCTGTGCAACGTCTATCTACACCGGCTTGACCGGCAGTGGGCTGAGCGCGGGACCGGAGAGCTGGTGCGGTTCGCCGACGATATGGTCGTGATGTGCCGGACCCGGGGAGAGGCTGAGCGCGCGCTGCTGGCGTTGCGCGAGATCCTCGCCGAGCTCGGGCTCACGCTCAAGGACGCCAAGACACGGATCGTGGAGTTGCGCGAAGGTGGGGAGGGGCTGGACTTCCTCGGCTTCCATCACCGCTGGGTCCGCGGCGACACGCCCGCTTCGAAGCATCTCCGTTTCCTGGCCCGCTGGCCCTCACGTCAGGCCATGCAGCGCGCCCGCGACCGGATCCATGAGCTCACGGACCGGCGCAGGCTGCTGCTCGATGTCGATGAGATCGTGCAGGACGTCAACCGCTTCCTGCACGGCTGGGCGGGCTACTTCCGCTACGGAAACTCCGCCCGACAGTTCGACAAGATCAACCGCTACGCGCAGGACCGCATCGCGCGGTTCGTGGCCAAGCGTCACAAGCGCAACTGGGGCTACGGGCTGACGGTAGTTCTCTACCAGTCACCCGATCGGCTCGGGCTGATCAACCTCGAGGGAACCATCGTCGCGCCGCGATCCAACCGGCCGCGGCGACCGGGACGCTGAATGCCGGCGGTGAAGAACGTCGGAGAGCCGTGTGCGGGAGAACCGCATGCACGGTTCGAGGTGGCGGCGGGAGGAAACCAGACCAGTCGGGCCCACATGCGCCGCACGGTCCAGGCGCCTCTCGCCGACCCTACCGCAACCGCTGGTAGGCACGAGACCCGCTTCTGCGTTTGCGCGATAGGCGCGTCGCGCAATTGGAAGAAGCGTCGGGTCGGCCATGCGACCAACAAGGCTTGCCGTGGCGAAGGAAATTCATGCGTGGGCGACGATGCTTGACTTGCTCTTCGTTTCGGGACAGCGGATGATTGCGTTGTTTTTCGCGACGCCGCGGTGACATTTAGGAGACGGAACCAGTGATCGGTCGGATCTCTTCGCCTCGCTTCGTGGGCCGGGTGGCTGAGCTTGAGGCGCTGGATCGTCTGCTCGTAGCCGCTGACTCCCGGGGTGGCGGCGCGATGGTGGTGGTTGGAGAGGCCGGGATCGGGAAGAGCCGCCTGGTCGCGGAGCTCGAGACGCGTGCTGGGGCGGCGGACATCCTGGTGCTGAGGGGAGAGTGCGTTGAGCTGGGCGAGGGAGAGCTCGCGTTCGCGCCCGTGATCTCGGCGCTACGAGGTGTTATGGAGGACTCGAAAGCGCTGGAGGGCTTGGGCACACCGCTCCGGTCGGCGCTGGCCGCGCTGTGGTCGGTGCCCGGAGCTTCCGAGGGCGGGGGCGATGGTCGTGAGCAGTTGTTTGAGGCCGTTTATCGAGTATTGGCACGCGTCGCGCGGCGTCAGCCCGTGCTGTTGATCGTCGAGGACGTGCACTGGATCGATCGCTCCTCAGGCGATCTGCTTGCGTTCCTGCTTCGCAACGCTCGTCGCGACGCGATCGCGCTGGTGGCTACTTATCGGCCGGATGAACTGCACAAGGGCCATCCCTTGCGACGGTTCTTGGCCGAACTCGAGCGGTCGGGCCAGGCGAACCGGATTGAGCTTCAACCTCTGGCACGCTTGGAGGTGGCCGAGCAGCTCGAAGCGATCGCGGGCCACAGTCCCGACGCGGATGTGGTGGAGCGGATCTTCGCTCGGTGCGAGGGCAACCCATTTTTTGCCGAGGAGCTGTTGGCCGGCGGGGATGGGTGCAACGACGGGCTGCCCGGTTCGGTCCGGGAGGCGTTGTTGCTCCGCTTCGAGCGGTTGGCGGAGGCGACCCGGGACGTGCTGCGGGCGGCCGCGGTTGTGGGTCGGTCGGTCGACTATCGCTTGCTCTGCAGTGTGGTCGGCGTCGCGGAGTCGGAGCTGCTAATCGCGCTTCGCGAGGCGACCGATCACCACCTCCTGGTGCCGAGCGGCGACGGGAAGTCCTACGTGTTCCGCCATGCGCTCCTGCGCGAGGCGATCTACGAGGACACGCTGGTCGGGGAACGGCTGCGTCTGCACCGCATGACTGCCGAGGCGCTGGAGGCTCACCCCGAGTTAGTCGGCGCGAACGCCGCGGCTGAGCTCGCTCACCATTGGCTGGCGGCTGGCGAGGAGCGGGCGGGGCTCCGCACATCGCTTGAGGCGGCCACCGAGGCTGCCGCCATGCACGCATACGACGAGGGCGCCCGGCACATCAAGCGAGCGCTGGAACTGTGGGACCGGCTCGCAGCGCATGAGGAAGAGTTCGACCTGGATCGAATCGACCTCCTGCTCCAGGCCTCAGAGCTCGCAGACTACGCCGGTGAGGCCGACACCGCGCTCGCCCTGGCCGAGCAGGCGCGCGCTGAGCTCGACGAGGACGTCGAGCCACTGAGGGCTGCCAGCGCGGAAAGGAGGATCGCGCGCGCGCTGATGTACGGCGCCCGCGCGGCGGACGGGGTCGAGCACCTGGCAGCGGCCCGGCGCCTGGTGCCGAGGGATCCGCCGTCGCTCGATTACCTCGAGGTGGTGTCAGCCGAAGGTCGCGCGATGATGCTCAACGGCCGGATGATCGAGGCGCGCGAGCTGCTTGAGGAGGCGATCCCGCTGGCCGAGCAGCTCGACGCTCTGGCCTTGCACGCCGGAGCATTGAGCGCGTTGGCGATCGTCTACTCCAACCTCGGCGAACTGGAGCAGGCCATCGTCGCCGGCCGGGAGTGCATCCGGCTGGCGAATCAGTCAGGTTCGGCGGAGCAGATCGCGCGGTCATATATCAACGGCAGTCAGGCGATCGACGACGCCGGGCTGATCGGAGATGCGCTCGCGATCGGGCTCGACGGAATCGCTGTCGCGGATCGGCTCGGGCTGAGCCGCGGCCCCGGTGATCAGCTGCGGATGCAGGCCGGCTGGCGGCTCCTGCGGATGGGTCGACTCGACGAGGCCGACCGGGTGATGGCGCCCGGGCTCGACGGTGCGACGGCTCGGTTCAACGTCGCCGGCCTGATGAGTATCTCCGGGCGTGTGGCGCTCGACCGGGGCGAGTTCGATGTGGCCGAGCAGCGGCTCAACCGCTCCTGGGAGTCGATGCAGCGGTCGGGCGGCTTCCAGCTGATCGGCCCCAATATCGCCTGGCGGGCATTGCTGCACATCTACCGCGGCGAGCTCGAGCGCGCGCAGGAATGCCTCGCGGACGGGTTGCGGCGGGTGGCGCGATCGGAGGGGGATCTGATCTACAACGCCGAGCTGTTCTGGCTGGCCGTCCGCCTGGCCGCCGATCTCGCCCAAGGCGCATCCCTCTCTGGCCATGCCACCGCGGCTGAGCAGGCAAGGGAGGCCGCGACGTTGGCGATCGCCGAGTTCGACCGGGTGATCGGCCTCGCGAGCAACGATCGGGCGCCTCCGGAGGGGCTGGCATTTCGCGCGCTCGCCCAGGCTGAGCTGGCCCGGCTTCGGGGGGACCACGATCCGGAGCTGTGGCGGGAGGCCGGCGAGCTGTTTGGCAAGCTCGACGAGAGGTTGCGAGTCGCCTACACGCGGTTTCGCGAGGCCGAAGCGGTGGCGGCGAGGGGCGCCGACGCCGACGAGTTCCGAGCGTGCGTGCAGGAGGCCCACGAGACCGCGATCGCAGCGGGCGCGCGGCCGTTCCAAGCACAGGTGGAGATGTTCGCGCGGAAAGTCGGACTTCCGCTCGATGCGCCGAAGACTTCTAGCTGCCGGGCCGGACAGACGGAGAAGCCGGCCACCGACGAGGTGCTGAAACTCCTCGGCGGGACGCGGCGCAGAACACGACCCGATCGGTTACTCGCCACGATCCTGTTTACCGACATCGTCGGGTCGACGGCACTGGCAGCCGACCTTGGCGATCTGCGGTGGCGCGAGCTACTTGACCAGCACGACGAGCTGGTAAGAGCTGAGGTGAAGCGCTTCGCCGGGGTCGTGGTTCAGTTCATCGGTGACGGCACGCTCAGCACCTTCGCCGGACCCGGTCGCGCGATCCACTGTGCTTGCGCGTTGCGAGAGGCGGTCAAGGCGTTGGGGATCGAGATCCGTGCGGGCGTACACACCGGAGAGATCGAGGTTCGGGGAGACGACATCGGGGGCATCGCCGTCCACATCGGCGCGCGGGTCGTCGCGCGAGCCGCTCGATCCGAAATCCTGGTGTCTCAGACCGTCGCCGATGTGGTGGCGGGGTCAAAGATCCAGTTCGAGGCTCGCGGTGCCCACGAGCTCAAAGGGGTGCCCGGGACCTGGCAGCTCAGCGCCGTGATACGGACGGGTGAGCGTGATGAGCTGTGACCGGGAACTCGCATCCCTCAGGCACGTCGCTCCTGCTCTGCTGGCGGCAGATTAGACCTCCAACGGTCTCGTGAAGTCTCGCGTTGCGGTGGAAGGCCCCCAGCCCGGCGCGGGGCGGGTGCCAGCGATGCGCTCGGGGGCGCGAAATGCCGGGCGCGCTCCGGCGGCCGCTCGTCCCGGAGCACCGCCCGCAGGATCATCACCGCCCCGTCGAACAGCTGGCGCGACGGGCATCTAGCCGCGACCGACGAGGAACCTGCCTTGCGCGGCTGGCAGGTCCCGGGCCGTCCCCCAACCCGGCGTCAATATTGGAGTCGGCAGGCACGATGATCTCTTGCGATAGTCGCTGGCGTGTTGCTCCTGATAACCGGCGCCAGCGGAATCGGGAAGTCCACGGTGCGCGCGGTCGTCGCGCCCGAGCTGTCGCCAGCGGTTGAGTGCGTCGAGCTCCTGGATCTCACGCCACCGCCAGAGGCGATGACGCGGGTTTGGCGTCAGCAGACGGCAGACGTGGCCGTGCGCCGGGCTGTTGAGCTACAGGCCTCCGGGCGACACCTTCTGCTCGCCGGCGATCCGGTTCCTGCTGCCGAGATCGTTGCCGCGCCATCGGCGTCAGGGCTCGACGTGATCGCAGTGTGCCTGCTGGACGCCACTCCGGAAGCGCAAGCCGAGCGTCTTGCGACGCGTGGAGATCACCCAGAACTGCTGCCGCATCACCAGGCCTTTGCGGAGTGGATGCGCAGCCAAGCAAGCGATCCCTTGCATATGACGCACGTCATCTCCGACGCCAGCTGGGAGGAGATGCGCTGGGAACGTCTGGAACAGCTCGCCCCGACCTGGCGCATGCACACCATCGACACGACACACATGACTAGAAGCGAGGTTGCCGACGCAGTCCTTGATTGGTGCCGACGCGCGCTCGCTGGGGATGCCCCTGCCTTACGAGTCACGGACGTCTGAGCTGCAGCAATCAACCCGCTCTCACGGCGCCAGCACCATCGAGGCGATCAGACTAACCGCCCTGCTTCGCGCCGCTCGCGCGGTCATGGAGGCTGGTGGCCGCTTCGAAGCCAATGAGAGCCGGAGCAGCCATGTCGCGTGATGGCTCGACCAGCAACGGTTTCGGGGGATCGACGTCTGGGTCGGTGGTGCGCGGCGGCCGGCGTCAGCTTCAGTCGATGTCGATCTTCTCGCGCTTGGCGGCCTTGAGGATCTTCTCGTCAAACGACGCGACAGCCGAGCCTGTGTGTTTCGCGGTGGCGAGACAGTAGGCATCGGGGAGGCTGATCGGATGTCGCTGCCGCAGGCGGGCCGCCTCGACGCCGATCGCCTCGTTGGGCTGGCGGACGGTGACGCCCAATGCGGCGATCGCCTCGCGGGCGGAGGCGAGTCGACCGACATCCGCCGCCGGTGCGATCAGGACCTCTGTGAGGTTCACGACGCTCACTGCGCAGACGTCCTGATCGGCTCGCCACTGGGTGAGCAGCTCACGAGCACGGTCGTGATGCGCATCGTTACCGTCAAGGGCTCCGATCAGCACGTCGGCATCGAGCAATCTCTTCACCGATCCTCGTCCTCGGCGTCTAGCTGATCGAGGTATCCGGCGGGGTACATCCCGGTCAGCGCGCCGAACGCATCATCGAACGTGGTCGTGGCTCGACGGATTCGTAGCTCGCCGTCGCCGGCTGGCTCGATCGTGACGAGCTCGCCCGCGTGCAGCCCGACCTCTTGGAGCGCCGCAACCGGGATGGTGATCTGATTCTTTGTCGAGATCCTCGCCATGCCTTTACCTTATCAGTAAAGGCAGTCTGTCGGCCTGGAGCAACGACCGCGTTAACCCAGCGACAGTGGGTGAGGTCGCGCTGCAGGCCTACCGTGCGTAAGCTGGAAACATGCGGTTGCCGGAGCGAGTAGCGCGCGAATACGTCGCTGCGTCGAACCGTAACGATCAGCTCTCAATGGTGGGGCGCATTCACGACGACGCTGAGTGGATCCCGATCTCGCCCGTCGAGCCGCGGAGGGGCCTGTCGTCGATAAGTGAGCGTTATCTCAACGAGGTGAGGGCGATGAACGCGCCGATCGTGGACAACGTCTATGTCGCCGACGAGCAGCGCTGCGTGGTCGAGTTCATCGTCGAGCACCCCGAACATCGTCGCGTGCCGATCGTCGATGTCTTCGATGTCGATCACGCCGGGAAGACCACCCGTCTGGCCGTGTACCGCCGATAGCCTCCGTCGGCTGGATCGACCGGCAACCGCAATCGGGGGATCCTTGCCCCTGAAACGCGAAAGCGCCGCGAAGCAGAAGTCCCGCACCGCCACCGGTTCGCACACTGATCGGGGACAGGAGCGATCGCGACCGAGCGCCGCCGACTGGTCGCCAATTCGCCGCTCGATCAGCGATCTACGTGCGTGATTGCTTCGTGGGCCCAGGACGAGAAAGCGCTATCTCCAGCGGCGGCTGGACCGGACGGGCGCTCGGCGGGACGATCCGTTCCACAGGTCCGGATGGTCCGGGCCGAGGATCGCTCCTTGAGAGGAGGAGGCATGTCAGACGTAGTCCTGGTCGACGCGATCGGACGGCGGCGCTCGAAGGTCAAGCTGCCCGGATACCTGGATGGACGCGCCTCGCGCAACAAAGGGATGCGCTACCCGGCTGACCCGCCGCGGGTCGAGGAGATCATCGCGGTCATGCGCCAGGCCGGAGAGGACCGCCACGGTCTGCGAATCCGGGCGGTGATCGCGGTGCTGTGGCGCGGGGGCTTGAGGATCTCCGAGGCATTGGCGCTCGCGGAGACCGATGTCGACCCGGCGCGCGGGTCGGTGTTGATCCGCCACGGGAGGGTAATCGCCGCCGGGAGGTCGGGATGGATGACTTGGGATTTGAGCACGTCAACCGCTGGCTCGCACACCGGGTGGAGCTTCCGGTCGGGCCGCTGTTCTGCATCATTGACGGCCCGACCCGCGGCCGGGCATGGCCGTCGACCGCCGTCTGCGCAGAACTCCGGAAACTCGCCGCCCAGGCCGGCGTGCGGCGCCGCTTCGCTCCCCACCAGCTCAGACACGGGCGTGCTGTCGAGTTCGCCCGCGAAGGGGTGCCCGTCAACGTCATCCAACGCCAGCTCCAACATACCGACCTCGGGACCACCAGCACCTACTTGCAGGGGATCGATCCAAGCGAGATCGTCAACGCGGTCCATTCGCGTCGACCGCCGATGATGCCGGCCAGCGCAGCGCTCGGGCGATGAGCGAACGGGCGCCGTGCTCAGTCGGCGCGGCGCCCGAGGCTCGTGGCCGCTTCTGAAGGCGGACCGGCAACAGCGGGCACTTCCACGGATCACTGCACGAGCGGCATTGCAGCGATGTCGACGGCTGAGTCGAGATGGCTTTCCGCTTTCCGCCGTGTGCTTGCGGGACTGGCGTCCGCAGCTAGGGCCAGCGATCTCAGCCGCCCGGGCTCCGCAATGCGGGTGAGTGGTCGGTTCGGGCGCGGCTGGTCGCGTGGTCACAGCGGGCCTGCGGGGTGCCTGCGGCCAACGCTATGTGACCTGATCGGCTACTTCGGCGTCCGGGTTCGCGATGCGTCGGCGCCGAGGCTATACCGTAGACGCGTGACGAATGTGCGTGTGGCAGCCGTTCAGGACAGTCCGGTGCTCCTGGATCAGGCGGCGACGCTGGATCGAGTCGACGAGCTGACGGACCGGGCGGCCGGGCAGGGCGCCCAGCTGATCGTGTTTCCCGAAGCGTTTGTGCCAGGTCCGCCCGTGTGGATCGATGCGCTGCCGGTCGGGGATGACGCTGAGTGGCACGCATTGCTGATGCGCGAGAGCGTCACCGTGCCGGGGCCGGCGTGTGATCGCCTCTCATCGTCCGCGCGCCGCGCTGGCGTCGTGCTCGTGGTCGGCGTCAATGAGCGCGAAGACCACGGCGGCACGGTCTTCAACACGGTCTTGACGTTCGG
>Ga0302181_10003041_pt1 | contig 11639 bp, 10 predicted proteins | sample I_Palsa_E3_3_FD_198786 | JGI IMG/M metagenome (GOLD analysis project Ga0302181, IMG submission 198786) | Peat permafrost microbial communities from Stordalen Mire near Abisko, Sweden - I_Palsa_E3_3 | ecosystem: Environmental > Terrestrial > Soil > Palsa > Peat permafrost | place: Sweden... | reverse complement strand
CGTTGGAGTCCGTCCCCGGGATGTCGCTGTTCGCCGTGACGACGTTTGTCGTGTTCCACTTCGCCCTGAACCAGAACACCGTCTCAGGCGACGAGGCCGCGGGGATCCTGTGGGTGACGCTCTTGTTTGCAGCGATGCTCGGTGTCAACCGCCTGTTCGTCGCCGACCAGGACCAGGGCGGCTTCGACGCGTTCCTGCTCGCGCCGGTCGATCGCTCGGCGATGCTGCTGGCGAAGGCGTTCGCGCTGCTCGCCTACCTCGCCGTGCTCGAGCTCGTCGCGGTGCCGGCCTTCGGTTTGCTGCTGCTCGGGCCGCCGCTCGGCCAAAGCATGCCCGACTTGCTGATCGTGCTCGTGCTCGCGGATATCGGGATCGCCGCGATCGGCACGCTCGTCGCGGCGCTGGCCGTGCAGACCCGCGCCCGCGACCTGCTCGGACCGCTACTCGCGTTGCCGCTGCTCGTGCCCGTCGTGATCGGCGCCGCGCGCGCGAGCTCGCCGCTACTGGTCGTCGCTCACCCGACGGGGCCGCAGGCGCGCTGGCTGGCGACGCTCGCGCTCTATGATCTGGTGTTCGGGCTGATCGCCTACGCCGTTTTCGACTTCCTGCTGGAGGACTAGTGTCGTCCCGAACATTCCACCCGATGAATGGACGCGGCCTGCGCGCGCTGAGCATCGCCACCGTCGCCGCGATTCCGATCGCCCTGGCACTCGTGTTCTTCTACGCGCCGATCGAAGCAGAAGAAGGGTTCCTGCAGAAGATCTTCTACCTGCACGTGCCGCTCGCAATCATCACTTTGTGCGGGTTCGTGCTCGGCGGGCTGATGGCGATCATGCACCTGCGCACACGCGATCGGAGTTGGGATCTGCGCTCCTACGTGGCGATCCACATGAGCCTGATCTTCGGCGTCGGGACGCTGATCACCGGCTCGATCTGGGCACGCGGCTCGTGGGGGCACTGGTGGGTGTGGAGCGAGCCGACGCTGGTCTCGTTTCTGATCATCATGCTGCTGTACGCGACCTACCAGCCGCTGCGCTTCGCAATCGAGGACCCCGAGCGCCAGGCGCGCTACGCGTCGGTGTTTGCGATCGTCGCCGGAGCATTCGTGCCGCTGAACTTCCTCGCGGTGCGCCTATCGACCGAATACCTGCACCCACGCGTGCTTGGAAGCTCATCGAACCTACCGGCGAAGATGGCGTTCACGTTCCTGGTCTCGCTCGGGGCGATGTCGCTGCTGTTCGCGACGCTCTGCTCCTATGAGCTCACCGCGAAGCGCACTCGCATGCTGCTCAAAGCACGCAGCAGGACTTTGGGGTTCCGATGACGCTGCTCGCGACAGCGATCCCGGGGAGCTCGAACAACGGGTACGTGGCGGCCGCTTACATCGTGTTCTTCGCGATCGTCCTGATCTACGTGGCGATCATGGCGCTCCGCCTGAGCCGTGTAGAGCGCGGGCTGCGCGAGCTGAACGAGCGCGCAGGGACGCCCGCCATGCGGGACGAGGTGCGCCAAGACGGATCCGGACGGGACGAGACCCACAGCCAGGCACGGGAGCGGGAGACCGTATGAGCGAGCTGCTCGCGCTCGGCATCTCACACAAGACTGCGCCGGTGGCGCTGCGCGAGCGCCTGGCGTTTACCGAGCACGAGGCGAGCGAGTTCGCAAGGCAAGCCACGGCGAGCGTCGAGGTACGTGAGGCGGTCGTGATCTCCACCTGTAACCGCACCGAGGTCTACCTCGTGGTCGGCGACCCTGTGCAGGCCGAGGGGGACGTGCTGGGTTTGCTTGCCCGCCGCGCCGGGATCCGCCCGACGGAGCTCGCGCAGGAGATCTACTCCCCACGCAACTGCGATGCCGCACGCCAGCTCTATCGGGTGACAGCGGGCCTCGAGTCGATGATCGTCGGCGAGGCGGAGATCCAGGGCCAGGTAAGACGCGCGCACGAGGCGGCGATGCGCGCTGACACCACGGGCGCGTTCTCCAATCGCCTGTTCGCCGCCGCGCTGAGCACGGGCAAGCGCGTGCGCACGGAGACCGAAATCGGCTCGAGCCGCGTGAGCGTCCCCTCGGTCGCCGTCGATCTCGCTCTGAGCGTGCTCGGGGGATTGGAAGAGCGCCATGTGGTGATCCTCGGCGCGGGCGAGACCAGCGAGCTGACGGCGCGCGCGCTCGCCGACCAGGGCGCGGGCACGATCTTCGTGGCCAACCGCCACGCCGACCGTGCGCTCAGCCTCGCCCAGCGCTTCGGCGGGTCGGTGGTCGGGCTCGACGGGCTGCCCGATCAGCTGCTGCACGCCGACATCGTCCTGTCCTCGACCTCCTCCCCCCATCCGATCGTCGGCCGCGAGGAGCTCGAGCTGGTGATGGCAGAGCGCGAGGGCCGGCCATTGCTGTTGATCGACATCGCGGTGCCGCGCGACATCGACGGGAGCTGCGGTGAGCTGGAGGGGGTGAGCCTGTATGACATCGATGACCTGCAAGCAGTCGTCGCGCGCAACCTCGACACGCGAGCGAGCGAGATCCCTCGCGCCCAGGAGATCGTCGAGGAGGAGATCCATCGCTTCGCGCGCTGGCTCGGCCAGCTCGAGGTGCTGCCCACGGTCAGCGCGCTGCGCGAGCACGGCAACACGCTGGTGGAGCGGGTGCTGTCCGAGAATGCCGGGCGCTGGGAGTCGGCCTCTCCGCGCGACCTCGCCCGCATCGAGGCGGTCGCGCGCGCGGTCATGAGCCGGCTGCTGCATGAGCCGACAATCCGCCTGCGCAGCCTCTCGGAGGAGCGCGGCCACGCGAGCCTCGAGCTCGTGCGCGAGCTGTTCGGCCTGCGCGACGACGAGCCCGCCGAGAGCGCGGCTCGGACCGAGCAGCAGGATCGGATCGCACCCGCCCAGCTCGCCGAGGTCCACGACCTCCAGCGCCGCCGCCAGGGCTGAGGACCAACCCGCGATGCCAGCCCGCTCCGATCGGGAGAGGTTCTGATGCGAATCGGCACCCGCGGGAGTGCGCTCGCGCTCGCACAGGCGGGCCAGGTGGCTGAGCTGTTGGCGATCGGGGCAGGCGACGACGACGCGATCGAGCTGGTCACGATCACGACCAGCGGAGATGGTGCGGGCGACGCTGAGGAGCCGGCAGCCCCCGGGGGCGCCCCGGCTGACAAGTCGCGCTGGGTCGACACGATCGAGGCCGCGCTGCTCGCCGGCGAGATCGATCTCGCGGTGCACTCCGCGAAGGACGTACCGGGCGAGCTGGCCGCGGGGCTCGATCTGCTGGGCGCACCCGCGCGGGCGGTGGCCGCGGACGTGCTGTGCGGGGCGGATGACCTGGAGTCCCTTCCCGCGGGCGCGCGCGTGGGTACCGGCAGCCTGCGCCGAGCCGCGCAACTGCGGGCCGCGCGCGAGGATCTTCGCGTGGTCGCGATCGGCGGCAACGTCGACACGCGCCTGCGACGGCTCGGCGAGGAGGAGGATCTGGACGCGATCGTGCTTGCGCACGCCGGGCTGCTGCGGCTGGGCCGCGAGGCAGAGATCGGCGCGGTGCTCGACCTCGCGCGCTTTGTCCCCGCCCCCGGCCAGGGCACGCTCGCACTCGAGGGACGCACCGGGGACGCGCGCGTGGAGGAGGCGGTGGCGGCAATCACCGACGCGGATGAATTCGCGTGCTTGCGTGCCGAGCGCGCGCTGGCAGGTGCGCTGGACGCGAGCTGCCACACCCCGCTTGGCGCACACGCGACGCCAGCCGGCTGTGGCTGCTTGAACCTGCGTGCCTGGGTCGGGCTGCCGGACGGCTCGGCCTGGGTGAGCGACGAGCTGCTCGGCGGCTTCTACGATCCCGACGCGCTCGGGCAGCGTGTGGCGGAGCGGATGCTTACGGCCGGAGCAGGGAAGCTGCTGCACCAGGCGGAGGAGATGGCAGTTGAGCACGCCTGAGGTCTCGAGCACGTCCGCAGCGGGACGCGTCTACCTCGTCGGCGGTGGACCGGGCGACCCGGGACTGCTGACCGTGCGCGCGCTGGAGTTGATCGCCAACGCCGATGTGATCCTCTACGACCGCCTGATCCCCACCGCCGCGCTGGATGGAGCGCGCGCCGATGCCGAGGTGCTGTTCGTGGGCAAGGAGGGCGGTGGGCCGTCGGTCGCCCAAAAGGAGATCGAGGCGCTGATCCTCGCTCGCGCCCGGGACGGCAAGAGTGTCGTACGACTGAAGGGCGGCGACCCGTTCGTGTTCGGCCGCGGCGGCGAGGAGGCGCTCGCGCTGCGCGAGGCCGGCATCCCCTTCGAGATCGTCCCCGGCGTCAGCGCCGGCGTGGCCGCCGCGGCATATGCGGGCATCCCCGTCACTCACCGCGGGCTCGCTACCGCCGTGGCACTGGTGACCGGACACACCCGGGAGGGCGGTCCCGCTGAGTCCGCGCTTGACTGGCCGGCGCTCGCGGCATTTCCGGGGACGCTTGTGTTCTACATGGGAGTGCGCCAGCTCCCCCAGATCACCGAGTCGCTGATCGCCGCCGGACGCCCCACCTCGGAGCCGGTCGCGGTCGTCGAACGCGGCACGCTCCCTGACCAGCGCACCGTGACAGGGACGCTGCAGAGCATCGCCGAGATCGCCCGGCGCGAGCAGCTGCGCGCACCTTCGATCACGGTGGTCGGCCCCGTCGCCGGGCTCGCCGGACAGCTGGAGTGGCTTCCGGTACGTCCGCTCAGCGGACGTACCGTGGCGGTCACACGTGCCCGCGCCCAGGCCAGCGGCCTGGCCCGGGCACTGGAAGAGCTGGGAGCGACCGTAGTGCAGGCGCCGGTGATCCGGACACAACCGCTTCCCGGACCACCGCCCGATCTCTCGCCGTATGACCTCGTCTGCTTCACCAGCCCGAACGCGGTGAGCGCGCTGTTCGAGCGCCTCGCGCAGGTAGTCAACCCACCTACAGCTCCACCAACTCCTCCCACCGCCCCACCAGCTCGCGCCCTCCCTTCAACTCACTCGACTCGCTTTCCACACGACGCGCGCGCGTTCGCGGGCGCGAACGTCGCGGCGATCGGTCCCGGCACTGCACGCGCGCTGGCCGAGCATGGCATCGTCGCGGACATCGTGCCCGAGCGCTCCGTCGCGGAGTCGCTCGTGCAAGCGCTCGCCGAAGTCCCTGTCAAGCACGCGCTGGTGGCGCGCGCCAAGGAGGCACGTGATGTGATCCCGGACGCGCTACGCGCGCGCGGCGCCGAGGTGGACGTGCTGGCACTGTATGAAACCGTCGCCGAGCCCCTTTCCCCCCAAGCGCTTACGACCGCGCGAGGGGCCGACTACATCACGTTCACCTCCTCCTCGACCGTCCGCTTCTTCCTCGACGCGGCCGGCGGGCCCGCCGGACTTTCGCCCGAGACGCGCATCGTCTCAATCGGCCCTATCACCAGCGAGACCCTGCGCGAGCATGGCCTGGAGCCACAGGTGGAGGCACAGGATCACGATGTCGACGGGGTGATCCAGGCGCTGCTCACGGACGTTGCGGCACGAGCCGTCTGACTACGTTCCCTTGCTGTCGAAGGGCGGACGCTCCTCGATCGGCACCCGGCGCGTCTCCATCGACTCGCCGAGACTCCGCGGCGGCAGCGCAATCGAACCCGACGCATGGACGCCGGCGAGCTCCGGACCGATCAAGCGCGCCGAGGCGGCCACCAGCACCGCGTAGGCCATCGCGGAGAGCTCGCGCAACGACTGGTGGGAATGCCGGCGCACACCGAGGTCCACCTGGGCGAGGCCGTCGAGACCGACCGCGCGCCACGCGTCGATCAGCATCGCGATCTCCACCCCGTAACCGACGCTGAACGGCAGTCGCACGAGCAGCTCACGCCGCGCCGCCACTTCCCCGGCCAGCGGCTGGTCGAAGACCGCGAGCTCGGGCGCGTGCAGGTTCAACAGCGGTCGCGCCAGCAGCTCGGTGACGCGGCCGCCCTCGCCCGCACGCGAGGAGGACCCCGCGGGATCGCGAAATGGCCGCTGAAAGCAACCCTTCACGAGCTGAACGCCCGACTCGCAGATCAACGGCCCCAACAGACCGAGGAGGAAGCCGGCGTGAAAGTTCTCGGTGTCGGCGTCGAGGTAGACGACGAGCTCGCTCCCCACCACTGAAAGCGCGCGCCACATCGCATCGCCCTTGCCCTGCGCCGGGCCGCACTCGCGTGCGAGCGCGTCCTCCTGCACGACTCTCAGACCGGCAGCGACGGCGATCTCGGCGGTTCCGTCAACCGAAGCGGAGTCGATCACAACCACCTCATCGATCAACCCAACCATCTGCAACTCAGCGACGCACCGCGCGATCAGGCCGATCGTCGCGGCGACCTCGCGCGCCGGCAGCACGACCGCGACGGACTCGCGCTTGGCGGCGAGCAGCCGCTCCAATGGGAACTGCCCCGAGCGGAAACTGCGCCGTGTGCGCCAGTCCGGCGCCGCTGAGGAGATGATGCTCGGCGATCTGATCCCGCGAAGGTATACATCTCGAGGTGAGCGGGGTTTGGCCGCGGCGCCTTGCAGGAGTGATTTCGGAGTTTGCCTGGGCTACTACCCGGGAGTAGCCTTGGTCAGTATATGCCTCGTTCGTTGTGGAATGGCACGATCGCCTTCGGGATGGTGCGGGTGCCCGTGAAGCTGTACTCGGCCACCGAGTCCAAGGCCGTTCGCTTTCGCGAGCGCCACTGCACCGACGGCGCCGCGATCGAACACCGCCGTATATGCACGCAGGAGGGTAAGGAGGTCCCCTACGGCGAGACCGTGAAAGGCTTCGAAGTCAGCTCCGGCTCCTACGTAACGCTCTCCAAGGAGGAGATCGCCGCCGCCGATGGACCGGGCGCGCACATGATCGAGATCGAGCACTTCGTGGGACGCGAGGAGATCGACCCGGTCTACTACGACCGCGCCTACCGGCTCGGCCCCGGCAAGTTCGGCGACGATTCCTACCTGCTGCTGCAAGCGGCGCTGAAGCGCTCGGAACGGGTCGGAATCGGTCGATTCGTCTTTCACAACAAGGCTCACCTGGTCGCGCTCCGCGCGCTCGAGGATGTGATCGCCCTGCACACGATGCGCTTCGCCGACGAGCTCGTCCCGGCCGGCGAGGTGGAGATCCCCACGCCGCAGCGCGAGCCCTCCAAGCCCGAGGTCTCCGCCGCCCGCGCCCTGGTCGACCAACTGAGCTCGAGCTTCCAGCCGGAGGAGTACGAGGACACCTATCGCGCCGCGCTGCTCGAGCTGATCGAGCGCAAGGCGCGTGGCGAGACGATCGCCGCGCCCGAGCCCGTTCAGATCGCCCCCGAGGACGACCTGCTCGGAGCGCTGCAGGCAAGCCTCGAACGTCAGGGCCGCTCGCCACGGGCAAAGACAAAGAAGTCGAAGTCAAAGACGGACCGGTCGAGCTCGGGCAAAAAAGTCGTCGCCGGGAGCTCGCGCTGATGCCCAGACCACTGTGGAGCGGCTCGCTCAGCTTCGGCCTGCTCAACGTGCCCGTGACGCTCCACAGCGCCACGCGCGACCGCGACGTTCACTTCCAGCTGTTGCATGCACCAGACTGCTCGCCGATCGAAACGCGCAGGGTCTGCGCGGCCGAGGAGAAGCCGGTGCCGTGGCCGGAGATCGCCCGGGGCTACGAGCTCGATGACGGCAGCTGGGTGCTGCTCTCTGACGAGGATCTGCTGGCTGCCGCGCCCCGGCAGAGCCGCACGATCGACATCGAGCGCTTCGTCGAGGTCGCGGAAATCGATCCGGTCTACTTCGACCGCTCCTACCTGCTCGTGCCCACCGACGAGGGCGCCGCGCGCGCCTACGCGCTGCTGAGCGAGACGATGCGGGACTCAGGCAAGGCGGCACTAGGGCGCTTCGTGATGCGCGCCAAGGAGCGGCTCGTGGGCATTCGCGTCCGCGATGGTGCCCTGACGCTGACGACGATGTTGTTCGGAGACGAAGTTCGCTCCACTGAGGAGATCGCCGATGCGATCGAGGCCGCGGAACCGCCACGCGAGCAGGTCGACTCGGCCGTCGCCGTGATCGAGGAGCTCGGCGTCGAGTTCGATCCGACGCGCTACCGGGACGAGCACCGCGCCCATCTGAAGCGGATCATCAAACGCAAGCAGCAGGGCAAGAAGATCGCGGTGGCGCCCCCGGCCAAGGAACCCGTTACGAGCACCGCTCCAGATTTGATGGGCGCGCTCGAGGAGAGCCTTGCCCGGATCAGGGGTGAGACGGGTACCCAGAAGACCCGTGGGAGGCGATCGAGTCCTACCAAGAGATCATCCAAAGGTGCGGTTACCAGTAAGGCAAGCCGGGTAGGAGTGAAAAAGCAAGAGCCAGCCAGAAAGACGTAAGAGCACAAGAAACTGGTTGCCACGAGGTCGCCGGGGACGGTCTATTGAGGAGCGACGAGCGATGGCCAGCACGCCCAGATACGAGCAGGAAGAGACCAACGCGGCGGCAGCGGAAGCCGCGGGGATCGGCGGCGTCACCGGCGAGGAGGAGCTGGACCCCGCTCAACTGCCGGTCACAGAGGCCGGCGGCGGCGTCGCGGAGGGCTTCGAGGAGGCCGAGCGAGCGCTGATCGACCACGCCTCCCATGGCGACCAGCAGTCAGCCCACGCGGTTCTCCACGATCAGGGCTCACCGGAGGAGCCGAACGGCGCGCGCGAGGATTCCGAGCCAGACCACGAGCACAGCAGCGAGCTCGACGACGGGTGAGGCGAAGCCCAGCCGCCAAGCAGCGCGCGCTCGGCGAGTACGACGCCAAACGGAACTTCGCCGGCACCCCCGAGCCGGCGGGACACGATGACAGCGGGCGGCAAGAGGACCGGGGAGAGGAGGGACGCCGCTTCGTCGTGCAGGAGCACCACGCGCGCAGCCTGCACTGGGACCTGCGGCTAGAACGCGACGGCGTGCTCGTGTCGTGGGCGGTCCCGAAGGGCATCCCGGAGGACCCGGAGCGCAACCGTCTCGCCGTCCACGTCGAGGATCACCCGCTGAGCTACATCGACTTCGCGGGCGAGATCCCCGCCGGGAGCTATGGCGCCGGGAGCGTGCGGATCTGGGACGCAGGCACCTACGACTGTCACAAGTTCCGCGACGACGAGGTGATCGTCACCTTCCACGGCGAGCGCGTGCAGGGCAAGTACGCGCTGTTTCAGACAGACGGCAAGAACTGGATGATCCACCGCATGGACCCACCCCGGGAAGGCGGGCGCGAGCCGATGCCCGAGCGTCTGGCGCCGATGCTGGCGAGCGGGGGACGGCTGCCCGCGGATGACGAAGAATGGGGATTCGAGATCAAGTGGGACGGCGTGCGCGCAATCGCCTACTGGCAACCCAACCAACTGCGGATCGAGAGCCGCAACCTGAACGACATGAGCGCCCGCTACCCCGAGCTGCGCGCCCTCGGCCCCCAGCTCGGCTCCCACGAGGCGGTGCTCGACGGGGAGATCGTCTCCTTCGACGAGCAGGGCCGTCCGAGCTTCGAGCGTCTACAGCGGCGGATGCACGTCTCCTCGGAGAGCGCCGTCCGCCGGCTCGCGGATGAGGAGCCCGTGAGCTACGTGATCTTCGACCTGCTGTATCTCGACGGCCACACCACGATCGAGCTGCCCTATCGGGAGCGTCGCGCTCTACTCGAGAGCCTGGAGCTGAAGGGACCCACTTGGCAGACCCCCGCTTACCACGTTGGCGAGGGACGCGCGCTGCTGGCGGCGGCCGCCGAACAGCAATTGGAGGGCGTGGTGGCCAAGCGCCTGGGCTCGCCCTACCGGCCGGGCAAGCGCACGGACGAGTGGTTGAAGATCAAGAACGTCAATCGCCAGGAGCTCGTGATCGGGGGATGGCTGCCGGGCAAGGGGGCTCGCGAAGGGCGGCTCGGGGCGTTGCTGATGGGTTACTACGAGCCGGACGAGGAAGGTCAACCGGCGCTGCGCTACGCCGGTCGCGTCGGCACGGGCTTCAACGATGAGGAGCTGGCGCGTCTGGGCCGGGAGCTGGCGGCGCGCACGCGGGATTCGAGCCCGTTCGACGGGACCCAGCCGCCGCGTGGAGCCCGCTTTGTCGAGCCGGAGCTCGTGGCCGAGATCGAGTTCCGGCAATGGACCCACGACCGCATCCTGCGTCACTCCTCCTACAAGGGGCTGCGCGAGGACAAGCCGGCAGCGGATGTACGGATGGAGACCGTGACCCCGATGGATGGCCGAGGCGCCCAGAGAACAAGCAAGACACCCGTAAAGGCCGCGAAAGAGAAAGAGAAGAAGAAGAAGAAGAAGGGAAACAACAAAGACGATCATCTCCCCGAGGGGGAGCCTTACAAGATCCTGCGCGAAACCAAGCGAGCGACGGAGATCGAGGTCGAGGGGCGGACCCTGAAGCTGACGAACCGCGTGAAGGTCATGTACCCGCGCACGGGGTTCACAAAGGGCGATTTGATCGACTACTACGCCGCGGTCTCACCTGTGTTGCTACCCCACCTCGCTGGACGTCCGCTGACGCTCAAGCGCTATCCGGACGGCGTCGAGGGAGAGTACTTCTACGAGAAGCGCTGCCCAGCGCACCGACCCGATTGGGTGAGGACCGCCCCGATCGAAAGCGAGCGCGGAAGGGGCACGATCGAGTACTGCCTCGCCGAAGATCTGCCAACGTTGATCTGGGCCGCAAATCTAGCCACAATCGAGCTGCATCCGAGCCTCTCGCGAGCCGCGCGGATGGACGGACCAACCGCGATCGTGTTCGACCTCGACCCGGGCGCCCCGGCGGGTTTGAAGGCGTGCTGCCGGGTGGCAATGTGGATCAGAGAGATGTTCGACATGTTTGGGTTGAGCACGTTCGTGAAGACCTCTGGTGCGAAGGGCCTGCAGGTTTATGTGCCGCTCAACACCCTGATCGGCTACGAGCAGACAAAGTCGTTTGCGCGCGCGGTCGCCGAGCTGCTCGAGAAGCGCCACCCGCGGCAGGTGATCTCACGGATGGCCAAGGATCTGCGCCCGGGCAAGGTGCTGATCGACTGGAGTCAGAACGACGAGCACAAGACGACGGTCTCTGTGTACTCGCCGCGCGCGCGAGAGCACCCCACAATCTCCACGCCGCTGGCCTGGGAGGAGGTTGAGCAGGCCGTGCGGAGCAGGCGCGAGCCCAGCCTGAGCGCCGAGCCGCGCGAGTTGCTCGAGCGGGTTGAGCGGGACGGCGACCTGTTCGAGCCGTTGCTGAGCCTCACCCAAGAGCTGCCCGATCTGTCCGTCGAGCTCGGCGCCCCACCCGGGCCATAAGACGCCAAGCGGGTAAGTTACCCGGCGATGACCCAGAGAACACCACCTGATGCCCTCGTCTGCGTCGTCGAGATCCCCAAGGGCGTGCGCAACAAGTACGAGTACGACCCCGAGCTGGGCGGGATCAAGTTCGATCGGCTGCTGATGAGCGCCGCGACCTATCCCGCCGACTACGGCTACCTGCGCGGCACGCTCGGACAGGACGGCGACCCCCTGGATGCGTTGGTGTGCCTGTACGAGCCCACCTTCCCGGGGTGCCTGATCCCCGTCAAGCCGGTCGGGATGTTCATGATGCGCGACGAGAAGGGGATCGACGACAAGATCATCTGCGTCCCGCTGCACGACCCCTATTGGAACGAATACGAGAAGCTCGAGGAC
>Ga0302181_10003037_pt1 | contig 11648 bp, 12 predicted proteins | sample I_Palsa_E3_3_FD_198786 | JGI IMG/M metagenome (GOLD analysis project Ga0302181, IMG submission 198786) | Peat permafrost microbial communities from Stordalen Mire near Abisko, Sweden - I_Palsa_E3_3 | ecosystem: Environmental > Terrestrial > Soil > Palsa > Peat permafrost | place: Sweden... | reverse complement strand
GGGCGTCCACCTGCTGAGCGTCGCGTTGCTGGACATCGGTCCGGCTTTCGGCTCGCACCGGTGTCTCAGCCATTCGCCAGCCACTCCCTTCCGCTCATCTTGACAAACGGGACGATCGTCCCGGATGATTAGCGGGACAATGGTCCCGATTATAGCTAGATGTGCCGAGGGACGCGCTGCCATGCAAGGAGAGGAGACCGACGTGTGCGGGCAAGCGAGGCGCTGGACGGCGGCCGACGTGCCGCCCCAGGACAGCCGGACCGCCGTCATCACCGGCGCGAATACCGGCGTGGGTTTCGAAACCGCGAGGATCTTGGCCGGCCGCGGCGCGGAGGTGGTACTGGCTTGCCGTGATCCGCAGCGAGCCGATCAGGCGAAGAAACGCATCGAGTCCCAGGCGCCAGGTGCCCGCCTTGACATGGTCACTCTCGACCTGGCGTCGCTCGCGTCGGTGCGTTCGGCCGCCGCCGAGCTCCGGTCCCGTTACCCGAGCGTCGACCTGCTGGTCAACAACGCCGGCGTGATGTGGGCCCCCCGGGGTCAGACGGCCGACGGATTCGAAACGCACTTCGGCACGAATCACCTCGGTCATTTCGCGCTCACCGGGCTGATCCTCGATCTCCTGCTGCCGGTGGCCGGGTCGCGCGTCGTGGTCCTGTCCAGCCCCGCGCACCGCGCGGGCGCCATCGACTTTGGCGATCTGGCCTACCGGGAGCGGTACCGGCCGCACGCCGCGTACAGCCGGTCCAAGCTGGCGAACCTGCTCTTCGCGCAGCTGCTCCAGGCGAAACTCAGCCAGTCGCACGTCCCGACCATCGCTGTCGCGGCGCATCCGGGCGGCGCGCGGACCGAGCTGAACCGGCATATGCCGTGGATGTTCCGCGGTCCGTCCTGGGGGCTGGTCCATCCCATCACCCACCCCGCAGCCGTGGGCGCCTTGTCGCTAGTCCGAGCCGCTGTCGATCCCGGCGTGACCGGCGGAGCGTACGTCGGGCCAGGCGGATGGCATGAGTTCACCGGATATCCCGTCGTGCTCCAGCCCAGTGAACGGGCACGTGATCTCGGCCTGGCCCAACGACTGTGGGAGGAATCCGAAAAGCTCACCGGGGTCAGCTATGACTTCGCGGCTGCGGCAGGCCGGTAGCGGCTGCGGCGGGCCGGTAGTAGTGCATGCCCGCGGCGGTCCTTTCAGTCGGCGACGGTGATGCCGAGGTGACGCGCGAGCAGCGGGGCCAGCGCGACTAGCTGGACGCTGTCGATGGTGGCGCCGCGCAGCGACTCGTACCCGGCGGTGATACCGAGCCCGGCGCCGCGCAGGTCCACGTCGGTGCAGGTCACCTTGGCGAAGTCCACCCGGGTCAGGGTGCTGCCGGGAAAGCTGACCCGGACCAACCGGGCGCCGCCGAACTCCGTGTCCCGCAGCAGGCAGTTCTCGAACGTCACATCGGTAAGCGTGCCGCTGCGGAAGTTCACCGAGTCGAGCTTGCAGTCGCGGAATCTCACCCGGCGCAGTGAGGCAGAAAAGACCTGCACTCCCGCCAGCGCGCAGCCGGTCAGGGTCACGTCCAGCCAGCCGGTTTCCGCTAGGTTGCTGGACACGAACCGGGTGTCTCGCAGCGTGGTGTCGGTGAACCTGGATTTCCGAAGCTGGGCGTCGCCGAACGATACGTTCACAAACGCGCAATCCAGGAAGTGGCAGTTCCCGGCGGCGCTGTCGTCGAACGAGACGCCGGTGAAGAGCAGGCCGTCGTACTCCTCATCAGGCTCCAGGTCGCCCTCGTGGGGGGTGAGCGCGCCAACCTCGCCTGCCATGGGCTCGACCTTACCGGCGCAAGTAGGTCAGGACGGCCAGCACCCTCCGGTGATCTTGGGCCCCGGGGAGCAGGCCGAGCTTGGCGAACAGGTTCCCGACGTGGGTTTCCACCGTCTTAGGTGACATGTAAAGCTGCCCTGCGATCGCCTGGTTAGACCGGCCCTCGGCCATCAGGGCCAGCACGGCCAGCTCGCGCTCGGTGAGCGTCTCTAGCGGGCTGTCCCGCCGGGGCCGGGCGACCAGCCGGGACACCACCTGCGGGTCGATCACCGATTCGCCCGCGGCCACCCGGTGGATCGCGGCGGTGAATTGCGCGATATCGGCAACCCGCTCCTTGAGCACGTAGCCGATGCCACGCGGATCGCCAGCCAGCAGCTCAAACAGGTGCTCGGTTTCGACGTGCTGTGACACTACGATGACGGCCGTGCCCGGCCACCGCCGTCGGATCTCCAGTGCCGCCTGCAGGCCCTCGGTGGTCTGGGTGGGCGGCATCCGGATGTCGGTGAGCACGACGTCGGGACTTAGCGCCTGGACCAGCTTCAGCAGCTGGTCCGCGTCGGCGGCCGCGCCGGCCACGTCCAGGCCGGCGTCGGTCAGGACCCGGCGCAGTCCCTCGCGCAGCAGCACCGTATCCTCCGCGATGACCACGCGCAGCCGCGCCTCGGGCTCCGCTGGCCCGGCCGTCACGGACACGGGATGTCCGCTTCCAGTCGGGTCCCGCCACCCGGCGGGCTGTCCACCCGCAGCACGCCGCCCACCGATGCCACCCGGTCGGCCAGGCCTCGCAGCCCCGATCCCCCCTCGGACCGGGCGCCTCCTGTCCCGTCGTCGCTGACCTCAACCAGGAGCCGTCCGGGGAACTTGCGGATCATCACCTGGGCACCATCGGCCTTGGCATGCTTGGCCACGTTGGCTAGGGCCTCGGAGACGACGAAGTACGCGGTGGCCTCGATCGCGGCCGGGTACCGCTCGTGCGGTACCGCGGTGATCGTGGTGGCCACCGGCGATCGCTCGACCAGGGCCTGGATCGCCCCGGTCAGCCCGGTCTCGGTCAGCACCGCGGGGTGGATGCCGCGGGCCAGTTCACGCAGCTCGGTCAGCGCCTCCCGCGCCTCCTTGCTGGCCGACTCGATCAGCGACCCCAGTTCCGGGTCCGCCTCCGCCGCACGGTCGCGGGCCATTCCCAGCGCCAGGCTCAGGGTCACCAGCCGCTGCTGCGCGCCGTCATGCAGATCACGTTCAAGCCGCCGCCGCTCGGCATCTCCGGCCTCGACGAGACGCGCCCGGGAGGCACGGACCTGCTCCAGCTGGGCCAGCACCTCGGCCTGCAACCGGGTGTGCTCCAGGGCCATGCTCGCCGCCGCCGCCGTCAGCCGGATCAGCTGCGGCTCCTGCTCGAGCCCGCCATCGTGCACCAGCACCGCGCCGCTCGCCTCAGTGACGGGCGTTACCGCCCGGCCGGGGCCTGGCCGGGCCGGGTCGACGACCTGCCCCGTGGTGTCCAGGTAGCCGGCCCCGTCCGGCAGCCGGAACGCCAGCTGCAGCGTCGAGTCACCCAGCGCGCGGGCCAGCGTGTCCCTGAGCCGCGTTGGCGGGGCCCCCGGTTCCAGGTCAACGACAGCGGCGCCGACCGCGCCGCGCGCCGTCCGGGCCCGTATCGTGCTGGCCACGAACAAGGCCGGGCCCGTCAGCAGTACCAGCGGCGCCAGGCCGAAGCTGACCAGACTAGAAAGCTGCAGGTTGAAGGCACCTCCGGTCAGGATCTGCTCTGCCCCGACCGCGCAGCTGATCCAGACCAACGGGACCATGGCCCGCCGGGACCAGCCCTGCGCCGACCGCCAATGCCGGATGATCAGGGTGAGCACGATGCCGGTGAGCACGAGCCCGACGAGCCCGCTCGCCGTGTTGAGGGCATCCCAGACCGGCCGGGAACTATGGACAAGCAACAAGTTTTGGCAACTGGCGGGGCAGCCGTCAAAGGTGGGATTCCAGAACATCATCCCGGCCAGACCAAAGACGGCCGCTGAGACGTACTCGGCGATGACCACCCCGCACTCGAACCTCGAGCGGAGCCGGCCGCTGGGCCAGGCCAGGCCCAGCTGCGCCAGAGCTGCCCCGTAGAAACCCTGGCTCAGGTTCCCGAACGTGAACGCCGCCGGATTGGCTAGGTTGACCAGGGCGTACGGCACTAGGTAGAGATAGCCGACAATCGTGAACAGCAGGCCAAGCCGGCTGCTCGGCCACCGCTGCCAGGCCGCTAGCCCGGCAATGATGAAAGACAGCCCGATGACCAGCATGGAGGTCAGAATCGGCGCGAACTGCGATGTCGGGGGCCAGGCCGCCCAGGCCAGGCAACCCGCCGCGGTGATCGCGCCCGCGATCACAGCCGCTCGCAGCGCCCGGTTCATGCGGGGCTCCGCCGATTCATCTCAGGTCCGGCCTTCTCCCGTAGGATCCCGGCCCAGGAACCGGCGCAGCGCCGCGCCAGACAGCTGATCTTTGGGCAGGAACCCGGCCGCCGGGCTCGAGGTGATCCGGCCCCTGTAGTCGCTCGCCTCCCGGGTCGAGGTCAGCACGATCACCGGCCCCCCGGCCTGCCCGGCCAGCCGCCTGGCGACCTCGAAACCGTCGAAATCCGGAAGCTGGATGTCGAGCAGGACCAGGCCGGGCCGGACGATCCGGGCCGCCTCCGTCGCTTCCGCGCCGGTGGCCGCCTCCGTGACCGTGAAGCCGTCGGCCTCGAGCATGCTCCGGGCAAAGGCCCGGAAGCCGTCGTGGTCGTCGACTATCAGGATCGCCGCGGATGACTGCACGAATCCAGTCTGGCATCGCGCCCGGCCAGTGGCATCAGGGCCAGCCCTGAGGCTTTTCCCGGGTCTGCCCGGACGGGAATTCGGGGCTCGGCCTGATCCCGTCCGGTGGCGAAATTCCTAACGTCTGCCTTGCCGGGAATCAGCCGTCCCGGGTCCGCAAGAAAGGACGCAGATAATGAACCGCAACGCAATGCCCGGGTTCGCCGCGCTCGCCGGGATCGCCCTAGTCGCCCTGGCCGTGACGGGCTGCGGCGGGGGAGGCCCCGCGCCGGTCAATCCGCCGCCGTCCTCGGTTCATAGCGCGGTGGAGCAGGCCGCCACCATGAACTGGCTGGCCAAGACCAACGCCATGTGGACCAGAGACGACTTTACCGGCCTTGATCAGGTCACCACCGCCGCGATGCGCACGATCTACATGTCCGAGGAATCGCACGCGAGCCTCCCGGGCAACGCGGACCGGCAGGACTTCCGGCTGACCGGCCTGTCGATCACGATTCCCTGCCATACCGGACCCAGCAATGTTTTCGTGGCGTACGGCGAGACCAACGTCTTCGACCTCTGGACGGCCATGGAGCCCGTCGCCATGGTGTTCGAGCGGGTCGGCGGGTCGTGGAAGCTGGCCGCAGCCGTCGACCGCCCGGACCAGGGCTGGCCCGCGCTGTGCACCCAGGGGACGCCGTCCACCGCCCCGGCCGTGCTCCCGTCGGCGAGCTATGCGACCGTGCTGGCCCAGGTCCTGACCCACGCCATGACCGGCGTCACCGAGACGTCCGCCGCGGCCTCGCCCTTCGCGATCAACGACTTCCTGGCCGGGTCCGGTTCGATCACCGCCCAGTCCGCCACGCAGCTCCGGCAGGACCGGCGGGCCGCGATCACCTTCACCGGGCGATTCACCCCGGCCCCGGACCCCACGCTCGCGCTCCCGCTGGCCAACGGCCGGGGCTTCTGGATGATCGGCTTCCTCACTCAGAGCGGTACCTACAGCGCACCCTCGGGGCTGCGCGCGAAGTCCTGGCCGGACGGCAACCAGGTCGCTACGCCCAGGCCCGCCGTGGTGCATCATGAGGCCGACACCTTTATCACCACCTACACGGCGATCGACCCACTGCGGTCGCCTCACGCTAACGTGACCTTGGACGGCTTCTTCGGCTGGCCCCTCACGGCCGTCGCGAGTTAGCCGGCCCGGCACCAGGCCTGGCCCTCATCTATGATCCAGCTGGATAACGCAGCACCAAAGTGACTCGGAGAAAGTAAGCAAGTACTGATCAGAAGGGAGCCGGCCATGGCCGACATGGAGAACTTCAACGACCAGATCATCAAAGAATTCCGCGAGAACGACGGAAAAGTAGGCGGGATGTTCGAGGGAGCCCCGGTCCTGCTGCTGCACCACACCGGAGCCAAGACCGGCACGCAGCGGGTGAACCCGCTCATGTACCAGCCGGTGGGCGGCTCGTTCGCGATATTCGGCTCGAAGGGAGGCGCGCCGAGCAACCCGGACTGGTATTACAACCTGGCCGCGCACCCGGACACGACGATCGAGCTTGGCACCGGGACGGTCAAGGTCAGGGCGCGGGTGGCGGGCCCGGACGAGCGAGGCACGATCTGGGAAAAGCAGAAGGCACTTGCCCCTGGCTTTGCCGAATACGAGACGAACGCCGCGCCGCGCCAGATTCCCGTCATCCTGCTCGATCCCGTAGCGTAGCCTCACTGCTGGCGGCCAACCGGTCAGCATCCGGATATATCCGCCGTACGGCTTTGAACGACAACGCTCAAGCCCACGCGGCCCGGCCATCAAGACCCGTCGGCAAGGGGTGCGCGTATGGATGAAACCGAACCCGTGGTCCGCACAGCCGGCGGCCAGGTCCGCGGACGGACGGAAGTTGACGTCGCCGTCTTCCGCGGCATTCCATTCGCCCGGCCGCCGGTGGGTGGTCTGCGCTTCGCGGCGCCCCGCCCGGCCGAGCCCTGGGACGGCGTCCGGGAGGCGGCCGCGTTCGGGCCGCCACCACCGCAGTCCGGGTCCGTGCTCCCCTTGCCGCCGCCGTTCGCGTCCGGCGCCGATCCCGATGACTGGCTGACCGTCAACGTGTTCTCGCCCGACCTCGGCGCGGCCAGGCTCCCGGTCATGGTCTGGATCTACGGCGGCGCCTACCGCTCCGGCGCCGCCAGCAATCCGGGCTACGACGGAACGCTGCTCGCCAGGCAGAACGTCGTCGTAGTCACCTTCAACCACCGGGTCGGCGTCGAGGGGTACGCCTACCTGCCCGGCGTTCCGGCCAACCGGGCCCTGCTGGACCAGGTCGCGGCGCTGCGTTGGGTGCGGGAGAACATCGCCGCATTCGGCGGTGACCCGGACCGGGTGACCGTGTTCGGCGAGTCGGCCGGAGCGGGCGCGATCGCGGCCCTGCTCGTCATGCCGGTTGCGGCGGGCCTGTTCCGCCGCGCAATCGCGCAGAGCGTTCCGGGCACCTTCTTCTCGCCCGATCTGGCCGCCGCCGCCGCCGCCGCCATCGCCGCGGCGGCCGGGCTGCCAGCCACCGCCGAGGCCTTCGCAGCCGCCGACCCGGCCCGGCTCGCGGCCGCGTCAGACGCGGTGCGGCCCGCCGACCACGCCGGCCGGTGGGGCCGGGTCGCCCACACCGGTACGCCCTTCTCGCCGGTGGTGGACGGCGAGGTGCTGCCCGCCGCGCCGTGGCGGGCGTTGGCCATGGGCGCCGGCCGGAGCATCGACCTGATCACCGGGCATAATCGCGACGAGTTCCGGCTGTTCACGGAGCTGTCATCGATACGCGGGCAGATCACCGTCGCGGCGGCCAGTCAAGCGCTGCGAGGACTCGCGCCCGGCCAGGACGGCGAGGATGGCGAGGACGGCGAGGCGGCCTACCAGCACGCCTACCCGGACGCGGACCCCGAGACGCTGTTCGAGCTGGTCAACTCCGACTGGCTGTTCCGGATGCCGAGCCTGCACCTCGCCCAGGCGCACGCCGCGGCGGGCGGGCGGACGTTCCTCTACGAGCTCAGCTACCCGGCCTCCGTCGCGGGGCTCGGCGCCTGCCACGCGATCGACGTCCCGCTGGTGTTCGGTGACTACACCGGGATCGGGCAGATGTTCTTCGGCCCGGAACCGCCGGCCAGCGCGGTCCGGCTCGGGAACCTGATGCGCTCGCACTGGGCGGCGTTCGCCGCGGACGGGGACCCTGGCTGGCCGCAGTACTCCCCGGGGCACCGGATGACCCGCATCTTCGCCGACCCGCCGGATGTGGCGCCGTATCCGGAAAGGACGTCCCTGCACCTCTGGGACCAGCACCGCTTCGGCGTCCTCGACCTGACCGCTGACCCCGATCCCGATCCCGACACCGACCCTGACACTGACCCGCAGAAAGGGCCCGATCGTGCCGATATACGCGCTGGGCGATTACGAGCCTGAGATTCACGAGACCGCCTTCGTCCATCCCGATGCGGTCGTCATCGGCCGCGTGCGGATCGGCCCGGAGGCGTCCGTATGGCCCTGCGCCGTGCTCCGCGGTGACCACGGCCGGATCGAGGTCGGGGCGCGGACCTCGGTGCAGGACGGAACCGTAGTCCATTGCACCCACGAGTGGCCGACGCTGATCGGAGCCGACTGCGTGGTCGGCCATAACGCGCATCTGGAAGGCTGCGTGGTGGCGGACATGTGCCTGATCGGCTCGGGTTCGGTCACCCTCAACCGGGTCACGGTGGGGACCGGCGCGGTCGTGGCGGCTTCCTGCCTGGTGCCAGAGGGCTTCGAGGTGCCACCTGGCGCTCTGGTGGCCGGCGTTCCCGGGAAAATCAAGAAGACCGGACTGACCGCCGACTGGGTCGAGGGCGCGGTGAAGACCTACATCGAGTCCGGCCACGCCTATCGGACCGGGCTCCGCCGTCTCGAACCCCGCGACCGGCCTTGATTCCCCGCGCCGGCTGGACCGATAGCGCGCACCGATGATCGACGGCAGGACGGTGATCGACGCCCACATGCATGTGCCCAGGCTGAGCACGGTGACGCCCGCGTGGCTGCAGTGGGCCGTCGACTTCGGCCAGGATGCCCCGTGGCGAGAGGTGTTCGGAGCCGACGGGGATCCGATCCCGGCCCGGGTGGACGCGCTGCTGGCGGCCGAGGGCGTCGATCTAGCCCTGTTGTTCGCCGAGTACAGTCCGCGGACGACCGGGATTCAGCCGGTCGAAGACCTGCTGCCGATCATCGCGCACAACCCGGGCCGGTACCGCCTGGTCGCCAACGTCAACCCGGAGCTGCACCCGTCCCCGGCCGCCGAAGCCGAACGCCAGCTTGACCTGGGCGCGGTCGCGCTCAAGGTCCATCCGGTGCACGGCGGCTTCCGCCCCGACACCGCTGACATGTACGCGGTCTACGAGCTGTGCGCCGAGCGCGGCGTGCCGGTGATCGTGCATACCGGCGGGAGCATCTTTCCCGGCTCGTGTCCCGAAGCGGGAGACCCCGCGCTGATGAGCCAGGCCGTAGCCGACTTCCCGGGCGTCCAGTTCGTGCTGGCCCACGGCGGGCGGGGGCAGTGGTACTCCGGCGCCGCCCGGATGGCGCTTGACCGCGCCAACGTCTGGCTTGACCTGGCGGGGCTGCCGCCCAAACGGCTGCCCGACTACTACGCCGGGTTCGACCTGACCGAGCTGGCCGCCAAATGGATCTTCGGGACCGACTGGCCAGGCGTCCCCGGCGTGGCACGGAACGTACGCGCGGTGGCCGCGCTCGGCCTGCCCGATGACGTCCTGGCCGGGGTCCTGTCCGGCCATGCGACCCAGGTCTACCTCGCCGTCGGCTAACACCGCTCTAGTTTCAGCCCAGCAGCCGCTGTAGCACCACGACCTCGTTGCTGTCGAGGTCAGTGGTGATGGGCATTTTGCCCATCCGCTCGGCGGCCAGCGCCAGCGAACGTTGCGCGGCCTTGAGCTCCTCCCGCAGCCTGACGTTCTCCTCGGCCAGCTCGCCCTGCTTGGCCCACGCGCTGGCCAGCTCGTATTCCAGGCCGGTGACCGTGGCTCGCAGCACCGAAGGGTCCGGTTCGGAGGCTTCGGGCTGGGTCGTGCCGTCCGGCTCGGCCGCGGCCAGCCGCCGGACCAGCTGGACCAGTAGGCGGCGGGCCAGCTCGTCGTAGTCGAAGCCGGCCGCGCCGCCGAGGCCAGCGCCGCCGAGGCCAGCGCCGCGGCCCGCCCCGGTCTCCGCGTTCTCAGCGTCTCCCGGGTCAGCGTCCTCCAGGTCAGCGGCTCCTAGGCTGATCCGGTAGGTTCGCTTACCGCGCACGTCCCGCTGAATGAGTCCCGATCGCTCCATTCCGGACAGGAGCTGGGCGAACGCCACGCTCGAGCCCGGGTAGCCGACCGCGGCAGCCAGTTGCGTGCTGGCCATCCCGTGGGCGTCGAAGAGTTCATGTACCTCCGCGAGATACGCGACGATATGCTTACGCGTGCCTACGGCCCGTTTCCTGGCCGTCATTTTCCCGACCCCCACGTCAGCACCCTCTCCCGTGGCAATGACGCCTGCCGACGAATTCATGATAGTACGGCAGGCTGTTGCCAGCATGATGAGCGTTTGTGCGGGTAGGCCCGGTAGGTAACAGTTCGGCCCCAATCATGCCAATCGGAACGCTACGAGGTTCAGCCGCCCGGCGACGCGGCAGTTGTGACGTGAGCAGCTAGCGTACGATTAGGGTGCGTACCCAGCACCCGTGCGTCACGCGCTGCACAAGAAACTAGCCGTCGGCAGTGCACGTTGTTCTTGATATCTGCACTGCTGCACCTAATGAAGACAGAGCGCCGTGGACCTGGATGTGGCTTACGCAACGACCCTCGCGGCTGCCGTGCTGCTCGGGATCGGTTTCGTGCTGCAGCAGTGCGCTGCCGAGCAGGAACCTGAATCGCGCTTCCTGAGCTGGCGCATCCTCACCGACTTGCTGCGCAAGCCGAGATGGCTGTTCGGCATCGGGTGCATGATAGGCGGCTACCTGCTGTCGGCGTGGTCGATCGGCCACCTGGAGCTGACGCTGGTGGAGCCCCTGCTGACCACTTACCTGGTGTTCGCGCTGGTGCTTGCGGTCCCGATGTCCAAGCAGTCGGCCCAGTGGACCGAGGTGACCGGTGCGCTCATCTTGTGCGCGGGGGTGACCCTGCTGTCGGTTTCCCGTTCCACCAAACCCATCGGCATGTCGTTCGGCTCGTTCTCGCACTGGTACGTGGCCGCGATCATCGCCGGTGTCGCGTTCATCGCCGTGCAGATCGGCCACCGTAGAAAAGGACCTGCCCGGGCCACCCTGACCGGGCTCGGGGCGGGTCTGGTCTTCGGCATCCAGGACGCGCTGACCAGGCAGACGCTGGAGATCTTGCAAACCCATCCGTGGACGCACCTGTTCGTCGTCTGGCCGCCTTATTGCCTGGTCGCGACCGGGATCGTGGGCCTGTGGCTGATGCAGAACGCGTTCAGCTCGGGCCCGCTGCACTCCTCGCTGCCGACCATCGCGGCCGGCGAGCCCGTCGCGGGCATCGCGCTCGGCATCGTGGTCTTCGGCGACCGGATCCAGATTTCCCCTGGGCCGCTGGCCATCGAGGCCGGCGGGATCGCCGCGCTGATCGTTGGCGTGGTCATGGTGGCGAGTTCCTCGGCCTTCAGCGGGCTGCGCAAGATCACCGAAACCATCAAGCAGGATGTCGGCGGCCCAGCCGACCGTCCGCAAGGCACCGCCCTCCCGCGCCAGGACCCAGTCGGCCTCCGCAAGGACCCGACCCGCATTCGTAAGGACCCGACCCGCCCGCGCAAGGACCCAGTCGGCCCGCGCAAGGACCCGGCTCGCCCGCGCAAGGCGACCTAGGGCTGCCCCGCGCCAGGCGGCCGGGCCGCGGTTACCGGCACCGGGTTACCGGCACCGGGTTACCGGCACCGGGTTACCGGCACCGGGTTCACGGCTCCGCGTCCGGCGAGGAAGGCGGCCGGGCCTGCATATCGGCCAGCGGACCCGGCCGCGTGACCGGGGACCCTC
>Ga0302181_10003030_pt1 | contig 11671 bp, 10 predicted proteins | sample I_Palsa_E3_3_FD_198786 | JGI IMG/M metagenome (GOLD analysis project Ga0302181, IMG submission 198786) | Peat permafrost microbial communities from Stordalen Mire near Abisko, Sweden - I_Palsa_E3_3 | ecosystem: Environmental > Terrestrial > Soil > Palsa > Peat permafrost | place: Sweden... | reverse complement strand
AACGTCCGGCCGGCGCTCGTGCAGGTGGCGGGTGGCCTCGATTCCGTCCAGACGCGGCATCCGCAGGTCCATCAAAACCACGTCTGGGTTGTGCTCGTCGGTGAGCACCAGCGCCTCCTCGCCGTCGGCGGCCGAAGCGACCAGTTCGATGCCGGGCAGCAGGCCGAGCATGGTGCCGAGGCTCTCTCGCACCAGTCGCTGGTCGTCGGCCAGCAGTACCCGGACCGGCTCTGGCGGCGCAGGCCCCTCGGTCATCCGACCCCCGGCAGCCGGAGCTCGACGCGAAACCCGGTCGACGTCGGCTGCGCGAGCAACTCGCCGCCGAGCAGTTCGGCGCGCTCGCGCATCCCGGTCAGCCCGTAACCCCCGGTCAACCCGATCGCGGCGACCTGGAGTGAGCCGGGGACGGCATGATCCTCGACCACGAGCAGGGTGCTGTCCGAACTGTAGTCCAGCCTGACGTCGACCCGCTCGGCGGCGGCGTGGCGGCGGACGTTGGTGAGGGCCTCCTGCGCGGTGCGGTACACCGCCAGCCGCGCCTAGGAGCGAGCGCGCGGGGCTGGCCCAGAACCCTAACGGCGACCGGTAGGCCGCTCTGCTCCTGGAAGGCCTCGGCGAGCGCGGCGATCCGCTCCGGCCCCGGCAGCTCCTCGCCACGCCCGGCGGCGATCGCACGCCGCGCTTCGTCGAGTCCGCTGACCGCGAGGTGATGTGCCCGGTCGATCGCCTGGGTGATCTCGTCGCTGACGCCGCGGTCGCGGGCGAGCAGGCGCGTGGTCTCCAGCTGCAGCGCCAGCGCCGAGAGCGAGTGTGCGAGCACATCGTGCATCTCTCGGGCCAGCCGACCGCGCTCGGCCAGCGCCGCGGCCCGGGCCTCCGCCGCCCGGGAGGCCTGCAACTCGTCGCGCTGACCGGCGAGGTAGTGGAGCAGCCGCATGGCGAAGAACCAGGGCAGGATCCCGGACATGAACGTGCCCGCGCCGGCGACCTGGCCCTTGGCCAGATAACCGGCCACGAAGGGGGCGGTCGCGGCGAGAAACATAAGCCACGCGGTCCGCCGATCGAAGTGAAGCGCCGCGACAATCACCACGTAATACGGGCCAAGGACCCACGCGCCGTGGGGTTGCAAGACGCCCAGCGTGCCGGCAGCGACGATCACGCCCAAGAGGGCCGGGATCCGGTGGCGGGCCGGCATCTCGCGGCGCTCCGGATGCGCCGCGATCGCGGAGACGACACAGGCGATGCAAGAGGCCAGCACCAGCGCGCCTCGGTCGTGCAGCCGCGGGTACGGATGGGTCGCGAGCGTGATTGCGATGAACGCCGCCAGCACGACCAGGCCGAAGAGCCGCCAGGCCACCGCCTCCAGCGGCGCCGTGCCCTCGCCGCCGGCACCCTGGGTGATCCAGCTGCGCCGGAACCAGCTGAGGAATGCGCGCATCATCGACACGGTGAACGATAGGCCGCCTGCGCGTGTGTGTCATCCGCCTGTGGGTGGACGCCGGGGGGTCGCGGTCCACCCACGGGTGCAGGAGCAGGTTCGACCTGTGCGCCGATGACAACCCGCAGCGCCCGACGTAGCGTGTCGCTCATGCTTACGAACTCACTCGAGGCGGCCATGACCCTCACTTCAGAACGCTCGATCGTGGCCGCGGCTCGCGCCGTCGACCTAGTCAAGACGTACGGCGCGGGAGAGCTCGCCGTGCGCGCATTGGACGGCGTGAACGTGGAATTCGAACGCGCTCGCTTTACAGCCGTGATGGGCCCATCCGGGTCTGGCAAGTCGACGCTGATGCACTGCATGGCCGGGCTGGACGTCCCGAGCGCTGGGCACACGTTCATCGGCGAGGATGAGGTCGGACGGCTCGACGACGGCGCCCTGACGCAGCTGCGCCGCGACCGGATCGGGTTCGTGTTCCAATCCTTCAACCTGGTCCCGACCCTCACTGCGGCGGAGAACATCACGATCGCCGCCGATCTTGGAGGGGCGGCCGTGGACCGGGAGTGGTTCGAGGCCCTTGTCGGTCAGCTCAGGCTAGCCGACCGGTTGTCGCACCGTCCGGACGAGCTGTCCGGGGGCCAACAGCAGCGAGTGGCGTGTGCGCGGGCGCTGATCGGCCGGCCCGAACTGATCTTCGCCGACGAGCCGACCGGCAACCTGGACTCGAACGCCTCGGCGGAGATGCTCGAGTTCCTGCGCCGCGCCGTCAACGAGCACGCGCAATCAATCGTGATGGTTACCCACGACCCGCTGGCCGCCGCGCACGCGGACCGGGTGGTGTTCCTGGCCGACGGAAAGCTGGTGGCCGAGCTTCACTCGCCCACGGCGGACGCGGTACTCGAGCAGATGAAGCGATTGGGTGCCTGACATGCGCAGGATCACGCTCCGAGGCCTGATGGCCCGCAAGCTTCGCCTCGCGCTGACCGCGCTGGCGATCGTGCTCGGCGTGACGTTCGTCACCGGAACACTCGTGCTGGGCGACACGCTGAACCGCACGTTCGACAACCTGGTCGGCACCGCCTACCAGCACGTCAGCTTCCAGATCCGCGGCAAAGACGCGTTCAACAACAACCCTGGGACGGTCAACGGCACCGCTGACCGCAAGCCGGTCACGCAGTCGCTTGTCGCTTCGGTGAGCCGTGTCCCGGGGGTCTCCGACGCGTTCGGGTCGGTGTCCGGCTACGCCCAGTTCATGACGCGGAACGCAAGCGCGATCGGCAAGGGCGGCGGCTCGACGCTGGGCTTCGCGTTTGACCCCAACCCGCAGCTGTCGCCCTACCGGCTGGTCGCCGGCCATGCGCCCACGACCGCGGACGACGTGGTGATGGACAAGGCGACGGCGACCAAGTATCACTTCGCCCTGGGGGGCCGGGTGCTGGTCAACCTGCCCAACCGGCCGGAGACGTTCACGATCACCGGGCTCGTCACGTTCGGGTCAGACGACAACCTGGCCGGGGTCACGCTCGCCGGGTTCGACTCGGCGACCGCGCAAGCGCTATTCAACTCCCGCGGTCACTACGACACGATCAGCGTGCTGGCTGCACCCGGGGCCGACACGGTCAAGCTCCAGCGGGCGATCACCGCGATCCTGCCCGCCGGCGTCGAGGTGGTCAGCGGCCAGACCGTCGCCAGCGAGCTCTCTACCGCGATCAACAACGAGCTCTCTTTCATCTCGACCGCACTTTTGATCTTCGCGTTCATCGCGCTGCTCGTCGGTGCGTTCACGATCTTCAACACCTTCTCGATCACCGTCGGCCAGCGGACCCGTGAACTCGCCCTGCTGCGGGTGGTCGGAGCCAGCCGCCGGCAGCTGTTCCGCTCGGTGCTGGCCGAGGCTGCGGTTACCGGGCTGACTGCGTCGCTGATCGGGCTGGGGCTCGGCGTGGTTGCCGCGCTCGGCCTGAAGGCACTGCTCAAGGCGTTCGGCATCGTGCTGCCCTCGGCACCCCTGGTGGTCGAGCCCCGCACGGCGGTGGTCGCGATCGCGGTCGGCGTCGGAGTAACCCTGCTGTCGGCAATCGTCCCGGCCCGCCGCGCGCTGCGAATCGCGCCCGTGGCCGCGCTGGTGGAGCAGCGCGAGGACCAAGCTACGGCCGTGCGCCAGCGGACGGTGATGCGCGGGGCGATCTTCGGCGTCGTCGGCAGCGTCCTCGTCCTCGTCGGGATGAGCAAGGCGTCGATCGCGCTGGTCGGCATCGGCGCACTGGCCCTCCTTATTGCCACCAACCTGCTCTGCCCGCTGCTGGCCGGCCCGGTCTCGCACGCGCTCGGACGTCCGCTGGTTGGCGCGCTCGGGGTCCCGGGTCGCTTGGGGCGCGAGAACTCCGCCCGCAACCCGCGCCGGACCACCCAGAGCGCCGCCGCACTCATGGTTGGCCTGTCGCTGGTCTCGTCGATCGCGGTGCTGGGCACGTCGCTGAGCGCGTCGGCCAAGCACAGCGTCGACAGCGCCGTCAGCGCGAACTACATCGTTACCGGCAAGGGCGGATTCAGCAAGTCGGTGGTTCCCGCGGTTTCTCGGCTGCCCGGGGTGAGGACCACGACGGTCGTCTACCAGGGCCAGTTCGAGGTGGGCAGCTCTCTTTCCACGCTGGTGGCGGCGACTCCCGCCGACCTGGCGAACACGGTCACCCTGCACATCACGGCCGGCAGCGGCGCCCCCGCCATGGCCGCCGGCGAGCTGCTGGTCGACTCGAACACAGCAAGCACGCATCACCTCCACGTCGGCTCGGTTGTGCCGGTCAAGTTCGCCCAGACCGACTCGACCACGATGAGGGTCGGCGGCATCTTCAAGGCAAACCCGCTACTGGGCAGCTACGTCACCGGCGACGCCTTCTTCCTCTCTCACTTCGATAACCCGCTCCCGATCGCGATGCTGCTCAGCACCGCCCCCGGCGCCCGCGGTCTCGATGGTGCCCTGAACGACGCGCTGGTGCCGTACGCCAACGTGAGCGTCAAGACGCGGGCCCAGTTCGAGGCCTCCCAGCAGGCGAGCGTCAACCAGCTCCTCGGGCTCGTCTACGTGCTGCTGGCGCTGGCGATCCTGATTGCGCTGATCGGCATGGTCAACACACTGATGCTGTCGGTGTTCGAGCGGACCCGTGAGATCGGGCTGCTCCGGGCGGTCGGGATGACCCGACGCCAGGTCCGGGAGATGATCGGCTCGGAGGCCGTGATCATCGGACTGCTGGGCGGAGTCCTCGGGATCGTCAGGGGAACCGTGCTAGGCGCCGCACTGGCCTACGCGCTGCGCAACAACGGCGTGACCACAGTGAGCGTGCCGGTGACGAGCCTGATCGCCTTCGTGGCTCTGTCCGCCGCGCTCGGCCTGGCCGCGGCCGCGTGGCCGGCGCGGCGGGCGGCCAGGCTGGACGTCCTAGCTGCGATCGCTACCGAGTGAAGCTCCACCCAAACGACCCCCTGCACCTATTGGGGAGGCCGATAGGTGCTTGGGGGCACGTTCGCATTAGCGTGCGGTGCCGAGCCTCGATTCAAGGCGGGGCTCTCGGGCGTGAGCGCGGTACGGTTTTGGAGATGAGCGACGACCGCGAGTCCCGGCCGACGCCGAGCCTCGCCTCGGGCGCCGAGCGAGAGCGCAGCATCGCGCTCCTGCGCGACGCGGTCGGTACGCCGAGATCGCCGCCCGCGGGCGCAAGGCCCGTGGACAACGCCCGGTCGATCTGCTGATCGCAGCAACCGCCGTCGGTGCTGGGCTACCGCTCTACACCCGCAACCCGAGTGACTTCGACGGACTCGAGTCGGTGCTCAGCCTCCACACGGTCACCGCGAAGGCAGCCGCATCCTGAGCCGCGGCGCCCCATCGGTCGGACCTTGCAGGAGGTTCTCGGATGGATGGATGGGCGATCCAGGACTCGAACCTGGGACCTCTTCGTATCAGAGAAGGTCAGTGGCAACGTCCAGTCGCCTCCAGTCGTCAAAGATGCTGCAAACTGCCCGATTCTTGGAGAGGCGAGGCGACCTGAGACGACTGCAGTCCACCGCCTCATCCACATCCAGACATCTCTTCCTACTTGAAGTAGGATTACTGCATGGCGGTGACGAAGGTATCCATGAGCCTCGACACAGACGTGCTTGCGCAGACCCGGGATCGGGTCGGCGGCCGCGGCGTGTCCGCGTACGTCAACGAAGCCGTACGCCGGCAACTGCGGCGCGATGCGCTCGCCGACCTGCTCGTCGAGATGCAAGCCGCCAACGGCCCTGTTGACGATCAGCTGCTCGAGGAGGTCAGGCGCCTGTGGCCCGGGCGCGACGACGCAGACGCGCCCCCGCCCGAGTAACCGACCTGCTCGTCCTCGACGCCGACGGCGTGTCGAAGGCGGCGAGCAACGACCGAATGGTCCAGGCGTGGCTTCAACGAGCGCGCGAGCTCGACGCGGACCTCGTCATATCAGCGGTCACACTCGCCGAGCTCGTCCGCGGGCGACCCCGTGATGCCGCCGTCAACCGCGTAGTTAAAGCCGCCGAGGTGATGCCAGCCGACGAGCAGCTCGCTCGCACGGCCGGCGGGCTGCTCGGTAACGCTGGCTCGGATGCCACGATCGACGCGCTTGTCGGCGCCACCACGCTCGCCGCCCAGGCCCGACACGACGCCGCGCGGTGCGTCCTGCTCACCAGCGATCCCGCCGATCTGGCCGCCCTCCTCGCCGACCACCCAGAGGTGCGTGTAGTCGCGGTGTGAGGTCAAAGCCGCTACCTGGAGCGAGCGGCGCGGGGCGGCGGCTCACCGACCAAACGAGCCATCGGCGCTAGCAGCAGACCAGCGGCGCTCAGCAAGCACCAAATGCGCGCTTCTGGCGACGAGCAGGTTCGTGGCCTCTGGGCGGGACGAGACCCGCATCCATGCCCGCACACGTATCGCGGGCTACGCGCCTCGTGACTGCCTGTGTCCGCAATCGACAGCGCGCAGCGGGCCGTCGACGTCGACGTCATGACCGCTATCGAGACGGCGGCTAGAACGCTGCGCGCCGCGCGGCCGCATAGTGCTCTCGCCGAGCAATGGGGCTCCCGGTACGGGGCGACCTCAAACGGAAGTCCCCTGCCTCGCCGAATGGGGAACGCGTGACGGTCACAACTGTCGACCCGTCGAACGGTCGACTGTTGGCGAGCTAAGAGGAGACCGCGCGGCCGGCGATCGACGTGATTCTCGGGCGGGCTCACGACGCGGCAGCCGGATGGCGTGCGACCCCTACCGCGGAGCGGTCCGAGGTCCTCCGGCGGCTCGCGGCGACACTCCGCAGGCACTGCGAGAGCTTGGCCATGCTTGCCGCACGCGAGATGCGGAAGCCGCTGGCCGATGGTCGGGCGGAGGTCGAGAAGTGCGCGCGTGCGTGCGACTGGTTCGCCGATCATGGCCCAGGGATGCTCGAACCGGAGCCGGTTCTGACCGAGGCGGACCGAACCTATGTCGCCTATGTTCCACTCGGGGTGTTATTCGCGATCATGCCTTGGAACTTTCCCTACTGGCAGGTCATGCGGGCGCTTGCTCCCGCGCTCCTGGCCGGCAACGTGATCGTGCTCAAGCACGCGCCCTCGACGACCGGCTGCGCGCTACTGCTGCAGGAGGTCGTCAGCGAGGCTCGATTCCCTCCCGATGTGTTCTCGGTGCTGATCGTCGCGCCGGGCCGCACCGCCGAGATCAGCGAACCGGTCATCAGCGACGACCGCATCGCCGCGGTGACTCTCACCGGGTCAACTGGTGCCGGTCGCGCTGTTGCCGCAGTTGCCGGAGGCGCGTTGAAAAAGTCGGTGCTCGAACTCGGGGGAAGCGATCCGTTCGTGGTGCTGGCCGATGCCGACGTCGAGTCGGCGGCAGCTTGGGCGGTCCGCAGCCGTTTTCAGAACGCCGGTCAGTCCTGTATAGCCGCCAAACGGATCCTCGTCGAGGAACTGATCGTGGATGACTTCGCCGAGCGGTTGCTCCGCCACGTCCGTGAGCTGCGAGTCGGCGATCCGACGGAGCCCGGGGTCACGATCGTCCCCTTGCGCGCGAAGATCTTCGGGACGCGGTAGCTCGCCAAGTCGGGGCATCCGTCGAGCAGGGGGCCCGCGTCCTCATCGGCGGCGGCGTGCCCGACCGCCCCGGCTTCTACTACGAGCCGACGGTCCTCGACCAGGTCATACCCGAGATGCCGATCCTCGCCGAGGAGGTGTTCGGGCCTGCCGTACCACTCGTGCGAGCGGCCAATTCCGACGATGCAGTACGGCTTGCGAACGCCACCCGGTTCGGTCTGGGGAGCAGCCTCTGGATCTCGAGCCTCGTCCGCGGCGAGCAACTCGCGCTGCGGCTCGCCATCGGTCACACGGCAATCAACGGGATGACCGTCTCAGATCCGAGGCTTCCGTTCGGTGGCGTGAAGGAGTCCGGCTACGGTCGGGAGCTGTCGCGTCTGGGACTGCATGAGTTCGTCAACGCCCACACCATCGTGGTCGGGGTCGGACGGGCCCCAACGTAGACCCGCGGTCGCCATCGAGTGATGAAACGCCGGCCCGCCTGAGGCTGGCCATTCAAATCGGAAGGCTGGGGCCGGTCTTCGTCCGACCGGGTTCAGCCAAACGCGCTCCTCTCGCTGAGCGCGCGCTCGCCGAAATTCATGGCCCGCGGCGGCCGCGCTTCTCCGGTGATCATCCGATAGCCACTGGGCTGGCGGCGCATAGTCACATTCGACTTTGCCCATTGAGCCGACGTGACCTACGGTTGCTGCCGATGCAGGACACTCACCGTTTCCAGTTCGACGAGTTGGACGAATTCCTACAGGAACGCCTGCTCCGCCGTGTAGAGCGGCTTGGCTATCTCGGGGAATTCTTCCAGGTGGCCGCCAACCAGCCGCGCGCCCTGGCGGGCTTCATTGACTTCACCGAGGCGCTCAAGGAGGCGCTGCCGGCACGGTACCTCGAGATCGTCGCGTTGACGATCTCCTCGCGCACTGGCAACGCCTACGAGCGCGTGCAGCATGAGCGGCTGGCGCTCACCGTCGGCCTCGACGCGACCGAGGTCGAGGAGATCGAACGGGGCAACGTCAGCGAGAAGAGTGGCTTCTCGGAGGTCGAGTGCGCGATCTACGACCTCGCCGAGGGGATCGTGTCCGCCAGCGGTAAGGGCTGTCCGACCGCGTATGAGGCGGTGCGACGGCTCGTCGGGGATCGCTCAGCGGTGGCGGTTCTGCTGACCTGCGGGCGCTATCTTGCGCACTCCGCGATCTCGAATACCTGGCGCCTCGAGGCACCAGTGCCGTCTATCTTCGACGCCGAATCGGGGGTGGAGGTCTGATGGCCGACCGTCCGGTGTGGATCGACGAGGCCGATGTCGTTCGGGTCCTCACGATGGGTGACGCCATCGATGTCCTCGACGCCGCCTACCGCCTCCAATCGCGAGGGTCGGCGAGCAACATGCGCCGCGCCCACCTGCGCGAAGGCGAGGCGATCCTGCACGCGGTCGGCGGCGCGATCGGCGATCAGCGCGTGGCCGGCACCAAGACATGGATTCACACTCCCGGCGGCGCATCGCCGCTGCTGATTGTCTTTGACCTTGACAACGGCGGTGTCCGAGCGGTCATTGAGGCGTTCGCGATGGGACAGATGCGCACCGCCGCGACGTCCGGTCTGGCCACACGCTACCTTGCCCGCCAGGACGCTGGGACACTGGCGGTCCTTGGCACCGGCAAGCAGTCGGTGGCCCAGGCGCAGGCGATCGTCTGCGAGCGGCCGATCACCAAGATCCGCCTATTCGGCCGCGATCCCTCCCGGCGTGCCGCCTGCGCCAGCCGGATTCGCGACGCCCTTGGCGTGGAGGTCACGGAGCACGCGACTGTCGCGGACACGGTCGCTGGGGCCGATGTGATCACCGCGATTACGCGGGCCGCCGAGCCGATCCTGTCTGCCGAGATGCTCGAGCCTGGCCAGCACATCAACGCGGTCGGCTCGATTGTTCCGAGCAAGCGGGAGGTCAGCGCCGACCTTGTCGGCCGGTGCGATCTCGTCGTGGCCGACTCGGTGCCCCAGGCCCGGGACGACGCCGGGGAGCTGCGCGCCGCGGTCGACGCCGGCCTCTTCCACTGGGACTCGCTGCATTCGCTCGCGTCGGTCATTGCGGGGGATGCCGCCGACGGCCGAGGTGGCGGTGACGCCATCACCTTGTTCAAGGCCGTCGGCATCGGAGTCTCCGATGTCGCTCTCGGCAACGAGTTGGTCCGGCGCGTCACCGCGTCCGACACTGCACCGAACAACCGTCCTACGACGGTCCGAACGCCATAACCCAAAGGAAGCGAATGAATCAGAACGACCCGATCCACGCAACGTTCGTCGATCGCTCAGGTCAGGTTCCTAGCGACTACCGGCCGCTCAAGCCGCTGCTCATCAGTAAGGCCGAGATCGAGGACCAGGTCGAGCGTCTGTGCGAGGGTACGTTCCGCGGCTCGCGTCGCGTGGAGATCGTCAATCCGGCGCTGATGCAGTCCGGCAGCCTCTACCCGGCGGTCACGGTGTCGCTCAACGTGCTACTTCCGGGTGAGCGCACGACCCCGCATCGCCACAATTCCTCGGTTGTCAACTTCGCCATCCAGGGCTCGGGCGAGACGGTGATCGGTGGGCGCACAGTCTCGTGGGGCAAGTGGGATACCTGGAGCACGCCGCCGTGGATGGTCCACCAGCACATCAATGACACCGACGAGGTGCAGGTCCGTCTCAGCTTCTCCAATAGCGGGCTGCTCGATCTGCTCGGCGTTCACGTCTTCGAGGACGCGACCGACCTTGATGCCAACCAGCCGATGGGCGATCCCGGCGCCGAGCTGGAGAAGAGCGTCCGCGGCGAGACGATCGGCGCGGACGGCGCTGCGCTGCTCACCTACGAGCAGCTCATCTCGCCCGAGCCGCCCTACCAGCCGGCGCTGCATTGGCCCTACAAGGCACTGCATGACCGGCTGCAGAAGCTGCGTGCCCTCGGTCAGGAATACAAGGGCCGGCGCCTATTCCTGATGTACGACCGCTCGACGGGCCGCAGCCAGGGTACGACCTCGACGTTCTTCGCGACGATCACCATGCGCCCCGCCGGGATCATCGACGAGCCGCATCGCCACACTTCAGCCGCGGTCAATTACATTTTCCGGGGACGAGGCTGGAGCATCGTCGGCGGCCAGCACTACGAGTGGGGCGCCGGCGATCTGATGCTGACCGCTCCCGGTTGGATGAACCACGGTCACGCCTCGCACGAGGGCGAGGACGTCTATGAGCTGACGATCCAGGACTCGCCGCTCCAGATCGGGATCGGCAGCCTGCTCTGGGTCGAGAACCTCAAGCAGGAACGGACCGAGGCGCTCGGCGTCACGGCGGGCTACGAGACCAACCGCGAGGTACTCGAGGTTGGGACATGATCGAGCCGTCCCCGAAGCTCCGGGGCTCGATCGTCCCGCTCGTCACACCGTTCGCTGATGGCCGGATTGACGTGGAGGCGTTCGAGTCCTCGGTCGAACGCCAGGCCGAGGCTGGTAGCGACGGGATCGTCGTCACCGGCACGACCGGTGAGCCGACGAGCCTGAGCACGGACGAGCGCGGCGACCTGTTCGAGCGCGCCGTCCGGGTGGCGGCGGGGCGGCTGCAGGTGGTCGCCGCCACCGGCAGCGCCAACAGCGCCGAGACCCTGCAACTGACCGCCGCTGCTCAGCGCGCCGACGCCGACGCCGTACTTGTCGTCTCGCCGGCGTTCGTTATGCCGTCGCAGAAGGGTTTGGTCGAGCACTTCGCGACGGTCGCGGCGGCGACCGACCTCCCGTTCCTCATCTACAACATCCCGGCACGCGCGGGCGTTGGGGTCACGGCCGAGACGGTCAAGCGCGTCGCCGACCGGGCGCCTAACCTGGTAGGCCTCAAGCACGCCTCGCCCCAGCTGGACATCCTCACCGAGTTGCTCATGTCACTCGGCGAGGGGTTTCGGCTCTTCTGCGGTCTGGAGAGTTACTCCTATCCGTTCCTGGCGCTCGGGGGCAGCGGGCTGATGAGCGCGATCGGCAACATCTTTCCGGTCCGCGTTGCGGAGATGTGCCGCGCGGTCGAGCGTGGCGACCACGAGTCGGCCTTACGGCTGCACCGGGAGCTGTTCGCGGTCAACCTGGCGGTGTTCTTTGACACCAACCCAGGCCCCCTGAAGTTGATGCTCGCCGC
>Ga0302181_10003029_pt1 | contig 11672 bp, 6 predicted proteins | sample I_Palsa_E3_3_FD_198786 | JGI IMG/M metagenome (GOLD analysis project Ga0302181, IMG submission 198786) | Peat permafrost microbial communities from Stordalen Mire near Abisko, Sweden - I_Palsa_E3_3 | ecosystem: Environmental > Terrestrial > Soil > Palsa > Peat permafrost | place: Sweden: Abisko... | reverse complement strand
GGTCTCTGCCTCGTTGAGACAGGGCATGACCACGGTCAGCTCCACGTTTTCCTTCTCCTTCATCGTCAACAGCAATCCGCCCCCTTCGGGCCGTCCCGCCTCCCGCCTGGTATTACCGTAGGCGGGGGACGAACGCAGCGAACTGGCCGCTTGTTCATGGTCAGGGTCATCAACCCAGCACAGGAGGGTACGGCTTGAGGGTAATGCCTGCGGCCCCGTCACGTGAGCCATCGGCGCGGCGAGCCTGGTCAATCCGCAAGGTCAAGCCCAGCTGGACCGGTACCCGCTCGCTGGCCGCGCGCACGTGGTCGGGTCATCGCCTGTTCCTCATCGTGGCCATCCCCGCCGTCCTGCTCCGCGTGGACGCCGAACTCGGCTACCGGTGGCAGGCCTGGTTCAACGACTCGTTCGAATACGTGCAAAACACGGTTAAGTTCAATCTCGACCCGACTCGCGCGTCCGGATACTCCGTTTTCCTGAAAATCCTGCAGCCGTTCCATAGCTACGCTGTTGTAACGATTCTGCAACACCTGATGGGGCTGGCGGTGGCCGTCATGGTCTACGCGCTGGCCCGGCACCGCTACCGGGCCCCCGCCTGGCTGGCCACGCTGGCCACCGTGCCGGTGCTCTACGACGGGTTCGAGATCCAGCTCGAGCACCTGATCTTGTCCGACATTCCGCTGCTGTTCCTGCTGGTGCTGGCGACCACGATGCTGCTGTGGAACCCGGCGGGCCCGTCGCTGCGCACCTGCGTGCTTGTCGGCCTGCTACTTGGCCTCGCCGACTGCTTCCGGGCCGTCGGCCTGCCGCTGCTCGTGGTCTTCGCCGTCTTCATGATCATCAGGCGGGTCAGCTGGCGGAAGGTCGCGGCCACCATCGTGGTGTGCCTCATCCCCGTGGTCGGCTACGCCGGCGTGTTCGACCTGGAGCACGGCCAGCTCGCGATGAGCGACGCCACCGGCGTGTTCCTCTACTCGCGGGTGATGACGTTCGCCGAGTGCGCCAAGATGAGCGTCCCCAAGGACGAGCTGTCCCTGTGCACCACCGTGCCGCCGGACAAGCGGCCGATCGCGCAGGCCTACATCTGGACGTCGGAGAGCCCGCTGGACCGGTTCCCGCCGTCGAAGTTCTCCCCGGTGCCCAACCAGCTCGCGGAGAACTTCGCCATCCGGGCCATCGAGGCGCAGCCGCTCAGCTACGCCAAGGCGGTGCTCGACGACACCTGGCGGGTGTTCGGCTGGAAGCGGGTGATCTTCCCCAACGCCGCGACCTACGACGAGTACCTCTTCGGCTACCACTCGCTGCCCATCCCGGCCTGGGACGACGCGAATCTCGGCAAGTATCACTCCTACGCGGCCGCCTACGTCCACGGCAACCCGGCGACCAACGTCGTCGCGCCGTTCGCCAGCATCATCCGGGGCTACCAGCGGTACGTGTGGCTCCCGGGCACCGTGTACGGGCTCATCCTGCTCCTCGGCGCGGGCGGCATCCTGCTGGACTGGCGCCGGCTGGGCGGCGACGCGCTGCTGCCGTGGACGATCTCGCTCGCGCTGATCGTCATCCCGGCGGCCACCGCCGAGTTCGACTACCGGTATGTGCTGCCCGCCGTGCCGTTCGCCTGCCTGGCGGCGGTCATGGCCTTCAGCTCAGGCACCGCGGGCGGCCGCCTGGTGCGGCGGCTAGCCGGCCGGCGGCGCGGCGGCGCCGTCGTCGTCGACACCGTGGCCGCCGTCAGCCCCGAGCCCGCCGTCAGCCGCGGGGCTGCCGGGGCTTCTCCGGCGGGCGCGGGCGCCTCGAGCGTCTCGGGGTCCCGGGAGTCGATGGGGTCCCGGTCCGTCAGCGTCTCCGGGGGTATCTCCGGCGGCGCGGGCCAGCCGGCGGCTCCTGCGGTCGGTTCCGGCGACGACCAGGGTGATCTCACCGCGGACGGTGCCTGAGCCGCCACCCGCGGCCGCCGCCCACGCGGCCAGCTCGGCCAGCGTGCCGCGGACGATCTCCTCATGGGTCTTGGTGAGCTCGCGGCACACCACCGCCCGGCGCTCCCCGCCGTGCGAGGCGGCGAGCTCGGCCAGCGTGACGGCCACCCTGCGGCCGGCCTCGAAGTAGACCTGGGTGCGGGCCTCGGCGGCATTCTCGGCGAAGCGGCTGGCCCGCTGGCCCTTGCCCCGGGGCGGGAAGCCCTCGAAGCAGAACCGGTCGGTGGGCAGCCCGGACACGGCCAGCGCGGTCGTCACCGCGGACGGCCCGGGCAGCGCCGTCACCCGCAGGCCGGCCTCGGCCGCGGCGGCCACGAGCCGGTAGCCCGGGTCGCTGATGGCCGGGGTGCCCGCGTCGGTGATGAGCAGGATGTCCTGCCCCGCCTTCAGGTCCTCAAGCAGGCCCGGCGTGCGCCGCGTCTCGACCGCGTCGTAGTAGGAGACCACCCGCGCCTTGAGCTCGACGTTCAGGCTGGCGGCGAGCCAGCGGACCCTGCGCGTGTCCTCGGCCGCGATCAGGGTGGCCTCGGCGAGCTCGGTCACCAGCCGGGCGGACGCGTCTTCGGCCCGGCCTATGGGGGCCGCCGCCAGCGTCAGCACGCCGCTCTCGTCCGCCTCGCGCCGCGGGTGGCCTGTCTCGCGTCCCGGCATGTCCGTATCGTGTCCCGTTCTCAGAAGTTCTTAGGGGTAGGTCCGCTACATCTTCTTAGCAGCAGGTCTCCCACATCATCCTCCGGCTAGCCGGAGGTTACCGCCGCCCGCGGCACTGGCTCGAAGGCTGACGCACTCGCTGCCGCTTCGGTAGCATGTGGCCGATGATGGCTACCGAGGCTGACATGCCTGCCACGCCCGGCACCGACGAAGCCAGCCGGCTTGCGGTGCTGCGGGCCCGGCTGGCAGCACCGATGCCGGCCGACCGGCCGTGGGGATGGCTGGGCCCGCTGCTGGTCACCGCGTTCGGCGCGTTCCTGCGGTTCGACCGGCTGCAGGTGCCGCGCGCCATCGTGTTCGACGAGACCTACTACGCCAAGGACGCCTGGAGCATCCTGCACCACGGGGTCGAATGGAACCTGGTCTCCAACGCCAACTCTCTCATCCTGGCCGGGCACACGAACATCTTCCAGCCCTGCCACGGCACGTCGGCGTGCGGTGAGTACGTGGTGCAGCCGGAGATGGGCAAGCTGCTCATCGCGGTCGGCGAGTGGCTGTTCGGCCTGAACCCGTTCGGCTGGCGGTTCGCCAGCGCGGTGTTCGGCTCGCTGGCCATCTTGCTGATGTGCCGGATCGCCCGCCGGCTGACCAGGTCCACGCTGCTCGGCTGCGTCGCGGGGCTGCTGATGTCCCTGGACGGCCTGGAGTTCGTGCTGTCGCGGACCGGGATTCTGGATGTCTTCTTGATGTTCTTCGTGCTGGCCGCGTTCGGCTGCGTGCTGATCGACCGGGATGCCGCCCGCGCCAACCTGGCCGCTAAGATCGCCGCCCGCCCCGGTGACGTTCACCGATCCGGGCCCCGGCTCGGGATCCGCCGGTGGCGGGTGGCCGCCGGGATCTTTCTCGGCCTGGCGGTGGCGACGAAGTGGAACGCGGTCTTCTACATCCTCGCGTTCGGCGGGCTGACCATCGGCTGGGACATCGGCGCCCGCCGGACCGCCGGGCTGAGCTCGTTCGTCCGCGGCGCGTTCCGTGACGCGCTGTGGCTGCCGCTGACGTTCGTCGTGATCCCGCTGGGGATCTACATCGCCAGCTGGAGCGGCTGGCTCGCCACCAGCACCGGCTACGACCGGAACTACGCGCAGCTGCACGGCGTGAACACCCCGGTGATCTCCGCCCTGTACTCGCTGTACGAATACCACCTGCAGGCGATCATTTTCGGCGTAGGCCTGAAGACGCCGCATCCGTACCAGTCGCAGCCATGGGACTGGCTGCTGATGACCCGGCCGGTCGCCTTCTTCTACCAGTGCTATACCGGCCCGGTGCCCGGCCCGTCGCACTACTGCCCGACGGGCTACAAGGGCTCGGAGTGGTCCCAGGAGGTGCTCGCGATCGGGACCCCGGCGATCTGGTGGGGGTCCATGCTGGCCCTGCTGTTCTGCCTGGGCTGGTGGCTGCTGCACCGGGACTGGCGGGCCGGCGCGGTGGTCCTCGGGGTCCTCGCGGGCTGGGCGCCCTGGTTCCCGCTGGTGGGCCGGACCAAGTTCTTCTACTACGCGCTGGAGTTCGAGCCGTTCCTGATCTTGTCCATCGTGCTGTGCCTCGGGCTGATCCTGGGGCCGGCCACGGCCAGCGTGGCGCGCCGCTCGATCGGCGCCGGCGTCGTCGGCGCCTACGTCCTGTGCGTGCTGCTCATGTTCTGGTACTTCTACGCGATCGTGGCCGGCAAGGTCATCCCCTATCCGGACTGGCTGAGCCACATGTGGTACCGAATCGGGCGAGGCTGGATCTGACCGGCGCGGGCGGGTCCGGGCGGTCCGCGAACCGTTCAGGCTGTCCGTAGAGGAGACCTTCAGCTTTTGTTCAGCCGGTCCAGCCATCCTTGGTGAGATCGGTGACGAATCACCGATAGCAGGCCCGTCCGTCACTGGAGTGATTTTTGCAACACGGGGGACGTTTCCGGGCCTCCAGTGCGTCTATATACACTGAGATGACAAACTTCCGGAGCGAACATGAGCCGAGCCGAACACTCTAGCGAGGATCGCGCACGATTTGAGCGCGATGTTATTCCGCAGCTTGGCCAGCTGTACCCGGCCGCACTCCGGATGACGAGGAACCCGACCGACGCGGAGGATCTCGTCCAGGAGACCTCGGTCAAGGCGTACGCGGCGTTCCAGCAGTTCACTCCGGGCACCAACCTGCGGGCCTGGCTGAACCGGATCCTGACCACCACCTTCATCAACGTCTACCGCAAGCGGCGCCGCGAGCCGCAGCAGGCGCTCGGCGGTGACCTGCAGGAATGGCAGATGTCCGCGGACCGGCTCACGCCGCCCGTGCCGTCGGCCGAAACCGAGGCCCTGGACCGGACGACCGATTCTGACCTGCTGCGCGCCCTGCGCGAGCTGCCCGGCGAGTTCCGGACGGCCGTGTACCTGGCGGACATCGAGGGTTACCCCTACCGCGAGATCGCTGAGATCATGGGCACCCCGGTGGGGACCGTGATGTCGCGGCTGCACCGCGGCCGCCGGAAGATCAGGGAACAACTGCTGGCCAGCGGGTTCGGTACGCCGCAGGCGGAGTCGTCAGGCGCCTGAGGCGGTCGGCCGCTAGGTCGGGCGGCCTACCCCGGATCTCAGGCCACCAGCCCGCCCGGGTTAGGTGCCGTACAGGGTCAGCATGACCTCGCCGGCCAGCCAGCGGTGAATGATGTGCATCCCGGCCCCGGCGATCAGGGCCATCTTCTCCCGGTCCACCGGGGTGCTCGGGACGGGGAATTTGTAGTTGCTCGCGCCGGTCACGACCCACACCCGCCTGACGTCGGTGAACCGGCTCTTCAGCAGCGCGGGGCTGGTGATCTCGGTGCCGGTCAGGGTGCCCGAGGCGACCGGTGACTGCGCCAGCGCGATATCGCGGAGCCGCTCGAAGGGCGCCGGATACCCGGTGCCGAGGACATGCATGTCGAGCGGGATGTAGAAGACCACGTCGCCTGGCTGCTCGTTGGCCGCGACGACGGCCGACGCCAGCCGCAGGTTATCCGGACGGGCCGCGGTCTGCCTGATCGCGCCCTGCGGCCCCACCAGCATGGCCGCCAGCCCCAGGACGATAAGTGCGGCGACCGCGACGGGCAGCCAGGCCACCCGCAGCCGCCGGACCGGTGCGGCCGACGCCAGCCTGACGATCCCGGTCAGGCCCGTCCCCACCAAGATGGCCAGCGCGGGCAGGCAGAACTCGACGTACCGCTCGTAGTAGACCGGCTTGACGTACGACACCGCGATCAGCAGGAAAGGCGGCACGACCAGCCACGGCAACGCGATCGCCACCGGGTTCAGCGGGCGCCAGTTGTCCGCGAGGCAGGCCGTCACCAGACCCGCGAGCACGAGCAGGGCGAACGGGACCACTAGTTCCTTCGAGCCCGCGAAATCGTGGACCAGCCTGTCGATGGTCCTGAAGTCCGGTCGCGTCAGCCAGGCGATCTGCTCCTGCTGGCCGCCCGCGACGCGGAGCAGCGGGCCGAGCACGATCAGCGCCGCGGCGCAGGCCGCCAGCCACCGCAGCGGCACCCGGCCGATCCAGTGTCCCCGTCCCGGCTGGCCCCGTTCCTGCTGGCCCCGTCCCTTTCGGCCGCCGGCGTCGGTCAGCAGCAGTGTCACGCCGTGCGCGGCCAGGATCAGCAGACCGAAGAGGTTAAACAGGCCGGTGAGCGCCGCGGCGGCCGCGTACGCCGACCACCACCGCCACCGCCCGTCGGGGTAGGCCCGCAGGAACAGGTAGCTGGCGATCGTGGCGAACATCGTCACGATCGCGTAGGACCTGGCCATCTGCGCGTAGTACGTCATGGCCGGCGCGGTCGCGAACACCATCCCGGACAGGAAGCCGGTCAGCGCGGGGACGTTGAGGCGGTCCCGGCCGCCCGCTGGCGCCCGCTGCGCCAGCGCCCGCTGCGCCAGGGCGGCCGTCCGGCGCCCGATCGCCGCCGTGAAGGCAGTCGCCACGACCATGGCGCACAGCGAGGGAAACCGCAGGGCGACGGCCGAGGTCCCGAAGGCGGCCGCGACGACGTGCATGAGCAGGTAGTACGCGCCGTGCACGGCGTCCATGTGCCCGAGCATCGCGAAGATCTGGCCGACCGGCCGCGCGATCGCGTCCTTGGTGTACGCCTCGTCCCGCCAGAGCGAGGGGCCGCCGATTTCGTACCCGCCCACCACGAACGACGTCACCGCGGGAACGGCGATGACCAGCCCGCCGATCACCCGCCCGCGCCCCTTCGAGCCCTCCGCTGGCCCGGCCGCCTCGGTCCTGGGCGTTGCCGCCCCGGCTGGCGTGTCGTCTGAATCGATAAGGTGACTGCCGTCGATCTGAGCCGCCGGCGCCGTGCGCAACGTCGCCTGCCGGGAAGCTTGGCCGCCAGAACCGTCCACGGCGGTGGGGTCCTCAGCCTTCGAGTCCCTCTCCGACACCATCGGTCCCTTCCCCCGCACCGTCCCGCGCCTGGCGGCATATCGGACCTCAGGCTATCCGAGAGCAGGTGTCAGGCATCGGCCATGATGGTCCCGCGGTCATTCTCGGGGCGGGGCCGGGTACCTGTGTGTGCCGTGATGCCCGAGTGCGCGTTGGTGCGCCGTGTCGGGGAGGATTTTGGCTCCGGGGAGTTTTTTGTGCATCCGGATACCCAAAAGGCTCCCGTAAGCCCAAATACTCCCCGGTAAACTCGGCAAATCGGACATAAATTCGGGTCAGGGGGTGAAGAGGCGGTCGCAGACGCGGGCGGCGGCCTTGCCGTCGTCCAGGGAGCAGAACATGGCCGCGAAGCGCTGGTAGGTGTCGCGGTACGACGCGGCGACGGCATCGATGTCCTTCAGGGCCGCGATCACCTCGGCCGAGGTGGCCAGCAGGGGCCCGGGAGCTTCGGCTTCGAAGTCGAGGTAGAAGCCGCGCAGGTTGTCCCGGTATTCGGCCAGGTCGTAGGTGAAGAACACCATCGGCCTGCCGGTGACCGCGAAGTCGAACATCGCCGAGGAGTAGTCCGTGACCAGAACATCGGCCACCAGGTACAGCTCGGTGATGTCGGGGTAGGCGGTGACGTTGAGCGCGAACCCGTCCCGCATCCCCGCGGGCACGTCGTCTGCCATGTGATGATGGCCGCGGATGAGGAACACGTGATCCTGGCCGAGCTCCCGCCAGGCCCGTTCCAGGTCGAGCCGCATGTCAAACCGGTACCTGCGGCCGTTCGCGTAGACCTGGTTGTCGCGCCAGGTCGGCGCGTACAGGATGACCCGCTTGCCTGCGGGCAAGCCCAGCCGTTCCCGGACCCGGGCCGTCGTCTCGGCCACGTCGCCACGGCGCAGCAGGTCGTTGCGGGGGTACCCGTACTCGCAGATCTCCCCGTCGTAGGAGAAGGCGCGGCGCATCAGCGGCGTGCTGAACGGATTCGGCGACAGCAGCAGGTCCCACTGCGCGACGTCTTTGGCCAGATGGTCGAAGTAGGCGGTGCCGCTGATGAACTGCGGGTTGGCGATGTCGAACCCGATCTTCTTCAGCAGCGTGCCGTGCCAGGTCTGCAGGTAGACCTGGCCGCCCCGCTTCCGGAACGGCGCCTGCATGTCGTCGTTGGACACCAGGTACTTCGACCGGGCCAGCGCCTCGTAGTACTCCTGCGTGCCCCGGAGCACGCCCGTGCCGCCGTCGGGCACCGGAACCGACCAGTCCGTCACGGTCCACAGCTGCTCGCGGTCATCGCCCCGGCGGCGAAGTTCCTCCGCGATCCCGAGCGGGTTGTCACCGCACTGCTTGCCCTTCCAGCTGATGAACAGGATCTGGTCCCGGATCGGGGTGCGGAGCATCGCCGGGTAGAAACCGCGCCGCAACGCCCGTTGGGCGAAATTACCTTGTTCGACGCGCCGCAGCCTGGGCTCGGCGGTGAGCATCGGATCGTCGTGACCGGTGACGATCAGCCGGTACCACTTACGGCCCGCCGGCACCCGCTGGCCCGAGACGTCGCCGAGCCGGTCATGGTCGTACTTGAGTTCCGCCAGCGCTTCCGGGCCGCTGCCCACCGGCCGGACGTACAGGTTCCACTCACCGTCCCGCAACGGGACGGCCGAGCCGAAGAACGGCATCGCGTCCAGGTCCGCCTCGACGCTGAACCGCTCGCCCTCGCGACGGAAGCCGATCACGTGGGAGTCCGAAGACCCGATCCTGCGCAGGACCGTCTCATACGCCCCGGCCGCACCGAGGAAGCTGCCGCGGAGCACCAGGCGCCCGTCGGGCTGCCACTCGTGCTCGTCGATCACGGGACGCGGGGTGCGCTCTGCCATCACAAGGTCACCGTAGCGGCTCCGCTCGACCACGGCCTCCCGACGGCCGAACAGGTGCCTGCTCTCCCGCATCCCGTCCGGCCACGCCACCCTGACCCGCGGCTGCCCGGTCACCTTCAGGTAGACATCCCAGGCCATCCCGTCATCCCCGATGACCCGGCCCACCCGGTCCGCCACATCCCCCGCCCCCGCCAGGTCACTAAGCGGCACCCGCGCCCGGTACCTGCCCCCGCCCGCTGCCGCGGCAGGGAAAGAACGGGTCGCGGCGCCGCGGTTGCGGACGAGCACCAGCTCGGCCGGGCGGCTCTGGTCGTGTGCTCCGGGCACCTCGACCCCGATCTCGACGGCGCGGCTCTGCAGCGCCCCCGGGTCCCCCGAGTCCGCCCGGTCCGTCGGGTCCGCCGGGTCGCCGTCGACCCAGGCGTGCCCGGCCGCGAACGCGCCGAGCCGCCAGCAGGCCACGTTCAGCCCGAGCCCGGCCCATCGGGCGCCGAACCGCAGGTCCGGCCCGAGCTGCCGCGGCTCGGGCCGCTCGGCGGGGCCGGGCACCGGGGTGTGGACGCGGGCCGGGCGCCATACGCCGTGACCGCGGACCAGCATGTAACACTGCCACGCCCCGGGGCTGCGGAACCGGCGCGGGCTGATCGCGAACCGGAAACCCGACCAGTCGTAGTTGTACCGTTCCTGCTCGGACAGCGCGGTCGCCTCCGGGTGCAGGAACGAACGGGCGGGCACGAGCACGGGCAGCCGGCGGCCCGGAGGCCGCAGGATCACGATCTTCGACGTATTCCTGCGCTTGGCGATATCGACGGAGGGCACGTTGGCCCGCCCGGTCACCACCAGCGCGCCGTCCGCCCAGCCGATGTCGTCCACTTGCATGTACGGGTCCAGGTCGCGCCAGTGCGGCCGGAAGACGCGTGCAGGCACCGGCACCGGCGATTCTTTTCTGAACGGCAGGTCCGCGAGCAGTCGGCCACGCCGCCTGATCATCGGGACCTGACGCACCGGCTGGTCCATCATCCAGGCGGCCAGCTCGGCGAGCTGCGACATCGCCTGGATCCGGACTAGATAGTAGGCCAGCTTGTGGGTGGCGGGCAGGCTGCGCAGCACCCGGCGGCCCACCCCGTCCAGGTAGCCGTTCACCAGGACAGTGAACTCGGCCCGGTACGTATCGGTCACTTTGTGCAGGTCCTGGACGTATAGCCACAGGTCGTTCTTCAGGGCCTTACGCTGGTGCGCCCGCAGCAGCCGCGCCGTCGAGTGCCGCGCGATGAACTCGTCGATGTCGTCCAGCGCGGTCATCCGGTCCCGCAGGTTGACAATGCTGGTGCGGCTCTGCGTTATCGACAGCCGGCCCTGCGCGCGCTCGCGCCAGTAGTAGACGATGTCGGGGATCACGTCCACGGCCGTGGCCAGCACGTGCGCCTTGGTCATCAGCCTGATGTCTTCCCACACCACGTGCTCGGGGAAAGCCAGCTGGTGGGAATCCCAGAAGCGGTGCCGGAACAGCTTGTTCCACACCGACACGTCATAGAGCAGCCGCGGCGTCTTGGTGATGTGCGTCCGGGTCTGCCTGCCCTTGATGGCCAGGGAGTGTAGCGCCGACGGGTTTATCCCCTTCGGCCCGATGCGCAGCACGGCGCCGCTGGCGAAATCGGAGCCCGAGCTCTCCAGCGTGTTCAGGAGCAGCTCATACGCGTTGGCGGGGATCATGTCGTCGCCGTCGACGAAGGCGAGGAACTCCCCGCGGGCGACCTCGATGCCGCGGTTGCGGGCGCCTCCCGGGCCCCCGTGTTCCGGCGGCTGCACCAGCGTGAACCTGCGATCGGCGGCCGCCTTGGCCCGGGCGATCTCGGCGCCGCCGTCGGTCGACCCGTCATCGACCATGATCACTTCCAGGTCGGTGATCGACTGGGCGGCGATCGAGTCCAGGCAGTCGGCGAGATCGTCCTCGTTGTTGAAAAACGCCACCACGACGCTGATCCGGGGGCCTGTCATGGTGTTACCCCGGGGGGGTTGTCCACGCGCCCATACCCTCCGGACCCACCGCTCACGGGGGGATTGTCCACGCGCCGGTACCCCCCTGACCCCGCCGGGCCTCCGCTTGCGGGGGGAGTACCCGCCATGCCGTATCCTCCTGATTCGCCGCTTACGGGGGGGTTACCCGGCCCGCCGTACCCCGGGGACCAGCCGAGGGCAACTGGGTCGTAGACGCCTTCTACGTAGATCTGGTGCCAGAGCGAGAATATGACGAGCAGCCAGACCTGCCGCCAGGTCACCTCGGGGTCCTCGGCCCGGAAACGGCGCAGGATGTCAAGCGCGGCGCCCTGGTTCAGCCACTGACCCGTCTGCGCCGTGCGGACAACATGCTCGGCGAAACCGTACATGCCGCCGCGGAGCCAGGGCCCGAGCGGCACCGGGAAGCCGAGCTTGGCGCGTTCGGCCGCGGCCTGGGGCAGCAGCGCACCGATCGCCTCGCGGAGCGCGAACTTGGTCGTGCCGGCCGCGGTCTTCTCCACCCGGGCCAGCCGCGCGGCGACGGCGAGCACCTCACGGTCTAGGAACGGCGTGCGAAGCTCGAGGCCGTGCGCCATGGCCATCCGGTCCGCCTTGACCAGGATGTCGCCCGGCAGCCATGTGTTGACGTCGACCAGCTGCATGGTGGCGACGTCGTCCAGGCCGGCCTCGGCCGCCTGCCGGTACACGGGGTCGGTCACGTCGAACTCGCTGG
>Ga0302181_10003026_pt1 | contig 11680 bp, 10 predicted proteins | sample I_Palsa_E3_3_FD_198786 | JGI IMG/M metagenome (GOLD analysis project Ga0302181, IMG submission 198786) | Peat permafrost microbial communities from Stordalen Mire near Abisko, Sweden - I_Palsa_E3_3 | ecosystem: Environmental > Terrestrial > Soil > Palsa > Peat permafrost | place: Sweden... | reverse complement strand
AGCGGTTCGGCGGCAACCCGGTCACGCTCGGGCTGTTCATGACCGCGATCGGCACGGGCGGCGTGGTGACCTCGGCGCTGAGCGGCCCGCTGAAGCGGGTCAGCAGGCCCGGCCTGGCGATGCTCGTCATGGTCAGCATCTGGGGAGCGGCGTTCGCGGGCTTCGCGCTGGCGGCGAGCCTGTGGCTGACCCTCGCGCTGCTGGCGGTCGCCGGCGCCGCCGACACCATCACGGTGGTGCTCCGCGGGTTCATCGTGCAGGCGGTTACCACCGACGCGCTCCGCGGCCGGCTCACCTCGGCCGAGTACGTGATCGGCGCGGGCGGCGACTCGCTCGGGAGCCTGGAGTCGGGCGCGCTCGGCTCGCTCACCTCCCCGGTGATCAGCGCGCTGTCCGGCGGCATCGCCAGCGTGGTGCTGTGCGCCGTGCTCGGCCTCGCGCTGCCGAAATTCGCGGCTTACCGGCCGCGGCCGGGCGGCCCGGAGCCGGCGGCGGATGACAGCGCCGCGGCCGGCAGCGAGCCGGAGCCTAAGGCCGACGGAGCGGCCGCGCACCGGTAACCGACTGGATCGGCAGCCGAACATCAGGTAGGCATGGCCGTATGGCGAGCGAGCCCGCGCGGAATGAGGTCGCGCGATACTGGCACCACGCTGCGGTCGACGGCGTCGACCTGCTGCGCGCGCGGTACGTCACGCACCGGTACGGCCGGCACGCGCATGAGACGTACACGTTCGGGCTGATCGAGGCTGGCGTCGAGGAGTTCGACTACGGGACCGACGTCCTGCGCGCCGGTCCTGGCGCGGTGGCCCTGCTGAATCCCGACGTCGTGCACACCGGGCAGGCGGCGACTCCGGCCGGCTGGACCTACCGCGTCCTGTACCCGCAGGTCAGTGTCGTCACCGAGATTGCGGCCGAGCTGGGCTGGCGGGCCGGAACGCCGCGGTTCCCGCAGACGGTGGTGTACGACCCGGACAGCGCGGTACTGCTGCGCAGTGCCCACCGGGCCGCCGAGCACGGCGATCAGCTGGCGTCCTCGAGCCTGCTCACGGCTGCGCTCGCGGGCCTGGTGCGCAGGCACGCCGCGCCGGGCCCGGCCGGTGGCGCGGCGGATGGCCCGGCTGGCGCGCGGGCCGCTGGCCGGGCTGACGGCGGGCGCGCGCCCGGCGCCGTGGCCGCCGTCCGCGATCTGCTGGCCACCCGGATGGAGGAGCCGCCGAGCCTGGCCGAGCTGGCCGCGCTCACCGGGCTGAGCCAGTTCGCGCTGCTGCGCGCGTTCCGCGGGGCTACCGGGCTGCCGCCGCACGCTTACCTCAATCAGCTGCGCGTCCGCCGGGCGCGGCTGCTGCTTGATGACGGGCTGCCGCCCGCCGAGGTGGCCGCCAGAACCGGTTTCGCCGATCAGGCGCACCTGACCCGGCACTTCAAGCGCGTCGTCGGCGTGCCGCCGGCCGCTTACCAGCGCGAGCGGCTCCAGCGCGCCTGCTGACGGTCTGATGATCTTCATGAAAGCCGCGTTGGCGGGGTTGTAGCGCCACTAGCGCGGCTTTCACGGTCGAGCGCGGTCGGCTGATTCCGCCAAACGGCGCAGACTGCCCGCCCGGCGAGCGTCAAGAACGTACAAGACCCGGCTGCCGCGGCCGCCGTACGTTAGCGGGCATGCCAGCGCGGACAACTGACTCAGTCACGCCGGAGGCGCCCAGCGCGCCCAGGCCGGTCCGGCCGGTCCGGGACGGCATCGCGCTGGGGCTGGCAGTCGGCGTCTCCGGACTCGCCTTCGGCGCCGCGGCCGTCAGCTCGGGCCTCAGCACCTGGCAGGCGTGCGCGCTCAGCGTGCTGGCGTTCACCGGAGCGTCCCAGTTCGCGCTCGCCGGCGTCATCGCCAGCGGCGGCAGCCTGCTCGCCGGGACGGCGGGTGCCATCCTGCTCGGCAGCCGCAACTCGCTCTACGGCCTTCGCCTGGCCGGCATCCTGCGGCCGCGGGGGCCGCTGCGGTTCCTCACCGCTCTCGGCGTCATCGACGAGACGACGGCCGTCACGCTTGCGCAGCCCGATCGGGAGTCGGCGCGCAGGGGCTTCACCGCGACTTTCTGCTGCCTGTACCTGACCTGGAACCTCGCCACGCTGGGCGGCGCGCTCGGCGCCGGGCGGATCGGATCGCCGCAGGCCTTCGGGCTTGATGTGGTCGGGCCGGCCGCGTTCCTGGCGCTGATCTGGCCGCGGCTGAAAGCGGGGCGGACGGAGCGCCTGGTCGCCCTCGGCGGAGCCGCCATCGCGCTCGGCACGACACCGATCCTTCCCGTCGGGGTGCCGGTGATCCTCGCCGCGACCGCGGCGCTGGCCGGCGCGCTCGCGAGCCCGGGAGCGCAGCAGCCGTCAGCGGCGCCGCCCGACGCGCCAGCCCGGCGGCAGGCAGCAGCCGGGCAAGGGCCGGAAGCCCGGCCCGGAACGGCCGCGCCGTGACCGGCATCTGGATCGCCGTGCTCGTGACGGCCGGCGGCTGCTATGCATTCAAGCTGGCCGGCCTGGCTGTGCCGCAGCGCGTGCTCGCGAGCCCGCGGGTGCGCCGGTTCGCTGAGCTGGTCCCGGTCGCGCTCCTGGCCGCGCTGTCGGCAGTGCAGGCGTTTACCAGCGGGCAGGCCTTCGATCTCGACCCGGCCCGCCTGGCCGGAATGGGCGCGGCCATCGTCGCCCTCCTTCTGCGCGCGCCGTTCCTGGTCGTGATCGTGGCGGCCGCGGGGACGGCAGCGGCCCTGCGCGCCGCCGGCATCGCGTGAGCCGGCGGGACAGCCAGATTGCGCGCGGCGCACCGCAGCCGGCGACGGTATGCGGGTAAAGTCGCCGGGTGGCTATCGGCGTGGAAGTTCTCGGCGAAGTGACAGACGAGGCAGTCGAGGCGCTCAACCGCCTCCTGCCGCAGCTCTCGCGCTCGGCGAAGCCGCTCGACTCCGATGCACTCGCGGCCCTGGTCGCCTCGCCTGCGGTCACCGTGCTGCTGGCCCGCAGCAGCGAGGGCCGGATCGCCGGGTCGCTGACGCTGGTGATTTTCCCCATCCCGACCGGCCGGCGCGCCTGGATCGAGGATGTCGTCGTTGACGAGGCCGCCCGTGGTCAGGGCGTCGGCGCGATTCTCACCCGCGAGGCGCTCCGGCTGGCCAGGGAGTCGGGCGTCCGCACGGTCGACCTGACGACCCGGCCGTCACGCGAGGCGGCCGGCCGGCTCTACGAGCGCGAGGGCTTCCGGCAGCGCGAGACGCGCATGTACCGGTACGCCTTCGAGTAGCCAGCGGCCCGCGGCGCAGGGCCGCCGGGCGGGCTAGCTGCCCAGCTCCCCCACGGCGGTCAGCAGCCGCTCGACCTCGGTGCCGTCGTTGTAGTGCACCAGGCCGGCCCTGACGGCGCTGCCGGAGTCCCGGATGCCGAGCACCCCGGTCAGCTCCCAGGCGTAGTTGTCCCCGTTCCAGACGTTGATCTTCCGGCTGGCAAGGTGCTCGGCCACCTGCTGCGGCGTGCGGCCGCTGACAGTGAAGTACGCAGTCGCGGTGCGGCTCGCCGCCCGCCCGTAGGTGTGCACGTGCGCCATGCTGTCCAGTCCGGCCAGCAGCACGCCGAACAGCTCCTGCTCGTGCTGCTGGACGGCCGTCATCGACGCCAGCACGCGCCCGCGCAGGCTGGCGACGGCCGCCGCATCCACTGCATCCACTGCGTCCCCCGGCCCGCCCTCGCCGCCGCCGGGCAGGTCCGCGAGCGATGCCATGTGCAGCACCGCCGCGGTCACGCCGGCCAGGCTGGCGAACGGCAGCGTGCCCAGCTCGAACCGCTCGGGCACCGTGTCGGGCGACGGCCTGAGCTTGTCCGGCCGCAGCCCCTCGAGCAGCCCCGGATCAGCGACCACGGCACCCACGTGGGGGCCAGACCACTTATAGGCGCTCGTGGCGTAGAAATCGGCGCCAAGAACATGAACATCGACGGGAACGTGCGGTGTTGCGTGCACCCCGTCGACATAACTCAGCGCACCAGCCTCGCGGGCCAGCCTGGTGATCGCGGGGACATCAGGCCTCGTCCCGATGATGTTGCTGGCCGCGGACACGGCCACCAGCCGGGTGCGCTCGGTGATCAGATCGCGGAACTGCGCCGCCGGCAGCTCGCCGGTTGCCGGATCGACAGCCGCCCACCGCACCGTGGCGCCGGCTCGCTCGGCCGCCTGCACCCAGGGCCGCACGTTCGCGTCGTGGTCGAGCCGCGACACGACGACCTCGTCACCCGGCTTCCAGGCGCTGGCGAGCGTGCCGGCCAGGCGGTAGGTCAGCGTGGTCATGTTAGGGCCGAGGATCACGCCGTCCGGCTCGCCGCCAGTCAGCGCGGCAACGGCCGACCGGCAGCCAGCCGTGATCGCATCCGCTCGCTTGCTGGCCGGGAACACTCCGGCGGCATTGCCGAGCCCGGCCGCCTGCGCGTGGCTGATGGCCGCGATGACGCTCGCCGGCACCTGCGTCCCCGCCGCCCCGTCCAGGTAGGCGTAGCCGTCGGCCAGTGCCGGATAGCAGGCCCGCACGGCCGCGACGTTGAGCTTCACCCGTTATTCCCTCCGCTGGCGGCGCAGCCGGGCCGACCACCAGGCCAGCGGCCAGGGCGGGCGGCCAGGTCCGCCGCGGGCTGCCAGCCGGCCTGACGCCGCAAGCACAGCATGCCAGGGGTCGGCGTGGCGCACGGCCCTGGCCCCCAGTGGCGTCGCCGGCACCGGCACGTGCGGCATTCCGGCCAGCCATCCGGCCAGCACGGCGGCCGGATCCTCGGGCCGGTACTCGTTGCCGAGCGAGCGGGCCAGGTCCCAGGCATGCAGGTGCCATTCGGCACAGGCCGCGCCCGCCATCCCGCCCACGGTGACGACCGTCTCGCGGTACTGATGGTGCGGCAGGTCCCAGACCGCGCTGAGCCGCGCCGCGTACCGGCGGGCGGAGGTGGCGAAGGCCGCGATGTGCTCGGCCGGAGGCGCGTCGGCCAGGGCGGCCAGCTCGGCCGCGTTCTGCCGGGCCAGCTTGCGGCCGAGGGTGTCCCGGTGGGCGCCGGTGGCCATCAGCCGCGCGTAGCGGCTGACTGGGGCCTCGTCCAGGTACTCGTGGAAGTCATCGGCCACGCAGCGCAGGTGCCCGGCTAGCTCGAACGCCCGCCATTCCTGGCACGGCGTCTGCGTCCCCCAGCTGGCCTCGTCGAAGTCGGCGGCGATCCGGCAGATCGCGCTGACCCCGGCGTCGTAAGCAGTTAAGACAGGAACGAGCTCTCGGTGCGGCGCTGCAGGCCCACGCAAATGGGTGCGCTCCACGGGGCCCCCTCCAACCCAGACTCCGGCACTAGCACGCGGCCGTCGTCTCGCCAGAGTGCCAGAGTTACCCGCACTTCGCTACCCTGCGACCTATCCGCGTCATCGCTGCCGGTTTCCGGCGATGCGGCGGCCAGCAGACGACCGCGCGCCCTACGGAAGGCGAACCGCGCGGCAGCCCTGCGCACGCTCCGAACCGGCGAGGTTACGGCCGGCTGATGTGAGGAAGGACGCGTCCGCCCTCAGGAAAACTCTGGTGACAGCACTACCGGCTGCCAGTTAACCTGCGGATAATGCCCCCAACGTCAGCGCCTTCGCAGCCGCATGCCCAGGATCAGCCAGCCGAGCCTGAGCTACCAGCGCCTGCGCAGGTTCAGACGCCCGCTCAGGCGCTCTGGCGCATGCGCGAGTACATGCGCCCGTACTACTTCAGCCTCCTGCTGATGATCTCGGCCGCTATCCTCGCGGTCAGCTCCGAGATCGCGATTCCGCTCATCACCAAGTCCGTCATCGACAACGTCGTGGTGAAGGGCATCAGGTCTGACCTGCTGCCGCTGAGCCTGGCCGCGATCGCCCTGGGCACGATCCAGGCCGGGCTGAACTTCTTCCGCCGCTGGTCGGTCTCCGGCGCCGTGGTCGGCGTCGAGAAGACGATGCGCGACGATCTCTACCATCACCTGCAGCGGCTCGAGCCCGCCTTCCATGACTCCTGGCAGTCCGGCCAGCTGCTGTCGCGAGCTGTCAATGACCTGTCCACGATCCGGCGGTTCGCGGGCTTCGGCGTGGTGTTCTTCATCACCAACACCTGGACTTTCCTGCTGATCGTGGCCCTGCTGATCCACCTGAACTGGTGGCTCGGCCTGCTGACCGGCCTGCTGTTCACACCAGTCGCCGTGCTGTGCCTGCGCTTCGAGAAGCGGTACCGGGTCCTGTCCCGGCTGTCCCAGGACCAGCAGGGTGACCTGGCCACCTACGTGGAGGAAGCGGCGACCGGCATCCGGGTGCTCAAGTCTCTCGGGCGGCGGGACGAGGCTGCGGCACGGCACCTGACGCAGGCCCGGCTCGTCTACCGGACGCAGGTCGACAAGGCGCGGCTGCGCGGCACGTTCTGGGCAGGCCTGGATGTGGTGCCGAACGCGGTGATCGGCCTGCTCCTGCTGCTCGGCGCTTTTGCCGTCGCCCGCCACGAGCTGACCCTGGGCGGACTGGTCGCCTTCGTCACGCTGACCCTGCTGCTGGTCTGGCCGGTCGAGGCGATGGGCTTCATCATCGCGACCGGGCAGGAGGCGGCGACCGCGGCGCAGCGGATCTACGAGATCTTCGACACCGATCCGACGATCACGGACCCGGCCGTTGATCACGGGGCGACCCAGAAGCGGCCTGGCCTGTCCGCGGGCAGATGGCAGAGCGGGCGCAGGGCCGTCGCCTCGGCGGCACGCGCGGCTGCCGCCGACGCGGCCGCCCGGGCGGCCGCGGTGCCGCCGCCGCGGCGGAATGCCGGCCGCCTGGTCTTCGAGAACGTCGCCTTCAGTTACCCGGCGGCGCCGGCGCCGGTGCTGCGGGGCGTCAGCCTCGAGCCCGGCGAGACCGTTGCGCTGGTCGGCGCGACCGGGTCGGGCAAGAGCACGCTGCTGTACCTGGTGCCGCGGCTGGCCGACGTGACCTCCGGCCGGATCACGCTGGACGGGACGGACGTCCGCGATCTGCCGCTGCCTGAGCTGCGCACCAGGGTCGGCTGCGCGTTCGAGGACCCCACGCTGTTCTCGGCCAGCGTGCGGGAGAACGTCGCCTTCGGCGTCAGGGACGCCACCGAGGAGTCGATTCAGGCCGCGCTGGACGCCGCGCAGGCGGACTTCGTCGCCGATCTCCCCTGGGGCCTGGACACCAGGATCGGCGAGCAGGGTATGGCGCTCTCCGGCGGCCAGCGCCAGCGGGTGGCACTCGCGCGCGCGATCCTGGCCAAGCCTCAGGTGCTGATGCTTGACGACCCGCTGTCGGCCCTGGACGTGCACACCGAGGCCAAGGTGACGGCCGCGCTGGCCGAGGTGCTGACGGCCTCGACCGCGCTGATCGTCGCCCACCGGCCTTCCACCGTCGTGCTGGCTGACCGGGTGGCGCTGCTGACCGATGGCGTCATCGCGGCCGTCGGCACGCACTCGGAGCTGCTGGCCACCGAGCCGCGCTACCGCTACCTGATGAGCGCCGACCATCTCGGCAGCGCCAGAGATGACGGCCACACCGCGCCGGGGCTGAGTGCCGGAGCGCGCCGATGAGCGCCGCGCCGGTCGAAGCCTGGCGGGGAGTCGCCTCCGAGCAGGAAGACGAGATCAGCGGCAAGCTCGGCACGCTGCTGCGGCGCCGGTCCCGGCGGCTGCTGGCCGACCTGCTCGGCCCGTACCGTCGCCTGGTCATGATCATTTTCCTGCTGATCGTGGCGGCCCAGCTCGCGGCGCTCGCTGGTCCGTGGCTCATCGGCGTCGGCATCGACGACATCCCGGAGCTCACTAAGTCCCATGACGCCGGGCCGATCGCGCTGGTCATCGTCGCCTTCACCGTGTCGGTGGCCGTCCAGGCGGTGACCACCAGGTCGTACATCGCCGCGATCGGGCGGCTGGGCGGCCGGGTCGTGCTGGAGCTGCGGCGGCGCCTGTTCGCGCACTTCCAGGCACTGCCGATCCCGTTCCACGAGTCCTACACCTCGGGCCGGGTCATCTCCCGCCAGGTCTCCGACATGGACTCGATCTCGGACATGTTCGATGAGAGCCTCGCCTCGCTCGTGTCCGCGGTGCTGTCGCTGCTGCTGGTGGGCGGCGGGATGCTGCTGCTCGACTGGCAGCTGGCCCTGGTCGTGATGGCGGGCTTCCCGCCCCTGATCTGGCTGTCGGTCTGGTTCCGGCGCGAGTCGGCGGTCGCCTACCGGCAGACCAGGACCCGGATCGCCCACGTCATCGTGCAGTTCGTGGAGACCTTCGGCGGCATCAGGGCGGTGCAGGCGTTCCGCCGCGAGGACCGCAACGAGGAGATCTTCGACGGCCTCAACCAGTCCAACGGCGAGGCGAACCTGCGCTCCCAGCGGCTGCTGGCCATTTACTTCCCCGGCGTCACGCTGGTCGGCAACCTGGCCATCGGCGTAGTACTGCTGTACGGCGGCTTCCGGGTGATCGACCACCAGATGCAGGTCGGCGTGCTGGTCACGTTCCTGCTGTACCTGCAGCGCTTCTTCGACCCGCTCATCGACCTGTCGCAGTTCTACAGCGCATTCCAGTCGGCGGGCGCGGCGCTGGAGAAGATCTCCGGCGTCCTGGACGAGGCGCCGGCCGTTGCCGAGCCCGAGCACCCGGTCGTACTGCCGGATCCGGACGACCCCGAGGTCAGCGGACGGCAGGTCCGGTTCGACGCCGTCACCTTCGGCTACCGCAAGTCGACGGTCCTGCCTGACCTGAATCTCTCGATCCCGGCCGGGCAGACCGTGGCGCTCGTGGGCGCGACCGGCGCCGGAAAGACGACCATCGCGCGGCTGCTGGCGCGGATGTATGACCCGCTCGAGGGCAGCGTCCAGCTGGACGGCGTCGATGTCCGGCAGCTGGCTGACCGGGCGCTCCGGCATGAGGTCGTTCTCATCACCCAGGAGAACTTCCTGTTTACCGGGTCGATCGCGGACAACATCGAGCTCGGGAAGCCCGGCGCGAGCCGTGCTGAGATCGTCGCGGCCGCCACTGCCATCGGCGCTCACCCGTTCATCGCGGCCCTCCCGGACGGCTACGACGAGCAGGTCGGCAAGAGCGGCGGCCGCCTGTCGGCCGGCCAGCGGCAGCTCATCTCCTTCGCCAGGGCATTCCTGGCGGCGCCCGCCGTGCTCGTGCTGGACGAGGCAACCTCGCTACTCGACATCCCGAGCGAGCGGCTGGTCCAGGAGGCACTGCAGACCATCCTGGCGGGCCGGACCGCCGTGATCATCGCGCACCGGCTCTCGACGGTGGCGATCGCCGACCGCGTGCTCGTGCTTGAGCACGGCCGCATCGTCGAGGACGGGTCGCCGGAGGAACTCCTGACCACGGCGGGCGAGTACTCCGCCCTGCACACGAGCTGGCAGGAAAGCCTCGCCTGATCCGCGGCGGGCGTTTCCTCGGTGGTACCGCCCCCTTCAGCACGAGGGCGCTCGCCGGCGTGCTGCTGCCCGGCGCAGTCCCGGGAGTGATCGCCTGCACCCGCCCGCCCGCGCGGATCCGCCCCCGGAGAGCATCGACGTCGCCGGATTCTCGTGCTGGATGATCTGCATTGCACTGCTTTTCGAGTGGGAAGCGTCCTCCGTCAGGGACAACTCGCCGCCCTGGCAGCCGTCTCTGACCGACCTTGATCAACCCGCTGATCGCACCGCACCCGGTGAAATGTGCGGCAATCGTTATCTGGCTGCTGACCAGCTGGGCGCTGGTAAAGCCGTGATAACAAAATGAGCACAAGAGCAATAACTGTCGCTGGCTTTATCGCGGTCATCGCAGGACTGGTCCTGCTGGAAATACTGGGCCGCCGGAAGATCAGCCGGATACCGACTCGGCGAGTGGCTCGGATATGTCGTGCGGCCCCGCGCCGGGCGGGCCGTCGTCCTGGTGGGCTGGCTCTGGCTCGGATGGCACTACTTCGCGCGCTAGGCAAGACCGCCGTCCGGGCCAGCGCTGCAGACCAGCGGCACTGCGCCCGCTCGCCCGGCCCGTTACTCGGCGCCCGCTTTCGCTAAGCTATGCCCCGTGAAAAAGGGTCGCGTCACCATCAGTGCCGCCGCTGAAGCCAACTACCTCGCCGACGTGGCGCTGGCAGCGAACTTCGACGAGCTGCTTGCCCGCGCTCAGGCCGCTGAGCAGGAGTTCCGGCTGGCCGAGGCGACGGGAGCACCGGCAGGCACTCAGTACGCGCTGGCTCGCAATCTCGACGTGGCCCTGACGGACGCGACTCGCGCGGCCTACGCTTCCCAGCGCGCGGAAATCGGCCCGGCCGGCTACGAGGACCGCATTTACTTCCGCAAGGCGAAGGCAACCTCCGTGGTGCACCGCTGGACTGACGAGGCCGAGCGGCTGCTGACGATGCGGGAATCGCACCGGCTGACCGGCTTCCCGGCCCGGCCGGAGACCGGGGCGCTCGGGGTGGAAATAGCCCGCCTTCCGGCCAGCGATCACTCCTGACATCAGGCGTTCCGTCATCGGCCGTATTTTCTGCCGGCCGTTCGTTACTCTCTGCGGTCAGCCCTGGGGCTTAATCCTGCCCGCGTAAAGCTGACTACATGAAACCTACAAAGTGCGGCGTGGAAAACCGTCACAACGGGCTATGCATGTTTGAGTAGTCTCCTGGCACAGTAGGGTGTGATCAAGAGCACAACGATGAATCAACAGGAGGCACGCGCATGTGCCCGCATACGCCACGGTGTCCGGATCCCGGTGAGCCGGACCGCGAGGCGGCCCGTACCGTCGTCAGCCACCCCGAGCAAGGCTGGAGCCTGCTCTGCAACGGCATCGTCATTTTCGAGGACACCGGGGAGCTGCTTCCCGGCGGCGGAGCTATCGCCCCGCACCGCCCTACGGACCTGACTGCCTGCGCCACACCGGCAGTACCTGCGGGGAGCTCCCGCAGCTCGGCTGCCTGAGCCCGCAGGGCACGCCGCTCCGCCGGCGCCCCGCAAGCCCTGTGGCTCTCCCCGTAGCGGCTCACCGAGCCGCAGCAGCACCTGACGGCTGATCCCCGCAGTTCATCCCCGGCCCGCTACGTCAGCAGGTCGTCCAGCCACGCGCCGACAGCCGCGCCGATGGCGCGGGGGTTCCTGCTGAGCGAATGCGTTTCTCCAGGCAGCACGACCACCCTGGCCGCGTCTTCCGCTGCCGGGATCCCGAACGGATCCCTGTCGCCATTGACCACGAGGACATCCGCGCCGGCGCTGCGCAGCTCGGCAGCCCGGCTCTGCTCCGGTCGGCCGGGCGGATGCAGCGGGAACGCCAGCGCGATCACGCCCGCGGCACCCGCGGCTCCCGCCGTCCGGCACGCGACCCTCGCGCCGTTGCTCCGGCCGCCCTGGATCAGCGGAACGCCCGCGTACTCCTGCCTGACAGCCGCGACAATCTCCAGCCAGGCAGCGTCCTGCGGACCCGGCGCACCGGGTGCCCGCGCGCCCCTGACCCGGTAGGGCTGCAGCACCCTGCCGACGACGCCACCCCGTGCCACGGCAGCATCCCGCACCGCGAGCAGGTCTTTCGTCCCGACCCCGCCGCCGGCCCCGTGCGTCATCAGGACCAGGAACGAGGCCGCCGGAGGCCGGTCTATCTCGACGTGCGCCGGGCCGGCGGCGGTGCCGATGTCAGTCGCAAAGCTCGCCATCAC
>Ga0302181_10003015_pt1 | contig 11700 bp, 6 predicted proteins | sample I_Palsa_E3_3_FD_198786 | JGI IMG/M metagenome (GOLD analysis project Ga0302181, IMG submission 198786) | Peat permafrost microbial communities from Stordalen Mire near Abisko, Sweden - I_Palsa_E3_3 | ecosystem: Environmental > Terrestrial > Soil > Palsa > Peat permafrost | place: Sweden: Abisko... | reverse complement strand
ACGGGAACGCCTGCGCCAGGTCCAGCCGGATCCGCTTGTAGACGCGCACGGCCTCAGCCACCAGCCGCTGCTGCGCCTCGTCCATCCGGTTGAGGTGGCCCGACAGGTGCACCCGGCCGAGCAGGGCAGTCCGCGTCGGGATTCGACGAGACGGGTCTTGAATCGCTGCAGCAGTTCCGGATGGCGGTGTTCTTCGGCGAGCAGCGAGCCCACGATGGTGAGGGCGTTGTCGCGCAGCAGAGTCCGGTTGAAGTCCCGCAGGATGGCCCGGGCATCGGCGCGTGGTGATCCCGCGGCGGGAGGCAGCGGTGCGTCCCGGAGCGAGTCGATCATTTCTGGGCGATGGTTGCTCCACGGCCGGGCCAGGGCTCTTGCGCCCGATTTGCGGAATACCACCCGATTTGCGGAATACCATTAGCTAGACGTGCGGTCTGACCGGCCCGGACCCTGCCTGCCCGCGGCTCGCATCTCAGTGACTTCGAGGGAGCGTATGAGCGAGCGAATCGACGTCCGGGCGGACCTCACCGTCGCCGGCGCAGCGGGGCGCATCCCCGGCGTCGACCCGCAGGGCCGGCCATGACGGCCGCAGCCGGGCAGGCCGCGGGCTCGCTCCCCGGCAGCCAGTTCCCGCTGGGCGCTACGGTCCGTGACGGCGGCACGAATTTCGCGGTCGCCTCCAGCGTCGCCGACGGGATGATGCTGTGCCTGTTCGACAAGAACGGCGCGGAGACGCAGATTCCGCTGCGGCACCACGATGCCGGCTTCTGGCACGCCTTCGTACCTGGGATAGGGGCGGGCCAGGCGTACGGGTACCGGGCCACGGGGCCCTACGATCCGGCCCGCGGACTGCGCTGCAATCCGGCGAAGCTACTTCTTGATCCTTATGCGCGGGCGTTCAGCGGAACCCTCACGTTCGGGCCGGAGGTGTTCGGGTACTCGGCCCGCGACCCGGATGCGCCGAGCGCTGCGGACTCCGCCGCCAGCGTGCCACGGAGCCTCGTGGTAGCCGACGAGGCATTCGGCTGGCGGGACGATGCCCGGCCCCGTTACCGGCTCTCCGACACGATCATTTACGAGCTGCACGTCAAGGGTTTCACCATGCGCCACCCGGACATCCCGCCGGAGCTGCGCGGGACCTATGCCGGCCTGGGCCACGAAGCGGCCATCGCGCACCTGATCGATCTCGGCGTGACTACCGTCGAACTGCTGCCGGTGCACGAAAGCGGCTCTGCGGCGTCTCAGGTGGCGCAAGGGCTCACGAACTACTGGGGTTACAACACGATTGGCTATTTCGCGCCCCACCAGCGCTACTCGGCGGCGGTCCGGGCGGGGCAGCGCGGCGGCCAGGTCGGCGAGTTCAAGGCAATGGTGAACGCGCTGCACACGGCCGGGCTCGAAGTGCTGCTCGACGTCGCGTTCAGCCACACCGCCGAGGGCAATGACCTCGGCCCGACAGTGTGCTACCGCGGCCTGGACAACCCCGCGTATTACCGCCTGGACCGCGACGACCCCCGCTACTACGTCGATACGACAGGCACCGGCAACTCCCTGAACGCGGGCGATCCGGTGCCGCTGCAGCTGATCATGGATTCGCTGCGTTACTGGCTGACGGAGATGCGCGTCGACGGCTTCCATTTCGATCTCGCCAGCACGTTCGGCCGCCAGGACGACGGCTTCGCGCAAACATCAGCGTTCTTCGATCTGGTTTCCCAGGATCCGGTGGTGTCCAGGGCCAAGCTGGTCGCCGATCTGTCGCAGGTCGGCCAGATCGACGGCTACGACCTTGGCCGGCTCCCGTTGCCGTGGTGCGAGTGGAACGGCACATACCGCGACACGATGCGCGATTTCTGGCGCGGTCATCCCGTCGCCCTCGGTGAGTTCGCCACCCGTTTCTGCGGGTCGCCGGATCTTTACCCGGGCTCCCGCCTCCGGCCCACCGCGCCAGTGAACCTGATTACCACCCACGATGGCTTTACCCTGCGGGACCTTGTCTCCTACAACGACAAGCACAACGAGGCCAACGGGGAAGCGAACAAGGACGGGACCAGCGATAACCGGTCCTGGAACTGCGGGGCGGAGGGCGCGACCGCTGACCCCGCCATCCTCGAGCTGAGGGCGCGCCAGTCCCGGGCGATGCTGGCCACCCTGATGCTGTCATCCGGCGTCCCGCTGCTGCTGGGCGGGGACGAGCTGGGCCGCACCCAGCAAGGCAATAACAACGCATACTGCCAGGACAACGAGATCTCCTGGGTTGACTGGTCCCGGGCCGACCCGCAGCTACTCGACTTCACCAGACGGCTGGTCGCCTTCCGCACGGCACATCCGGTGTTTCGCCGCCGCCGTTTCCTTGCGGAAGCCGAAGCGTCTGAACTGCGCTGGTTCACCCCCGGCGGCGCGGAAATGACGGCCAGGGACTGGCCGGCCGCGAGCGCCCCGGCCATCGCGCTCTACCTGGACGGATCCGACGACCCCGGCCAGGCCACTGACGGCACGCCGCTGCTTGATGACGACTTCCTGGTCCTGGTGAACGGCCAGTTGGAGCGCCTCGAATTCGTGCTCCCCGCCACCAGGGACCAGGCCGCGTGGCGCGTCGAGCTCGACACCTACGACCCGGCGGCTCCCGGCAGTACCGCGGCGGCGGGACGGGCAGCCGGTGATCACATCAAGGTCAGTCCCCGCTCGATCGTCGTGCTGTCCGACCGCGCCCGAACTGACCTGTGAGGTGCCAGAAACTCGCCTGGGCCGGCGGGGCAGGTGCGGGACCGGGAAGAGCGGAGCGGCAAGGACTTCTGGCCCTTGCCCGCAGCAGCCGGAAAGCCGGACGCTTTTAACCGACATTTAGGAGAAGTATGGCATCCGGTCATATCGAAACCGATCTGACGTCAGCCCTGGCTGGGCTCGATAGGGGTCCCCGGCTGCCGAAGGCTCCGACGGGGATCCGGGGACTGGACCAGATCACCGCGGGCGGGCTGCCGCGGGGCAGGTCGACCCTGGTGACGGGCGGCACCGGATCCGGCAAGACGCTGCTGGCGTTGCAGTTCCTCGTCGCGGGCGCCCGGGAGTACGGCGAGCCGGGCGTGCTGGTCACCTTCGAGGAGTCGGCCGGCAAGGTGAGCGCCAACGTTGCCTCGCTCGGATGGGACCTCGACGGGCTGCAGCGGGACGGGCTGCTCGTGGTGCATGCCTTCCAAGTGGATCCCGCGGAAATCGTCGAGTCGGGGGTGTTCGACTTTGAGCCGCTGTTCGGCCTGCTCGACGACACCATCGAGCGCATCGGGGCCAAGCGGGTCGTGCTCGACACCATTGAGTGGCTGTACGGCGCGTTCCCGAACCAGGCCATCGTGCGGGCGGAGCTCGGCCGGCTGTTCCGGCGGCTCGAGGCCCGCGCCGTCACCGCCATGGTGACCGGCGAGCGGGTCGGCAACGCGCTCACCCGGTACGGGATCGAGGAGTACGTGTCCGACTGCGTGATCGTTCTCGACCACCGGATGCACGAGGAGGTCTCCACCCGCCGTCTGCGGATAGTCAAGTACCGCGGGTCGGCGCACGGAACCAACGAGTACCCGTTCCTCATCTCGGGCCATGGCTTCGTCGTACTGCCGATCACGTCGGTTACCCTTAATTACGCCGCGTCCGAGGACCGTATCTCGACCGGCGTGGGCCGCCTCGATCATATGCTGGCCGGCGGCCTCTTCCGCGGATCGACCGTCCTGGTCAGCGGGACGATGGGGACGGGTAAGAGCACGCTCGGCGCGCACCTCATCAACGCGGCCTGCGCACGGGGTGAGCGGGCGCTGCTGGTCCTGTTCGAGGAGTCACCCGACCAGGTCATCCGCAACATGCGATCGGTGGGGCTCGACATGGGGCGCTGGGCCGAGGCTGGCCTGCTGCGCATGTGGGCGGCCCGGCCGTCCGCCTTCGGGCTGGAGACCCACCTGGCGATCCTGACCCAGCTGATCGAGGAGTTCGCGCCGACCGTCGGCGTGCTCGACGGCATCGCCAGCCTCACTCACGGGCCCACCGGTCCCGAGGTGACCTCGATGCTGGCCCGCCAGATCGACCTGCTCAAGGCGGCGGGGATCACCACGATGGCGACAACGCTGGCGCCCGAGGACGACACGAGCATGGCAGGCATCTCCTCGCTGGCGGACACCTGGCTGCTGCTACGCAACGTCGAGTCGGATGGTGAGCGCAACCGGCTGCTGTACGTGCTGAAGTCGCGGGGCAGCGCCCATTCGAACCAGGCGCGGGAGTTCGTGCTTACCGACCACGGCGCCGAGCTCGTCGACGTGTACGTGGGCCCAGCGGGCGTGTTGACCGGCTCCGGTCGCCTCGTGCAGGAAGCCCAGGAGCGCGGCGCGGAACTGCGGCAGGATGAGGAGCTCATGCGTCGCCGGCGCGAACTGCGCCGGGGTATCGTGGAGGCCGAGGCCCAGCTCGCCGTGCTGAAGGACGACCTGGCCGCGGAAAGGGCCGAGCTCGAGCGGATCGAGGCGCGCGATCAGCGTCAGGTGGCGGACGCCGCGGCGGACCGGTCGGCCCTGGCCGAGCAGCGCTGGGCCGATCCGGCCTCGCACGGCGAAGGAGGGCCGCGATGACCGGACCCCGCAACGCCGATGCCGATGCCAGAGCTGGGGCACCGGCACCCACCGCTGAACACTGGGAGCTGCGGCTCTACGTGACCGGACGCTCACCAAACAGCGTCCGCGCCATCGAGAACCTGCAGCTTGCCTGCGAGCAGTACCTGGCGGGGCAGTATCACATCGAGATCGTGGACCTGCTGGCGAACCCGCGCCTGGCCGCCGACGACCAGATCCTGGCCGTACCCACGCTGGTCAAGAGACTGCCGCCGCCCATCAGGAAAATCGTCGGCGACCTCTCCGACACCGACCGGCTCCTCGTCGGATTGCAGCTTCGACCGCGAAAGGGCTAGCCGAAGTGACCGGTATCGCGGGACGTTCCAGGTGACGGACACGCCGCGTTCGGGCTACGCCGGTGGCGCGGGGCGGGGTTCCCCGTGACGGCGGATGAGGCCACGGACGCGATGCCCGGAAACCCCCAGGAGGAATTGCGCCTGGAGCTCGGCGAGGCACGAAAGGCATTGCACGCCGTCCGGGCCGACGAAGTCGACGCCCTCGTCATCGACGCCGGCCGCGGCGAGGAGCTGCTGCGTGGTGCCGCCCGCGTCATGAAGGAATTGCGCCTGGAGCTCGGCGAGGCACGAGAGACATTGGACACCATCCGGGCCGGCGGATTCGACGCCCTCGTCATCGACGCCGGCCGCGGCGAGGAGGTGTTCGCCCTCGGCGGCACCGGGCGGCCGGACCAGCTGCTGGTCGGGGCCAGGGCAGATGGCGGGGCCGGCTACTTCCGGACGGTGGCCCTCGACTTCGACGGTACCCTGGCTGAAGGCCAGGTCGCGCCCGCCACGCTGGCCGCGCTCACCGAGGCGCGGGCCCGGGGGGTCCGGGTGATCCTGGTCACCGGGCGGATCATGAGCGAGCTGCGCGCCGTGTTCCCGGAGGTTGACGATCACATTGACGCGGTCGTCGCCGAGAACGGCGCCTTGCTGGTCACCCACGGCGGCGTCCGCCTGCTCGCCGCCCCGATCGGCCGCGCGGTGAGCGCCGCGCTGACCGGCCGCGGGGTCGCCCACCGCAGCGGGCAGGTGCTGATCGCCGGCGCCGCCGCCGACGAGCCGGCCGTGCTGGAGGTGGTCCGCGAGCTCGGCCTGGACTGCCGGCTCGTCCGTAACCGGGGCGAGCTGATGGTCCTGCCGGCCGGGGTGACCAAGGGCACCGGCCTGCTCGAGGCGCTCGGCGAGCTGGGCCTGTCGCCGCACAACGCGATCGGCGTCGGCGACGGCGAGAACGACCACAGCCTGCTGGATGCCTGCGAGGTCGGGGTGGCCGTCGCCAACGCGGTCGACGCCCTCCGCGCGCACGCCGATATGAGCATGTCGCTGCCGGACGGCCAGGGGGTGGCCGACCTGCTCCTGGGACCGCTGGTGGCTGGCCGGGTGCACCTCTATCCCCGCCGCTGGCAGGTCACGCTGGGCACCGACGACCGGGGCGAGCGGGTAACGCTGCCCGGCTCGCAGCTCAACATCGCCATCTGCGGCGGCACCGGGAAGGGCAAGTCCTACCTGGCCGGGCTGATCTGCGAACAGCTGATCCGCCTCGGCTACTCCCTGGTCGTCTTCGACCCCGAAGGCGACCATCACGGGCTCGGCGAGCTACGCGACGTGATCATCACTGGGGGTCATGAGGGCCGCCTCGCCGATCCCGCCGAGGTCGTGCGCCTGCTCCGGCACAGCCACACCAGCGTGGTTACCGACCTGTCCCACCTCGACGCCGCGGCCCGCGCGGCCTACGTGACGGACCTCGCCAGCGCAGTCGAAGCTCACCGGGCCGCCACCGGGGTGCCGCAGTGGGTGGTCGTCGACGAGGCCCACGTGCCCATCGGGCGGACGGTGACCGCGCGCCGCATGCTCAACCCCCCCGCCAAGGGCTACCTGCTCGTCACCTGGCAGCCCTTGGAGCTGTCGGCCGACGCCCTCCTCGCCCTCGACGCCGTCATCACCCTCGGCTCCGCCCGGCCCGACAGCCAGTTCATCGACATCACCGCGGCGGTGGCCGATATGCCCCGCGCTGAGATCGCCCGCCGTCTCACCGGGCCGGGCGGCCGCGCGGTGCTGGCCTGGCGACAGCGCCCCGGCCGGGCGGTAGCGTTCACCCTCGGGCCCCGGACCACACCCCATCTGCGCCACGCGCATAAGTACGGGCAGGCCGGCGTCGAGCCCGCCCGCCGGTTCTACTTCAAGACCGGGCCCGATACCGCCACCGGGGCGGTCGCGGCCAACCTGGACGAACTGGAAGCCGAGCTCGGCCGCTGCGACCAGGGCGTGCTGCGCCACCACTGCCCCCGCCATGAGTTCTCCGGCTGGGTGGCGGGCGTCTTCCGCGACGAGGCGCTCGCGGCCGACCTGGCCGAGCTGGAAGCCGCCCTCCCGGCCGACAGCCACGCCGCGGTCGTCGAACAGGTACGCCTGGCGCTCATCGCCCTACTCCAAACCCGGGCTAGCTAAACGTCGCCGCCCCGGATCGTGCCGCTGGTGTCGTGGCCGGAAGCACGACGCACTCAGAGCAGCTGCCGCAGGAAGGGATCCTTGGGCTCTGCCGGGCTGATCCGCACCCGCACGTCCACGCACCAGATTCCGTCCGCCCTGGCGAGGATGGGGTTGAGAGCCAGCTCGCTGACCTCAGGGAGATCATCGGCGAGCCGGGAGACCCGAAGCAGCGCGTCAGCGAGCGCGGCGGTGTCCACCGGCGGCGTGTCTCCGTGGCCGAACAGCAGTGTTGCAGCGCGCACCGCGCGGATCATCGCGTCGGCGTCGGTGTCGGTCAGCGGGGTCAGCCGGGTCACATGGTCCCGGTGCACCTCGGTGGTCACCTCGCCGGACCCGAACACCACCAGCGGCCCGAACATGGGCTCCTGTACCACGCCGATCATCACCTCGACGCCGCCGGTCAGCATCGGCTGGACAAGCACCCGCCGCAGGCTTGGCCCGGAGTCGGCCGCCAGCGCGCGGTAGCCTTCGGCCACTTCCTCCGGGGTGCGCAGATCGAGCCGGACGCCCCCGGCGCCGGTCCGGTGCCCCAGCCCCTCGGCCTCGGCCTTGAGTACCACCGGGCCGCCGAGCTGCGCGGCGGCCGCTGCCGTTTCTTCCTCCGTGGCCGCCGCTATGGTGGCCACCCGCGGGACGCCATAGCAGGACACCAGCTCGGCCGCGCTGGCTTCCGGCAGCCAGCCGCCGGCCGGAGAGCCGGCCAGGAAACCAGTGACCAGGGCGCGCGCGTCCGCGGTGCGCAGCCCGCTCAGCTCGGGGACCGTGCCGCCCTGCCGCACGCGCCAGGCCTGATAGCGGGCCGCGTGGCCGAGCGCACGGGCCGCGCTCTCCGGGTCGGCGTAACAGGGCACTCCGGTGACAGCCGCCGCCGCCACGTCGATGATGGCCGCCGCCTGACCGGCAGTTGCCGGGTCGGCCGGGGGACCGCCCGCTGGGCCGGTGTCCGCGGGTGGGCCGGACGGCGGCTGGGCGACGGGCAATCGCTTGAGCCGTCGCACGGACTCGGCCCGGTCGAGCAGGGCGACCGCGAGCGGCTTGCTGACGGCCGCCTCGGCCACCGCGGCGCTCAGGTCGGAGAAGGCCGTGGGCACCGCCACCGCGAGCACCGCGTCGACGCGGTCGTCGGCGGCCACTTCCTCCACGCAGGCACGGAAGGTCTCCGTCGTCACCACCGGGCTGGTGTCCACCGGCCCGGTCACCACCGCAGCGGCCGGCAGCAGTTCGCGCAGCGCGCGCCGGGTGGCCGCGCCGAGCTTGACGACCTGCAGGCCGTGGTCGGCGCAGGCGTCGGCGGCCAGCGCGCCCGCGCCGCCGACATTGGACACGATCGCCACCCGGTTGCCTGCGGGCAGCGGCTGGCAGGCCAGCAGCGCAGCGGTATCGACAAGCTCGCCGAGACTCCTCGTGGCGATGACACCGGCCTGGCCGAACGTGGCCTCCTGACTGATCAGCGGCGTCGCTGCCGCCGCGGTGTGCGAGGCCGCGCGGTGGCCCGCCGGGGACCGGCCGCCGACGATAGTCAGCACCGGCATCCGCTGCGCGACCCGGCGGGCCGTGCCGCCGAACTTGCGCGGGTTGCCAAAAGACTCCATGTACAGGACCGCTAGCTGAGTCACCTCATCCTGCGCCCACCAGGTCAGCATGTCAGTAGGGGACACGTCGTACTTGTCGCCGGCCGACACGAAGGAGGACACGCCGATACCCAGCCTGGACATCTGCTCGAGCAGTGCGATCGCCACGCCGCCGGACTGCACGACCAGGCCAGCCACACCGCTTGCCGGGTGGCTGGCGGCGAAGGTCGCGTCGAGGCCGATCCAGGGCACGATCACGCCGAAACAGTTGGGCCCGACCAGCCGCATGCCATACCGGCGGCAGACGGCCAGCAGTTCCGCGCCCGCCGCACCCAGGCCGGAAGTGATCACTATCAGGGCCCCGACCCCGCGGCGGCCGCATTGGGCCGCCACCTCGGGCACCGCAGACGGCGGCACTGCGATCACCGCCAGGTCCACCGGCCCGGGCAGGTCATCGACGGACGCCACGCAGGGGACGCCCTCCATGGTCCGGGCGTGCGGATTGACCGCATAGACGGGCCCGGTGAAGCCGCCGGTCACGATGTTGCGCAGGATGGCCCGGCCGAGTGTGCCGCCGCGCCGGCTCGGGCCCACCACGGCGACCGATCCCGGCCGCAGCAGCGGGCGCAGGCTCGCCACGTCCGCCCGGCTTTCCCTGCTGGCCACCGTCTCCAGGTAATTGCCCAGCCGGTAATTGTCGTCGCGGTCAGGCAGGGGGAAGGTCAGCTCGACCACGCCATTGGATATCCGCCGCTTCGCGGGCAGGCCGGCATCCGCGAATACGCGCAGCATCGCCGAGTTCTCCGCCAGCGTCTCCGCGATGAACGCCCGCAGGTCGCGCTGCCGCGCCAGCCAGACCAGGTGCTCGAGCAGCAGACTGGCGACGCCGCGGCCGTGCACGTCATCAGGCACGGCGAACGCGACCTCCGCGACGCCGGGCTTCCCGGTGAACTCGTAGGCGGCGACGCCAACCAGGCGGTCGCCCTGCCAGGCCAGCAGCGCCGCATGCTCCGAATCCGGCTCGCGGCAGACGCGCCGCGCTTCCTGCTCGGCCGCGTTCGGGCTCATGCTGAAAAACCGCAGGTAAATGTTCTCCGGTGCCATGGCCGCGTGCATCGCGCGCACCGCCTCATGGTCCTGCCCCCGGGCGGCCCTGACCTCCACCGTGCTGCCATCGGTCAGCAGCGCGTACGTGGCCGCGGCCGGGGTAGTCACCGGCCCGCCCCCGCCGGCCGCCGCCGCCCGGAAGGCCTTACGCGCGATCTCATCGCATTCACGGCACACCTCAGCTCGACTGAAATAACCCTGATCCGACCAGGCCAGGTGATTATCCGGACAGGGGCTTAAGTCCCCACCCGGGCTACGGCCGAGGGGAGTGGCTGGCTACCCGGCCGAGGGTTGCCTGGGCCTGCTCCCAGAGGTCGCGGACGAGGTCGAGATAACGGCCGACTTCGCAAGGGACAGGAGCCGCAGCTCGCCACCGCCGTACTGAACAGCGGCATCAGCGCGGTGCTGATCTGCTGGGAGCACAGCCACATCCCGGCGCTCGCGTCCGCGCTGCCGCTGCTCAGCAGCACCGTCATCCCGAAGCCCTGGCCAGATGACCGCTACGACGTGATCTGGACGTTCACGCTAACCGCCGATGCCACGTACGCCCTCGGCCAGGTTCCGCAACTGCTGCTATCCGGCGACGCTGACACCGTCATCGCGTAAGACTCCGCTCCCCGTCAAGCTTTCGGGTACCGGAAACTGCGTTATAGCCTTCGACCCGCAGTGACAGAGTAATCGGCATCCACATGGTAGTGGGCGTAACGACGACAGCGGCGATATTCGCGGCCGCCGCGATCGGCGCCGCAGCGGGCCAGGGAGAGGCGTCACCGAGTGGCTGCCCCGATGGAGACACAATGGGTGGCAGACCAAGGAGAAGAAGCCGGTCAAGAACGCGGATCTCTGGAAGCGGCTCGATTCGGCAGCCCAGGGCCACCAAGTGCAGTGGTTTTGGCTCAAGGGTCATGCGGGACACCCCGAGAACGAACGGGCCGACGAACTTGCCTGCCGGGGCGCCGAAGAGGCTGCCGCTCAGGCAGTTGACAACGAGTGGGGCCATGGGGCCAGCGACAATTACGGGAGCCTTCTTAGCCAGGCCACGGATAAGCCCGGAGAATGAGCCCGCAGAAGGGGATCCCAGCCAAGAGCGTGCCTAACGAGCCGGGCATGAGTCAGCCCGGACCTGAGGCCGCGCGAGGTCCGGTAAGGATTACCTGCGCTCGGCAGCGAGCTGCGCTGCGGTGGAGCATGCCTCGTCGAATGCGTCATTCGCTTGGCTAAGGAAGTCTTTCGCTTGGCTGAGGAACTGGCGTGGCGGCATCGCCCAGTAAGAGTCCCCCACACGCTGTCGTGCGGCAGCGAGGTCGCGTTCATTGCATACCGCGCAGAACTTCCTGGCAAAAAATCCCTCCTCAACAACCCAGCCCATCGAGTGAGCCCCGAGGGGCGCTGCGGCTAGCTGTCCCGGTAGCGCTTGGCGGGCTCGGGGCTTTGCGCCCCGAACGCGGCCAGGTCGGCTTGGGACACCGCGTCCAAGAGGTTGGCGTCGCCCCTCATCCAGCACAAGACACCAGGTCAGCGGCCGTGACACAGTTTCGGCACCCACGCGCAGAGCAGGACCAGTCAGCCGCAGAGCCGGACGCAGATGAGGTAGAGCGGGCGCAAGGACACGGATGATCATCATGCCCGACGACTGGCCCGGTCATCGCTGCAGCTCACAGGCTAGGCAGACTTCTGGCACCCACAGGGATCACGCGTGATAAGCGGTCGATCTTGGCCGGATGTGGAGGACGGTCACGGTCTTGTCGTCAAATCGATACCGGATGCGGTAGGTACCGCGGCGGGCTGACCACTCGCCCGTATAAGGGTCCAGCAGCGGTTTCCCTACGATCTGCGGCTTTGCCCGCAAGTCACCCTGGATGAGTTCCCAAGCCGCCGCGGCGACGGGCTCGG
>Ga0302181_10003014_pt1 | contig 11700 bp, 10 predicted proteins | sample I_Palsa_E3_3_FD_198786 | JGI IMG/M metagenome (GOLD analysis project Ga0302181, IMG submission 198786) | Peat permafrost microbial communities from Stordalen Mire near Abisko, Sweden - I_Palsa_E3_3 | ecosystem: Environmental > Terrestrial > Soil > Palsa > Peat permafrost | place: Sweden... | reverse complement strand
GCCGCTGGCCAGCGTGTGCCCGTCGGGGCTGAACGCCACCGACGCCACGGCCGGCCCCACGGCGAAGCTGCTGCCGACCAGCACGGTCTGAGGGAGGCTCCAGAGCTGGACCGTACCGTCGGCGCTGCCGCTGGCCAGGGTGTGCCCGTCGGGGCTGAACGCCACCGACATAACGGCGGCGGTGCTGCCGCCGGTCAGGGGCTGGCCGAGCGGGCGGGGGTCCGCGGGGTCGGTGACGTCCCACAACCAGGCGGTGCCGTCGCCGTCGCCGCTGGCCAGGGTGTGCCCGTCGGGGCTGAACGCCACCGACATAACGGCGGCGGTGCTGCCGCCGGTCAGGGGCTGGCCGAGCGGGCGGGGGTCCGCGGGGTCGGTGACGTCCCAGAGCCGGACCGTGCCGTCGTTGTCGCCGCTGGCCAGCGTGTGCCCGTCGGGGCTGAACGCCACTGAGTCCACGGAAGCGTCGCTGGTCGGGGGCTGGCCGAGCGGGCGAGGGTCCGCGGGATCGGTGATGTCCCAGAGCCGGACCGTGCCGTCGTCGCTGCCGCTGGCCAGCGTGTGCCCGTCGGGGCTGAACGCCACTGAGTCCACGGCGGTGCCGCTGCCGGTCAGGGGCTGGCTAAGCTGGCGAGGGTGCACGGGATCGGTGATGTCCCAGAGCCGGACCGTGCCGTCGTCGCTGCCGCTGGCCAGCGTGTGCCCGTCGGGGCTGAACGCCACCGACTCCACGCTCAAGTCCAACGTGCCCAAGGCTATGCCGCCGGTCAGGGGCTGGCCGAGCGGGCGGGGGTCCGCGGGATCGGTGATGTCCCAGAGCCGGATCGTGCCGTCGTCGTCGCCGCTGGCCAGCGTGTGCCCGTCGGGGCTGAACGCCACCGACCCCACGGGCGAGTCCACGGCTGCGCTGCCGGTCAGGGGCTGGCCGAGCGGGCGAGGGTGTGCGGGATCGGCGGCGTTCCAGAGCCGGACTGTGCCGTCGTCGCTGCCGCTGGCCAGCGTGTGCCCGTCGGGGCTGAACGCCATCGAGTTAACGCCCCCGGCGCCGGTAGCCAGGGACGAGGACAGGGGCGTGTTCTCGGTGTTCAGCAGACGTGAGGCGAGGTCTTGGGTTGGCTGGATCCGGTAGGCGGCGAGGGTGAGCTGTGCCGCGAGCGGTGTGTCGCTGGCGCCGGACTGGAGGGCTTCAGCGATGACCTGGTTATAGATGGCCTGGTCACGTTGGCGGACCGCGGCCGCGCGCTGAGAGAAGGCGACGACCGACGCCGCCACCGCCAATGCGGTCAGCACGGCGAGGATCGCGAAACCGGTCTGCCGCCGTCGGGTGCCGCGGCGCGCGGCCTGGTGAGCGGCGTCGAGGAACGCCCTACTGATCGCGGGTAGCGGGGGGTAGCGGGTGGGCGCGTCCTGCCAGCGGGTGGCGGCGGCGTCGATGGTGGCGAGCCGTCCCGGCCGGTACAGGTAGGAGGAGTCCCGGCGGTGGCCATGCCACGTGTCCGCGTCGGTGACAACCTGGCTCCACAGGGTACGGTCGAGCTGGTCGTCTTCGAGCCAGTCTCGGAGCTGTTTCCAGGCCTGCAGCAGTACGTCATGAGAAATCTCGACGCTATCCTGCCCCAGGACGAGGAGACGCTGGGCGCTGAAGATGTCGATGACCGCGTCGATGTCTGCCGCCGTGTCCGCTGCCGGGGAGCGCAGATCGGTCCTGGCGCACCGGCGCCTGACGAACTGGCCATCCGGTGTGATGCCCGTCAGCTGGGTGAATATCAGGCGCGCCGCGTCCTTCTGCCGGCTGGTCAGGGCGTCGTAGGCGGCCTCGGCGCTGCGGTTGACCGCGTCGGCGACTCCGCCCGCGCGCCGGTAGCCGCGCAGGGTCAGCTCGCTGTCCTCGCGGCATTGCCAGGTGGCGGCCATCGCCTGCGACATCAGCGGCAGCACGCCGCTGCCCAGCCCGCCTCCGGTCCTCTCGCGCAGCTCGGCGATCACCGCCTCGACCAGGGCGGGTTCCACCGTCAGGCCAGCCTCAGCGGCAGGCCCGGTCACCGCGAGCCGCAATTCGGCCTCGCTCATCGGTCCGGCCGTGAACGGCCCGGCGTCCAGCGCCGCCTTCAACGGCGGGTACGCGATGAGGCGGCCCAGGAAATCTGCCCGCACCGCCACGATCACCAGTGCCGCGGGGCGTTTGTGCGGGCCGACCGGGACGGTAGCCGCGGAGTGCAGCGCCGCGATGAACGCCTCCCGCTCTACCCGGCCGGCATCAGTGTCCCCGCCGGCCGTGAACAGCTCCTCGAACTGGTCGACCACCAGTACCAGCCGCGGCGGCGCGCAGGCCGCGGCATCGGCCGGCCTGCCCGGTCCAGTGTCCGCGCTCCGGTCGGCGGCCGTTCTCACCGCCTGCTCGACCAGCATCGGCGCCTCATCCGGCGCCGCCAACAGCGACCGGTATACCGACACCGGATCCGCACCCGCCACCTCGGCCAGTACCATCGCCAGCTCCCGCACCGGGCTGCCCTCGGGCCGGATCACCCGCCGCGGCCACCGCTGCGACCCCTGGCCCAGCGCGCCCACCGCCAGCCGCGGCATCAATCCCGCCCGCAGCAGCGAGGACTTGCCCGCCCCCGACTCCCCGGCCACCAGCAGCATCCCTGTCCCGTCCAGCCGCTCAGCAAGCCGCCGCACTAGCTGGTCCGCCAGCTCGCCGCGCCCGTAAAAAACCCGCGCGTCCCGTTCCTCGAACGGCACCAGCCCCAGATACGGACACCCCGACCACACCAGGTCCCCGCTAACCGCCGGACTATCCGATGCCGCTGCACCGGCTGCCCCTCGCACGGCCGTCAGCACGTCTGCGGCCGGGGCGCGGCCGCGGGCCGCCGCCACGAACGCAGCACGCGCCGGCTCGGCCAGGCCCAGCGCGCCGGCCAGCAGCTCGGCGGTGTCCTTGCGGGCAGTTCGGTTGACGCCCCGCTCCAGATCGCTGACCGACCGCGGGCTCAGGCTCGCCGCCTGCGCCAGCTCCTCCTGGGTCAGCTTGGCCTCGGTCCGCAGCTGCCGCAGCAGGCCCGCGAATCCCAGCACGGTCTGCTGCGCCATGGGCGCCATCCCCTCCGCAGGTGCAGATCCCGCCGCACCGCAATCCGGCCCAGCGCCGAAAGGACCCGCACCAAAGCTAATAATGTCAGCTTCCCTCACGAGCTCCCCGCTACCAAGCCAGCCGGGGAAAGGGCTGCCGGCGGTGCCGTTGGGGTCGGGGTCGGCCACCAGAACCGCCCTCAGCCGCCTGTCGGCATCAGCAGCTCGGTCCCCAGGCTGGTCCCGTCGGCCACGGGCTTGCCCTGGCTGTCGAAGATCACAGTGACCGTCTGCTGCCAGACCGATCCGTCCGCGTACCCGATTCCGCACAACGCGGACGTGGAGGTGCCGGCGGCAGGCCCGTTCGACACGGTGCCCGGGTCGCAGGTCGCCAGATAGGCCTGACCGTCGCCCTGGTCTAGCGCGGTAAGCCCGCCGTTCCCGATGGCGATCCTCGCGATGTCCCTGGCCACACCGCTGCTGTCAGCCGCAGCCGCCGACGGCCGCACAGCTGCCGCCGACGTTCGTGAGTGAAGCAGCGTCGGAACTGCGGCATCGGAGCACGCCGCCACGCCCAAGGATCCGGCCACGCCGAGTGCGGCGATAGCAAGAACCTTCCTCATCTGGATTTCCTTCTGGCTGAACTTCATGATGTTGTCCTCCGTTAGATAGGCCATCGGCGGCTTGGCTCCACTGTCAGCCGACGCCTGGATGAGCACCACACGTGATTGCTCACAGCACAGCCCGACGGCCCACAGGACAACCCACCGGATCGGTCCGCGGTAAGGCCGAACGTGACGGAGGCCCGTAGAGGCCGCCCAGCCAGAGCGCCGGCGCGGCGCTAACGGCGGGCGGCTCGGCGGGTGGATGCCTTGTACGCGGCCCGCCGGGCGGCCTTGGCGGTCGCCTTGTCGCTGGCGTGCTTGCCGATCATCACCAGAACGGCCTCGACGGCCAGCCAGCGCCACTCACCCTCGTCCGGCTCGGGGCCTGCCCCGACGATGAAGAGAGCGAACTTGGCGTGCGGCCCCAGGCCGGGCACGGCCGTCATCTCGCGCCACACCGGCAGAGCCTCTTCCTGCAGCAGCCCGATTACGTCGGCGGCGATCCAGCGCAGCCGGGGTTCCATCGATGCGCCGGCCGTCAGGAGCTGCCGCGCGGCCTCCGCCGGATCGGGCTGAGCGTCCAGCGGGTTCTCCGGCGGGGCCACCCCGATCACCGTGGCGGCAACCGGGATGTCAGGCCTGCGGAGCACCTGCTGCGGGGTGAGCGGTCGCGGACCCGACTCGGCGATCCACCTGCCGAGCGCGACAGCCTAGGTCACGACGGGGACCCGAGCGCGAGTCTGGCAGCCTCTGAGAGCGCGGCGTCGTTCACGAAACGACCTTATTGGCGTGCCGTGCGGCACGTGAATAAGCGCAGGAGTGAGTTTGCTGGAACAGCACGCGAGGACAGCCCGTGGCAAATCCCTGGGGCAAGCCCAAACCTCAGCGCACGCCCTCCGGCCGGAACTGCACGCTGATCCGCGGCCCGATCGCCTTGGACGTCTTGGGTACGGCGTGCTCCCAGGTGCGCTGGCAGCTGCCGCCCATGACCAGCAGATCCCCGTGCCCCACCTCGAACCGCAGCGAGGTACCACCGCCCCGCGGCCGCAGCGCCAGCACCCGCGGCGAGCCCAGCGACACGATCGCCACCATGGTGTCCTCGGTCTGCCCGCGCCCGATCGTGTCCCCGTGCCACGCGACGCTGTCCCGCCCGTCCCGGTACAGGCAGAGCCCCGCGGTCCGGAACGGCTCGCCGAGTTCCGGTCCGTAGTGCGCGTCAAGCGCGTCCCGCGCGGCGGTCAGCGCCGGATCGGGCAGCGGCGTGTCCTCGCCGTAGAAGCACAGCAGCCGGGGGACCGCGACCACCCGGTCGTACATCCGCCGCTGCTCCGCCCGCCACGGCACCGACTCGACCAGCCGAGCGAACACCTCCGCCGATCCCGCCAGCCACCCCGGGCAGAAATCCACCCACGCCCCGCGGGCCAGCGGCGTCCGGCGCACCGAGCTGCCGAGCGGGCCAAGCGCCGGACCGTCGCCGCCCAGGTCCAGCAGAGACTCCTGTACCGAAACACTCATGCGAAAAGTCTATCGCACATCCAAACGCATATTCGAGCACCGCTGGCCGGGCATCACGGCATCCTGCGCCCGAAAACCTCGAGCGCTCGGAAGGACGTCTTTCAGTCGATGACTATAATTCAGGTCATGACGACGATTTCGCTAGCGGAAGCCAAAGCCCGGCTGTCGGCGGTGCTTGACGAGGTACGTGATACCCACGAGCGTGTCGTGATCACCCGCAATGGCCGCCCTGAAGCTGTGATTCTGGCGGTATCGGATCTGGAGGCGCTGGAGGAGACGCTGGACCTGCTGAGCACTCCTGGCGCGCTGGAAGAGATCCGCGCGGCCGAGGCTGAGGTCGCCCGCGGGGAGGCGATCGACGCCGAGGAACTGCGCCGCCTGATGGCTGAGAGAGTCCGCGCCGAGCAGGTCAGCGGGTGAGCGATGGGAACCTACCGCCTGTCGCTCGCGCCTTCGCCCAGCCGCGCCTTGGTTGAAGGACCACCCCGGGGCCTCCCGCTGGCCGTCGCGATCGCGGTGACCGGATTCCTCGCCGGCGCCTTGCTGGATAACCCCGAGAAGATCGGACGGCCTTCACCGGGCCCCCGTCGGCCCACGGCGCGGACGCCGCTGCCCGCCCAGGCCATGCGCATCGGCCGTGTCCCCGACAACGACCTGGTGCTGCCCCACCTCGACGTTTCCCGCCACCACGCGGAATTGCGGAAATCGCCCACCGGAAGCTACGAGATCATCGACCTCGGCAGCCATAACGGCACCTATGTCAACGGCCAGCGCGTTACCTCCAAGCTGCTGACCGAAGCCGATCTCGTCAGCATCGGCCACTCGACGTTCCGCCTCGAGGACAACGAGCTCGTCCAATTCGACGACGAGCAGGTCACCTCCACCGCCCGGACTGACGAGCAGGTCACCTCTACCGGCCAGGATCTGGTCGTGCAGGACAAACCGCTCAGTTGTGAACTGGCCGGGTACCACTCTGCTAGGCGCGGTGCCTATCGGGTCGTGTACCGCATCGACGATGCTGCCAGGGTGGTCCACGTGGTCCGCATCGATCACCGGTCCAGCGTCTATCACACCCGGGACATAGGAACCCAGGCGCAGTCATGAGCACCCGGCGTCGAGGACCGCCTTCACACAACATCCGGGCGCGATGTCAGCCCCACCCGGGCCGCCGCCTCGTGCAACTCGGCCTCGGTGAACGCGCCGTCCTCCGCCTCCCACTCGTCCAGGGCAACGCCAAGGAGTTCATTGCGGAGCCTGTCGGCCGCATTCATGTGCTTAGATACTGCCTGGTCAGTATCGACCAGACGATGAGTACGTCCATCGCCGCACGGGGGCTACCGGCTTGGTAACGCACCGAGGATGTGCCAGTCCGCTCCGTGCCCGGCACCTTGACGGCCAACTCGGCGGCGCCGTTGAGCCGTAGCTGGACCTCGATAGCCAGTTCGCGGGGGACGGGTATCGGCTGGATCGCCCCGGATGCGGCGGCCGCCACGGCGCGCTCGGCCCCGGCGGTGATGGCCTGGCGGGCGGCCACCGGATGCTTACTGCGCGCCGCCGTGCGTCCCAGCGCGGTCTTCACCGGGACGGTGACCACGCCGGGGAATGCCTTCTCCGCCACCGCGCAGATCACGTCATCGCCTGTCACCAGTCCTACCGGGACACCTGCGTCTGCGGCCATCAGGGCATTGAGCTCGGCCTCGCCAATAGAGCGGCCGTTCAGCCGCACGTCGGCGAATACGCCGCTATAGGTGTGGGCCAGCACGCCACCCGGGTCCGCCGCCCCAGCGTGGTAGCCGACGAGCAGCACGACTCCGGTCTGCGGTGTCACTTCCTGCACCATGTCCAGCGGCTTGGGATCTCCGATCACGTAATCGGCACGGGGATCGAGTTGCTCGCCGAGCAGGTTGTCCATCGGCCCGTGGCTGTCGTTGACCACCACGGAGGTGGCGCCGCCGTCGAACGCACCCGCCACCGCGGCGTTCGCCTCCGCCGTCATCAACGCCCGCGCGATCGGGTAATCGCGTCCCGCTGGGTTCGTCTGCTGCCTGGTCGCGATGCCTGCGACACCTTCCAAGTCCACCGATATCAGCACGTCCACCAGGTAACCCCGCTCTCGCGTCGGCGCGTCCTCATCCATCCGGCCTTGTCCCTGTGTACTACCACGTCATCTAGGCGTAGCGCGCAACGACCGCCGCCGCCACCGTGACCAGGTCAGCGCGCACCTCGTCCGGCGACACCACCTCGACGTCACCCCCAAAGCTCAGCAGCGTCCGCGCCGCAGGCACCGCCGCGAACCGCAGCCCCACGACCGCCCACCCCGCGTCCGCGCCCCCGTCCGGGCTATCCTGAGCGTCGTCCGCCGCACCATCCCCGCCGTCCTCAGCGCCGTTCGCCGCACCATCCCCGCCGTCCTCCGCCAGGTGCGCCGCACAGATCCGCCGGAACATATCCAGCTGATCCCGCCGCACCCGCGCCGTCACCGCCACCCCGCCCGGCCGCTCCTCCACCTGCCGCCGCAGCGACTCCCACAGCTCCGCGAGCTCTACCCCGTCCCGCCGCCGCACCGGCGCGTCGTCCGCCACGGCAGATGCCACCCGCGACACCCGGAACAGCCGCGGTTCCCCATCCTGGTCAGCCACGAGATACCAGACCCCGGCCTTGCACACCAGCCCGTACGGGTCCACCACCCGCTCACGCGGCGCCCGCTGCCCGCTGCTCCGATATCCCAGCCGCACCCGCCGATCGGTGAAAACCGCCGCCTGCAGCACGCCGAGCTGCCCGGTCGGCTCCGCCGCCCGCATCCACCCCGCCGGATCCACCAGGATCCGCTGGCTGGTCGCCGTAGCCGCGGGCCGGAACGGTTCAGGTACCGCCCGCATCACCTTCAATATGGCGGAACGGGCCGCGGTTCCCAGCCCCAGGTCCTCCTGCGCGCCCCCCGTGCTGAGCACGAACAAGGCCCGCGCCTCGTCCGCCGTCAGCCCGGTCACGTCCGTCCGGTACCCGGGCAGCAGCCGGATGCCCCCGGCTCGCCCCCGCTCGGTGTAGATCGGCACTCCCGCCGACGACAGCGCCTCGGCGTCCCGGTAAACGGTGCGCGTGGACACCTCCAGCCGCTCCGCCAGCTCGCCCGCGGTCACCTGCCCGCGGGCCTGAAGCAGCAGCAGGATCTCCAACAGCCGACCCGATTTCATAGCTTCTAAAATATGACGTTCCCTGTCAGGTTAATGCCGCAGGCTACCAGACCGGGGCGATCGTCGCCGCGGTCGAGCCCGGCCAGCTAGGCCTACCGACCCCCTGCCCCGAGTACGACGTCCGCGCCCTGCTCAGCCACATCGTCGGCGGCCTGAACCGGGTGGCGGTCGCCGGCGAGGGCGGCAACGCGCTGGCCCGCCCGGCCCGCGCCGACGACGTGACCGACGACGGCTGGCTGGCGGCATACCAAGCGGCCAGCCAGCGGGCCAGGCAGGCCTGGGCCGACGACGCCAAGCTCGACGCCCTGGTCGAGGTCCCGTGGGGCAAGATCCCCGGCCGTTTCGCCATCGCCGGCTACATCCAGGAGATCCTCACCCACGGCTGGGACCTGGCCAAAGCCACCGGCCAGCCGACCGAAGGTGACCCCGACCTCGCCTTCTTCGCCCTAGCCGGAGCCAAGCGCGTACTGCCCCCCGAAGCCCGCGGCGACGACATCCCCTTCGCCCCCGTCGTCCCGGTTCCCCCCGACGCCGCCCCCTACGCCCAGCTAGCCGCCTGGCTAGGCCGCCAGCCCTAGGAACGAAGGCGGTATAGCTCAGCCGGCCCGATGAGCACCACGTCGGGGTGACGCTCCGCCTCGTGCGAGAGCCCGTCGGTGAAGCCGGCCCCGCTGAAGCAGAGCAGGCGGGCGCCGGCTGCACCCGGCCGAACGCGAGAACCCTGGGCCGTGAGCAGGCCTCGGATGTGACGCAGCCGGTCCAGGTGCGTCATGCTCATGATCTCGTTCCACTTGGCCTCACCGATGGCGATGACGGGCTCGGGTCCGGAATCCGCCAGGCCGAAGACGACGACGTCGAGCTGGTGGTTTGCCCGTTCGCGCACATCGTGGACGGTCCCGGTCTCGACCCTGACTGGGATCCCGCCGACCGTTTCTTCCGCGGCGAAGTGGCGCGTCCAGTACCGGCAGACCTGCTCGAAATGCGGGCCGAGCACGTTGCTGGTGAAGCGGCGCTGGCTACGCTGCCATAGGAGGCTGGCTTCCCTGGTGTGCTCAAGATCGGACCAGATGGGTCGCATCACGGCGTGGTAGAAGTTGATCAGCGGCTCCGTGATCCGGAACGTCGAGCGATTGTCCTTGAAAGCGTCTGGTTCACGCACCACCAGCCCGCAATCCTGCAGGACGTTCAGCGGATGCGCGAGGTCACCCGTTTTGCGCCCGAGGTAGGAGGCGATTCCTCCCCGGGTGTTGTTGCCTTCGGCGATGGCGGCGAGAACCGAGTGGTAGAGGCCGATGTCCCGCAGGTCAGGCTCGTCGGACAGCAGGTAGCGCGCTTCCCGGAACAAGGGGCTGGCGGGGTTCAGCACAGTGCGCTTGACCCAGCCGTCAAAGTCCCCGGGCCCGGCCGGCGTATCGTCGCGGACGAACTCACGCCGGTAGGCAGGGGTCCCTCCGGTTATGGCGTGCACCTTCAGGGCCAGGACAGGATCTGAGATGTTCCAGAACTCGGCGGCGCGAAGATAATCCAGGGTCGAGACGACTAGCTCCAGGCCCGCCCGTCCCCTCAGCGGCGCGTTGCCCGCCAGCAGGCCGCCCATGAACGACAGCGCCGACCCGCACAACAGCAGCCTCGTCTGGCTCCGTTCGCGTTCCACTCGTAGCGGTCCGAAGGCGTTCTGGATGATCGAGGGCAGTGACGCATTAGCCCTGACCAGGTAGGGAAACTCGTCGATAACCACGGGCACGGGACAGTCGCGGCCGAGCGCGAGCAGCGCGTCCGCTACCTCACGCCAGTTGCCGAAGTCCAGCGGGGCAGGTGTGCCTAGGTACGCGGTGAGGTCAGATCCGGCCCGGCGCAGCGATTCGCCATCGGCCGCTTCCTCCGCCGCGAAGTAGAAGCCGCCCGTGGCCTGGCAGAGCGCGCGAAGCAGAAATGTCTTGCCTTGACGTCTCCGGCCGGAGACCACCCCCAGAGTGGCTCCCGGCTTGGCGTCGGCGGCGAACATGACGAGTTGCGCCCACTCGAAGTCCCGATCGAACATGTCGTCCGGCTGCCGGATAGAAATTCGCACCTCATAACTATACTTACCATAACTGTCGTTACCAAAGACAACGGTTGACCGGAACTCTCCGGCCGTAGCTCGCCCCGTACGGTGGATCCCGTGGCTCCCACCCAACCTCGCCACTGTGTGGTGATCGGCGCCGGCGTGCTCGGCGCCTCGGTCGCGGCCCGGCTGGCCGGCTCCGGCGCCCGCGTGACGCTGCTGGAGCAGGACCAGCCCGGCCGTGCCACCAGCCGGTGGAGTTTCGCCTGGCTGAACTCCAACGACAAGAGCCCCCGGCCTTATCACGACCTCAATCACGCCGGCATCCGGGCTTGGGCCGACCTGGCCCCCGATCTCGACGGCGCTGCCTGGTACCGTCCGGTCGGCAACATCGAGCTGGCCACCTCGCCCGCCGCCCGCACCGAACTAGCCGCCCGGGTCCGCCGCCTGGCCAGCTGGAACTACGACGCCCGCCTCGTTGACCCGGCCGAGGCGGTCGAGCTCGAGCCCTCGCTCCGCCTCCCCGAGCCCGGAACCATCGAGCCGGGAACCATCGAGCCGGGAACCATCCAGCGCGGAACCATGGCCGCCTGGTTCCCCGGCGAGGGCTACCTGCTGACCGAACCCCTCATCGCCCGCCTCGTCGCCCAGGCCAGAAAGCGCGGCGCCGAGATCCGGACCGGCGAGCGGGGACGCGTCGTCGGCCTGGACCCCGCCCCAGATCCAAGCCGTCCGGCCCGGGTGCGCACCGCCGACGGCGCCGTCCTAGCAGCCGACGAGGTGATCTGCTGCGCCGGCCGCTGGGTACCCGAACTGGCCGCGCTGGCCGGCGCCGCGAACACGATCCCGCTGGTCCCCTGGGACACCCCCGGCGCGACCGCTCCCGGCCTGGTCGTGCAGGTAGGACCGGTCAGCCCGGCGGGTCCGACCCGGCTCGTACACACCCCCGGGATATGCCTGCGGCCGCACCCCGGTGGCCTGCTGCACCTGGAGGCCCCGGACGCGGCCGTCGACCTGCACACTCCCGACCCTGACCTACGCCGCTGGGCCGCCGAACTCCTCCGCCGGGCTAACCAAACCGTCCATGGCCTGGACCAGGCCCGCGTCGTGGGGTACCAGGTCTGCGTCCGCCCGATGCCAGTAGACGGCCAGTCCATCGTCGGCCGCCTCCCCGGCGCCCCCGGTCTCTACGTCGCCGTCACCCACAGCGCCGTCACCCTGGCCGCCCACCTATCCCAGCTCATCGCCGCCGAGCTGGCCGCTGGCACCCAGCCCA
>Ga0302181_10003011_pt1 | contig 11704 bp, 11 predicted proteins | sample I_Palsa_E3_3_FD_198786 | JGI IMG/M metagenome (GOLD analysis project Ga0302181, IMG submission 198786) | Peat permafrost microbial communities from Stordalen Mire near Abisko, Sweden - I_Palsa_E3_3 | ecosystem: Environmental > Terrestrial > Soil > Palsa > Peat permafrost | place: Sweden... | reverse complement strand
CGACGAAATAGCTGGCCTGCGCAGCGCCGCTGGAATCGTTGGGCAGCGCGAAGTGGTAGGCGCCCCGGATAATCCCGGCCTGGTACGCGCCGTCGTACTGGGCGGCGAAGTCGGGATTGACGTACCCGGTGCCCTCGGTCGCCTTGATATAGGCAAACTGTGCCCCGTGGGACGCGACCGAGCCCCAGTTGATACTGCTCTGGTGCCCGCTGACATCCAGGCCAAGCATCGCGGGTTGCGCCGCCGCGGGGGTGGCGCCGACCAGGCCCGCGGCCAGAGCGATAAGGGCGCAGCCTACGACGACCGCAACAGCTCTTCGCGCGTGCGGGGTCGCTGCACGGCGCCGCATGAGCGCTGACCGGATCAACGGTTTCCCCCGATATAGGTAACATTTTGTCGATCAGAAATGGCGAACTCCTAGTGGGTGACCGATTTCAGTCGACATGTGTTTGCTATTCACGGGTCGGCTAGACGGCATATTCGCTACCGCCGACGCTGTGCAGCTACTTTCTGCACGGGAATGGTTGTGGAACGGACACGGATATGCCCGCCGATGGGAGTGTGTGTTTATCCCTTTACCCATTTAGCACCTAGCTTCCCGGCATGTCAACTCTCGGCGAACCTTATTATTAATCGCCGTCCTCATAAGGACATGGAAAACCCGAAAGCATGAAAACACGTGCAAACGCGGACGCCTCGGGTAAGGGCCGCGCCATTAACCAGGTGGGGAGCTCAGCCGCGGGCCAGCTGCGGCTCAGTGCGTGAGCGGGCGCTCCATCCGGGCCAGGGTCTGGATGAGGTTGGGCTCGGAGGTGAGGTCGCGCGCCGCGGCCAGCGACAGCCAGCGCAGCGCCGCGTGCGCGTTCTCCGCGCGCACTGCGTCCGGGGTCTGGGTAGCCATGAAGAACCTGACGTCCGCGTGCTCGTGGGCAGGCTCCCCTTTTCCCGCCGGGACGCTGACGATCACCACATGCCGGATCGCACCATCGGGCCATGGCGTCAGGTCGGCCAGGCCGGTCTCCTCCTGCGCTTCCCGGGTAGCGATGGCGAGCGGGTCGCTCTCCCCCGGATCGCCGTGCCCGCCCACCTGCAGCCAGGCCTGCTGGCGCTGGTGCCAGCGCAGCAGCACCCGGGCCGTGGGCGGGTGCGCGATCAGCGCGGACGCGGTGACGTGCAACGGGAGATCGCGTCGCCACGGGTCATCCGTGGCCTCGATCAGCGTTCGGACGCGCCGCACGTCAGCCGCCTCGGCCTCGTCCTCAGGCCGGTAACGGTCCAGGAGCGTGGCGAGCGTCGGCGGCAGGAAGTGAGGTTCCACAGGACGCGATGGTAACTGGTCTGCCGCGGCGTAGACAGGTCAGGACCACGACCAGGGGCCAGGTGGCCTGGGTCCCGGCCAGAGCCCGTTCGGCCAGGCCGACCTGGTGTCCGGCCAGGATCCCCTCCGCGCCAAACCACAGGAGCAGGCCGAGCATGACCGCGGTGGCACTGATCGCCACCGCGGGCCGCAGTCCGTACGGCACCCCGGGCCCGCGGACGCGGCCCGCGGCCGGCCAGAAGGCCATGGCGATGAAGCCGGTCGCGGCCAAGAGCGTATGCGGCAGCGAGCCGCCGTTATGCTCAGGGTTCGCGGCGACGCCGATGGTGGCGACGCCGACGGCCATCAGGATCACCCGCCCGGGCAATGCCGCCGGCCTGAGCGCCAGTCCGGTCATGACATAGCAGGCTCCTATCCCCGCCAGGGCCCACGTCATCAACGACCGGTCCACGGCGCCCACCGCCGCCAGGGAACTGAGGGTGTCGGCCACCGGATTGTAAGAGCGCGGCTGCAGCGCGGCAGCTGCCGTCGACCCCGCCACCAGCAGGGCCGGAGATCCGGCCGACGAAATCACGCCCCACCATGCCACGCGCCGCACCACACCACCGTACGTGAGCGCGGTGGCGCCCGCTGAGTCAGGCCGCGAACAGGAACGGGGGGCGGCCGGGGACGCCGGGCGTGCAGGCGAAGATATCCCCGGCGTGCGGCTGGGTGGCCAGGTCGGCGGGGGTGAGGTTCTCCCTGGCCGTGGTGATGTACAGCGTGCTGAGGTCGGCGCCGCCGAACGCGGCCGAAGTGACCTGGCGGACCGGGAGGCGGACGACGGTGTCGAGCTGGCCGCCGGGGGTGTAACGCTGGAGCTCACCCGAACCCCAGAGGGCGACCCAGAGGCTGCCTGCTGCGTCCAGGGTCAGGCCGTCGGGCACGCCGCCGGTTGTGACGAAGCGCCGCCGATGGCTCAGCGTGCCGGTATCGGGGTCAGTGTCGAACACATCCACTCCCCCGCTAGCGCTGTCCGCGAAGTAGAACGCCGTGTGGTCATCGGACCAGTCCAGGCCGTTGGACAGGCCGACGTCCCCGACGATCTCGGCGACCGCGCCATCCGGGCGCAGCCGGTACAGGGCACACGGCGGCCCGTCCTCCGCCCAGGCGCAGGTGCCCGCACAGAAGTTCCCCCACGGATCCGGCTTGCCGTCGTTGAACCGGACCACGGTCGCATCGACGCTGAATTCGCCGATCCGGGTCAGCCCCTGACCGTCGTGACCGGCCCGGTAGAACCCATCCGCCAGCGCGAGCACCAGGCCGCCGGAGCGGGTCAGCCCGACGGTGCCGACCGGGTCGCCGGCGTGGAACCGGCTGTGCGCGCCGGTAACCGGGTCGAGCGCGTGCACCTGGCCGGGGAGGATATCCACCCAGCGGAGCAGCCCCCGGGCCGCATCCCACACCGGCCCCTCGGCCAGTTCGCACTGGGCCGGCACCACGACCTCAGCAGAAAGCACCCGGGTCATGGGACACGTCCGGCCTCGAGCTGGCGGGCGGCGAAGGGCGGCCCGCCCAGGGCCACGGTGATCTGGTCGGCCGCCTCCCGGATCGCAACGCCGAGCTCGTCCATCCGCCAGGTCGGGCGGTTCAGCTTCAGCCCGGTGCCGCTGACGGCGGCGACGCAGTCGCCGCCCCGGTCGTAGACCGGAGCGCCCACGCAGAACACGCCTTCGGAGTCTTCCTCGTCATCGATCGTGTAGCCGCGGATCGTACTCAGCTCCAGGTCCCGCAGCAGGGCATCGGGATCGGTGATCGTCCGCTCGGTCCGGGACGGCATGCCGGTCTCGACGGCCAGCGCCCGCGCGCGAGCGGGCGGGAGCGCGGCCAGCAGCGCCTTGCCGACGGACGTGGAGTGCGGGTACTCCCGTTTGCCGAGGTAGCTGGCGAACTGCACGGTCCCGGGCGCGTCGATCCGCGCGGTGACGATGGCATAGGCGCCATCGGGTATGACCAGGCGGGTGGTCAGCCCGGTCGCGTCTGTGACCGACCGCAGGACCGGCATGGTCAGGCTGACCAGCGGAGACTGTACCTCGGCCGCGTCGCCGAGCTTGGCCAGCGCCATGCCCAGCCGGTACCTGCGGGTCAGCCGGGCCCCGGAATCGGCCACGAAACCCCGGGCGATCAGCGTCTGCAGCAAGGCGACCGCGCTGCTCTTGGACACCGCGATCTGCTCGGCGAGCTCGGTCAGCGTCATGCCGCCCGGACCGGCTGCGGCCAGTAGCTCCAGGGTGTCCAGAGCCCGCTCCACGCCGTGCAGGCGGTACCGCTGGCTCTCGGGGACGCGGCCCGTAGGCCCGGTAGAGTCCGAGAGCTCCGGCTCAGTCACGGACTGTTCCCTTCTCCCGTTAGCTATTCGGTCTAGCAAAATAACCTGACACCGGATGACCGCCGCCGTCAATCCACCTATCCATCGGCCTGACCAGAGCCTGGTGGACCACGAACCTTGACAAGTCACCATACGCCGCCGTGTCATTGTGTCACCGAAATTCGGGGATAGAGAAACTAGTTCGGTAGAGCAGAAACAACGACTCGTTCGGAATAAGAACGGATTGCGACCGCGCTCGAGGAACGGCCTGGACTTGTCCCGTAACCTCGAATCGTGACCGTCCATGAGCTCTCCCGCCCCGACGCGCGCCGCATTGCCGTGCGCGCACAGCTCCTGGATCGCCCGCAGCTGTTGGATCGCCCGCGGTCGGCCGGGCTGCTTGACGTGGTACGCCAGCTGACGCTGCTCCAGATCGATCCGGTCGCCGCGATCGCGCCGAGCGCCGACCTGGTGGCCTGGAGCCGCCTCGGGTCGTCGTACTCGCCAGCTGAGCTGGACACCGCCCTGGCGGACCGCACGCTGCTCGAGCTGCGGGCGATGATCCGGCCCGGCGAAGACCTGGCACTCTACCGTGCGGACATGGCCCACTGGGACCAGGCCGAGCGCGGGGATCCGCCCGGCTGGCGGGCGTCCCGCCGCGACTGGGTGCGGGCCAACGACGCATGCCGTCGGGACATCCTCGATCGGCTTGGCTCCTCGGGGCCGCTCCCGACGCGCGATCTCCCGGACAGTTGCCAGGTGCCGTGGCGCTCCACCGGGTGGACCAATAACCGCAACGTCACGCAGCTGCTGGGGTTCATGGTGCTGCGGGGCGAGGTCGCGATCGCGGGGCGCCTGGGCGGTGACCGGCTGTGGGACCTAGCGACCCGGGTCTACCCCGCTGACCCGGTGGTTCCCCGGGAGGAGGCCCTGCGCATCCGCAACGAGCGGCGGCTGCGGGCTCTGGGCATCGCGCGCGCCCGGGGACCGGAATGTCCGGTCGAGCCGGCCGACGTGGCCGAGGCAGGCGAGCCGACCGTGGTGGAGGGGGTCAAGGGCACGTGGCGAGTCGATCCTTCCTTGCTGGGCCAGCCGTTCTCGGGGCGTGCGGCGCTGCTGTCACCCTTCGACCGGCTGATATACGACCGCAAGCGCACGGTCGAGCTCTTTGAGTTCGATTACCAGCTGGAGATGTACAAGCCCGCGGCCAAGCGCCGTTGGGGGTACTTCGCGCTGCCGATCCTGCACGACGACCGGCTGGTGGGCAAGCTCGACGCCGCCGCCGACCGCAAAGCCGGGGTGCTGCGGGTCAACGCGATCCACCAGGACCTACCCTTCGACAGGACCATGACCGCCGCCGTGCAGGCCGAGATCAAGGACCTGGCGCGCTGGCTCGAACTTGACCTCGTGCTGCCTTTATTCCGGTCCGGGGTATGAGCCGACCGAGGCGTACCTGGACCGCCCTCCAGCCCAGCTCGTGGTTGTGACCGCCGCCTGACACGATGGTTCTGAGGCAGCCGGAGAATCTGGTAGGCTCTCGTCGTCTCGGGCCGTTGGCGCAGCGGGAGCGCGTCTCCCTGACACGGAGAAGGTCACTGGTTCAAATCCAGTACGGCCCACCAGATCAAACAGAATAACCGAACGTATCGAACAGACGCTGGGCCATTCCGGGGGCCAAGTGATCTGAGTCGGGTCACGCAGCCGCTCGTCTAAGACGCTGCTGCGAGTGGTGCCTTCGTCCATGGTCTGTCACCTCACTGTGTCGTGGTCGCGCGTCGAGCTGACCTGATACAAGCAACCGCGTTCCGACGACCGCGCTACGGCTAAGCAAGCCGATAGTGTCACGGAGATATCGGTCTGCGCTTTTGATCCAGGGAGCCTGATATGCGTTACCCGCACTCGGAACGAGGCCTGGTCGTCGAAACCCTGCATGGCGTCAAGGTCGGCGATCCCTATCGCTGGCTGGAGGATCCCGACTCCGCGCAGACTAGGCAGTGGGTGGCCGCTCAGAATGCCCTCACCGCTGAGTATCTGGCCGGCCTCGCGTCCCGGAGCTGGTTTCAGCAGCAGCTCAGCGCGATCCTCGACGTGCCGCGAGCCGGTGTGCCACGAGCCAGCGGCGGGCGTTACCTGCTCGACCGCAACGACGGCAGCCAAGACCAGGACGTTGTCGCCGTGGCGCCAGCACAGCGCCGGCTCAGTCAGCGAGGTGAACGTTGCGGAGGACAGCGAGGAGTGCTTCCTCGGCGTCCAGTCGTTCGTCCGCGGCACTCGCGCTTACCGGGTCGATCTTTCTACCGGCCGGGCCGATCCGCTGGTCCTGACCGACAGGACGGCGCCGGTGCCGGACGTTGCCACCGAGCGCCGGTCGGCGATCAGCGCCGACGGGACCACGGTGCCTTATTTCCTCCTGCGGCCCGCTGGCGCCGGGCTCGGGCTGCCTACCCTGCTCTACGGCTATGGCGGATACAACTGGGCGATCACGCCGACGTTCAGGGCGGCATGGCCGGCCTGGCTGGCCGCGGGCGGCGCGCTGGCAGTGGCGAATCTGCGGGGCGGTGGGGAGTATGGCAGGCAGTGGCACGAGGCGGGCATGCGGGAGCGCAAGCAGAACGTCTTCGATGACTTCATCGCGGTTGGCGAGCACCTGATCTCGACCGGGGTCACCACATCCGGCCAGCTGGCGCTGCACGGCGCCAGTGGCGGTGGCCTGCTCGTCGGAGCGGTGATGACGCAGCGGCCGGATCTGGCGGCGGTGGCGCTGCCGATGGTCGGCGTCATGGACATGCTGCGCTTCCACAAGTTCACCATCGGCGCCGCCTGGATCCCGGAACAAGACGATCCGGACGTCGCGGAGGACTTCGCGTTCCTGTACGCCTACTCACCCCTGCACGCCCTCCGCGCGGGCACCTCCTACCCCGCGACGCTGATCCTCACCGGTGACCACGACGACCGGGTGGCGCCTGCGCACAGCTACAAGTTCGGCGCCGAGCTCCAGCACGACCAGGCAGGCGACGCACCCGTGCTGCTCCGGATCGAGACGGCGACCGGACACGGGGTCGGCAAGCCGAAGCGGATGCTAGCCGCTGAGCTCGCCGACATGCTGGCGTTCGCAGCGGAACGCACCGGCCTCACGCCGGGCTGAACAGGCGGCACTACCGAGATGCCGACCGGTGGATCGAGGTTTAGACTGCTGTATAGCCGCCATCAATGACGATTGTTTGTGCCGTGAGATAGCTAGATACGTCTGAAGCAAGGAAGCTAACCAGTCCCGAGAGGTCAGCCGGTGTGGCAATGCGTCCTTGAGGAATGCGGGCGATCCACTCGTCGCGGAGCGACGGCTGCTGTTCGATGATGCGTTCCGTCAGATCGGAGAGAACGTATCCGGGAGCGATCGAGTTCACTCTAATGCCTGCCGACGCCCACTCCACCGCTAGGGACTTTCCGAGGTGCACGACCGCTGCCTTCGATGCATTATATGACGCTGCCCATTGCGGCACGTTCACGATGAACCCCGACATTGACGAGATTAGAATGGCGCTTCCGGGCAGGCCAGCCTCGAGTAGCGCGCCGCCGAATGCCTGAACTGAGAAAAAAGTTCCGGTCAGGTTCACGTCGATGACTTTGCGCCATTCGTCGGCCGTTACCTTTACCGAATCATTGTTTATCTCGATGCCCGCTGCGGTCACCAGCGCCTGCGGAACGCCGAGCCGCCTATCGATCGCATTGAAGGCGGCGATGGTCGCGTCCCGGTCGGTGACGTCGAGTTGTTGACCCAGTGACTCTACGCCGTACTCGTCCGCAATCTGCTCCGCAGCGTTCGCGACGTTGTCGAGCAAATCAAGCAGGGCAATCTTGGCGCCGTCCGCCGCCAGTGACCGAGCTAGGGTCAGCCCAATCCCGCGTGCTCCCCCCGTGATGACAGCGGTCCGTCCGTTGAGGTCGGTTTTCATTGTGTTTCTCCTTCGGGTTGCGATCCGGTTCTGACTGTTGCGGATGAACGGCTTCGGTTACCGTTGATGGCGGCGGTCCCAGCCGACTCGGGTGGCGGCGATGAACGACCGGGCGGCGGAGAGGGGGTCATCCGCGCCGATCACGCCGCTGGTTGAGCCGGTTCCGTCCGCGCCGACGGCCATGATGGCTTCGGCGATTGACGGTGCGGAGACTCCGCCCGCGTGCATCATCAGCACCACCGGGACGACGCGACGCACCGCTTCGTTAACGGGAGTGATCCAGTCTCGTGAGATATGCCCCGCGGTGCCGATGAGTGCGGGCGGCTCCAGCAGAATCGCGGTCGGGCCGAGCCGGGCGACTTGCACGGCCTCGGCCTCGGTGTTGGTACAGACGATGGTCTGCAAGCCTGCGGAGCGAGCGCGTTCGACTGCTGCCGCGAGTGCCGGCGCGTCGAGGGGGTTGCTGACGTGGTTAAGCATGACACCTGCGGCTCCGGCATCGACAAGCGTTTCAGCGATCACTCGTCCCATCGAGTTGCCTGGTGGGTCCGGTGCCATGGCCTGCGCAAAGGGGAGGACGCCGCTGTGGAGGTCGTGGATTGGGGCGATGAGTGCGGTAGGCACAGTAAGGATGACCGAGACGCCGTAGTCAAAGCCAGCCGCGCCGGCCGCGCGGGCAAGACCCTCAAGTTCGGCTCGGCGTAGGAGGTTCTTCGGCCCGATCTCGAAGAAGGGTCCGGAGAGCCCGGCCTGCTCAGGACTGGACGCGGCCTTTGACAATTCGGTGCCAACTTCCTTCTGTGCCAACTTCCTTCTGGGGAAAGGCGAAGTCAACGCCGCACAAGGTCACTGAGGGAGGCTGCTGTTGCGGGAAGGGTCACGGACGGGTCCCCGGTCGTAGAGCATTCGAGGTTGACGTAGCCGTCATACCCCACCGTGTTCAAGGCGTCGAAGATGTCGGGCCAGTTGAGGAGGCCGTGGCCGGGCAGGAGGCGATTGCTGTCACCGAGGTGAACGTGCGCGATGCGGTGGCCCGCTTCAATCAGCGCCTTCCCCATGTCTGCTTCCTCGATCGACATGTGGAACGTGTCGGGCAGGAGCCCCGCATTCGGATGCGCGACCGCGTCGATGATGCGGATGTTGTCGGCGATGCGGTTGAGGTAGCGGCTTTCGTACCTGTTGATTGGTTCGAGCAGCACTCGTGCGGGTGTGCCGGCTACGAGGTCGAGGACTTGCCGGTAGAACGCGATGAAGTCGCCCTCCTGGTCCTTGCTGAGCTGCTGGTAGGGATCGAACAACGGCATCGGATCCTGTGGACCGTACTGGTACTCGATCTCGGTCACCGCGCCGATCTCACCGCAGACGGCCGCGGCGTTCCGGTACATGGCGCGGCACCGGTTCCGGAGTTCGTCGTCGGGTGACATGGCGTTGCCGTAGCTGGCATCCATGAAGACGAACTCGGCGGCCCGGACACCGGTCCGCTTCTCAAGCGACCCCAGTTCCTCCCGCAACTCGTCCGACCACTCGTCATACGGCTGGAACACCGCGATCGCGTCATACCCCCACGACCGCAGGTTCTGCGCCTTCTCGGTCAAGGTCGGCCCGGGAACCATGGGCGATGAGCAGCAAAGCTTCACGTGCTTCCTCCTTCAGTTGGCGCCCGGGTAGAGCCGGGCGAGATAGGTCTCGAACAGCCGGTATCGCGCCGCGGCCGCGTCGGTCTTGCCCGGCCGGTACGTCACAACCTCGGGCTGGTTGAGCAGTGCGGCGTCGCTGAGCCTGCCGAGGGCACCGTGCTCGACCAGAGCCAGCACAGCGGCGCCGCGACAGGTCGCTTCCTGTTCGCGTGGCACGAGGACCTGAACGCCGCAGACGTCTGCCTTGAGCTGACTCCAGTAGGGCGAGGCCGCGCCGCCTCCCGTCGAGACAATCTCGGTCACGTCACCGTCCGGCGCGAGGTATTCGATGTTCCGGCGCAGCAGGTGGGCGATGCCTTCTTCGACCGCGTGCGCGAGGTCGGCCTGGTCGTGCTTGAGTTCGATGCCGAGGAACGCCCCCTTAGCGCAGACGGAGTAATCGGGCGGGTTCACGCCGGTGAGGTACGGCAGGAAGATGGGCGCGTCCGTGGACCGTCGGGACTGCAGGAGATCCTCGAGCTCCTCGTATCGCATGCCGCCAAGAGCGGTGTCCCGGAACCAGTCGAGGACTACCCCTCCGCTGTCGGCGCCGGTGAAGAGGAGGATCTCGCCAGGTCGCAGTCCCGCGTGGAAGGACACTCGCCGTGCGGGGTCGAAGGTCCAGCCGCGCGCCAGCATGGACAGCGACAGGACCGTGCCGGCCGATTCGCTCGCCATGCCGAATTCGTAGGAGCCTGTGCCGACCATCGCGCAGAAGTGATCGAGTGCGCCCGTGTTGACCCGGTAACTCGCGGCAGCAGGCAGCCGGTCAAGCACCTCAGCGACCACGGGGCCCACGTTCTGGCCGGCACCGACGATCACCGGAAGGGTTTCGGTTCGGACGGCACAGAAGTCGAGCATCTCTGGCCAGTAGCGCTGCCCAGGCACGTCGTAGAGGTAGGTGAACCCGCGGGTTGTGACCTCGCCCGCCTTGAGACCCGTGAGGCGGAAAATGATGTCGTCCTTCACCATCAGGACCGCCCGTGCTTGGTCGAGCGCGTCGGGATCGTGCCGGGCAAGCCATCTCAGTTTTGCGGCTGGCCACGTGGCGGACGCTTCGGGTTCCCCGGTGATGGCGAATGCCTGCGCCGATCCGAACTCCTCGGTGAGCTCCACGGCTTCCGCGGTAGCCCGCGCGTCCAGCCAGGAAATGCCCGGCCGTACCGGGTCGCCGGCGCCGTTGCGCAGGACTAGGGACTCCGCCTGTCCGGTGAGTGCGATGACGGCGTCGTGCCTGGCCGTGTCGCCATACTGGTCACTGCAGCCTTGCATCAGCTCGACTATGAGATCGAACAGGCGCTGCGGGTTGAACTCGACGCGTGCTCCCTCGCGGTCGTAAGTCACCGGCGCCTGCGTCAGCGCCAGCCGCCGCAGTCGCTCGTCGAACAGCGCGACCTTGATGTTGGTCGTGCCGACGTCGACCGCGTACACAATCATGCTCAGTCGCCGATGACCTGGAAGTGGACCATTCGCCGGCGTGGACGGACCGAGTCGAGGTCGCCGAAGTAGATGCGCCCGAACTCGCCGAGCACCAAGCGACCGTCTTGCACCGGAGCGGTTTCCGAGCGGCCGAGGATGGACGAGATGATGTGCCCGTCGGTGTTCAGTCCCCAGGCCGGAAGCTCCTCGCGGAGCTCGGCCGCATTGCGGATGTGGATCGGGCCTGGGTGGAGATACTGGTTCTCGTGCCGCGTCGGCGGCGCGATCTTCGCGAGGACGTTCAACGTGTCCTGGAGGATGTATTGCGTGCCGTAGTAGGTGGTGTCCTCGGACTCCTCTTGGAGGAGGACGCAGCAGCTCGTGTGCTGCGAGTAGGCGACGGCAAGGCCATTCGTGACGCCGCTGCCGGACACGAACTCCTCGAACTTTTGCGTCAGGTCGAAGAACTCTTGCCGCGCGGGCGTGTCGATCGTGAGGGTATGCGCTTTGGTGACCATCAATGCTTCCTTGGGTCGGGGCGTGGTGACGTTCAGGCGCCCGGGGACGGCTCGGCCGCGACAGGCAGGACCAGGCCGGTGGTATCGGCGGACGGGATCTCGCGATAGATGCCGACCTTCCGGTCACTCAGGCGGGGGCGCAGGTACAGCAGGTACCAGAGCAGGCCGACTACCTCTGCGCCGAGAAGGTAGCGGCCCGCGATGTGGCCCTCCTGCGGGGCAAGAGCGATCACGACGACGCCGATCGAGAACAGCAGAGCGGATACTGCGACGATGACGAACCATCGTCCGAGGGAGAAGTCGCTGGCCCGATGGCCGGGCATCCTGTTCGTGAGGTGGGCGTAGAGGGCCCCGCCCACGGTGAGCAGGTAGACGAAGTAGTAGGCGACACTGCAGATCGACACGACATTCGCGGCGATGCCGGCGGAGAGCATGTTGATACCGATGCCCACGGCTGCCACGAGCAGGATCGA